>Ga0247765_1001548_pt1 | contig 10525 bp, 6 predicted proteins | sample UWRJL106311C6_FD_179949 | JGI IMG/M metagenome (GOLD analysis project Ga0247765, IMG submission 179949) | Plant litter microbial communities from Arlington Agricultural Research Station in Wisconsin, United States - UWRJ-L106-311C-6 | ecosystem: Environmental > Terrestrial > Plant litter >... | reverse complement strand
TTGTTCCACACCTGGAGCTTCAAAGTGCGCCACGAGCTCTGGGAAGCCTATGCCTGGTTCGTCACGGCCTTCCGGGACGCCTCGGAGAAGCTGAGAGCAGGAGACCGCAACGCAACGTTTCCGCTCGGGAGCTTCCCATCGGCCCTGCCCTTCGTGGGAGGGTAGCGTTTCTTCAGGCCTCGCGGACCAAAGACTTTGGAGTGAGCTTCTCGAGAGGCTGGGGCAAAGTGTGTCCCGAGGGCTTTCTGCAATGAGGGGAACCTCCCAAAGCGATGACTCGGCGGCTTCTTGGTCTTCTATGGTGAGGCTAATTGCCTTTTCGAGAGTCTCCCGGAGGCTTCAACATCGAGGCGAGGATGCAAAGAGGCTCGGTTCGGGGTGACTCCTTGTTCACTCTTCGTCGGGTCGGCTGGCACCTATTTGGCGGCAGCCCGATTCCTCCAGATGCGGAAAAGCGAAAGCTTGCAGATGACCTCACTGTTCCCTTTGAACGAGCCCCCCTCGAATTTTCTGATCCGAGCATAGCTTCGGAAGAAGAAAACAGTCTTGAAAATTCTTTTGACCTTTGACCTTTCTGGTCTCGCTCTTAAGATATAGTTTATAAGCTCTCCAACCATCCTGGCCTGTTTGTATTCAAGTACGAGAATGGTCGCTCCGCTCATGTATATGCCCGTGGGTGCCCAAGAGCCAGGGCTTTTATACACTTCTTCCATGCCGTCCTCGTCCACTGCAAATACCCGCCTCAACGAGTAGTCGCACACCAGCAATTTGGGGTGGGGTAAGGGCGTTCTAATATTTTTTTCTTGGGGCGTAATAGAAAAGTTCACCAGCGAAATGCCTAACAAGAAGGCTCGTTCCGGTCGGAGGACCAGCCCTAAGGGTTGTCCACCCCATGTGCTTACTTTTCCATAGGCATCAATCTTTCGAATCCAAGCGTCATCTGTCACGAAGATGGCATCGTTATCGGGTGCCAGGCTATGGATAAAGCTGAAGCCCGCAACCCTCCGCGGGCCATCCATCTGCTTGTTTCCACCTCCTACAGACCATATAATATTATTAGGGGAGGAGGAGGAGGACTTCGTAATTCCCTTGGGCGAAAAGCGGAACTCATAGCCTTGAACCAAGCCAGGGAGTATCTCCCTGCTATCCTTTGCTCTAGCAGTGGGGCCCGGACGTTCTTTCAGGTACTCCTTGCGTTTGGGTACATCCCTGAGCCGGTGCACATCGCTTGGCTCCGAGTAAACCATTGCCTCTTTCGTTGTCGCGTGCAGATAAAGGCCACGAGCTCGGGTATTCATCAGAGAGGAAAGCTTTCGGGCTGATCTCGGTAGTCCTTTCTGCGAGATATTATTGTCGACTTTAAATTCCCAAAGTCTAGAGGATACACTGTCGATAAAGAGCACAACCTTATCGGTAGTAGTCTCCTTAACAGCAATACCCCATGCCGGTGGACGGTTGTCTGTTAGCTTGACCCAATGGCGCCACATCGCTTTGGCTTTGAGGCTGTGGCCGGGGTTGATGTGGAGGAATACACGTTCCCAGAGCCGATCATCAGCGTGGAGATGGGCGCAGCAGATGGCACAAAGAAAAAATATAAAAATTAGAAACACCGCCTGTGAAATTAGAGACCCTAGTGTCCCGATTCGGTTTACAGAAAATCCATTTGCTACACTTGCAATGTCGTTCGACATTACAAGTGATTGCACGATAAACGGCAGAGTGAAGAGTATGTAGTGGGATTTTCTGAAGATCTTGATGTCGTGCCAGCGCGCCAGCGTTGGCGGCACGGTGAAGACCTGCTGCACTGCCAGCGCGTGATATAGGAGATTAGCCTTGCTTCCAGGCTTGTCGAACCCCCCATCACGCTCTGCAATCTCTCGTACTTTCCACATGGAAAGCGCCAGGTTTTCATGAGCGCGATTCGAGTAAAACACCATGACAAGCATTAGGATGGAGAAGGTGAGGCCGGTAATGAGGCCCAAGTCATTGATGTCAAATGTTAGACCTAAGACAGGCGTCCGCACATATAAAACGTTGTTGATATAGGCTTCCCACTGTTTCTCTGCGAAGGTCTTTGCCCCATCTTCAGTGCTGATGCCAATTCGATTGAGCCATTTGATCGTGTTGCAGATCTTTTTATCATTGCAATTGGGTGGGGCGTAGAGGTAAAGATATTGAGGTGCAAGCGGCGGTGTACCGTCGCCCTCAAGGCGAAAGTCGCCTTTCATTAGCCTCTTGCATGAAGTTTTATAAGAAGTGGGGTATTCCCAGATCTTACAAGCTTTGGCTAGCGCATAGTTCTTGTCTAGCGTTTCGAGTCGCGCTCTCTCCCATGCGCCATCATGCTCGCTCCAAAATGTCGCGATCGAGGCAACTGCGGCGATGATGATGGCTAGCATCACGAATCGGACGCGGCTAGATGATTCGCCTAGAGCATTGATATATTGGTCTATTTCGAAGCCATGATCGAGTTCCCTTGTCGCCTTCTTCTGCTTGTTCGCCATCCGAACCCCCCAAGAAAGAATAGTTCGATGTGCGATGCTAATGGGGTCTTGGGATCTTCTTCAAGCATAAAGGTCTATCTGTATATGTGCAGGTTGCTGTGCCGGCAGTCCATTCTGCATCCCTAAGTTTTTCTCGAATGGTGGTGTCCTAGTCTGCGCCGGGAGGAATCCCTAGCTTCTCAAATGGAAATGGTGGTTGATCCATCCACGGGCTAAGCTCTGCGTTACGAAGTTGCCGGTATAGTGTGGTCCACTTTCTCTTTGTCGCCTCGTGAGTATGACAAGAAGATCGACCTGCCTACAATGTTCTCATCTTGACTCGACAAGCTTATTACTCCATTGTTGATGTCAACAGGATCAGTAACGACCGATCAAACATCTAGCTGACTAGAGACGAACTCCGAGAACTCGGCTGCACTTCAGCAACCCACCCAACTAGCTCGCCATTATAGAGGACGGAACGATGCACAGGCTTATACCAATTCTGCTGGGTGGCCCCGAGTGGTTGTCGATCGTGCGACCGTTGTCCCCCAGTAACTCGCTTCGGCGAAAGCGGTAGGCGTCCCGTCCAGGTTCCGAGAAAACCCTTGGGAGGACACGGGGACTGCTGGACGTCTCTCGAAGGGCTTGCCGCTTCATCTGCCAATTCCCGCGAGGAGGCCACCGATCCCGATCGAGGAGGTGGGGTTCCCTTCAGGAGGAAATACCCTCGGCCTGCCCCGGCCAAGCATTGCCCTTGGCCACGGCATGCCCTCCGGCGGAGACGTTCCGCGGTCCCCGTGGCCTTCCCAGGGTGTCGTATAGGACCTGGAACGTCTCTACCGCCTTCGCCGTGGGGCTTCCTGGGATTGGGTATTGTGGGCTCTTCCACTCACCAGCCAGAGCCCGGCCGCGATCAGCGCGAAGCCGATCCCTTCTTCCCAGCCGAAGTGCTCCCCCAGGAAGGCGGCGGCTAGGGCGGAGGCTACCAGGGGCTGGAGGGTGCTGTAGGCGGCTACCAGGGCGGGGGAGGAGCGGCGGACCGCCCAGGTGCTGGCGGCGTAGGCGAAGACGGTGGGGAAGAGGATGATGTAGGCCACGCCGAGCCAGGCGCCGGTACTTACCTTGGAGGGATCGAGGGCCGTCAGCGCGGGGAGTGCCACCGGCAGGATGCCGATGGCTCCGAAGAAGAAGGAGGCCGCGATCACCGTCCGCCAGGGGATGCGGGTCAGGATCGGCCTTTGCAGCACCAGGAACAGGGCGTAGCAGAGGCCGTTGACGAGGATCAGGGAGTTGCCGAGCGCGGCCGCGTGGCCGGTCGAGAAGCGGAAGGGGTTCACCAGCACCAGCGCGCCCACGACCGAGAGGAGGATCCCCGCCAGCCGGTTCAGGGTGATCCTCTCGACCCCCATCACCGCCGCCGCCCCGATCGCGAATACCGGGATCGAGGTCATCAGGATCGAGGCGTTGGTCGCCGTCGTGAATTTAAGGCCGGTGATGAACAGCGCCTGGTTGGCGAAGACGCCGAGCCCGCCGAGCAGCGCGAGCATGGGGAGGTCGCGCCGGGCGGGGATGAATCGGTCCCGCCGCCAGGCGAGCGCCATCAGGATCGGCGTCGCCAGCCCCACCCGGATCGCCGCCAGCGCCAGCGGCGCGAGGTCGGTGAGCACGGCCTTGGCCACCACGTGGAAGCCGCCGAAGGTGGCCTGGACCAGGATCAGCGTCAGGTGCACCCGCCAGACCGGGGCGGAGCCCGGCGCCGGCGGCGCGGCGGCCGAGGATTCGGGGCAGAGGCGGACGTCGGATTCGGCGGTTTCGTTCATCGGGAGGACTCTCAGGCGCGGGGGGAAGGATACCCCTTTGCGCCCGCCCCGCCGAACCATTAGAATGGCGCTTGTGACGGGCATCACAAGGTGCCCGCCGGCTCCTCTCGAAAGCGCCAGATCAAACTATGACTGAGACCACGCCCGGGATCACCATCCGTCCCCTCGACGAGATGGACATCAGCGACATCGTCGCCATCGACGAGAAGATCGGCGGCAAGTACCGTCCGGAAGTTTGGGAGCGCCAGATCGGTTACTACTTGCGGCGGGACCCCGAGTCCTCAGTCGTCGCCGAGATCGACGGCAAGGTCGCGGGGTTCATGCTCGGCGAGGTCCGCTCCGGCGAGTTCGGGCTCGAGGAGCCGACGGGATGGATCGAGGTCCTGGGGGTCGATCCCGACCATCAGGGCAAGTCGATCGGCCGCCGCCTGGCCGAGGCGATCCTGGAGCACTTCCGGCAGCGCGGCGCCCACAGCGTCCGCACGCTGGTCGACGAGGACAAGCAGGCGGACATCCGCCGCTTCTTCGGCTCCCTGGGGTTCGAGCCGTCGACCTTGAGACCGTTCGTCAAGAGCCTGTAGCTGCTTGTCGGGGAACAGTAGGGGAGAGAGCGTATGAGCATGAAGACCACCACTCTGCCGAAGCGATATCACGAGGCCGTCCTGCGCTGGCGCGACGTCTTCCTGCCGGACTATAACTTCCTGATCGAGAACTGGGACAAGCACTTCCCCAACGACCAGACCTTCGAGCTCTGCGCCTACCGCGAGATGGGCATGTGCACCGAGGTCGAGTGCGGCGACATGAAGGGGAAGCCGAAGGCCATGAAGGCTTCGGAGCTGCAGCCCGAGCAGGCCCATCACCTCTTCGGCGCCATCCGCGCCCAGGCCTCCACCGAGTTCGGCTCGATCCAGCAGCACCGCCTGACGCTCGCCCGCGCCCAGGAGGAGGAGGAGCAGTTCTGGGTCCTGCGCATGATGGCCGAGGAGCTGCGCCACGGCTACCAGATGCTGCATCTGCTCGCCGAGGACGACTGGAGCTCGGTCTCCAAGGACTCCACCTCGGACGTGATCGACGACATCCTGTCGATGAACACCGGCTCCCACGTCCTGGGCGCCTTCAACATCGACTTCGACTCGTTCGCCGACAACATCGTCTTCTGCGCCCTGATAGACCGCGTCGGCAAGTACCAGCTCCAGATGCAGAAGATCTCGGCCTACCAGCCGATGGCGGAGAGCATGCCCCAGATGCTGCGCGAGGAGGCGTTCCACCTCGCCGCCGGGGTGGTGCCGATGCGCCGCTGGGCGACCGCCGCCGCCAAGGGGGAGACCTTCGTCACCATGGAGGTGCTGCAGAAGACCCTCAACAAGTGGATCCCGCGCGGCCTCGAGATGTTCGGCGACGAGCGGGGCGGCGCCTCGAACGTGCGCATGGGCCTGAAGCCGATGAAGAACGCCGAGGCGCAGCAGGCGTACTACAAGGAGGTCGAGAAGCTGGTGCGCGACTTGAACCTCCGCTATCTGCGCGCCCGCGTCGAGAACCTCAACCATGGCGATTCCGAGGCCTATCTCAACCGCATCCTCGCCGGCGAGACGGTCGAGGGGGTGAGCCGGGAGGACCTCGTGCACATGCCGCACGCCGAGTTCTTCCGCCGCCGCGGCGTCCCGGCGTTCCGCATGGTCGGCTCCCAGGGAGAGACCTTCGACTCGCTCCCGGAGTACCTCAAGCACCTGTCGCGCAATCTCCCCGAGTCCTACCTCGCGAGCCGCGACTACAAGGACTACGTGGAGGCGCTCACCCAGGTGACGACGGGGGCGCTCACGGTCGAGGCCGCCACCGGCCGCATGCCGGCCCTGCGCCGCGTCGCCGGCGCCTGCCCGTGCTCGAAGTCGGTGCGCTGGGTGGTCGACGAGCCGGCGGTAGCCGCCGCTCAGGAGTCCGTGATACAACCGGTCGCCTGATCCGAGATCTACCTAGTCTGCGATGCCATCCATGAGGGAGGCGCTGAGATGAGTGCGTTCAACCGCCTGCTGGTCACAGGCCTCCCCGCGGTGCCGAAGCCGATCGTCGGCCGGGTGGCGTCCCGCTACGTCGCCGGCGAGAGCCTGGACGACGCCATCCGCGTCGTCCGCAAGCTCAACGAGCAGGGGGCGATGGCGACCCTCGACGTCCTCGGCGAGGAGGTGAGCGAGCGCGCCAAGGCGACCGCCGCCGTCGAGGAGTATCTGCGGGTCTTCGCCGCGATCGACCGCGAGAAGGTCGACTCCAACATCTCGATCAAGCTCACCCTCCTGGGGCTCAAGATCGACGAGGGGTTCTGCCGCGACAACGTCGCGCGCATCGTCGAGACCGCCAAGAGCTTCGGCAACTTCGTCCGCATCGACATGGAGGACTACACGACGACGGACGCGACGCTCCGCATCTACCGCGAGCTGCACGGCCGCTACGGCAACGTCGGCGTCGTCCTCCAGGCCTATATGCGCCGTACCCTGCGCGACATCGAGGAGCTGCCGGACCAGGGGGCGAACATCCGCCTCTGCAAGGGGATCTACGTCGAGCCGCGCAAGATCGCCTGGAAGGGGTACGAGACGGTGCGGCACAACTACGTCCAGGCGCTCGACAAGCTGATGTCGCGCGGCGTCTACGTCGGCATCGCCACCCACGACGAGTTCCTCGCCTGCGCCGCCTCCGCGCTGGTCGACAGGCACGGCCTGAAGCGCGACCAGTACGAATTCCAGATGCTCCTGGGGGTGGACGAGGAGCTGCGCCGCATCCTCATCGACGCCGGCCACAGGCTGCGCGTCTATGTCCCGTACGGCGCCGACTGGTACCCCTACTCGATCCGCCGCCTGCGCGAGAACCCCGAGGTCGCCCGCCACGTGCTGAGGGCGATGATGTCCGGGAAGTGAGTGTTCGTTTGACGCCTCCACCCCCGGGTGATACGCTTTTCGACTACCTGACCGGATCTTCTGGACCTCTCGCCGCCGAACCCATGGACGAACGGCACCGCTCCGACTCTCGCGACATCCTCCAGTCCCGCGGAGGCGACTCCGACACGGACGACATCGATCTCTCGCCGATTCACGAGAGCGGGATGACGCAGACGTACGAGGGGGCGACCCGCGAGCGGGACGGGCACGTCCGGACTCAGCTCGAGACCGAGGCGGACATCATCCTCATCGCGCACCCCGAGAGCCAGCGCCTGGGCTCGCGCTACCGCCTCTCCCCCGGCACCACCCTGGAGATCGGCCGCTCCGCCGCGGTGGGCATCAGCCTGCCCGAGGTGATGTCGATCTCCCGCAAGCATGCGCGGCTGCGCTACCTGGGGCCGGTGGTGTCGATCGAGGACCTGGGCAGCACCAATGGCACGTACATCAACGGCCAGCCGATCCATGGCCGCACCGTGCTGCGCAGCGGCGACCGCTTCCAGACCGCCGCGGTGCACTTCAAGTTCCTCCACGAGCAGGACGTCGAGAGCGCCTACCACCTGGCGATTTACGAGCTGGTGGCCAAGGACGGCCTGACCGAGATCTTCAACAAGCGCAAGTTCGAGGAGGAGCTGCAGCGCGAGCTCGCCCGCGCCGCGCGCCACCAGCGGCCGCTGTCGCTGATCATCTTCGACCTCGACGAGTTCAAGGCGATCAACGACACCTACGGCCACCTCTGCGGCGACTTCATCCTCAAGCAGATCGCCTCGCTCGCCCGCGACCTCGTGCGCCCCGAGCAGGTGCTCGCCCGGGTGGGCGGGGACGAGTTCGTGATCCTCGCCCCCGAGACCGGCAGCGAGGGCGCCGAGGCCCTCGCCTCCAAGCTGCGCGACAAGATCGCCGGCTACGAGCACCGCTACGGCGACATCCGCATCAACGTCGGCTGCTCCGTCGGGGTCGCCGAGCTGAGCCGCGAGATGACCACCCCGCAGGACCTCTACCAGGCCGCCGACGAGGCCCTTCTGCTCTCCAAGCGGAACGGGCGCAACCGGGTGGCGGTCTATTCCGCGCCGCAAGGTTAGAAGGATATAGACGGATCCGGGCTTCCCTGGCCCTCTGGACCGCGAAGCGTATTCCTCCCTGGAGACGATTCCCTTGAAGCGATTTCTCGTTGTTCTGGCGCTGCTCGCGCTCGCTCCCGCCCTGCGGGCTGAAGAGACTCTAGGCTATTACCGTTACCCCGCGATCCACGGCGACACCCTCGTCTTCGCCGCCGAGGGGGACCTCTGGCGGGTGGACCGCCGGGGCGGGGTGGCGTCCCGGTTGACCACCCATCCGGCCGAGGAGTCCAATCCCGCGATCTCGCCGGACGGCCGGACGCTCGCCTTCTCGGCGGCCTACGAGGGGCCGACCGAGGTCTATACCATGCCGATCGACGGCGGGCTGCCGGTGCGCCGGACCTTCGAAGGGGCGGAGAGAGGGGGAGCCCTGGTGGCGGGCTGGACGCCGGGCGGCGAGATTCTCTACGCCACCACGGCCGCCTCGGGATTGCCGAGCACCCAGCTCGCGCGGCTCGATCCGGCGACCGGCCGGCGCGCTCTGATCCCCCTGGCGCAGGCGAGCGAGGGGTGCTATGACGGCGGGACCCTGTTCTTTACCCGCTTCGCCTTCCAGGGGAGCCACACCAAGCGCTACCGCGGCGGCACGGCCCAGAGCCTCTGGAAATTCGATGGCAATGCCGAGGCCGCGCCGCTCACCGCCGACTTCCCCGGCACCAGCCGGTCGCCGATGGTCTGGCAGGGGCGGGTCTACTTCGTCTCGGACCGCGACGGCACGATGAACCTCTGGTCGATGGACGAGAAGGGGGGCGATCTGCGCCAGCACACCTCCCACCGGGGTTGGGACGTGACCTCGCCCGACCTCTCGGACGGCCGGATCGTCTATCAGCTCGGGGCCGATCTGCGGATCTTCGACATCACGGCCAGCCAGGACGCGCCGCTGCCGATCCGCCTGGTCTCGGATTTCGATCAGATGCGGGAGACCTGGGTGAAGAAGCCGATGGACTTCCTGACCGCCAGCCGGCTCTCGCCCACCGGCGACCGGCTGGTGCTGACCGCCCGCGGGCAGGTGTTCGTGGTGCCGGTGAAGGAGGGGCGGATCGTCGAGGTGACCCGCAAGCCGGGCGTGCGCTACCGCGAGGCGCGGTTCCTGCCGGACGGCAAGAGCGTCTTCGCGCTGTCGGATGAGACCGGCGAGGTCGAGCTCTGGAAGTTCCCGGCGAACGGCGTCGGCAAGCCCGAGCCGCTCACCTCCGAAGGCAAGGTGCTGCGCTGGGAGGGGGAAGCGTCGCCCGACGGGAAGTGGATCGCCCATCACGACAAGGACCAGCAGCTCTGGCTGCTCGATCTGAAGACCCGCAAGCAGCAGCGCCTCGCCACCTCGACCTCCCCTTACGGCGGATTCCAGGACCTCTCCTGGTCCCCCGACAGCCGCTGGCTCGCCTGGTCGGTGGCCGGGTCCAACTCGTTCAACCGGATCTATCTCTACCAGGTCGCGACCGGCAAGACGGTGCCGCTGACCTCCGACCGCTTCAACAGCACGAGCCCGGCCTGGAGCCGCGACGGCAAGTGGCTCTACTTCCTCTCCGACCGCAGCCTGCGCACCCTCGTCCGCTCCCCCTGGGGAGCGCGCCAGCCGGACCCCTATCTCACGGCGACCACCGGGATCTTCGGCGTCGCTCTGAAGAAGGACACCCGCTCCCCTTTCCAGCCCCCCGACGAGCTGCATCCGGCGAAGGACAAGGATGACGATAAGGACGACGACGGCGAGGCGGCGCAGCCCGAGTCCGGCAAGAAGGCCGATGACAAAGACAAGGACAAGGAGAAGGACCAGGACCCGGGGAAGAAGCCGCCCAGGGTGGAGATCGACCTCGACGGCCTCGCGGGCCGGCTCTACGAGGTTCCCGTGCCGCCCGGCAACTACGAGTCGCTGACCGCGGGCGAGGATCGTCTCTACTGGCTCTCCGTCCTGCCCGGGGTCGAGGACGACATGACGTCGCTCGAGACGGTGCCGTTCGATCCCGAGAAGACCGACCCCAAGACGGTGCTCGCCGAGGTCGACGGGTACGACCTCTCGGCCGACGGCAAGAAGCTGATGATCCGCAAGGACGAGGACTTCTACGTCCTCGACGCCGGCGACGCGACCGGGGAAGACGAGCTGGCGGAGAAGGATCTCGCCAAGGCCAGGGTGGACCTCGCGGGCTGGACGTTCCCGTTCAACCCCCGCGAGCAGTGGC
>Ga0247765_1001547_pt1 | contig 10526 bp, 12 predicted proteins | sample UWRJL106311C6_FD_179949 | JGI IMG/M metagenome (GOLD analysis project Ga0247765, IMG submission 179949) | Plant litter microbial communities from Arlington Agricultural Research Station in Wisconsin, United States - UWRJ-L106-311C-6 | ecosystem: Environmental > Terrestrial > Plant litter >... | reverse complement strand
GTTGTTGTTTTTGTTTTTTTTGGGTGTTTTTTGTTTTTTTTTTTGTTTTTGTTGTGTTTGTGGTGGGGGAGGGGGGGGGGGGGGGGGGGGGGGGGGGGGGGGGGGGGGTTAGATCTCGTCCCTAGTGTGTGTGTGCGGGTAATTGGATCTATAACAACGTAATGTAGAGGAGAAGGCTAAAGATTAAAAGATAGAGCTCAATTTCGATATCCTTTTCTGGACTTATGTACCGCTATAGATGGCAACGCCTTTTTTTTTTTTTCTTTACAATAACCTCCAAAAGTGAGTCGAGGGCTCAGTGGGGTGAAGTGACAACCCAGCCGATCTGTTCCATCGGCCAGTGGATCCACAACTTATGGTGATCATCGAGGATGTCGTATGCCCGCGACATCAGGTGGTCCGCCCAATTCTGTAGCCACCACTGGTTCTCCAGCCTCTTGAGCAAGACACAAAAGTGGGCAAAGATGGCCACTGCCTCCTGCGTAGGCTCCTCTAGCAGCTGCAAGAACTCGTCCGCTACCTCCCACACCCACACGAAGGCGTCCATGATATCCACTTGCGAGCTACTACCACCCAGCAACCCAAGTGACCGGCGGAGCTTGTCGACGGCAAAGGTGTATATCCTCAGGGTTTCCGCGTTGGTGACAGACTCATCTAGCAGCATCTGGAGCTCTTGTAGCAGTGGCGGGCCGGCGGAAGCGACGGGCTCGTATCCTGGCACCATCTCCGGATGCATGGCCAGCCATCTCTCCTTGCCACGAATGAAAAAGCTAGACAGAGGGCCGTTCTCGGCGGCCTTGTCGCCAATAAGTTCCACTAGAGATTTGGTTCCTCGGATAAGCGGCATCCATTCGGGACAGCTGCTCTCCCCAATGAGAAGGAAGCCGCCTGGCTTCCTCGGGCTAGCCAGGGCTTTTTTTCGAGTTTGGTTATCGGATCAGCGCTTTCAAGCTCAGTCCGCCAATAGTCCGGATGATGGACTCACCGACGTAGATGGTCAAAATGGAAAAGAGGTAGAGGTTCTCGGCGGTTTCCGACCTGACTTTGGCCATGAGACTCATTGCTTTCCTCGAGGCAAGCTGGTGATACAAAAGGGCCCTAGAAATGTAGAACTCTCTCTTGTCCGGACGGTGGAATGCCATGTGAAGTGCCGAGACGGCAAGGACGGATCGCATAACATAATCACAGCCCAGTCCCATCTGCGGGACGGTAACCTTCCAAAGCTGGCGAAGCAGCAGATCGTTCGAGAGAGTTGCGTACGTGGCGATGGTATAATTGTGCAGCAGCTCCAGGTCCACAATGTTCAAGTCGGACGACAGCAGTTTATCATTCAGGTGGGGAGTCGAAGCTCCAAGACGCTCGACAGCTTCGACATTGATGAAATCACACTTGACTGCATGTTTGACGCAGTTCCGGCACGACGGCCGCTCTTCATCGCACTATTCACAAGAGTTAGCGCGACCCACGACGCATGCCACGACGGCTATGTCGGGAGTATTAGGAATGATCGGCCTGTAAGGGCGACCCAAGTTTTTGTTTTACTGGCCTTGATTTTTCTTCTCTTACAAGTCCCACAGCCTGTTCTCGACTTTGGGTGAGACCTCCTCGGTTGCCGTGGCGTACGACTTTCCGTCTGCATATTGCTGCTCCAAACGTACCGACGAGAGCGAGATTTGGAAAAGCGCAGTTCGGAAAACTCGTATTTTCGGGAGTGTTCGCATTCTTATGGCCGACAAAATTTGCCCGAGGTCGGGGGCGGCCGATGTCCGAATTGAGATTAGCGAGGTTATGGTGACACCCAAAATTCCGGTACGCCCAATCGGCGCCCGAGCCACTCAACTTGGACCCCCAATTGTTACAGACTAACTACTTATGTGCCAACTACGGATAATCCGCTTCCAGCTAGCGAAATCGGCTTCCCTCACTGTTCAATTGTCTGGTGGTTGTCACGACCTAGAAAAAGATCCAGTTCCAACCTGAGGCATCCAGTGGACCCAGGGACAGCCAAAAGAAATAGTTTTAACCACAGGCAAGAAGAGTACGAAGGGAACTAATCAGGATGGACCCGAGGGAACGCCACACGGGACACAGTGTATGTCCCGGGGTTCCCGAACTTCGGGACGCCGGGTCCATAAGGATATATACGCCGGACTAGCCCGGCCCTACAGCTAGGTCCCTTTTTTTACATTTTTTTTTTTTTTTTTACAACAGTAACGATAATAATACTGCTTTGCACTCATCTGCACTGAATCATCTTTCGACTGCTTGCTTGAAGGTTGGCGAGTTTGTTTATACTGATCAGCTCGAGGGATGCTCCGAGCCTAGCACCCCTCTTTCTCGTCTCCTTGCACAAACAGTGAATAGCGCACGGTAACGAGGACGAAATATAGGCTCGTGGCCGAGAACTGGGTCTTATATTCTACCGGTAGAAACGGTCTAGGATTTGGAAGAACGAGGGTTAGACGCTGCAAAATAAGTGGGAGAAATCCATACCCAAGTATCGACAAGGTCAGGAACTCTATCCTATAGAGATGGAAACATTACCACAAACTTAATCGTTCACATCAACTAAATTCTCCAACATCTTCTTAGCAGAAACCAGAATTTAAAAGACAGCCTATATCCCTAATAATATTGTAGAGAATTACTTTTCAACCAGATAAAAGCACATGCAGGTGACGTTACTATTATCGTCAGCGACTCCATCCGTACCGTATCTTTCTATAGCATAGTGATACTATTAGTTCTCAGCCTGGTTTATTTTAAATTTTTTGGTAGGTATAGGTTTGCTTAGCTTTAACAAATAGTTAAGCCGAGTCATACACACACCCAGTACACGTATAGGTCGTAACTGGAATTATTACCTGGGAGCTACCCTTACAGATTACACATCGTCTGCTTTTATCAAGAGGAAACTTTTAGCCGGGGTGACTGAAAGGGGGCCTCGGAGGCTGTGCTAGAGAGGCGAATGGGAGCTCATCCTAGCTTACAGAAGAATCAGGGGGAAGCTCAGGACAAATCAGCCACAGCTCACCCCAGCTCAGGACGACGGACGAAAAAGGAAATTTCGTGGGCCCAGATTCGTCGCAGGAAACCTGGCTGTTTTCCTGCTATGGCTGTTGCGTCTGCCTCTTCGTGTAAGCAATGTTGTGTTGTCGGTAGAAGTGTTGCAAAACACCAGAATAGTAATAGTGATTTATTACCATTGGATATTAGCTCGTCCAAAGGATGTTCAGGTACATGCAGTGTCTAAATGATGCCTAAGTGATGTCCGGTAGTGGTCCAAGTGGTGGTAAGTCTAGTCAGTCTGTCTTACAATCACAACTCCCCGTCACGGCACCCACAAACACGACCAAAACCGCCGCATACGTTGCCGTCGCCGCCAGCAGTTCAATCGGCAATTTCGTCGGAGAAAAGTACGCCGCCGCAACCGCAAACGCCATGGTACACACCACGGCCGTGATCAAACTCACATCCACCCTCGGCACCAACACCATCAAGACCATGGGCGCCGTCAAAATCAGACCCCCCACTACCGCCAACACGTACCTCTCCCTCCGCATTTTGGTCATGGATGGAAAATCCCACGGCCCGCCCGGTAGGTCCGGCATCCACCGGTCCTCCTCAGGGGGGACCCACCTTTCCGGCTGAACGCCTTTTGTAGAACGCAAATAGGCAAGAAGTTCCCCTTCCATGGGCCGTTCGGATTTTAGGAGAAACGGATAGATGCGCCAGTCGCGAGAGCCGGCGTCGCGCATGTATTCGCGGTCGCGAACGGCCTGGCCTTTTTTTTTTTTTTTTTTTCGTTAGCCCGCCGCTCGATCATACTCCCATCCACTATCCACAACTTCAGCTGACACTACGATCACAACAAAGGGGAAAACAAAAGAAACAGAGAGAGGAAGGGAAGGAATAACATACAGTAATCCCGCATCAACGCCGCCAAACTCCCCGACAAGTTATCGTCCACACCGCCTCTGACAAAAACCTCGCCCGCCTCATCGAGGATCCGTTTCCGCAAATAATGCATATTCATCCGATGCAGCGCCGTCATGTTGAATCGTGTTCCGCGCTCGTTGGTGTAGTATATATGGCGGCGAGCCGCGGCTAGCCCGGAATCTACACCGCTGGCACTAGCAGGACGTGTGACGGTTGGGTTCATGTTGGTGTCAGGCGAGAGTTTAACGTTGGGGCCAGGGCCAGGGTCCGGCGGGGTGTGGGTGTGGGGATGGGTTTGAGTGGGGGTGGACATTTTGACTTTGGATGGGGTCACTAGTGATGTGATGTGATGTGATGTGATGTGATAAGAGTTTGTGAGGAGCTGGAGCAAGGAACAGATCAAACGAGTTGAGAAATGGGCTAGAATGTCAACATTGTAATGGTGATGATAGAATCCCAGACAGGCAGCCATGTCCTTGTGAGGGGTAGATGCCTACATGTATCAAAATGAACCAATCATCTTTATCTTCCTCATGCAAGTATACGGTAAAAGTGCGAGCTTTTTGGTCTCAACTCCGAGCCTGCATCACAATCTTTGACATGGAGTGGTATGTGAAGGGTGCATTGAAAAGAAAGAAATGTTGATTTAGTATTCTGCTTCATATTTTCTTCTTCTTACATCCCAAATTTGGCGTCATGACTAACACAATTGGTAAAATGGCCCCCTACAATTAGATTTCATCTAGGCCAAGAAAAGCAAACCGCCAAACTTGGAAAATCGCCAGGTTTGGAAAGTAGATCTCGCGGGAAAGAAAAACCAAGTAAAGCAAAAAAGTCCAGCGCGGCCAATATTTCTAGCCCAAAATCATGCATGCGCAGACTCGACTTCAATAGGTAGGTATCAAACGGGCAGTTCGTCGTGAGGATCAGGTGAAACCCCCAGGACGCTACTAATTTTTGCATGCCCGTTCATGCTCATTTGATGGTCGCGTTTGGAAAGCCGGAGCGAGAATCTGATTGATATATATTTCACTGGGTCGGCGATTCTTTTAGTGGTCGGGGGGCGGGCGGCCAAGCCACCAAGTTGAGGGCTGAGCGGGCTCCGCGGCCTCGGGTCCAGTCCCTTCTTGATGCCGCTCGCTTTGTTGTTACAATTCCGCCGAAAATGGGGTGGCACAGCATACACGCCGACACCAGACGCGCCAACATGAAGCAGGGCCGACTTCTGTTCCTTTTTACTGCATTTGCTGGATTCTGCCCTCGGCAGTTTTTGCCTGTGCATATGCGGCGTGCGTGCAAGTGAAGCGAAAGGTGTGGTGTCGCCCGGGGCTGCTCGGAGTTTAACCTTTTTCTCTCTTCATGTCATGTCTGGTTCATCTCTAACCAAGCTTCTCAAGCTTTTCCAACCTCCCCCTTTCTGGCTTTTCAAGCTTTTACGCAGCAAGTATTTTTTTTAGCTCGATGCACATTCCCCGACTGTCCAAATGTCCGACGGAAATTTCCATGCAAGTTGAGATCCGAAGCCAAGAACCCCAAGAAAAGGCCTCCCGGCACTTTTGGGTTTTAAGAATCGATCCAACGCCAATTAGGTAAGGTACTTACCTAGGGTACCTACCTACCTACCCAGCTGTCTGATTTGTGAGGCGAAGGGGCCGTGCAAGACCGAGGCACAGCACCCGCTCTGGAAATCGATCATGGCGGACTCGCTCGTCATTCGTCATTGGCGGCACCTCTGCCGCAGCACGTTAGTAAGGACAAACGGAGGGTCAAATTTTCTGGACTCGTCTCACAAAGCACACGCCTACTAAATAGATACCTAGATACCGCATTTGTTTCCCCGTTCAGATGGACGTGGCGTTTTGTGTGTGACCCAACGGCCCGACGAGACGGACAATACTACTAAATGCATGTGGTTCGGTTCAGCTGGATCCCCCCCCCCCCTTTTTTCGCCCTGCGGCGCCCTGTAAAAAAAAATGAGCTGACTGTCGGGCTTCAACTGGTTGTCTCGGTTGCTTTAATGCTTGCACTTTGCCGGTCACTTTGTGCACTCTATTATTGAGCCGTGTCGGTCGTCGGTCACGTCAGTTAGACTGTCAGTCTCAGAATGGCTGATTTCTATTCGACTCTACCAGAGATCGACAAGAGAGCAGAAGCCACGACGCTCGAAGTACGATTCTCCTACCCCGGACTAGAGGCGATACCTGAGCCACTCCGGAAAGATGCCTGGTGGAGAAGATACCGGCTCCTCCTGATCGCCTCAGCCCTGGTAGTTGTTGGTGGAGCCGTGGGCGGAACCGTGGCCGGACTGGCTGTGAGGGCACGAACATTGGGGGAGAACAATCGGGAAGGAATCATTACCAGGTAGCTGTCTCTGTCCGGCACCTGCACACACAGCCCAGTCTGACAATAAGCTAATATCACCATCCCAGCTCCTCAAACTCTCCATCCCCAACCCTGTCACCGGCATCATCCCCGGTCTCTTCCTCTCCGACGGTTGTTTCCGTGACGATTACATCTTCTTCCGGCCGAACCACAATCTCAGTACCCACATCCCGATCGTCGTCCCGATCGTCATCGTCGTCGCCGTCGTCGTCATCATCATCCCAAACTCGACCCACCTCTGCCTCGAATACTGGAACCTCTCCTGGAACGCCAACTACTACTGCGGCAAATACATCGCCACCTCAACGAACGCCATCTCTGCCCGTACGACTTGGAAACGTAGAAATCCCCGGCCGCGCCAAACCCGCGGTAATCGCCTTTCTCGACAATGGTTCCTCGCAATCGGCATGCACGCCTACAATATTCCAAGAAGAAGTCGGCGATAACCCCTGTGGGAAATCCTTCCAGCTCTCCGATGGGCTGGCGTACTTTTGGAATGGCTGTGGGGGACCAACCTGGATTACCTGGTTAGATCCGACGTTAAACATGACGAGTTCAGAATATTTTGGAGATTGTGTCTCAAGTGGGGTGGATGTTAAATGTGGGGAGCGCATTGTCCATGGCGAATGGCTTTGTGAGAAGAAAAAGTAATTCCTACTCCTTTCCTAGCACAAGCGGAGCTATGGTTGGGTCGGGGTGTGGTCTGCGTACCTACCTAGTCTGGGTGATGTGGCCTACGTCTGGTGGTCTGCGCGCTGCTGCGTGCAGTGTATTCTGAATCAGGTAGTGTTTTTCCGTGTTTTTATTTTATTTCTGGACAAAGTAATCATGACTGATGTTGCAAAGCCACATTGAACATTGTTGCCACTCGGGGATTGCTGTCAAAAGAACCTTTTGCTGCTGACGACTCTCTTGCATCGCAGCAATTCCTTCCAGCTTCCGGGGGTAGGTAAACCTGCGCCTCCCCCCCCCCCCCCCCTTCTTTTTTTTGGAGGGAGGCTTTTTTCCCGTTTTGGGTGGGGTTGTGTCCTCCCTCCCTCCCGGCAGTACATATCACCCTTGCCTTGCTGATCGGTTGTGTTGTGTAAAATGTCCGGTTCGTTACGAGTGCAAAGAGGATGCTGAGGTGAGACTTGGATGCATTGCGGGCCGGCTCACTCCTCGGTGAAAGAACCTGGAAAAGATTGTGAAATACCACACGCATGAGGCAGCCGACACGCGTTCGACTGGGAAAATTGCGACATGGAAACCGATTTATGTACGCAACCCTAACTTTAATTTCACGTCTAGGTGCCCTAAGCCGGCCAAGCGTCTCATGACCCTGTATGCGCCTCTGGGATGGTAGGTATTTCGACGAGAATACAACTCAACCCTATAGTTGGCACACTGTAAACGATAACGCCTGGGTTTTAAAAGGTACTGCCAGCATAATCTTGTTTTTTTGCGTGAACGCATGGGATCTCTCGACAACGTACAAGTCTTCTACCTGGGTATCTTGTAAAAAGAATTATGGATATGTGTGCATAAGCCAGACCAGGGCCCCAATTGGTCGATGTCGGGGCTGAGTATATCGCTGCGTATGTAGTTCCCAGGAGCTTGACATGAGCTGCTGACACAGGCGAAAAGCCGATCAAACCACCAGACTAGAGCAACGGGACTTTTTGCTTTTGCGATGAAGAGGATTGTGAACCCAACCCAGTGGCTGATGTCCAACACAAGCCAGCCCAGCCCCATCTGCAGCGGTGCAACACGGGGAAACTTGGCCATGTGCTGTTCGAGCGCCAACATCCGTCGGTGTTTTGTGTCATCTCCGGTGCATTCTCGAAGAATATTAGATGTCGCAGAGCAGCGCTGCCGGTCGACCGAAATGCTGCCCCACTGCACCTTCCCTCGCAACCCCCTCACGCTTTCCTACAACAGCTAGCACCATGGCGAACAGCTCCCTTTGTTTGACGCCCGCTTGCTTAGCGGCTGCGTCGAACATGCTCTGGCAGATGGCGCCGGACTGGGAAAAGATTGACCCCTGCAGCAACTTTGAGCGGAGTGGGTTGTCCACCGCACCTTCCAGTTCAACCATGCGATGCGATGCGCTGACTCTGTCGCTCAACAGTGGTCTGCAACCGTTACGAAGAGCAAAACGCCGAAGACCAGGACTTTGATACCATCGAGACAAATCAAAACATCCGCGTTCTGCGCCAGATTCTCGAACTGCCATACAGCGAAGCCGTTGCCTACCAGTCGGTCCCATGGAAGAACGAGGCGGTTTTTGCGCGCAATTCCATCGACGAAGCCAACTTCAACCTCGTGCGCAGAGCATACCAAACCTGCAGGGAGACCGATGCGGCTACAGCGGCCCGACCGGAGCCCCTCCAGGACCTCCTTAACGACTTGATCAGGGCTTGGCCCGTCGACACCAACGACCTCCTGACCCCCGTTGGCCCCTCTGACCGTGATGGCATAACCAAGGCCGTGACATTTCTGGCTGAGCTTGGCATGCCCTCTTTGGTTGGCTTCAGGGTCAGCTCCGATGACTACAGAGATCCGAACAACGTGCTCCTTTGGATCGACGGCCCAAATCCCATCCTTCAAGCTCTGGGGGGGGATGAGGGGAACGCGGTGCGCGATACACTCACTGACCCGGCTCGGCTGAAGGCATACAGCGAAACGACCAATAATAAGATTCTCGAATTCTGGCCGCTCAATATTACAAAAAGTGCCGCCAGCGAAATTGCTGCCGGGGTTGTTGAGCTTGAGGCTTTCCTCTATGACTTTGATGGAGTCGCAATCCCGCAGACGGAGTTGACCAAAGTAAGTGCGTGGGCCATCATCACACGTAGTGGCCACCTGCCTGCTAGAATGCGGACATGAGCTAATAAAATATCTACGCCAGGACCAGGTTAAGCCCACGACACTCGAGGACGCTGCGAGTTCTATTTCGCAATTTGACCTGGAGCGTGTTGTCGCTAGTATCGCTCCGCCAAACTACAAGGGTGACAGCGTGTACACTGAGCTCGACGCGTACTGGAACCATTACCCCGCCATTTTCAAGAAATTCCCCAAGACGGTCATCCAAGGGTGGCTCGCCGTCCGCATCATCAATACCCTTTCTCCCCGTATGACCGTCCCCGACGGAGGGTATACGCCTGCCCAATGTATAAATATCGCCGACGAGCTCTTACGGCACATCACAGGTCGCTTTTTTGTAGGAGCCCGATTTCCAGAGGCTGGAAAGAAACAACTCGAAGAGGCGGCTTCCTTTATCAAGGAGCAAGCCGCCCTAAACTTCAAGAGCCTCAGTTGGATGTCTGCTGACCTCCGGAAGCGCCTGGCCCAGAAAGCCGCCAACATAGCTGTCAATGTCGGCTATCGCACGTCCAACCCAGATCTACGGTCACCCCAGTCGTTGGCAGACTATTACAAGTCTATAAACATTACGACAAACATGTTCGTCAACGACGTGTCTAGCCGCCGTCACAAGACCAGAAAATCATGGGAGCAGCTCACACAGCCCCTCGATCGTGCGATGGGAGATTGGCCGACCGTCGCGTCCAATGCGCAGTACTTTTCCCCCCACAACGCTCTCCACATGCATCCGTCGATGCTGCAACTGCCCCTTTACCATCCCGATCTCCCCTCATACGCTGTATTTGGCTCGGTTGGTTCCATCATTGGCCACGAAATCTTCCATGGCTTTGACGGCAGCCGCCGCAAGGTTGACGAGAACGGCCTTGACAAGCCGTTTTGGGACCAAAAGAGCGATGAGGAGTGGGAAAAGCGCGCGCAGTGCCTTGTCCAGCAGTACAACGGTTTTGAGTTCAAGCTGCCTGGAGGCGAAACCGGGACCGTCAATGGCAGCACGACTCTCGATGAGAACGTGGCGGACAATGCAGGCAACAAGATGGCCTACAACGCCTGGAAGGCCTACACTAAAAAGTATGGACAGCCGGCAATGCTTCCCGGACTGGAGAAGTTTACCACCGATCAGCTTTTCTTTATCTTCTTTGGTGCCACCTGGTGCAACAGCTTCCGGGAGGGTGTGAATCTCGCAAGGGCCAACGGCGTACATGCCCACAATTCAGCCCGCATCAACGGCACTATAACCAATTCGAGGGCTTTCCGCGAGGCGTTTAAATGTAAGGTAAAGGAGCCGGTGTGCGAGATTTACTAGGGGCGGGAATACATTAGGGGGGGGGGTTTTAAAAAAG
>Ga0247765_1001545_pt1 | contig 10529 bp, 7 predicted proteins | sample UWRJL106311C6_FD_179949 | JGI IMG/M metagenome (GOLD analysis project Ga0247765, IMG submission 179949) | Plant litter microbial communities from Arlington Agricultural Research Station in Wisconsin, United States - UWRJ-L106-311C-6 | ecosystem: Environmental > Terrestrial > Plant litter >... | reverse complement strand
GTCGGCGGCAATGCCGAGGTGCTTGCCCTGGCCAGGACCGGCACCCGGCTCCTCGACTTGAAGGGCCGCGTGGTGATCCCCGGGCTCAACGACGCCCACGTGCACGCGCTGGTGCCGCAGGGGCGGCAGCTCAACGTCCCCGATTTCCTTCCCGGTCCGGGCCCGACGGTCGACGACGTCCTGGCGCTGATCGCCCAGGGGGCCGCCACCTCGCCGCCGGGCACCTGGCTCCTGGCCACCGTCGGCACCAACTTCAGCGAGGACCCGCGGGCCCAGCGCTTCACCCTCGATCAGGTCGCGCCGAACCACCCGGTCAAGCTGGAGCTGTGGACCGGGCACGGGATGTACTTCAACACCAAGGGGCTGCAAGACCTGCACATTCCGGATAACGCCAGCGATCCGTTCGGCGGTTTCTACGAGCGTTTCCCGGGCACCGGCGTGCTCAACGGCGTGGTGCACGAATACGCGGAGCACCTGGTGCGGCGCCGCTTCGCCGAGCGGCTCACCGACGCGCAGATCGCCGGCATCTATCAGAATTTCGTCCAGGCGGCGCTGAGCTTCGGCGTCACCAGCGTGCAGGAGATGTCGATCGGCCTGCCGCATGAACGGAGCGTCAAGATCCTGGGGCAGGTGAATCCCGCCATCCGCTGGCGGTCGATCTGCATCCCGCTGACGCCCGACGAGCCTTGCCATATGGGAGCTTCCTCCGCGCCGCTGGTGACCCCCTCGGGCATCAAGTGGATCGCCGACGGCACGCCCATCGAGCGGCTCGCCTTCATGTCGGAGCCCTACCAGGACCGGCCGGACACCCGCGGCCGTTTCAATTTCCCCGCCGATGCCTTCACCCATCTGGTGGAGCGCAGCCTCTTCGCGCCGCCCAGGAAGGGCCAGCTCCTGCTCCACTTGGTCGGGGACGCGGCCATCGGCACTCTGCTCGACGAGATGGAGGAGCTGGCCCCGGCCGCGCACTGGCGCCAGCGCCGCACCCGCATCGAGCACGGCGACCTGATCACCCCGGCGGATGTCGAGCGGGTACGGAACCTGGGCGTGGTGGTGGTGCAGAACCCCACCCATCTGGCGTTGCCCGATATCTTCCAGCGTTATACGCCGCAGGTGACGGCGAACGCGCAGCCGTTGCGCTCGCTGGTCGAGGCCGGAGTGCCGCTCGCCTTCGGCACCGACGGCATCGGCGGCTCGATCAGCCCCTTCCTCGACCTCTTCCTGGCGACCCTCCATCCGGACCGCCCGTCGGAGGCGCTGACTCTGGAGCAGGCGTTGATCGCCTATACGGCAGGCTCCGCCTATGCCGAATTCGAGGACGGCAAGAAAGGGCAGCTCGTCCCCGGCCAACTCGCCGACCTCGCGGTGCTGTCCCTGGACATCTTCGCCGAGCCCTCCGCGCTCCCGGCCACCCACAGCGAGCTCACCATGGTGGACGGCCGGATCGTATGGGATACGGGAGCGGTGCAGGCTGGCCAGCCGCTCGCGCCGTAGAGCTCCGAAAAGCGGTGAGCCGGGCGGAGGACACCGCCCGGCGAGCCAGATGAAAAACCTTTTTATGGAAACGCCTGGGACCTTCTTGGCGGATTGCCACAGAGTGCGCTATGCGCGCACCCGCGCCGTCAGCAGGTTCTGGAGCCGGTGCCGGACGGGCAACAAAGCGTATCGGCCTTGGAAACGCCGCCCGGAACCCCCTTGAGGCGGTCTTCGTTCAGATTGAGCAGCGTTTCTCTGGAAAGCGTGATCTTCTCGAGGTTCTTCTTCATGGGCGGGTGTCCCTTCTGCTCTCCGCGTTCCCAGAGAGCCTTGTCGAATTGCGATCACCGCGATCCAATTCGAAACAGGCTTAAGGGTATATGCAAAAATTACGCTACGTCAAGGTGGGCTCCTACTGCGGCACCGGCTCGGCTCGTCGAGTCGGCTGGCACCTATTGGCACCCATTGGCCGTGCGGGGCGCTTGCTGGGAGTCTTCACTATCTATAAGGGAGGAACCTGATTTCCCTTGATTATCATCCTGGTCGTGCTAAGATGGCTGCAGGATCTTTCTGGGAAGGTACCATGAAAGGGAAAGCCATCCGATTGCTGCTGCTGGCTGCTGTATCGGCCGTCGTGCTCTGGCCCGCGGCCACCTCTTGGGCCTTGAACTACTGTCCGGTCCAGTCCTGTCCGTTCTGGAGAAGCGTCTGCGTGAACCCCGGGGGCACTTGGTCCTTGACCGACACCGGGATCTCCCTCATGGAGGACAACAGCATCAACGAGAGCTTCCGCGGGGTCTGCACCGCGCCCACGCACGACCCATGGAGCATGGACTGCATCGATATGTGAGCCCCTTTGGCGACGCTCGCCAGACCGCAACTTCATGCCGCGGCGCAGCACTTGTTCGGAGAGGCAGCGCGCTGGTCAGCATTCTCGGGCGCCAGACGAAGTTCCCCGTCGAGTGGACGTCGACGGGAGCGCGGCTGACGCCCGTCAGGCCTCTTCGGTGATCCCATGCCAACGTGTAACTACGGCTGCAGATCCAGCACCGCCTTGCCGCTTCTCAGGTCAATCGGAACCGTAGAGTCGGCAGGCACCTATTTGGGGCGTGTTCTTGGCGCAAAGAGGGTCAATTCGGCTACCTTGTTCACTCTTCGTCGAATCGGCAGGCACCTATTGGGCCTGCACCTATTTGGGCGAGCTATTTGGCTGGCTGCTTACCCTATTCTTGGGGTCATTCAGGTGATGCATTCACCCCTTTGCTTGAAAGCCAGTCGGCGCCGATCGTCCTCAAAGACCGAACAGAGTCCTGCTAACTTAGCTTCGAAGATCTCGCCTTGGTAGCAGAACTCGGGGCGGAAGAGCCGGCGGAACTCTCCGACCTTTAGTGAAACTTCCTGGACAGGCCTATTCTCTAAGAGCAGAGCCGCGAAGAATTCGGAGAGCATCTCCATATCTGAGGCTTTCAGCCCTAGGCGAGTCGCTTCGTTAACCCCGAGCCGCAAGCCGGGTCTATTGAGGCTCGGCAAAGGGTCAATAGGGTTCACCACAAGGCCTGCCTCGAAAAGCTTTGAAGCTAACACAGGAGCCGTCGCGCCCTCGGGCTCGATCCAGACCTGGTGATTTTTCGTGAAACCCCATGGCTCTCCCGAAATACGGAAGCCCCTTTCGCGGAGATGTTTAGCCAGGGCGATGGCATTGCTGCAGACTTGAGCAGCGTATATGGCTCCTCCACATTCGACAAATTCGACTAGCGAAATTGCCAAGGCGACCATCTCTGCAGTGTGATGATGGCTGGTGATTCGCACGCCAGCTTCGATAAACTTATCGGAAATATCGTCATTGTTGGTGAAGAGAACGGCTTTATGTGGCCCGGGAAACGTCTTGTGTGTTGAGCCACCGTAGCTGTCAGCGCCAGATTCGAGAGGATTAGGCAGTTCGCCACCCCAAATAAGGCCATTGATATGGCTCGAATCTACATGAATGTGGACAGCTGCCTTGGTCGCTTCTCGAATGGTATGCACTAGAGGCGGCAGCTCAAGCGGGAAGAGGAAGGTTGAATGATCAAGATAAACTAAGGACGGGTGCTTCTGCTCGACAAGCCGACCTAGTGCTTCGAGATCTACGTGCGCCCAGTCGGAGAACGGCACTCCGATGACCCGATACCCAAATCTCTCGGCAAGATAACTGGTCTCTGGATGCCCACCGTTGGCAACGGGAATAGAAAAAAGTGTTGCCTCTTCACCGGAGAAGGCTGACAGTACCTGAGTCATCGCGCTAAGTCCTGAGACGGGCCGCACGTTCACGTGTCGGGCTCGTCCAACTTTCTGGAGAAGCGGGATAAGAATTTCTTGCTGCACGCGACCGATAAGACTACCGCCCTCAAAGCGCCAGTATCTAAAGAAGTTTTTTTCGTCGTAGAAATAGCGGCTAAAGCTATCGGATAGAAAAGCAAGTCGCGCAAGTGGTGAGAGGACGTTCTCGCTCGGGATGAGGCTAAAAGAGCGATTAAATTTTTTCTCATGCTCCTCGAGCATTTGGAAGATCTGATTAATTTGGAGCATGTCTTCTTTCTTATTCTGAGACAGGGCTGGCAAGTAACTGGCTAGATATTGTTAGGGGCCAATATTTGCGCAAGCTCCGGTTAGTATGAAGGCCTCGAATCTACGCGTCATCTGAGGACTGCGGCTAGTCTGTGAGAGTAACTTTAAAATGATAATATGGAGGCTCTTCATGCGCCGTCGCTATTCGAGTACTGAACTTGCTACGATGTATGGTAACGAGCCACGACGCGATCGAGAGTTTCCGTTAGCGTCTCAGCCGGCTCGAGCAGATGCCAAATCCGAACATAATGGCTTTGAAGCTTAGCGTCCTCCCGGAGCAGTTCTGTAAATTCGTGGCTCCGGTCTGCACTGCCGCCTGGGCCCCGTAGCACTCGGTCGATGAGTTTACCCACTTTCCATGCCGTACCGCAGACCATTGCTGCATGCTGGAGATAGGCCATCGTGAGTTGGGCTAGTTGCTTTCGGTGGGGACCAGAGGGTGCTGCCTTGAGCAAGTCAGCGAGCCCGGATGCCTGCCAAGCTGCGACTGAGATGCCTTGGCCAAATAATGGGTTCAGGACTCCAATGGCATCGCCGATCGGTAAGAAGCCTATGAGCGGGCAGGGGAGGCGGTCATATCGCCACCAAGTCGCTGTCGTGCGACGGAACAGGTGCGGGGTACCATTGGCCGCCGCATGCTCGAGCAGCGCTGCGATGGATGGATCCTCCAGCGTCGCGGCGAACGCCTGCATGGCCTCGAAGGTCCGCGGTGGCTCGTCGTTGCTGCGGCCGGACAGCGAGACATGCCACTGCGTGGGCGTTACCGGGGATACGAGGCCGCCGCGCGTGTGTGGGGGAGAGGGGAATGTAAGCCAGAACGCCCCGTCCCCGACCCATGACTCCGGTCGTTCGCACAGGCAGGTCACGTACCACTGGTCGGGGTGTGCCGTTTCGACTGGCGGTTGATGCTGCCCGATGTCAGCAAGCCACTGCCGGGCACGCGATCCGGCTCCGGTTGCGTCAACCACAATCTCGGCGTTGATCGTCTCCACCGTACCATCGACGGCCTTCATCACTGCGCCGGAAACCTCACCGTCTGATGTGGTGTCGAGACCGACGGCGCGCACACCGTCACGGATGCTCACACTCCCACCGCTGAGGAGTAGTCGCAGCGCCACATGGTCGATGATCGGTCGCCAAGCGCATAGGATCCGAAGCCCGAGGTTACGCTCGGGCGCTCGCTCTCCCAGTTCGTACACATGGGTCTGGTCGGCCACACGCGCTTCGCCGCAGCCGGCTTCCTTCAACGCAGCGCCGAACCCTGGCAGCAAGCGCTCAAGCTCCATCTGGGCTCGGCCGAGCAGGTTGTGAAGCATGTCGGCTTGGGGCAGGCCGCGGCGCGATGCTGGTTCTGCAGGCAACCGGTCCCGCTCGATGAGGACAATCTCACCACAGCTCTCACGAAGCGCCGCCGCTGCCGCTATTCCAGCGAGACCGCATCCAAGGACGGCAGCTCGGCGTACCTTCACGGCACTCACGTCCAGGGTCTCGCTGATTGGGCTGGAGCCGTTAGGTCAGTGGAGGAGAACTCGAAGGTGGAGATAGCGGCCCGTTGGGCGCCGCTGCCAGGGAGATTAATTTCCATTTGATGGTGACGCGCCGCCATCAAATGTGAGTTTGGCCGGAAATGTAGCATGTCCGAGTCTATCCCCGTTTTTCTACGTATTCTCTCATATCTTGTCCTCATCTGCATTTGTTGCGCTTCGGCATTGTCACTTGCCAAGATCATCTGAAGAGGACGGAGCTTCACCCGATTCCCGTTCGGTGGGTGAGAAGGACTTAAGCAGATCGAGCACGGCCGTGTGGGCATCTTCTCGGAGCTCGCGTCCGGTATTCGTAACCCGCCTATTCAATAAAATCGCAGCAAGGGTGCCCTGAGGTTCAACTACCACCCCGGGGGCCGGCAAGAGCCGGATGCCTCGTTCTTCGAGCCCGGGCTTCTGCCGCAATGCGACAGTCCCGCCACTATCGTTATAGACAATAACGTGAGACAGAGGCTTCTGTTCTCTTACCAGTTCCGGAAGGGTAAGTCGATCTGCGACCCCAAGTCCTAGAAACACGGCGATGTGATCGAGGTATTGATCGGGTCGGCCGAGGGCATAGTCAAGCTGGGAGGCTACAGCTGAGGAGGCCTGGAACCTCGGGTTGAGTTCTACAAACAGCACGCGGTCCTCAACGACTAGGGCATCAAACCCGAAGGCTCCGAGGTAGCCATGATCGGCCAGCCAGGATCCGAGTGAGCGGGTCATTGAGTCTAGGTTTTGGAGGGCCTCTGTAGGGAGATCCGCAATCGACGCGAAATCGTTACCCGCATACCCGAGAGGACGCGGAGTACAGACCTTGATCCCCACCAGTTGCACAGAGCTACCATGGATTGAGACTTTTCCTCCGGGAAAGACGCAGGCGTTGACATTCACCGAGACGGCCGCCTCGAAGTAGGGAGCTACGCAAAAGAGGCTTTCGCTAAGAGGTGGCTCCACTACGCTGTCCAGGTCTTCTCGATCTCGGATCAGCCAGATGCCGGCGCCGCCCCGGGAGCGAGGCCATCGGACTACAATAGGAATACCTTGGTCGAGAGGACCAGTGACGCTTGAGGATCCCAGCGTGCGAACGTACGTCCAGGGAATAGTCGCGATACCCCGCCCCTTTAACTCGCTCTCCACCCAGGGTTTATAGTCGAAGCAGGACTGCTGCTCATGAAAAAGGCCGAGAGGCAGCGCAATGTCCCGTGCCATCAGCCAGCCTTGGGAGAGGGTTCGTGAGGGTGAATAGGGAACCACCGCACTGAGCCGCGAGAACTTGGCGAAGAGAGCTTCGCGAAACTGAGCGGCGAACTCCGAACGGTCATCGTCCAGGGAGTAACCATTAAGGTCCTTTCGTACTCCCGAGATTATCTCCATGCAGTTTTCGAAGAGTCCTGATCCGATGGGTGCGATAAGAGAGAAGACGGCCCCTAGGGAGCCCAGCGGCTCAAGTGGGAGAGCATCCGTACCCCTCGGGCCTATGTAGATCAACTCTCGGTTCTGAAGTAACCTTTGGATCTGCCGAAGCCGCCGTCTTGCATCCATCGGGCAACTCAGGAGTAGTAGTAGTCGCTCGATCCGTCAGGGAAGGTCAAGGTGTTGTGCTGGCAGGGTATACATCTAGGCCCAAGTTTCACCGAATACCGCGAGACAATCTCCAGACTTTCCAGATAGACACGCTCCAGCAACTCGGCACTTGGTGCAGGATGATGCCTCATAGGTGTGCTGGGATCTGGTCGGAACGGGCTTAGGACTGGATCACAGCCTCTTTCGGCGAGTTCTCGTACGGCTTGGAGCGTATCCTCCGGTGGCTCGAGGCCGACCACCAGGAGTGACCGGACCTTTCCGGGGCCGAAAATGGCGACCGCCCTCTCGATGAAGTCGAGGTAATATTCGATTCCTAGATCATATTTCTGCCGCATAAGGCGGTGGGCAATCGCGCGGTTATAGATCTCGATGTTAACGGAGAGCCCTCGTATGCCTCCACTGTGCAAGGTCTGAGGGTCCAATAGGCCGGGGAGTGGAACCATCATGATGTCGACTGTATGAGTCGGGAACGCCTCGGCCACGGAGCCATAAACGGTCCTCATATAATCGATATCGTCGCTTTTTGGGGTTCCTCCCGAGATCAAGACGTGACGAGCGGGAAGGGCCTTGTCATCCAGGGCCTTTTGCACGGAATCGATCAGGCCATCGATCCTTTTTCTCCGGTAACGAAACTCGTAAGGTAAGTCGCAGAATTTGCAAACCATCCCGCAGCCCTCGATGGGAGAGATGCGGACGCGATCGGTATGGGTGATCGCATACGAGGTGTACTTCTCTTCCGAGGAATTCAACTGGTCATGATAGTCGGGCACAGGCAGCGGCCAAGCAGGGAACTCTTCCCCGCCCGAACGGATCGAGAATCCCGCATCAGCGAAGTCGAGGAGGTGAGGCGGAGGCGCCGTAATGAAGTTCGGGTTGTGCTCCTGAATGGGAGCATTTACCCACACATCCCCTGCAAGCTTGAGTGAGATTCCAGATGTGGTGGCGTAGTCGGCCAACGTCATGGGCCGCGAGCCCTTCCGCGAGAGTTCGTCCACGGCGCGACCGGTGACAGCCAATCCGTTGGTCATGAGTCGAAGCTTTAGGCGCTGGATAGACGTCAGCAAAGACACCACCTTCCGATTCACGCGATTACATGCAAGATAGCATCCATTTTTGAAAGCTTCAAGATAAAATTTCTGTGAATAAATAACTCTAATCTTTGGAGTAAGGAGGCCGGAGCGGCTCTAGGAGAAAGGCTCGATATCTTACAGCTTTTGATTGACTTGAGCCCCCAAAGGCCTTAAACTTCGCTTGTCTTGAAAATTTCACAGAACCATGGCCAACCCAAAACACCTTAAACTGCTCAAGAACGGTGTCGCCGCATGGAACCAGTGGCGTAAAGACGCGCCCGATGTGTGGCCCGATCTAGTTGACGCACCTCTGCGGAATCTTTGTCTCGATGGCGTGAACCTGGAGAATAGCAATCTCTACCGAGCGGACCTGGAATCTACCTCCCTAGTGGACGCGAAACTCCGCAATGTCAACCTCAAGGATTCCGTCTTAAAGAGTGCAAACTTTCAAGGGGCCACGCTCCATGAGTCCAACCTTTATGGCGCGGATCTGAGGGAGGCGAATCTGGAGGGGGCTGACCTGCGAGATGCAAATTTGCTTAAATCTAGATTCGATGGTGCTCGGTTACATCGCACCATCTTTGGCGGCACGTCCTTCGACAGCGGTCTGCTCACTGGTGCGCTAGGACTCGACACGATCTACCACAAGGATCCCTGGGGTGTCGATATCAGGACATTGCGCGATACAGCACGTGTGCTCGCCGAAAAGCCGCACCTCCAAGATGCAGTGGTAAACTTCTACCGGAACGCCCAGGTTCCGGAGCATCTGTTGGCAGATCAGCTTGCTGTCAGTACCGCCGTGCCCGGCTGGTATACGTGTTTTGTGAGCTATGGTCACCAGGACAGCGATTTTGCCGCCTTGCTTTGCTCCCGGCTCGGAGACAGAGGCGTCCCCTACTGGCGGGACGCAGATGCTGGAATTGCAGTCGGCTCCGACATCTTGGCTGCTCTGTCCCGCGCGATCGTTGCCTATGACAAGGTTCTACTCTGTTGCTCGGAGTTCTCATTGACCAGTTCCTGGGTCCATGAGGAGATCGGGCTCGCTTTGGACAAAGAACAAAAGCTGCAGCGAGATGTCCTACTCCCGCTAGATGTCGATGGCTATCTTCGGAGTCGGTGGACAAGCCCTCAAGCGCCTTTGCTGAACCGTCGCCTCGTTGCCGACTTCGTTGGTTGGCGAGATGATGCGTCCAAGTTCGAGCGCTCGTTCGAGCAGGTTGCCCGTACCCTTAAGTCTGCTTAATCAGGAGCCCGTGCTGGGCAGGACCAAATCAAAGACGACGCCGATCTCGGCCATTCCCTCTTGGCGCGGGAGCCGTGAGCAGGAGCAGGTGACCTGCCTGGTGCTCTTCTGCCAGCGCCAAGTACCGGGGGGAAAATGGGCCACGGCGACTTCTAGCCGAACCTCGGCCGCAAAGACTTCAAGGGGCTCCGTCCAGGCATCCCCTGCCACCGCGCTCTCCGTCGTAAGCAGCATTCTTCGTGCCCGTGAGTACCGTTGCAGACCGTCTTGCCGCCACCAACTCAGCAGTCCAGCAACCATCAGGTAGGAGGTCGCTACCGCCTCTCGAGGTGCTTGGAGCCAGACGGAGAGAACAGGCTCTCCCCTTCCGAGGAATTCGGCCGCTGTCCCGGCAATCCCGCGGAAGCTCTCGCGGCGGCTGGCCAACGAGCACTTCTTATAGTCCCCGCGCTGTCCGAAACTGTATCCAAGGCGGTGCAGGAGGTTGCCGACGGTTCTGTAGCTCACCGGGTGCCCTGCCGTGCCGAGTTCCTCGGCCAGCCTTCTAAGACTCTTGCACGTCCAAACGAGAGGCCCAGACTGTTCGGTCTCACGGCTCTCCATCAGGCGTTCAAGATCGTTCTCGATTCCACTCTCCCTTTCGATGGCGCTCTTTCGTCCAGCCCCTGGCTTCCTCGCTCGCCCCATACTCGTGAGCCCCATCCATTCACCATTCGGTTCCTCGAGTTGCTTGATCCCGGCCCGAACCGTCGCTCTAGAGAGTCCCGTCGCCTTGGACACTGTAGCAATGCCACCGGTTCCCAACGCCATTGCTTCGGCTGCGGCCCAGAGGCGCCGGAGCCGCTCGTCCAAGACAGGCTGCAGTAACTTATACCGCTGGCGGATAGCCTGCTCAACCGGATAATCATCCATTATCCTCGCTGGCGCAGCGCGCGGTTTTGAGTGTTCTCTAGGGGGGCAGCTTGCTGAATGGGCCAGATAAGAATGAGAGCAAAGCGTTGAGGCTATCCGGTGAGAGGAGGTGAT
>Ga0247765_1001543_pt1 | contig 10539 bp, 7 predicted proteins | sample UWRJL106311C6_FD_179949 | JGI IMG/M metagenome (GOLD analysis project Ga0247765, IMG submission 179949) | Plant litter microbial communities from Arlington Agricultural Research Station in Wisconsin, United States - UWRJ-L106-311C-6 | ecosystem: Environmental > Terrestrial > Plant litter >... | reverse complement strand
CTGCCGGTGATGCTCGCCGCGATCCTGTCGAGCCTGCTCGCCCGCGCCCTCCACCCCTGGTCGATCTACACCGAGTCGCTGCGCGGCAAGGGGATCGACCTGCGCATGGAGGAGGCGGTGCTCGCCGGCCTCAAGGCGGAGAGCCTGATGCGGGCCGACCCCCAGACCCTGCGGCCGGGGGAGCCCTACGCCGACGTGGTGAAGAAGTTCCTCTCGACCCCGCGCCAGCGCCTCTTCGTGGTCGGCGACGACGGCAAGCTCCTCGGCACCGTCTCGATCCACGACATCAAGTACGCCCTGGAGAACCCCGAGACCCTGACGGCGGTGGTGGCGCTCGACCTGATGACGCCGGCCGAGCACCTGATCCATCCAGAGGAGCGCCTGCACCTCGCGACCGAGATCTTCGCCAGGAGCGACTACGAGCGCCTGCCGGTGGTGGACGCCGGCGGCACCTTCCTCGGCATCCTCGCCAAGCGCGACCTGCTGGCGGTCTACGCCCAGGAGGTGCTCGGCCGGCCGGCGCTGCTCGCCACCTTCGTCTCCAGCCAGGACTCGGCCGCCAACCGCCAGTTCGTGGAGATCCCCCCCGACTTCGCCCTCCGGCTGGTGCCGGCGCCGCCCCACCTGGTGGGCAAGACTCTCGCCGAGGCCCGCCTGCCGCAGACCCTCGGCGCCCGCGTGATGGAGATCCGGCGGCGCGGGCCGGAAGGGGAGGAGCCGATCATCCCCGGGGCGGACACCCGTCTGGAGCCCGGGGACCTGCTGCTCCTCCTCGGCCCCGCCGCCAAAGTGGAGGCGCTGGCCGAGGGGAAGGTCGCCGAGGAGGCCCTGGCCGAGCACCAGGCGGAGGCGAAATGATCGACGACGAGGAACGAAAGGCCACCCAGGAAGAGCGGCGCCTGCTCGACCGGCTCGCCGTGCCCCCCGGCCTCTGCGCGAGCTGCGAGCACCTGCGTCTGCTCGCCTCGAGGCGGAGCGTTTTCGTGCGCTGCGGGTTGGCGGCGGTGGACCCGCGGTTTCCACGGTATCCGGGGCTGCCGGTGGTGGCTTGCGGGGGGTATCTGCCTCAGCGATAGACCTTCCGCCCGATCTGGATCTCCTCGACCCAGACCAGCTCGCAGGCCCCCTGCCCGGTGTCCTCGCGGGTAAGCGAGCTGTTCCAGTAGAAGCCGTCCGCCCGTTTCGCGTTCACCAGCAACCCGTGGACGCGGACGGGATCGCCGCTGCCGACCGCCAGGAGAGCCCGGCGCACGTTGTCGTTGGCCGGGATCATATGCATGTTGGCCGAGTGGGCCGAGACGTAGTTAAGGTCGAGGTCCGGCGACGAGGTGTGCCAGGCGTAGAAACGGGCCATCTGGCCATAGGAGACCTTGGATCGGTAGGGCTCCTCCGGCAGTTTTCCCCAGGTCATGACGAGGTCCACGGGCACCAGGAAGGCGCCGTCGTCGGCCCGGTAGTGCTCGTCCGAGGCGACGCGGGCCGAGATGTCGAACGTCGCGCGGGGATCGAGGGTCATCGCCCCCTTGCGGGTGTCGACCTCGAAGGGCGGCCGGTCGGTCGTGCCCTGGACGGGCTCCCGCGACCAGTCGATGGGATCGCCGGAGCCGCTGGCCCGCGGGCGTGTCAGCGCGCAGTACCCCAGGACTCCGACGGCGAGGAGCGTCAGCCAGACCTTGTTCATGATCCTGGAGGAAGTCTATACGCCAACCACCCCCCCTTTGACAGCCCCCGCCCTCTCTCGTTATGCTGTTCTCTGCATTACGAGCGGTCCGGCTTTGCCGGGCTCGGCAACCTGGGACGGACACCCAAGGTGCCCTCTCGCTCCCGACGAGCGAGGATGCGGTCGCGACGCGACAATTAAGTGTCCGGAGCGGAAAGCCCGTCTCGTGATGCCTACGAGTCGGGCTTTTTTGTATGCCCAGGAGGAGAGAGAGTGAGCGATCCGATTTTCGACGTACCGTTTCCCCCGCGTCCCGGCGACGTGGACGAGCGCACCGCCCTCCTGCTGGCGACCCTCGATACCCGCATCCTCGTGCTCGACGGCGCCACCGGTACGGCGCTCCAGGGGGTCACCCTGACCGCCGACGACTTCGGCGGCCCCGAGCTCGAGGGGTGCAACGAGAACCTCTGCGCCACCCGTCCCGACGTGGTGGACGGCGTCCACGAGGGGTATCTCGCCGCCGGCTGCGACATCGTGGAGACCAACTCCTTCGGCGGCACCCCGCTGGTGCTCGGTGAGTACGGCCTCTCCGATCAGGCCTTCGAGCTCAACCGCCTGTCCGCCGCCATCGCCCGCGCCGCCTGCGCCCGCCACTCGACCGCCGAAAAGCCCCGCTTCGTCTGCGGCTCGATGGGGCCCACCACCAAGGCGATCTCGGTGACCGGCGGCATCACCTTCGAGGGGCTGATCGAGAACTTCCGCGTCCAGGCGCTCGGCCTGATGGCCGGCGGCGCCGACTACCTGCTGCTGGAGACCGCCCAGGACACCCGCAACATCAAGGCCGGACTGATCGGCATCGAGCAGGCCTTCGCGCAGACCGGATGGAAGATTCCGGTCGCCGTCTCGGCGACCATCGAGACCACCGGCACCATGCTCGGCGGCCAGGACGCCGAGGCGCTCGCGGTCTCCCTGCTCCACGCCGACCTTCTCTATGTGGGCCTCAACTGCGCCACCGGCCCCGACCTGATGACCGACCACGTCCGTACCCTCTCCGAGATCTGCCGCACGCGGGTCGCCTGCGTCCCCAACGCCGGCCTGCCCAACGAGGACGGCTGCTACACCGAGGGGCCGGACGTCTTCGAGCGCGTCTTCGGCCGCTTCCTCGATGCCGGCTGGCTCAACCTGGTCGGCGGCTGCTGCGGCACCAGCTCCGGCCACATCGCCACCCTGTCCCGGTTGGTGCGGGGGCGCAAGCCGCGGACCATCCCCCACCACCGGCGCGCCATGATCTCCGGCCTCGAGGCCGTCGAGCTCTCCGAGGCGCAGCGGCCGGTGCTGGTGGGGGAGCGCACCAACGTCCTCGGCAGCCGCAAGTTCAAGACGCTGATCCAGGCCGGGCAGCACGAGGCCGCCGCCGAGGTGGGGCGCGCTCAGGTCAAGGCCGGCGGCCAGATCCTCGACGTCTGCCTCCAGGACCCGGACCGGGACGAGATCGGCGACGTCGAGGCGTTCCTCGACCGCCTCGTCCGCCTGGTCAAGGCGCCGCTGATGATCGACTCCACCGACGCCGCCGTCATGGAGCGCGCCCTCACCTACTGCCAGGGCAAGTCGATCCTCAACTCGATCAACCTCGAGGATGGCCGCTCCCGCTTCGAGCGGGTGGTGCCGCTCGCCCGCCGCTTCGGCGCCGCCCTGGTCGTCGGCCTGATCGACGAGAAGGGGATGGCGGTCACCGTCGAGCGCAAGGTCGAGGTGGCGCGCCGGAGCTTCCAGATCCTGGTCGAGGAGATGGGGGTCCAGCCCGAGGACATCTGGTGGGATCCGCTGGTCTTCCCCTGCGGCACCGGCGACTCCAACTACCTCGGCTCGGCCGCGCAGACGATCGAGGGGGTGCGGGCGGTCAAGGAGCTGTTCCCGGACAGCAAGACGATCCTCGGCATCTCCAACGTCAGCTTCGGCCTGCCCAACGCCGGCCGCGAGGTGCTCAACTCGGTCTTCCTCTACCACTGCACCAAGGCGGGGCTCGACGCGGCGATCGTCAACACCGAGAAGCTCGCCCGCTACGCCGACATCCCGGCGGAGGAGCGGGAGCTCGCCGAGGCGCTGATCTTCCTGCCGCTGGGGGACGTCGTGGCCGGCAACCAGGCGGTCGAGACCTTCACCGCCCACTTCCGCGGCCGCACCGGCGCCGCCGTCCGCCCCCGCGCCGAGCTGCCGCTCGAGGACCGCCTCGCCCGCGCCGTAGTCGAGGGGAGCAAGACCGGACTGGAAGACGATCTCGCCGCCGCCCTCGCCGACGAGCGCTGGCCGGCGCCGCTCGACATCATCAACGGTCCGCTGATGACCGGCATGAGCGAGGTCGGCCGGCTGTTCAACGACAACCAGCTCATCGTGGCCGAGGTGCTGCAGAGCGCCGAGGTAATGAAGGCGGCGGTCGCCTACCTGGAGCCGCACATGGAGAAGGCCACCGACGGCAGCGGCTCCTCGCGCGGCAAGGTCCTGCTCGCCACCGTCAAGGGGGACGTCCACGACATCGGCAAGAACCTGGTGGACATCATCCTCTCCAACAATGGCTTCACGGTGGTGAACCTAGGGATCAAGGTCCCCTCCGAGCGGCTGATCCAGGCCGTGCGCGAGCACCAGCCGGACGTCATCGGCCTCTCCGGGCTGCTGGTGAAGAGCGCCCAGCAGATGGTGCTCACCGCCGGCGACCTCGCGGCGGTGGGGATCGACACGCCGCTGCTGGTGGGGGGCGCGGCGCTCACCCGGCGCTTCACCCACCGCAAGATCGCGCAGAGCTACACCGGCCTCTGCACCTACGCCAAGGACGCCATGCACGGCCTGAAGCTGGTCGAGCGCCTGCTCGATCCCGGGCAGAAGCCGGACCTCGAGCGCGAGGTCGCCGACTTCCTCACCTCCGACAACGCCGACGCCGTGGCGGAGCCCACCGAAGCGGTGGAGACCGGCCGCAACGCCGCGGCCGAGGTGCGGCGGGATATCCCCGTGCCCGCGCCGGCCGACGTCGACCGGCACGTCGCGGAGCTCGATCTCGACCGCGTCTGGGAGTACCTCAATCCGCAGATGATCTACGGCAAGCACCTGGGGCTGAAGGGATCGGTCAAGCGGCTGCGCGAGGAAGGGGACCCCAAGCTCGCCAAGCTCGAGGCGGTGGTGGACGAGCTGAAGGCGATCGCCCGCGGCGGCGCGATGACGGCGCGGGGCGTCTGGCGCTTCTTCCCGGCCGAGGCGGACGGCAACCGGATCACGCTGCGCTGCCCCGAGAACGGCAAAGTAGCGGCCTCCTGGGAGCGGCCGCGGCAGAACCGTGAGGGGGGCCTGAGCCTGGCCGACTACGTACTGCCCGGGGATCACGTCGCCCTCTTCGTGACCACGGCGGGGGAGGGGGTGCGCGAGCGGGTGGAGGAGTGGAAGCACCAGGGGGAGTACCTGAAGAGCCACGCCTTCGCCGCGCTGGCCCTGGAGACCGCCGAGGCCGCCGCCGAGTACCTCCACGCCTGCATCCGCAAGGATTGGGGCTTCCCCGACCCGGAAGGCCTCGCGCTGGAGGACAAGCTCGCCGCCCGCTACCGCGGCAAGCGCTACAGCTTCGGCTACCCCGCCTGCCCGGACCTCGCCTTCCAGCGCGAGCTGTTCAAGGCCCTGCGCCCCGAGGAGATCGGCGTCCACCTCACCGAAGGGGACATGATGGACCCCGAGGCGAGCGTCTCGGCGCTGGTGTTCCAGCACCCGGACGCGCGGTATTTCGGGGTGTAGGGCGCCAGGGATCAGGGCCGGGGGCTCACTTCTTCCCCGGCTGAGCCTGCCGCCATCTCGCCGCCGCCTCGAGGACGTGCTTCGCCTCACAGACGAACTTGCTGTCCGCCACGTACTCGTCCTTGCAGATCTGGTAGACGACCGTCTTGGCGGTGGAGAGCTTCTGGGCGTCCGCCCAGGAGATCTCGGCCCGCACGTACTCCACCACCATCTCGTGGTGGCTGGGATCGTTGTCGTGCCGGAGCCGGCTCAGGGGGATGAGCTGGCCGTCGGCGCGGAGCGCCAGGTCGTAGCAGCCCGTGTACTTGAGCTGGTTGCCGTTGCCCACCGCCACCAGCATCAGCGAGTCGGGATCGTCCGAGGTCCAGACCAGGAGTGGGTCGAAGCTGAAGGGCTTCGGGGAGAGCCGGGTCTTCTGGACCAGCGCGCCGGTGTCCGGATCCTGCTCCCGCATGCTCTGGCAGGTGGGGGCGCCCGGTTGCGCGATCCCGGCGGAAACTGTGAAAAAAAGCAACCCCAACGCGAAGACGGCTCGGCTCATCGGGAATCCTCCTCGCCACGGTAACGCCCTCCAGGGGCGCGGGATTCCGCGGCGAAGATGGCGCCTTTATATTTGTCTCCATAAATATGCTAAATTTAAGGGCGGTCCTTGGCCCCGATCTTGCCTATGGATAGGGGTGCGACTTGGGCGAGCTATTCCTCGCCAGGAGACCCGACATGACCCAAGGACGCTTTCGCAGTCTGGAAGACCCCGAGACGTTACGGCTGTTCATCCAGAACCTGCGCGAAGGTATCTATATTACGAACGACGCCGGGGAGATTCTCGATGCCAACCCCGCGTGCCTGGAGATCTTTGGCGTCTCCACCGTCGACGACCTGCGGACCCTCCGGGCGCAGGATCTGCTGGCCGATCCCGCGCAGCGCGCCCAGGAGGCGGAGCTGCTGGCCCGCGAGGGGGAGGTGCGGGAGTTCGAGCTCGTCATCCGCCGGCCGGACGGCGAGGAGCGCACGGTGCTCGACAGTTGCCACGCGGTCCGCGACGCCGAGACCGGCCAGGTGCTCTACCACGGCATTCTGATCGACATCTCCGGCCGCAAGCAGCTCGAGAGCCGCTTCCACGAGGCGAGCCTGCGCGACCCTCTCACCGGCTGCTACAACCGCCGCTTCCTGCTGGAAGTGGAGAAGCGTCTGGCCTCCTTCGAAACCTGGGGCACGATCGTCGTCGACGTCGACAACTTCAAGGAGTACAACGACGACTTCGGGCACCAGAAGGGGGACGAGGTGCTGATGAAGGTGAGCCGCTTCCTGCAGCAGAACGCCCGCTCCGAGGACGCCGTGGTGCGGATGGGCGGCGACGAGTTCCTGCTCCTGCTGCTCGGAGCCTCGGCGCGGTATGTGGCCGAGGTGGGGCAGCGGCTGCGGCTGACCGCGGCCGAGCGGGGCGTCCCCTCTTTCTCGCTGGGCTGGGCCAACCGGCACGGCGCCGAGAGCCTGGAGCGCACGATCGACCACGCCGACCGCGAGCTCCTGCAGATCCGCCTCTTCGAGCGGCGCTCCCGCCAGAAGCGCCTGCGCACCCCCCGGCAGCGGCTGGTGGAAGGGGGAGTGCATTGAGCGGCCGTGGTTGAAAATCAGCCACGCGATGGTTGATTTTCAACCACCAAGTGGTTGATTTTCACGGTTCCGGCCGTCCCGGTCCCTCATCCCGCCCTTGAGCCCCACGCCATCCGGTAATATTCTCGGGAGAAATTCGCCCAAGTAAGAAACGGGACCAGTTCCGCGGCTGGAAAGGCGGGGGCGTTGGCGCTTCTCAGCGAGCAGATTGACGGCAAGTACGAGATCCTCGGCAAACTGCGCGAGGGCGGGATGGGCGCCATTTACAAGGTGCGCCACCGCCTTCTCGACGAGGTGCGCGTCGTCAAGGTGATCCGCTCGCAGGCGGACACGGTGGGGGAGGCGGCCGACCGCTTCCTGCGCGAGGCCAAGGCCGCCAACAAGCTGCGCCATCCGAACATCGCCGGGCTCCACGACTTCGCCGTGGCCGACGACGGCCAGGCGTTCATCGTCATGGAGTACATCGACGGCTGGAACCTGCTCGAGGTGCTGAGCGGCTTCGGGCCGCCGCCGATCGCGCTGACGGTCGAGATCGCCCGCCAGTCGCTGAAGGCGCTCGGCTATCTCCACCGGCACAAGATCGCCCACCGCGACGTCTCGCCGGACAACCTGATGCTGACCCGGGACGTCGACGGCCATCCGCTCGTCAAGCTGATCGACCTCGGCATCGCCAAGGCGCTGGAGGGGCAGGGAGGGCTGACCACCACCGGCGTCTTCCTCGGCAAGCCGCGCTACGGCTCGCCGGAGCGGTTCAGCGGCGCCGGCTGGGACGAGCGGAGCGATCTCTACTCTTTCGGGGTCGTGCTCTACGAGCTCCTCACCGGCCGGCCGCCGTTCGCCGGCAACGATCCGGCCTCGCTGATGGCCGGGCACCTCTTCCGGCCGCCGCTCGACTTCGCCGAGACCGATCCCGCGGGTCAGGTCCCCCCGGAGCTGCGGGCGCTCGTCCTCCACGCCCTGGCCAAGAAGCCGGACGAGCGGATCGCCAGCGCCGAGGCGTTCGCCTGGGAGCTGACGATGCTCCAGGACCGCTTCCCGCTCACCCGCGAGGATCTGGACCGGGTCTGGGGGGTTCTCCTGCCGCTGGGGACCGGGAGCGTGCCGGTCGTCGCGTCGCCGGGCTCGACCCAGGACCGCCTCGATCTGGAGTTCGGTCTGGTGAAGACGCCGCCGACCGGGATCGTCACCGGGCCGGCCACCCTGCGGATCGCTCCCGCCGAGACCCGGGTCCTGCCCGCCTCGGAGCCGACGCGCCGCGTCACCCCGGTCGAGGACCTGGACTCCACCTGGGCCTCCCGCCCGCTGCGCTCCGCGGTGCCCGAGAAGCGGGCCGCCGCTCCTCCCTCCGAAGCGCCCGCCGCCGCGCCGCCCCCGCCGCGCCGGGGCGTCTGGATCGGCGCCGCTGGCGCCGCCGGTCTGCTGCTGGCGCTCGCCGCGGGCGGGTTCTGGTGGTCGCGGCGGCCCCTGCCGGAAGCGGTCCCCGCGCCTCCGCCCCCGGTGGTCTCGACGACGATCGCGCCGGCGAAATCGCCGGTCTCCGAGCCTTTCATCGCCGCTCCGGCCGCTACCGCGCCGATCGAACCGGCAAAACCCGCCCCCACTCCCACGCCTGCTCGTGCCGAGCGCCGGAGCCCCCTTCCGGAGGAATCCGCCCCCGATACATCCGTGGCCGAGCCGATGAAGCCGGGGGATCTGATCCGCGCCGGCCAGCGGGGCGTCCAGCCGCCGGAGATCCGGGATCTGCCGTCCTACTCTTATCCGGAGGCGGCGAAGGGGAGCGGCAGGAGGGTCACGATCCGCGTCGCCGTGCTGGTGGACGAGACCGGCCAGGTGATCGACGCCCAAATCCGGGGAGCCGACAAGTCGGGCCTCGGCTTCAACGAGGCCGCCCTGGAGGCCGCGAGAAGGGCGCGCTTCTTCCCGGCGTCGCGGGACGACGTGGCGGGAAAGATGTGGACCGATCTGGATCTCGTTTTCGAGGAAAAGGGGGCCGGGTAGGACACCCTCTTCCACAAGAAGATCAGATCGGCTATGATCCAGCGCATGGTCTTTCTCCTTTTTTGGAGTTTAAGGCGGTGTCGCTGATCCCGCAGCGGCACCGCCTTGATTGTTCTCTCTCCAGAAGCTGAAGACCTCCCCCCTCTGAATTCCTGGACGCTCTGGCCTCCCCATCCGTATGATGGTGGTCAACGTATGAGAAAGCTCTATCTCGCCGCCCTTCTGTTCCTTCTGGCTCTGCCGCGGGCCGGATGGGCCGATCTGCCCCTGGTGACCGCCCGGGGGCTCGTGCGGCAGGTGGGTACGGCGCTGGCCGGCGCCGCGCGGGCGGCGAAGGATCCCAGGACAGGCCTCGATCCCAGGAATCCGAAATACGCCCCCTTCTGGAGCGCTCTCCAGGCTCTGCAGGATCGCGTCGGCCGGATCGAGGGCGCTCTCTCGCCGCGCACGGGGGAGTTCTTCCTGCTGGTCGACCAGGGGAGCACCGACCTTGGCGAGCTGCGGGTCGCCTGGGCGCGGACGGGAGCGAAGAATGCCCGGATCGCCGGGGAGATCCGGTCCGCCTCGTCGGCCTACCGGACGCTGCGCGCCCAATTCGGCCGTGAAGGGGTTCGCCAGCGGCAGGGCGGTCTTCTGAACGCGGCCGAGCGGCAACAGTTCCAGCGTCTGCGTCAGGGAGAGGAGCGGCTGGCCGAGCGGCTGCGGTTCCTGCGCGACCAGGCCCGGCGGCGGGGGGACGCCGCCACCGCCGCGGAGCTGGAGCGCTTCCGCGCCGAGGCCGAGCGCATCGCCCAGGCCTCCGCCGATCTCACCTCCTATCTGAACGCCCTGATCGCCGCCGGCGAGATGCGGGGCGAGTGGCACGCCAACGCTCCCTACATCCGGAAGACCGCGCCGCCCGCGGAGTGGGCCGCGGCGGACGAGACGGTCCAGGACCTCTACGTCGACGCGGACATCGGCCAGGTCTTCACCGTCGATCTCGGCGCCACGCCTCCCGACGGAGTGGCGGAGGTGGAAGCCCCCCCGGGCGGCGGCGTGCAGTCCTACCAGGATTCCGGGGAGATGGTCGTCCTTGAGCCGATCGTGACGTCCGACGACGAGGTCTCCGAGCCTGAGTCCGATCCCGAAGAAGAGATCGAGAGCGGGCCGGCGGTGGAAATCCTGGACGACGAGGACGGCCCGGCCGAGGAGGAGGGCGTGGTCGTCGAACCGGTCGAGGCGAGCGAGCCGGAGGCGGGGAGCAAGGCTCCGCCCGCGAATCCCGCGAATCCCGCGAGTCCCGCGAGTCCCGCGAAGCCCCCGAAAGCTGAAGCGAAGCCGGAGCCCGCCAAGCCCCCGATTCCGCCTCCCATCGGCTAAGATCCCCTCCTCGTCCCCGGCCAGACCGGACATCAGCAGGAGGTTGTTCAACGATGGGACTCTTGAGTGGAACTGTTGCCGTCACGCGCTTCAACGTCGTCGTGCCCCCCGAGGGGCCGGACTTCGAGCGTGCC
>Ga0247765_1001541_pt1 | contig 10546 bp, 5 predicted proteins | sample UWRJL106311C6_FD_179949 | JGI IMG/M metagenome (GOLD analysis project Ga0247765, IMG submission 179949) | Plant litter microbial communities from Arlington Agricultural Research Station in Wisconsin, United States - UWRJ-L106-311C-6 | ecosystem: Environmental > Terrestrial > Plant litter >... | reverse complement strand
GCCGGCACCAAAAAAAGAAAAAACCAAGCCCGGTACCCCCCCCCCCCCCGATATCCCTAACAGCGCTAATTTCCCTTGCTTCATGATGCAAAAAGACCAAAACTTTATAGCCCCATTCGGGGGGGCACTGCCATCACTAAGCCATAGTACACGTATATCTCACCAGCACCCACAGCCTCTCGCTCTCTATCTTACCTTCCGGTAGAGTGAGCTTCCAGTGAGATAGCACAATCCGAGCACCTATGGCGCCGTATGTGTTAAGCCCCTGGAAGCTGCCCTCCTGTTTGACCAATGTAGCTTGGTTCTTCTGGCTTGTCTCTCCGACCACGTCGAGTTGTAGGTCCCCATCGGGCAACGACTCCTGGCTCACAACCCATACGTCCTGTGCCACGATGCTGCCGTTGGCTCTGCCGGCGGCAAGAAGCGGGACCTTTGCCTGAAGATGCAACATGTCCAGATGTCGCGTTCCGCCTTGCAGCACCCTGGCCCAGGAGGAGGCGAACTCATTCCTGATATCGAAGAAGGCGAAGAGGCCACCCCCGGCCTCTGCCGTGCCGCTAACAAACGCAGAGGCCTCGGCGGTGGCGGCAGCGCGAAGCTGCTCGCCCCCTTCTCTGCTGGTGTACCTGATCTGCATCACCACGTCTGCGATGCTGCCGTAGTCGAACGGCCGCAGCGCCAGCGGCGGGAGCTCGAGCCGCCACGCCGCCACGACGCCCGCGCCTTCAAAGGGGAGATAGCGCTCGCCGGCAAACTGCAGCTCGAACACGCCCGCATCACCGTTCGCATGGCTTACCGCCACCGCCGCGACGGGGACATTGGACGTGGCGAACCGCTCGTCGCTCCCCGCCGCCGCGCCATCCCCATCCACCCTCTCGTTGTACCCTCCGGCCAGCGACGGCGTGGCGCGGAAGCGATTCGACAGCAGCCTCAGCGTCGCGTTGACCGAGGCGTACGGGCCGATGACGCACGGGACCGTCACGGTGACGGCCTTGATGCGCCGCGCGTAGTGGCCCGGGAAGTCGAGATCGAACAGCAGCTCCGGCACGGCAAACTCGGCGACGCCCTCGTCGCGCAGCCGGAGCAGCTGCATCGGGTCCACGACGCGCAGCGACAGCGTCTTGACCACCTCGTAGTCGTGCCCGCGCTCGGCCAGGTACGCGGCCTCCATCTGCTTGAGCGCGTGGTGCAGCTGTTCGCCGGCGAGCAGGCCATCGCGCCCCGCGTCCCAGAACCCGGGCTGGATGAGGCTGCTGCTGCTGCTGCTGGCCCCTCCCGTCGCAGCAGCAGCAGCAGCAGCCTGCGGGCGCTCGAACCGCAGCACCTTCTCGGCCTTGCGTGCCAGCTCGAGCGCCTGCGCGTACGTGCTGGAGAACAGGCTGCGCGTCTGCCCCGCCAACCAGCCGTACAGCTCGGCAGCGGCGTACCGGGCGCGCAGCACGGCCTCGGCCTCCTGGGCCTGGGCGATCTGGGTGCGCTGCACGTCGACGTCGCGAGCCGCCAGGGCGACGCGGACGCGCGCCGCCGCGATCTGGCGGTTGAGCGTGGACAGCTCGAAGCCCGCGGCGTTGGCGGCCTGCAGGCGGTCGCTGAGGGCGCGGGTGGCGAGGCCGTGGCGCCCCGCGACGCCGGCGCGGTACTGCGCGTCGGCGCTGGCCGTCGAGATGCCCCGCGCCACGGCCGAGGCGACGGAGCCCAGGTTCTGGCCGCCCCAGCCGACGGCGATGCCGCAGCCCAGCGGGGTCGCGTGCGCGTTGGTGAACGGGATGGCGTTGAAGTAGCTCGCCAGCGTCTCGAAGGCGCCCGAGACCATGGTGAGCGTGGCGGCCTTGGATCCGAGGTCCATCTCCTCCTTCTCGGACGGGATGAGCTTGAGCCCGCCCACCTCGATCGGGGTCTGTAGTCTCTCGCTGAGGGCCTGGAAGTCGGCGTCTGCTGCTGCTGCTTCTGCTGCTGCTCCGGGAACGGATGCGAGCTGCTCGCCCGCGAGCTGCAGGTAGTACCGCATCCTGTTCTCGGGACCGCGCCGCGAGTGCTCTAGCGCCTCGAGGCTGCGCGTGGCCTCCTCGAGGGCGAGCTTCTTCATGTCCAGGAGGATGGTCTGCGTGGTGCTGTCGTGCTTGGCGCGGAGGACGGCGTACGTCTCGGCGTCCTGCTTCTCCCTCGCGCCGAGCAGCGACTGGCCGAGGGACTTGCACTCGCTGGCGAGCGCGAGAGCCCGGTCCAGCAGGTACGGGAAGCGGTAGTTGGGCATGGGTCCGTTGAGGTCGTTCAGGACGCTGTTGAGGGAGACGCCTTGGGCAGCTGCTTGGACCAGGAGTGCCGGGTCGATGGGGGGCTCAAAGAGCGGCAGCTTGCGCAGGGTGCCGCTGATGTCTTGCGAGTGGCGGATCTTGAACAGGCGATCGTCGATCCGCTCGCCGAGCGCTCTCAGCTCTGGGTTGTCCGGGATGGCAAAAAACAGCGTTCCGGCAAAACCAAAGAGATTGGCAAGCTGGACCTCGGGATCGTCTGGAAGCTTCCCAACAGGGAACGGGGTCTGGTTGCTAAAGGGGAACACCTCTTCCATTTGCACCATGGCGTTTGAGAAGTCGTCAAGCTTGTTCAGGACTGCACACACACATCATGTCTTAGCTGGGAGTTTTAGAGTTGAGGAGGAGGGTGCCACACATACGGTTGTTATAAGTGTACCGCTTGACCTTGCCCTGCTTTTTCACCTTCTGGCCGCGAGGTCCATACAAATGTGACGCCGTGACGTACATTTGAATCGCGTTTGGAATTGTTTCGAGGGTATTCTGGCGGAAGTAATAGTCGCCATACTCGATCAGAATCTCAATATACTTCATCACGATCCACTTCATGTACGCCATAGGCCGCCTGCGTGCGACGGTGTGTGGTGCAAACGGCTTGTCTCGCCACGCTGTTACCTCGAGCCTGCATGAAAAAGTTCTCGAATCAGTACCAACTAGCTACCTAGGTAGCTTCACTCAATTTTTTTTTTTTTTTTTTTTTTTTTTTGGGTAGTTGGGGGGAGGCTTACATCGACTCTCCAGGGCGGTAAGCCTCAAACATCTGCTCAATCGTCATCTCGGTGATCATCTTGAATGGTAGAAAGGTCCAGAATCTGGTCAGATCGTCCCTGGCCCCTTTAGAGGTGGGGTCAAAGATGTAATGGCAGACGTCAAGCGCCTGGTCGAACTGCTGGCTCTTCAGAAGGCGGTCGATAATCAGCATGGGAGCGTGCAAGGCCAGCTCCCAGTTGTACAGCGAGAAGGGCCGGGCGAGCTCGTTGAACGTCCAGTCCCCGCTCGCTGTCCTGGACCCTCCGAAAACATTGATCACGTCGTCGGTCGACGAGGGCTGAAGCGAGGAAAAGTACCGAAAGATGGCGCTGTCGTCGTCATACGAAGCCAGCGATGCCGAGATAAGATCACTGATGCGTGTGTGGTATAATAGCTGCTGCTGCTGCTGCCTGGTCTGCTGCTGCCCGGTCTCGTCGGGGAGAGTGACGGCTGATCCCCAGCGGCCCTCGCTCGGCCTTGCCTCGATTACATACGGCGGCGAGGAGTAGAATTTGCTCTCGACCCTGTCGTCGCCATCCATGACCGCCTGGGCCGAGTGCAGCGCGCCGTCCGCCTTGTAGCCGAACGTGGATAGTGCGACATTAGCGTTCAGCCCTTGCGAAGTGGATCCCGGACCGTAGAAGGTAAGCTGGCCGTTGCCAAAGTGCCACTCGCCCAGAATATTGGCCCAGTCCACGTGCCACTTTGTCACCATGATCTTGATCTGCGGGCCTGGCCTGCTGGAAAGTGGTGGCACCCTTGCCGGGATGAAGTCGTAGGCACCGATAGACCCGGCGCCCAAAGTCGAGCCGCCCGCCGAGTCGACAAATCCGTCTGGGCACAGCTGGCGAGGCGTCCAATGCCCGTTGCGAAGCTCCGTCCAGCTCATTTTGATTTCCCACGCGGTGCCCGGCATCGTATCGCCAACCTTGCCGCCGAGCGTCGTGAAGCTTGCACCCTCATCGATCTTGGGCGCGACGGCCTTTTTGGAAATCTGAGGAATGAACACAATGACGCGGTTCTGGAAAGCAATCGGCGCAAAGTAGACACCAGAGCCGCCCTCGTCAACCGTGTAGTGCGGTACCTCGATGGCCATTTTCTTCCAGTCCCTCCAGCTGCCTTCCCTAAAGATGTTGTGGTAGTACGAGAAAGGAGCGGTGCGCGTCCCGGCAAAGAGGTGGATCGGCCTCGCAGGGCTTGTGTCGTCCACGCACAGCCCGACAATGGATAGATTAGAGATGTGGGCGACCCTGTCGACGTATCCTTTCAGCCCGGCCGAGACTGTCTCTTTCGTGAGGTCCGTGGAGAGGAGCTGCGACTCGAGCTCCCGAAAGATGTCGCTCTTGTCGTCGCGGAGCGTCGGGTCGATCCAATTCTCGGGATACAGAAAGATCTTGCGGTTGGCCTCCCACGCACGGTACTTTTGCATCCAGCTCCACCGCTGCCGGTCCAGCGTGCCGGTCGGCACGCCGTAGGGCTCCTCGAGGCCGAGCAGACAGCGCTGGATGTAGACCTGCACCGTGGCAATGGCCTGCTTGATGCGCGACGTCTCGACCGAGCATGTCATCTGGGTATCGATGAGGAAGTATTCAAAGAGGCCGTCGGCGTCGTGGATCCCGACAGAGGTGATCTCGTCGCGGACAAGCAGGTAGCTGACCAAGGCTGCTCTCTGATTCTCCCTGAGCCCGTCGTTGACCGGTTTGATGGCATCGGGCCACGTCTTGAGGTTGTATCGTGACCGGGCCACCTTTTGCATGTCTTCGGCCATGTCGCGGAGCTTGAAGAAGTCGGCTGATGACGTGGTGAGAGGACTTGCCCATGTAAACAGCCGCGGGATATCGACGCCCGCCTTGTCGGATGTGGCCATCACATCGGCGAAGCGGGTCAGGATGACCTCGTTGCGAAAGTAGCGGGTCTTGCTGCCATCACGTTGGCTAAAATCAAAGTGGCGCAATATCTCCTGGATTCTAGCGGGTTTCCAACCTGTCGCCCTGGCAATCTGCGCCGCAAGCTGCTCGTCGTCGTCGCTGCTTGTGGCGTCCGGGTTGCCAGCAGCCCAGCTGAAGAGGTCTACTAGTGCGAGCTCCGCTTTCGGGGGGAGACTGTCGCGTAGCTTGACATATTGTTGCAGCCGCTTCCACTGTGGCACGGTAAAGCGCCGAAAGTCGATGTTGTCAAAGTCCTCCCGGTGACTGTTGATGTGTACTACATCTCGAGCTTGCAGCCGGAATTTGTTCACTACCAGAGCGAGCTTCTGCAAGCGCAGGAAGCTCTCTTGCAGCCCAGCCTCGGCGTGGCCGGGAAGGAAGGCAGAGCTGGGGATGGCGGCGCGGGAGCCTCCTTTCGCTTTCCACTGCAGGTTAGCGGGAGCGATCTGACGGAGCTCTAGCTTATGGACCTTTCCAGCCTCGAGCTTGATCGGAGAGGTGGTCGACCACAGCAACACAGGCTCTTCCTGCTGCAGAGAGAACACTAGCGATTGGCTACCATTCAACAAGAGAGGCGGGGGGGGGAGGGGGGGGCCCTTGTCTGATAAGACTGAGAAGGTGTACAGGTCCGTGGTGGCCGGCACGAGGTATCCCTCCCAGTGACCGACCTTTTCTTCAAAGTCTGACTTCCTGAGGTTGTCAAGGAGAAAATCAACCGCAGTCATGGGTGGCGTTGTGCCGCTAACGGCAATGGTGTCCAAGAGCAAGTGTCCCATGACGCGGTCGTTAAAGCCAGCAACTGATGCCATCATGTCTTTGATGAGAATGCTTGCGAGCCTATCTTGAAGAAAAGGTATCAAGTACTTGAAGAAGTAGGCTCTCTTTTGCGACGGTGTTTTCCCCGAGATTGCCCCCGGAAGGAGGGGGGTCTCGACTTCCTTCTTCTTATTGTTATTATTATTATTATTATTATTCGTATCCGAGTTTGGGTCGACCACATCGGGAATGTCCGCTGCCAAGATGGTGGCTGTTTTGCTGGAAAGCTCCAGATCAAAAACGTGCTGCGGAAGTATGCCGCTGATAGAGTCGTAAAGGACACTCAGCGGCTGTTTTGCTACCCTAGTAGTCCGTTAGCAAAAAAAACAAGAGCAAACCTAACCTCAAAGGCCCCCCCCCCTATTTCGGCGTCTGGGAAGAAGAGCCAGTCTCGCAACTCACTGCTGAATAGCTTTCCCCCATAGCTCGGCGTCTTCTTTCGAATTACCCGCCAACAACAACTTGGTCATGGCCTTGCTCTCATCCTTGGAGAGGATGCCTTTCACTTGCAGCTGAGAGCTCTGCTTTCCCGCACCGGGTACATATGTTGCTTTTCCAGATGAGGCCTCAGTGAGCAGTTGCGCAAATTTGGGGTCGACAATCTTGGGAGCACGGGCACGGTAGACTTTGATCATGTTTACATAGCAATCGTCAGTTTCAGGTTCCCACTAGAGAGACAAAAAGCAGGAGTGAGTGACTTACCAGTCTCCCCGTTGAGCAGCTGTAGTATGTCCATCACCACGCCTTCCTCAAATATGAGACCCGCCTTGGCTTTGACGAGGTCGATTGGTACTTCGTCGCCGTCCTTAACCGCGCGGTGGTCCTGTCTGATGGTATCAAGCCCATCGTGTAACGTCTTAGCCGTCTGAAGGATGATGAGCTTCGCGTCTGGAACCAGAGGACCGAGCGTTGACATGTCTCGGGCGGCGAGGTAGCGAAGCTCTTGCCACGTAAACCCAGCATTGCTCATCTCGGTCCAAGTCTGGAGGAGGCCGAGGCAATTGCTCGGGCTGCTGAACGGGTCCGAGAAGCCGCCTGCCAGAACTTGGCCGAGTTCGGTGACGGCGACTCCGAGGATCCTAGCCAGCATGACGTGCCGGTAGATTGCCGACAAGTTTGCCACGCTCAGAAAGTCCGGGATAGGGGTAGCCAGGGGCGTCGCGCCGCCAACGTCGCGTCCGAGGAGATAGTCCATGTCTGCAGCCCTCATGCCAAAAGCGGCGAGGACGATGAGCGGATAGTCGGAAATGCGATAGCTGGAGGTCTCAAAGTAGTCGCCGTTGGCATCCGGCCCGAAGACGGGGTCTGAGCTCTTGATAAGGGTGCCAAAGAACAGTCGTCGGTAGAGGGACTGGGGTCCGCGGGTGGGCATGTCGGCCCAGAAGGTCAGAACTTGCTCGGCCGAAAGCCCCGTCATTGGCAGCAGCTGCTTGATGGCTGCGAGGCCGTGAAGAGTCTCGGCGTCGATATCAGGCTCGCTGGCTTCGTTCATGAGCTTCGAGTTTAGTACTCCCCCAAGAGCCATGTCCGTCTCCTGAATCGACCATCCGAGCCGTCTCCAGATACGAGTAAACTTGTGCATCCGGTCCCAGTCTTGGGTAGAGAGTAATGTTCCATCCAGGTGCCCAAGTCGGACGTTGTCGATGTTGCCGCTTCCGCCCATGCCAGCTGTCAGCTGCCACACCCCGGTTGCCCCGACGTCGGCGCTGGCCTCGGTAAACGAGGTGAAATATCCGTTGCTGACGTCGGCTGCTTTCTGACCATTGATCATGAGCTTGATCAGCCTGCCGCTGTACATCTGGTTTATGGTGACCTCATCCGCGGGATTGCCCATCAGCACCCGGCCGGCCATGTTTACAGTCCCGATGGTGGTTCCAGCGTCGTCGGTGATGGTACCGTCCGAAGAGATGTTGCCGACCTTGGTCTCCCTAGTCGCGCGGATTAAAACCTCGACGGACCAGAGTTCGCCGTGAAACGAGAGACGAGGCCCCTCCCCAGAGTCCAAGACGATGAGCTTCCCCACGCGCTCGAAATGATCATAGACCCATTTCCGGATGTCCTCGGGGCTCCGAGGCTGCGAGGCGTCTGTGTTTGTTTGCGCACTAGCCTCTTCTTGTTGTTGGCCAGCTCCTCCCGTCGAGGGAGTCTCGAGACTCTCCTCCGCTTGAGGGAGGAGCTTGCCAATTGTCCCGACGAGGACTTCGGCAACCCGTTCGTAACGCTTTTCTGGCTCAGCGACGCCAGAAACAATCAGCGTCTGCAGAAATTGGTAACTGAAGCTGATTTCTTCAAGGATTGCCTTATCCTTGCCTTGGAGCTGGTGAGGGTTGACGAAACCGGTCTGCACCATGTCCACGAGGTCCGAAAAGGAAGCGCCGCTTCTGGGGAGGAACTGCTGCTTGACAAAACGCAGGCCGGTGCGATTGACCTCATCTGTGCTAGAGAGGCTCTCCGGGCTTTTATATCCCCAGCAGGCGTGTACCGGCGGCAGCTCGACTCGTCTGCGGTAGGCCTGCTGATCCAGCATGGTCCCCTCGGTAGCCTCAAAATACTCCCTTCCAAAATAGAGCTCTCCGGTGAGTGCGAGGTACTCAGCCTGCGAGAGGCCAAGAGTCTCTGCATCCAGCTGCCTTTCCAGCACGACAGCGTGTGCTCTGCTCAGCTGTGCGTCGAGGAGGGCTAGCTGTTCCGTCGTCTTGCTGCCGTGAACTGCCAAGTTCAGATTGGGCGGTTTCGGGCGGAATTTGTCGAGCAATCCATATCTCGAGAGCTTTAGAAAATCGAAAAGGGCGCGCTGCCGGTCGAGCGGCTGGTTATACGGCAACGAGAGAGGGTAAAGCGTTCTTGCTAGCTTCTCGTACGAGTCGTAATCAGTGTTCTGAGGCTGGGCAACAAGCTCGCTGGAATCTTGGTCAACGACATTGTACGCATCGATGGCGAGTTGTCTCGATGACGGGGCCGCTCCCTGGGTTCCAGCGTCTCCAGCCTGGCTAAAGGCTGCTGTGTCGAGACTCCGAATGAAGGACTCCATGACTTCGTTGCCGAGGTCAATATACGGAAGCACCGTATTGGTATTCTCACACGTGAGCTGCAAATTGCCCAGGTCTGGTCGTCTCCGGAAGAGCTTCTCCAAAACTGTCCCTTTTATACTAGGTGTTGTGCCTGTGGGTGAGGGATCCGCCGCCGGAGTCGAGGGCTCGAGGGTGGCAGACCGCAGATACTGCAGAAGGTCGACCAAGTAACTGGCGGGCGAGTAAACGGTAGCGCATTCGGCGCTGACAGCCTGGTCCATGCTCCCAAAGAGGGTTTCAAAATTCAGATCGTATGACTTGGCGCTCTTCAACTCCTTCATCTTGAGCTTCTGGAATGCTGCACTCTCTCTTCCGTCGATAGCCTGCAATCCCGTGCCCCTGACCGCCTGCAAAAGCTCCACGAGGAGGTTCTGGTTCCGCACGGTGGCGCCCACGGCATTGGCGTGAACAGCGCTCGCATCAGCGGCCTCCATGTGCTCGGCCATTGACGAGACGAACGACTCTCTGGGTACATTGGCGATGGCCAAGCTCGTGGTCAGGCCCTGGTTAACCAGACCTTGCATTGCCTTGGTTGTCGGTGCGATGCTAGCAACTCGCGACAATGCCTTGATTTCGTGGACAACGGCAGCCTGTCTCTCGGGCGGCATCGTCTCGGCTGCTATGGGGGCAACGGATGCGAGAGTCGTGACGGGTTTGCTAACAATGTCCTCGACGCCCATCTCGGCGAGCGCCGTGACAAGGCCGGCCTTCACATGGACGTCGCCACTGGACAGCTTGACCTTGTCGTTCATGACCATGCCCTGAACCGTCGCGGTGGGCGAGGCGCGGAAGGCGGCTGTCCGGATTTCTGTCGCTGCTGCTTCCAGACTACCAGCGCCTTCTTCCCCATTGTGAGCAGTAGCATTTGAAGCGATGGCTTGCTGGATAGTCTTTGTATCGAAGCGAAGCGCGAACGCTCCAAGGTCGTTGACAGCGGGGTCCTCGTCGACAGCCCTGACAAGCGCCGCGTTGTTATCGCTGAGCCCGGCAACTATCACGGCCAGCGTCAATCTGTCGCTCAGGGCAGAAGATATCCGATCTTCAGCCTTGAGCTTCTCCACAGCTCTCTGGACCGGAATTGTTGCGTCGCCACTAGCATCTTGATGCTGGAACTCGAGGGTTTCATGAGCAACCAGTTCAAACTTCTCCTTCCCTACTATCGGCCGTAGTGTTTCAAGAATCTTGTCAGCCATTGTGCGAGCTCAGAAGGATAAGTTTATGTTATTCGCGGCCTTAGCAAAAGGTGGAAGAGAGCCTTGACAATGTTACAAGCTGAGCACCAAAGTTTTTGTTCTGTATCCGCCCCTCAATGAGTAGTGTGTAGATGAAGGGGGAAGAACAAAAAGAAATATCATGACTTATCCCCAGTCAACCCTATAATGGGGATGTGGCATATCTGGAGGGAGAGCCCTCGACACTGAAAAAGGAGGAGATCGTTGGAAGTTGAGTTGGATGCAGTGCAACCCCACTGCATGGCGCCTTGGCAGCTGGACCTCCAAGAAAGGAAGTCTCAATTAGGCGACATACGTTAAATTACCCAACTTGCATGTATATGTGATCAAACGCCGGGGTAGAACTGCAGGAAGGATGCTACCCACCTACCACAGTGCCGCGGGGGGGGGGGGGGGGGGGGGGGGAGGGAGGGTGGTTGGGGGGGTTCCACACGCAA
>Ga0247765_1001539_pt1 | contig 10556 bp, 6 predicted proteins | sample UWRJL106311C6_FD_179949 | JGI IMG/M metagenome (GOLD analysis project Ga0247765, IMG submission 179949) | Plant litter microbial communities from Arlington Agricultural Research Station in Wisconsin, United States - UWRJ-L106-311C-6 | ecosystem: Environmental > Terrestrial > Plant litter >... | reverse complement strand
CGGCGTCCCAGGAATGGCCAGCCGTCCGATACAGCTCGCGAGAATTGCCCTGATCTGCATTGAGGGATTGAGACGACCAAGTAGTAGCACTGCACAGTGTACTTCGCTGCGCAGCCTGGTCGGAACTGCCCTGATCTGTACTGAGGGATTGAGACCAAATTACGATCAGATCGGCGCCGACAGCCCGATACTGGTTCGTCGGAATTGCCCCGATCTATATTGAGGTGAGACTTCTGGCTGGCGATCTGCTCGGACGCCAGCCTGCTGGTCCGCCACCCGGAGTCCCCGAGTCCCATCGAACTCTCCCCGCCCAGCCTAGGAACAGCCCCTGAGCCTGACCGACGCGGCAGCCAGATTGTCAGCCTCAGGTGCAATGGTCCTCTCGCCGCCTGAACAATGCGGCGGCATCAGTGTCTGGCCTTCAGGCCACTGCGGGCATGAACCCATGCCAGGCAGTTGGAGCCGACGCTGACTCGGAGGAGACGAATGGCGACGCTGAAGAGTTACTTCACAGACTTCCTGGCGAAGATCCGTCTTGGGTCGGACCAGGTCACTGAGCTCAAAGAGGCCCACAAAGAACTTCGGGAGCGGCTCGAGGGGTACGAGCCGGTATCGGCTCTCCTGGTCTCGACATTCCTTCAGGGCAGCTACAAGAGGTCGACGATGGTCCGGCCGGCGGTCGACAAGAAGGCCGACGTGGACGTAATCGTCGTGACCAACATTGACAGGGATGCCCATACTCCGGAGCAGGCCCTGAGGAAGTTCCAGGGCTTCCTCAACGCCCACTACCCCGGGCAGTGGTGTTTCCAGGGACGATCGATTGGAATCGAGCTCGAGACGGTGGAGTTGGACGTCGTAATCACGTCCGCGCCGTCCGAGATCGCTCAGAAGGCCCTCCGCCTCGAGAGCGTCCGCAGCTCGGCCTCCCTGGAGGATCTGGAGGATCCGAGAGATCTCCGCTTCAACGAGTTCTGGGTGGCTCCAGAGCGGCGGGGGATGATCGGATCCCAAAGCTGGATGTTCAAGGCTGCCAGTACGCCGGAGTGGGCGACGGAACCGCTATGGATTCCGGATCGGGATGCGAAATGCTGGCAGCAGACCCATCCGCTGGAGCAGATCCAGAGTACCCGGGACAAGAATGCCCAGACCGAAGGCTACTTCATCAACGTGGTGAAAGCGCTCAAGTGGTGGCGGCGAGTGCACGACCCGGAAGCGGAGCAGCCGAAGAGCTATCCCCTCGAAAGGATCTTCTGGGAGTGCTGCCCCGATTCGATCCGGTCCGTCGCGGCTGGGGTGGTCGAGACGCTCGAGCAGATCGTGGCCCGCTTCCCATTGGAGGCAGCAACGGGGAAAACGCCGGTGCTTCAGGACCATGGGACCGGTCAGGACGTCCTCAAACGAATCTCGGGAGAGGAGTTCGGGCGCTTCTACGCTCTCGCGGAAAAAGCGGCGGTCATCGCTCGGGAAGCCTGCGACGAGGAGGACAACCGGAAGAGCGCCAGACGCTGGGGGGATCTGTTCGGGGAAGAGTTTCCCGCGCCGCCCGAAGGAAACGAGGACGGATCGAAGGGCGGTAGCAGTAGCGCACTGGGCGGATATAGCGAGCGGGAAGGCCGGACGATCCCTGGAACGGGGAGGTTCGCATAGCTTGGATCCGCTTCTCGGCGAGAGTCTCCGGCTCGGCCGGCGGGCGCTGGAGGAGGTCCCGGAGTTCCATCTGCTCGAGGACTTCCGGTGGTACGAGGCGGCGGAGCAATGGGCGCTCAAATGCAGATTGACGGTGCGGGTGAGACCAGGAGGGCCGGTCCCGGAAGTGACGGATTGGTACCTCCTGGCGACCCCTGCTTATCCGGGAGGGTCGATCGGGCTCTATCCGGCCAAGGAGGGGGGCCTGGTCGCCACCTTTCCACACCAGGCCTTCAACGGTGAGGGACGGAAGGATTGGCCGTGGAGAGTGGGCAAGCTCTGCCTGGAAAGCGATGTCGCGGTCCTGCGCCGGCAGGGGCTCGACCAGGAGCCCAGGACAGCGGAGACCCGGCTCGTCTGGCACGTCCGGCGGGCCGTTGATTGGCTCTCCCTTGCCTCTCGCGACAAGTTGCTCAAAGAAGGGGACTACTTCGAGTTCCCCGCCTACCCTTCCGCTCTGAGCGGCCTGGTGGCCTTTAGCGAATCCCAGGCTAGCTTGGGGTCTTGGCTCGCGAGCGTTGACAGGTCCGGATTCGTGAAGCTGGACCGCGTGCCGGCCGCCAAGCCCCTTTGGGTCGTGCGTTCCTTCGAGGCGGCGGACGGGCGGGAGATCCTCTCTCCGCCCTGGGGGAGCAAGATCGAATCCACGGCACGCCCCGCGCCGCTGGGAGCCTGGGTTCTGGTCGACCAGACGGTTGCGCTCTGTCCCTGGCAAGCGCCGGTCACCTGGGGCGAATTGAGAAGCCAGCTCTCGGGACAGGGGATCGACCTCGGTGCGCTGCTCGACAGGTTGAGCCCGAGGCTCCGCGATCACGACCTGCCCCTCGAACGGCGCCCAAACCATCTTCTGCTCCTCGGGTTTCCGATTCCGAACAAGGTCGGGGGACCGAACGTTCGGCTCCACTGGCTGGCGCTCCAGCTTCCGCCTCTTTCGGCCGGCTCAAAATTCGCCAGAGGCTTCAGAAAAGACGAGCAGGGATACCGGCAACGCGATGCGGGTCTTCTACGCGACGACGAGCGCGTGAGATGGATCTCGACGGAGTGCTGGGATCGGGACGAGCTGTCCGGAAGAGGGCGGCTTGGCCCTGGGCTCCGCGGCAGGAGCGTGGCCCTGCTCGGCGCGGGGGCCCTCGGCTCCGCTCTCGGGGAGTTGCTCGTCCGGGGCGGAGTCGAGGACCTGACGATTTTCGATGCGGAATCTTTCGAGGCCGGGAACCTGGTGCGCCATACCTTGCTTCTCGGGCAGATTGGTGCGCAGAAGGCAATCGCCTTGGTCAGTCGCCTGGATGGGGCCAGCCCGTGGGCCAGGATCAACGGCGGGAGAGCCTTCCCCGATGCGCTGGTCGACTGCGAGCCCATGGACCTGGTCCTCGACGCGACGGGCAGTGACGACGTTCTGGTTCAAATCGCAAAGTACCCCTGGGTCCGCGACCGCTGGTTCGTCTCCGCCTGGGTGGGCATGCATGCCCGGCGGATCTACTGCTTCTCGTGCCGGGGGAGCTCCTTCCCGCGGGAAACCCTCCACGAGCTCTTTCGACCCTGGGGAGATCGGGAAGCCGCGGATTATTCGGGCGAAGAGCCTCCAAGACCGGGGATCGGCTGCTGGAATCCGGTGTTTCCGGCCCGCGCGGACGATATCTGGCTCGCCGCTTCCATCTTGATGAAGCACATCGATCACTTGCTGGAAGGCGGCCCCGAGGCTCCGGCCCTGGCGGTCTACGAGCAGAGCGTCGCTCCGGACGACTTCGGCATCCGGAGAGTCCAGTAGGGTGGACGGCAGCCCTATGGAGCTCTGGTCTCAGGATCGCAGGTTCGGGCTCGTGCTCTCCGCCGAACACCGGCGCCTCCTGCTCGAGCGTTGCTCGGCGAGTTGGCCGAACGAGACCGGCGGAATTCTGGTCGGGTACTACACCGAGCCCAGGGACCTGGCGGTGATCACCCAGGTTCCGGAGGCTCCTAGCGATTCAAAATCCGGCAGGGCAAGGTTCGTCCGCGGCTCGCGAGGACTCGAGGATTTCTTGAAGCGTCTCTGGAGCCAGAAAGCTGGAGTGCGGGAGTACTACCTCGGAGAGTGGCACTACCATCCCGGCCAGGCGGCGGAACCGAGCGCACAGGACGAGGCACAGATGAGGGCGATCGCCGAAGATGCGGGCTATCGATGCCCGGAGCCCCTGCTCGTGATCGTCGGCGGAAGTCTCGCCGGCGGCTGGTCCATCACCGCCCGTGTCTATCGCCGGGGGAGCGAGGCTGTTCTGCTGGTGTCACCCCCAGCCAGGCGCTAAAGCAATACAGAAGTGCCGGAGCCCAACCATCCGGCAGCTGAACAAAGAACGGCCGCAAGTGTCTGGCCTTCTGAGGTCACCAAGTCCAAAGGTTGCTGCCTTCAGGAGGTACAAGAGATGAGCCCTGAAATCCAGTACGACGACTTCGAGATCGAGGTCCGATCCATTGGGAAAAAGAGATATAAGGCCCGGGTGCTGAGCTCGCCCCGCGGTGACCGGCCAGAGTCAAGGTTCATCCCTCCCTATGCAGCCGAAAAACTCGGCGACATCCTCTCGGCTCTGGAGGGGTGCGTACGTTCCAGTGCAAGCGCTGGGCGGGATCTGGTGTGGGAGGAAGGAAGTCCCACGCCCATGACCTCGGTGGAGGTAGAGGAGCTCGGCGGGAAGTTGTTCCAGTCTCTTTTTCAGGGAAATGTAGAGCGCCGGCTTCGTGAGTCCATGGGAATCGTTCAAGAGAAAGGGGGTGACCCTCGAAGTCGAGGGTTGCGGCTTCGGGTGACGTTCGACCGAGAGGAGGATTTCACCGTACTCGCAACCCTCCCATGGGAGCTCCTGTGGGACCAGGGACAATTCATCAACCGAAGCCGACTGACACCCGTAGTGCGATCGATCAACACTCCCAGGTCTCGCAAGCCGGTTCTCACCGGAGAGTTCTTGCGAGTCCTCCTGATTCCTTCCAACCCGAGAGATCTTTCATTTTTGCAAACAGGGAAGGAATCCCAGCTCGTCAAAAAAGCGCTGGCGAACCATCCCAGGATCAAGACGGAGACGTGGAAGCACCCCGACATTCGTGAGCTCCGCAAGCAGGTTCTGGATGGAGGTCATCACATCGTCCATTTCATGGGACACGGTGGGCATCCCGACGACGGCTCCAACAATTTTGTTCTCTTTTTCGAGGGGAGAGGAGGCAGGGCGGAGCCGGTGACGGGTTTGCAACTCGCTGAGTCCCTTCAGGACATCCCGAGCTTGCAATTGGTCGTGCTCAACTCTTGCTGGAGCGGAGCCTTCCAGAGACGAGAGGGGACAAATGCCTTCACAACCATTGCCGTAGACCTCATCGTACGAGGTACTCCAGCGGTTGTAGCCATGCAGTTCCCGATCTCGGACACCGCAGCCATCGCTTTCAGTAAGGTTTTCTATGAACGGATCGCTCAAGGGGAGGCGGTCTCCGCCGCTGTAACCGAGGGGCGCCTCGCCATTACGCACCTCGAGCCTGACTCTCTCGAATGGGTGACACCGGTTACGTTCCTGGCTGGCGACGACCGGCTCTTCGACGTGGCCGCCGAGAGGGAGCGACTCCCCACCGACTCTCCATCGAGTGGGCCATCTCCTCTTCAGAACTCTGGCACCGCGGCTCCCTTGCGCCTGGCCATCCGGAGCTTCCAGGATCCTTACCTGGGAGACAACCAGACGCCCGACGCTCTGCTGGACCTGACGCCGTTTTTCAATGGCCGGTACATCAAGGAAGCCGCTCTCTGGCAGACCGAGGTGTACCCTCGGCTCGCGGAGTTCCTCCAGCGTTATGAGAAGGAGAGAACGCCCCTCGTCCTCGACTTCGCCGCGCATCTGACGATCGCCTTTGCGGCTGGATACTGTCTCGAAGCCAAGTCGGGGCTGCAGACGACGGTGCTGCAGAGATCTCAGCGGGGTGTGGACCGGTGGAAGGCGGAGGCCGGCCCGGCCCGGCCGGGCCCCTTGTGGCGCGACGAGGCGGATCTCGCGCTGAGCCCGAAGAGCGCCGCCGTCGCCCTCGCGATCGGCGCCACCCACGACATTACGGACGACGTGAACTTCTATCTCAAGAAATCGCGCAGGGCGGTCGGCCGGTTGGTGCCGGCGACGATCTATCCCCAACCGTCCTCGACCTCGGTCGAGGACGGCCAGCACGCCCTCCAGCTCGCTCAGGACCTGAGCCTGAAGATCCGGCAGCGGTCGTTCGAGGAGCGCCGGAGGCCTCTCCACCTCTTCGCGGCTTCGCCGAACGCTGTCCTCTTCTTCCTCGGCCAGCTCTCCAGGAGCTTCGGGGCCATCCAGCTCTACGAGCATGACTTCCCCGCGAAGAAGCCTGGAGCCTACATCCCCTCGCTCCTGCTTCCCGTGCCCTGAAGCCCTTCCGCGATCCAGACGGTATGGGAGGAGCCGGCTCCTCCCGGGCCTCTCCGCGAGCTCTCTCCGGACGGATTCCCCTCGGCGCGATATGATCTCGCCCTGGGACCGTTCATGGGCAGACGACAAGACAAGGAGGACCCGGTTGAAACCGCAGCCGAGAAGGCGGTTCGGCGCGAGATCTTTGACAGGTACCATGGCCGGGTGTATGGCTTCTTCCTGAGCCGGCATTTCCCTCACGACGAGGCGCTCGACCTGACCCAGGAGACTCTGATTCGTGTCTTTAAGAACATGGGCAACCTGCGGTCCCAGGCATCGCTCGATTCGTGGATCCTGCGAATCGCCGCGAACGTCTGGAAGAACGAGATCCGCTCCCGTAAAGCGGTCAAGCGAGATGCCCAGGAGGTCCCCCTGGACGACACCGCAGCCGATGTCGACGCGATGGAACGCGAGGTTTTCGAGACCCGGGATGTGCCAAGCTCTCTGGATCAGGCGCTCATTGCCGAGCGCCTCCAGGCGACGGGCAAGTGCCTCGACGGGCTTGCTCCCAGGATGAGGCGCTGCCTGGTTCTGCACGTCTTCCAGGAACGCAAGTATCAGGAGATCGCCGATCTCCTCCACATCTCGATCCAGAGTGTCAAATCCCACATCTATCAGGCCCGGCAGCAACTTGCCGAGTGTGTCGCCAGACGGCTCGCTGGAGGTGGGCCATGACTCCGGGAGCGCCCGAGGGCGTGGACCGTCGTTTGGAGCTGGAGCTGCGGGCGGTGGCGGCGGCGCGGAGCCGCGGACTCGGAGAGCACCCCTCGCCCGACGAGTTGGTGGATTACCACCTGGATGGCCTCGCGGCCGAGGAGGCCGACCGGATTCAGGATCACCTGACGCTCTGCCGGGAGTGTTCCCAGGTAGTGCTCGACCTGGCGGCCCTTTCTCGCTCGACGCCGGGGGAAGAGTCTCTACCGGCCATCGACCACAACCGGGAATGGGAGCGGCTCGAGGAGCGGCTCGCGCGGGAGACCGGACCAGGAAGCTCACGAGTTCCTCGCAAACGAAGAATTATCTGGGCTCTGGCCGCTTCATTGGTGGCGGCTCTCGGTCTTTTCGGCTGGAACCTCGCGCTGAGGAAAGAGCTTTCCGAGGCACGCCGGCCGCGCGCGGACATCGCTCTCGCCGATCTTTCCCCCGAAGCGCAGGGAACGGCGCGGAGCCCGGAAGCCCCGACGCGGATCCACCTTCGTCCGGAGCAGGGAACGCTTCTGCTCGTCCTCAACCTGGGAGATCTGCGGGAGTTCCCGGTCTATCGGATGGAGCTCCTCGATTCCAGCGGGGGGGTCGTCTGGACACAGTCCCGGGTCCCGCGTGGCGAGGATGGCACCTTCCTCCTCGAGATCCCTTCGCGCATGCTGGAGCCAAAAATCTACAGGGTCCGGCTCTACGGGAAAGGATCTGGAAAGAGCACCACCCTGGCCAGCTACTCCTTTGAAGTGCTACCTGGAGAAGGCGCAGACCACCGCAGGTGAGGACGTTCCCCTTTCGCTTCATCCGGCTTCTGGTGGCCGTGGGCCTTGCGGCGTGGACCGCCGCTTCGGCTGGAGGCTGCCGGAAAGTCCCGATCGCCGAAGGAGCGAAGCAGCCCTCCGGCGTGCCAGCCGCCGGGGCGGCCACAGAGCTGCGGCCGGGAAGGATCGAGAAGGGAAGGCTCAGCGGTCCAGCGCCAGCCGCCTACCGTGTCGCGCTTCGGCCGGGGGAGTACCTCCGCGCCAGCATCGAGCAGCGTGGCGTCGACGTCGCTGCCACCCTTCTCGACCCGGCAGGCGGGGAGATTCTCGCGGTGGACAGCCCCACCGGCGAGCGCGGCGTCGAGGAGATCTTCTTCGTCGCGGAGAGGGTGGGTACCTACCTCGTCCAGGTACGCCCCTTCAGCAAAGGCAGCGGCGGCGAGTACGAGGTGCGAACCGAGCGTCGGGCCGCAACGAGGGACGACCGTACTCGGGCCATGGCATGCCGGACCGTCAGCGAGGCGGACGCCGCGGTGGGCGACCCCGCCTCCCGCCGCCGAGCGATCGGGCAGTTCGCTGAGGCCCTGGAGCTTTGGCGCCGGTCCGGCGAGGTCTATCAAGAAGCCCTCACAGAGACCAAGCTCGGCAAGGCTCTTTCGGCCGCGGGTGAGATGGGCCCCGCAACTCACCATCTGGAGCGAGCCCTGAAGCTCCACCGGCAGCTTGGGATCGAGAACCGTCAGCCGGCCCTCTACAACTACCTCGGGTTGTCCTACGAGCGCCTCGGCGCCTTCGAACAGGCCAGAGCAGCCTTCGCGGAGGCCCAGGAAAGCGCGCGCCGGGTGAGCGACTCGCGCGAGGCGACGGCTGCCATCAACAACCTCGGCCTGCTCGAGCAGGACGCCGGCGAGCCCTGGAAGGCGCTGGTGCTCTTCGACAAGGCCCTGGCCGGATGGCGCGAGCTCGAGGACCGATCGGGGGAAGCGGTGACGCTCCACAATCTGGGCACTCTCTACACCGTCCTGGGCCAGCTACCGGAGGCTCGGGAATCGCTCGAGGGGGCACTCGGCCTCTACCGCTCCGCGGGCCGGCGCCACCAGGAGGCGGCGACGCTCGTTGCCCTGGGCTGGGTACGTTTCCTTCAGGGCGACCCGGCAGGGGCCCGGGCCGATCTCCTGCTCTCTCTCGATCTCCGGCGCGCGACGGGCCAACCTTACGGGGAAGCGGTGACTCTCGACCGTCTGGGCACCCTCTCGCGGGAAACACGTCAGTTCGACCGCGCGATCAGCGAATACCGGCAGGCCCTGGCAATCCTGGACCGGATAGGCGACTCCGCGGGCCGAGCCCGGACGCTGAGCAACCTCGGGGAAGCCCTGATTCTCGCGGGCGATGCCACGGCCGGGCTGCGCTGCGAGAGCGAGGCTCTCAAGCTCCTGGAGCGCCAGGGAGGCGCCTCGGCCGAGGCTTTCGCCCTCTTCCGGCGTGCCAGGGCGGAACAGGCCCTGGGTTCCCTCGAGGCGGCCTGGGCTGATATGAGCAGAGCCATTCCAAAGCTTGAAGAGATCCGGGAGCGAGCCCGGAGCGACGACTTCCGAATGACCTACCTCGACTCCGTCCACGAGCAGTATGAGCTCGCGGTGGACCTGCTGATGGAGCTTCACGCCCGGAAGCCGGCTGCCGGCTTCGACCGGCGCGCCCTCGAAATGGCCGAGCGGGCTCGGGCCCGCGGCCTGCTGGACCTCGTCCATGAAGCTCGTGGACGGCGCACCGCGGAGAGCGGCCCCGCGAACGAAACTCTTCACCGGCTGGAGGAGGAGCTGCGGGCCGCCGAAACGAGACAGGCCGAGCGGGTGGCCCGGGGCGGCAAGGAGAGCGCCGTGGCGGCCGAGGAGTCGCGAATCCGCCGCCTTCTCAAGGAACGTGAGAAGGTCCAGGTGGAGCTGCGCCTGGCGGCCTCTGGAAATGCCGTCGCGGCTCAACCCGTGGACCTGCAAAAGATCCAGAGCCGTCTTCTCGACGACGGGACGGTGCTGCTGGTCTATGCCCTCGGGGAGAGGCGGAGCTTCCTTTGGGTTGTGGACCGCCGGGAGATCGCGAGCGCGGTCCTGCCGCCACGGCGCGAAATTGAGACGGCCGCGGAGCGGCTCCATTCTCTGCTCGCCCGCCGTCAGCGCGGCTCCGGCAAACAGTGGGAGCTCATCGCGGCAGAGCTCTCCAGGGTTCTGGTGGGGCCCGCCGGGCGCTTGCTCGAAAACAAGCGGATCGTGGTCGTTCCGGACGGTACCCTGGCCTACGTTCCGTTCGGGGTCCTACCCGAGCCCTATCCGGCAGGTCAGCCTCTTCTCGTCCGGCACGAGGTTGTGGTCCTCCCCTCGGCCTCTGTTCTGGCGGCCATTCGGGAGCGGGCGGCGGCCCGCCCGCCGGCCCCCAACCTCCTGGCGGTGATCGCGGATCCGGTGTTCAGCGCCGACGATCCTCGTCTCGCGGCCCGAGGCCATGGCCGCAGCGCCCCGGAGAAGGCCGGCGTGGCACTGCTGGCGGCGGGGGCGGTCACCCGATCCGCCGAGGACCTTGGACTGCGGGACTTGGCCCGTTTGCCCTTTTCGCGACAGGAGGGGGAGGCCATTCTAGCTTTCGCCCCACCGAAGGTGAGGTTTGGGGCCACCGACTTCGCGGCGAACCTCTCGCTCCTGACCGAGGGGCGGCTCGCCAGCTTCCGGTATGTCCACTTCGCGACGCATGCTCTCATTCATCCCAGAAACCCGGAGCTTTCCGGGGTCGTCCTCTCGCTCTTCGACGAGCAGGGCCGGAGCCGGCCAGGCTTCCTGCGCTCCTATCAGATCCTGTCGTCGAGGCTGTCCTCCGACCTCGTCGTCTTGAGCGCCTGCCGTACGGGCCTCGGACAGGCGCTCAACGGCGAGGGCCTGGTGGGCCTTACCCAGAGCTTCTTCCACGCCGGTGCCTCTCGGGTCGCCGTCAGCCT
>Ga0247765_1001538_pt1 | contig 10561 bp, 6 predicted proteins | sample UWRJL106311C6_FD_179949 | JGI IMG/M metagenome (GOLD analysis project Ga0247765, IMG submission 179949) | Plant litter microbial communities from Arlington Agricultural Research Station in Wisconsin, United States - UWRJ-L106-311C-6 | ecosystem: Environmental > Terrestrial > Plant litter >... | reverse complement strand
CGCCGCCGACGTCGAGGAAGCTGAGCGGCGCGCCCATCTCGACCAGGTTGACGTAGACCTGCGCCGCCTCGCGCAGGCCGTCCTTGACCGAGCGGATCGAGGAGATCTGGCTGCCGAGGTGGAAGTGGAGCAGCTCGAAGGTGTCGAGCAGGCCGTTCTCGCGCAGAAAGGCGACCGCCCCCAGCAGGTCGCGCCCCGAGAGGCCGAACTTCGAGCGGTCGCCGCCCGAGGCCTCCCAGTGCCCGGCCCCCTTGGCGGACAGCCGCGAGCGGATGCCGATCCTCGGCCGCACGCCCATCTTCTGCGAGATCTGATGGATCAGCGGCAGCTCCGAGGGCTTCTCCACCACCATCACCACGTGCCGGCCGAGCTTCGAGGCGAGGAGAGCCGTCTCGATGTATTCCTCGTCCTTGTAGCCGTTGCAGATGATGAGCGCCTCCTCATCCTCCAGCATCGCCATCACGGCGAGCAGCTCCGGCTTCGAGCCCGCCTCGAGGCCGAAGTGATAGGGGCGGCCATACTCCACCAGCCGCTCGACCAGATAGCGGTCCTGGTTGACCTTGATCGGATAGACGCCGCGGTAGCTGGCCTGGTAGCCATACTCCTTGATCGCCCGCGCGAACGCCTCGTTGAGCTCGACGACCCGCGCCTTGATGATCTCCGAGAAGCGGATGAGCAGCGGCAGGTTGATCCCGCGCTCGCGCACCTCGTCCACCAGCTCCTTGAGATCGATGGCCGGCGTTTTGGGCCCGCCGGGGTGGACGACCATGCAGCCGGCGTCGTTGACGGAAAAGTAATTGTTCCCCCAACCCCTGATGTTGTAGAGGTCGTGGGAATCGGCCGGGGACCAGCGGCGGGAAAGCGGCGAAGCGGTAGCCATCTCGGTACGAGACCTCTCGGGAAGCACGGAACAGGTTTTTCACCAACAGGAACGCCGGGCGGCACGCCCGGCCGGCAGGGACTCTAACATGAATCGGCGGGGGTACCTTCCCACCCCCTGTGATACCGTTTTCCCTTCCATGCCCCGTCTTCTCGGGGCTCATCCGGAGCCACGCGCCATGACCGAGATCCAGGGACCCGTCCGGGTCCGTTTCGCCCCTTCGCCCACCGGGTTCCTGCACGTGGGCGGCGCCCGCACCGCCATCTACAACGACCTGCTGCGGCAGAGCGTCGGCGGCGCCTTCATCCTGCGCATCGAGGATACCGACAAGGAGCGGTCCGACGAGGCGATGACCCGTCAGATCCAGTCGGCCCTCGCCTGGATCGGCGTCGTCTGGGACGAGGGGCCGTTCCTGCAGAGCGAGCGGCTCCCCCGCCATCATGAGCGCGCCGAGGAGCTGCTGGCGGCGGGCAAGGCCTACCGCTGCTTCTGCACCCCCGAGGAGCTCGACGCCCAGCGCGCCGAGGCCGAGAAGCGGGGCGTCTCCTTCCGCTACCCGCGCACCTGCCTCCGCCTTTCCAAGGAGGAGATCGAGGAGCGTCTCGCCGCCGGCAAGCCGTTCGCCGTCCGCTTCCAGATGCCGGACGAGCACATCACCTTCACCGATATCGTGCGCGGCGACATGGACTTCCCGCCGGACGCGCTCGACGACTTCATCCTCCTGCGCTCCGACGGCAACCCGACCTACCACATGTCCGTGGTCTGCGACGACATCGACATGCAGGTCACCCACGTCATCCGCGGCGAGGACCACCTGTCGAACACGCCCAAGCACGTGCCGCTGTTTAAGGCGCTGGGCGGCGAGGTGCCGACCTTCGGCCACCTGCCGCTGATCCTCGGGCAGGACAAGAAGCGCCTCTCCAAGCGTTTCGGCGCCACCTCCGTCGAGGAGTTCCGCAACGAGGGGATCCTGCCGCAGGCGCTCTACAACTTCCTGGCGCTGCTCGGCTGGAACCCGGGCGACGACCGGGAGATCCTCTCGCGCGACGAGATGATCCGCCTCTTCACCGTCGACCGTCTGAACGACTCGCCGGCCGTCTTCGACCGCGAGAAGCTGCTCTGGATGAACTCGCAGTACCTCTCGCTCTTCGACTTCGAGGCCCTGCGCCCGCACCTCGAGCCGTTCCTGGAGCAGGCGGGCTTGAAGGATGCCGATCCCGGACGGCTGGCGCTGGCGGTGAACCTCCACCGCACCCGCGCTCGCACGCTCAAGGAGCTGGCCGAGCTGGTGGCCCCCTACTTCCGCGAGGTCGCCTACGACGCCGAGGCCGCCGCCAAATTCCTGAAGGACCCGGACCTCCCCGGGCACCTGGAGGCCCTGCGCGACCGCTACGCCCAGCTCCCGGACTTCAACAAAGAGTCGACCGAGGCCGCCCTGCGGGCGCTGGCCGAGGAGAGAGGCTTGAAGGCGGGAGCCCTGATCCACCCCACCCGCATGGCCCTCTCGGGAGCCGCCGGGGGTCCGCCGCTCTTCGACCTCGTCGAGGCGATGGGCCGCGAGGCGACCACCAGCCACTTCGACCGCTTCCTCGCCTTTCTGAGGGCGGGGAATACGGCCCAACCGGCCCAGGGTTGACCATCCCGGGCCGGTTCAGGTAATCTCCGGTCCCTGTCCTGCTGGGAGGTCGTTCAACGGTAGGACATGCGGCTCTGACCCGCAGAATCGGGGTTCGAATCCCTGCCTCCCAGCCAATTCAAGAAGACTTCAAGGCCGCGCGAGCGGCCTTTGGTGTTTCTGGTGGTCTGTCAGAACAGTTTTGAGGGGTGAGTTCCTGGGAGCGCCGGCGTCCCGCCGGCCTACTAACTTGAGTTAGTTGCCGGCGGGACGCCGGCGCTCCCAGGGTGAATCCCAACCAACGTGTCAATTCTGCGTTGACAGACCACTAGGCTGTACGCCTGCTGCTAAACTGATCCGTGATGAGCAGCTCAATACTTCAGAGATACCGTGCGGAAATCCTCGACTTGGCGACACGCCATGGCGCCGGGAACGTGCGCGTCTTCGGCTCCCTGTCCCGGGGCGAAGGCAACGAGAGCAGCGATCTGGACCTGCTCGTGACCCTCGAAAAAGGGCGCTCCCTCCTGGACCTCGTGGGGCTCAAGCAGGATCTGGAGGATCTCATACACCGCCCGGTGGATGTGGTCACAGAAAGGGCCTTGTCCCCCTACATTCGAGAGCATGTCCTCTCCGAAGCCATTCCCCTGTGAGATTGCACGCTACCCAGCTTTGTTAAAAGTGGTTACGAGCAAGTTGTGCGTGTCGCAGCCTGTTAGGCTCGACTGAAGCCTCCTCTTTCTTAAGAAGGTCATAGACGAGAAGCAAGAGGTTAAGAGCGCCTAACAAAACCGGCCCAACGGGCCGGGAGAGCATAGCCCAGGGCTGAGGCCGAAGGCCGATGCCCTGGGTTCACGGGCGCCAACTCCCGGCGGCCTGAAAGGTCGCGAGAGACTTCAATCCCACACGTAGCGCTCGTCAAATTCGATCTCATAAGCCTTGAGGAACGCACGGAGCTCCTCTTGAAACGACTTGACTCGATGATGCTCGCGCTGGTTGCGGATGTAGGCTCTAACGTCTTCGACCTGCGATTGGCTCACCGAGAGTGCACCGAATCCCGCCTGCCAAGAGAAGCTCGCAAGCTGCGGGCCTCGGCTCCGAAGCCAGTCGTTCGAGCTTTTCTTGAGGTGGCGAATCTCGGCAGGCAGGATTCGTTCGCGGTCCTTCGTCGAGAAGATGAGATGGAGGTAGATTTTGGAGAGAGGGATTGAGCCATGGCGCCGTTGACTCCGGCACCTGTCTGCAGAACTGTCAAGCGGGAGCTCTCGCGGCCTTTCAGGCCGCCCGGAGGTGGTGCCCGTTGACCCAGGGCATCGGCCTTCGGCCTCAGCCCTGGGCTAAATTCTCCCGGCCCGTTGGGCCGGCAAACGGTTTTGTTAGGTGCTCTAAACCGCTCCCGGAGAAGACTGCAGGCGAAATTTAGTTCGTCTCTTCCCCAAAGGCAATCGGGCGAACCCAGTACCTGCGGTAGTAGTCCCTGATCCGCCGGAAGATATCGCTTGCCTGGCCTTGTGCGATCGCTTTCTCAAAAACAACCCAGGTGGCTCTCCCATGTCCTGCATGTAGCCACTCTCCAAGCCGATGACGGCGGAGATTCGAGACCAGACTGTACGGGTCATAGGGCATCCTCCGGTGAAGCGGCACTCGCTCCTTTCCCGTCATGGGAAGGAGGAGCCGCTCAACCGTACAGTGTGGCCGATTATGAGTGGCGGTGATTCTCAACGCCAGCACACCCTGCCGCAGGGTCGAGGTAGACTCAACCCAATCATCGCCACCACATTCAACAGCCCCGGACTGAGGGAGGAATCCATGCTCGCAACCATCGCCATCATCGTCGTCGTCCTGCTCGCCGCTCTCCTGGCTTTCGCCGCGACCCGGCCCGATGTTCTCCGCGTTCAGCGCGCGGCGAGCATCCAGGCACCGCCGGAAAGGATCTTTCCGCTGATCGTGGACTTCCATCTCTGGACCTCTTGGTCGCCTTGGGAGAACAGGGACCCGGAGTTGAAAAGGACCTATAGCGGGGCGGCCAGCGGCAAGGGTGCCGTGTACGCGTGGGAAGGCAACCGCAACGTCGGGTCGGGACGCATGGAGATCACGCAAGACTCGCCATCTTCCAAAGTCACGATCCAACTGGATTTCATCAAGCCGTTCGAAGGGCACAACATCACCGAGTTCACGCTGCAACCCGCGGGCGGCGCCACCAACGTCACGTGGACCATGCAGGGGCCCAGCCCCTTCATCACGAAGGTCATGGGGGTCTTCATGAACATGGACAAGATGATCGGCAGGGACTTCGAGGCCGGCCTTGCCAATCTCAAGAGCGTGGCGGAAGGGTCAACTACGGGCTCCTAGCGCAATCCCGTGATTGGCACGTTACCGTTTTGGCGCTCGAAGGAATCGATAGGGGAGCTCGGAAGCTCAGCTCCGAGGAGCCCAGGCCCGCGCCTTAAGTGGACCACCTGCCGCGCATGGAGTGCCTCCTGCTCGCGGTAAAAGACGGCGCACCGCTCCAGATTGGACAACACCTCTTCCACCGACAGCTTGGAGTTCATCTTCCTCTCCCGATCTCTGTTCAGGTTGCGGTGAAACCGCGTGGAGCGGATCGTAGCACGGGGAGTTGCGGTGAAGATCCGGACGTTGCGGTGGAGATCGCTAGGTCGCGGTGAATATCGATACGTTGCGGTGGGCATCGCTACGTTGCGGTGAGTTGGCAAACGTCGCGGTGGCTCCCGGGAGGTTGCGGTGGATATGCAGGCGTTGCGCTGGAGGAGGCCGGGTTGCGGTGGATTGCGCTACGTTGCGGCGAAGCGCGGGAGGTTGCGGTGAATATGGCGAGGTTGCGGTGGCGCGCTCTACGTTGCGGTGGATATGGTGGGCTTGCGGCCGATTGGCTTACGTTGCGGCAGATCCAGAACAGTTGCGGTGCGTCTGGTTCTCTGCCGCAACGTAGGCATCCGTTGCGGTGAAGATGGCGGCGTTGCGGTGGATCGGTGAACGTTGCGGTGGAGCACCTTCTCCACCCCGCCGGGGGCGGCGTTGCGGTGGAGCGGGTCAGGTTGCGGTGGAAGAAGGGACGTTGCGGGGGATCTGCCAGTAAAGGTGCCAGGCTCCTCCTTCGGGCTCCTCCTTCGGCTGCCCGGAATTTTCCTGCCCTCCATAGAATTAACAAATAGACAATGGCGGAACTCTCTGCTCCGCCTCTGTCTATCCGCGTTTAGCTCCACGTCATACATCCAGCAACCCCAAGAAAAGGAGATTTCATTGACTTCAATCTTAAACCTGCTCTCGAGGCGCATCCTCGCCGTCGCGATACTCACCCTCGTCGGCTTGAGCGCGACCGAAACCCAGGCATCGGCACAGGTCTGGACACTTACCAAAGCGCAGCGTCAGGCATACCTCAATTACTACGCTCCCGTCATTCTGAAGCGCGGGAATGAACATAGTGGCAATGAAGGCCGCGACTGGCTGACCAACTTCGACTTTGACCAGGACGGCAACTTTTCCACGAACCGCGTCACCTGGCTCAAGATCAATCAGTATGTCGCTGCTTCGGCCTATGGACCCAGCGTGTATGACAGTTGGCGCATCCGTCCGACGCTCTACACCTCTCTCCTCGAATACATGGAGGGAAGCAGCAAGTCACTGGTGCTGCTCTACCACGTGTACAACGCGGCCGATAAAAGCGGCAGCCAGATCCACGACTGGGAAAGGGTTGAGATCGTGGTGCGCGGCATTGGCGGCACGCCGGGCGCCGGCGGCGAATACGTCAGCAATGTGACGGATACCCATCACCACGACCACATCATGCGCCGCTCCTACGATTCGGGCCTGAACTTCATGCCGACGGCGACCGGCAAGCACGTGATGATCTGGCAGGCCGATGAAGGCGACGCAGGAACTCTTTTGTGTGACACCAATGGGCACGAGCTGCGCTTCGTCAATAATCCGTATAGCTGGATCGCCGGCCAGGCGAGCAGCTCCACCGCATACGCCGAAGTGAACATCAGCGGGAAAGACTCGAAGAAGAACGTCAACTATGTGTTCGTGCCCGAAGGATCGCCATCGGCGGTCAGCGCCTGGAAGGCTCAGCGCTTGAGCTATGCGACCGCGAGCGCTCTGGCCAGCCGGATGGATGGCACCTCGAGATGGTCGCAGGTGAAACGCATCACGTATGAGCTGCAAGACCTCGCCGATATCATCCCGACCCACTGGCAGTACAACCCCTGGCAGGTTCATTGGCTGTCAGACGACTCGGAAGACATCCTCCTGGAAAGCCCGATCGTCAATGAGGCGGGGCAGATCGAGGTAAACGCGGGGCTGCAACGGTTCTATACGAAATCCCGTGACTCCGGGGCATCAGACCTGACGGACGGTCGGGAGGGGATTCCCTCCAAGGGCTGGCTCTTTGGCGCCTACTCAGCCGAGCTCGATGAGGACTGTCCCTCCGGCTCGGATGACTTTCAAGCCTTCGAAGGAGTGGGCACCGACAGCTACGGCCGGAGCCGTGGGGCCGCAAGCGGGTACTACAACTCGCATGGCGCCTACTGGTGGCAACACGACTTCTTCGTACACTCGGGCGCCATTGTCGACGCCTCTTCGCGAGAAGCCGGAATCTGGCTTGTCGGCGCGTGGTACACGGCAGCGAATGGCGGGTTCGACGGCCGGTGGGTGCAACTCTTCGACGATCGTCCCGGCATTGAGTAGGGAAGGCGTTCGTCTACCGGATTTTCGAGACGGTCCGCCTCCCGCGACGACGGGCCGTTGTCACTGAAAACAGAGCAACGAAAAAGGGGGAGCTTTCGCTCCCCCTTGGACGGCACCGATCGAGCTTCGTTTAGAAGTCGTACCGGAGGCCGAGCTGAATCGTGCGCGGGGTGCCCACGCCGTCCTCGATGCCGAAGTTGGCGTTCCGCGTCGGGTTGGTGAGCGGAGCGGCCGGAGGGGCGGGGTTGGCGCCGTAGATCTGGTTGGCGCCGCTGACGAAACGGTTTGCCGCGTTCGTGCAGTTGAAGCACTCGGCGAACACCTGGAGGTTGCCCTCCCAGACCTTGAAGCCCTTCGAGAGCCGCAGCGAGAGATCGTAGAAGCTCGGCTGGCGGAAGCTGTTGCGGTCGAAGTGCTCGCCGTCGACCGTCGGCCGGTCGGTGCCGCTGATGCCGTCGTTGTTGAGATCGCGGCCGGCGGTCCCGGTGTATGGCGAGCCGGTGGCGTAGCGGAAGGAGCCGGAGAGGCCGAGGCCCCAGTACGGGCTCTGCCAGACGCCGTTGACCACGCCCTTCCACCGCTGGTCGCGGTTGGAGTAGCCGTAGTTCAGATCGAGGTCGTTGAAGTCCTCGGGCTGAATGCCCGAGAAGTTGCGCTCGTTGGCGTCGTTGTCCTTGTCCTTGGAGTAGGTGACCGCCGCGTAGAAGCTGAAGCTGTCGGCGAAGCGCCGGTTCAGCGTGGCGGTGACCGCCTCGTACTTCGACCGCCCATCGGAGACGAGGGTGGTGATGCGGTCGTAGTAGGGGTTCGGCCGGGTCGAGCTGTAGATCGGCAGGCCGTTCTGCGAGACCCCGGTGGTGGCGTAGACGCGGTTGGTGTCCGTCAGGCGCTCGAGCTGCTTGGCCTCGGCGTAGGTGAAGTCGAGGGCCAGGGAGGTGCGGTTGAAGACCTCCCGCTCGGCGCCGATCGTGAAGCGGTCGGTGTAGGGGTTGTCGAAATCGGGATCGACGGTGGTGACGCCCGGCTTTGCGATGGTCGTCAGGCGGCTGAAGTCGATCGGAGCCACGCCCGTGGGGTTGAAGTTGGCTCCCCAGCCCGGGGACAGCGGATCGGTCGGCGGACCCGTCACGACGCCACCCGTCTGCGGCGCCAGGATGTTGTACTGGGTGCCCCGGATACCGTTCGAGGTGAAGAGCTGGGCGAAGAGGATGGCCGGCGTGCGGCTCCAGTAGCGGCCGCCCGAGAAGCGCAGCGCGGTCTTCTCATCCGGCGCCCAGGAGATGCTGAGGCGCGGCGAGAGCTGGTTCTTGGCGTCCGGGACGTGCGCGGTCAGGTTGAACGAGCCGTTGGCGTTCCGGTCGCTGGGGTTGAGGATCGCGGCGTTCGGGTTGTCCAGCCGCTCCCAGCGCACGCCCGCGGAGAGCGTGAGGTTCGGCAGCAGGAACCACTGGTCCTGCAGGAAGGCCGCCTGCTCCTTCTGCCGGAACTTCGCCTGCCCCGCCTGGTCGGCGGTCAGGCCGTTGAGACCGCCGAACTGCCGGTACTCGCGCCAGCGGCCGGCGAGGAGGTCGGCCTTGTTGGCGAAGATGTAGACGCCGCGCCAGTTGCCCTTGAACACCTGGTCGATGCCGGTGTCGTTGTAGTCGACGCCGCCCTTGAGGACGTGCTTGTCGAGCAGGTAGCTCAGGGTGTCCGCGAACTCCTTGCGGTCGTTGACCGAGGTGATCGGCAGGAAGCTCACCTCGCCATAGTTGACGGACGGCGAAGCGAGCTGGATCTCGGCGAGATTCAGCCCCTTGTCCTCGCGCGGGGTGTCTTCGGTGACGTAGTTGACGTTGAGGTCGTTCAGCAGGTTGGCGCCGAACTGCCCGGAGTACTGGCCGACGTACGACCGTGAATCCAGCCCCTCGATGCCGTTGTAGGACGCGGCGCGGTTGGTGGCGCTCGAGGTGCCGTTCGCGCCATCGTACTTGGTGAAGTTGCCGCGCACCATCACGCGGTTGGCGTCGTTGATCTGGTAGTCGAGCCGCCCGAAGGTGACGTGGCCGTTGCGGCTCTGCGCGTAGCTGTTCGGGGTGGCCAGCACCGGATAGCGGGTGAAGATGTCCTGGTCGAGCACCGACTGCGCGATCGGGATCGTGATGTCCTGCTTCTGGTTGTCGTAGGAGAGGAAGTAGAAGAGCCTGTCCCTGACGATCGCGCCGCCCAGGGAGGCGCCGAACTGGTCCTTGCTCTGGTCGGCCGGATCGGTGGTGCCGGTGAACCGCACGCCGGGCGCCGTCCGCGGGGTGGCGAAGTCGGAGATCAGGCTCTGCGGCTGGTTGTAGTAGAAGGCGGAGCCGTGCAGGTTGTTGGTGCCGCTCTTGGTGATGACGTTGACGAAGCCGCCGCCCGAGCGTCCGAACTCGGCCGAGGCGCCGTTGGTGATCACCGAGAACTCCTTGATCGACTCCTGGGAGATCGACAGCGGCGCGCGCCCCTCGGCGGCGCCGGTGGAGCCGCCGAAGAAGGCGTTGTTGAAGTCCACGCCGTCCACCGTGATGTTGGTGTTGATGCCGCGCTGGCCGGAGATGGAGAGGTTGCCGCGCTCGGAGTCGGTCCGCGTCTCCGGGGTCAGCAGCACCAGCTGCTTGAAGTCGGTGCCGGGGGTCGGCAGGTTCTTGATCTGCTCGGACTGGATGGTGGTGCCGATCTGGGTGTTGGTCACCTCGACCGTCGGCGCCTCGGCGGTGACGGTGATCGTCTCCGACACCCGGCCGCTCTGGAGGGTGAAGTTCACGCTCGGGGTCGAGCCGATGAGCAGGCGGACGCTCTCGGCGGTCGCGGTGGCGAAGCCGTCGAGGGTGGCCGTGACTTTATAGGTGCCGGTCGGCAGGTTGAGGATGCGGTAGGAGCCGTCCGCATCGGTGACCGCCACCTGCTGGAGGCCGGTCTCGGTGTTGGTGGCCTCGACGGTCACCCCCGGCAGGGGGGACTTCGAGGAGTCCTCCACGGTGCCGGAGATCCGGCTCGTGGTGACGTCGGTCTGGGCAAAGGCCGAACCGGCCAGCCCGCAGAAGACGAACAGGGCCGCCAGGACACACACCCAGCGGAATCTAGAGACACGCACCATGAATGAAGCCCTCCTTGGAAGTGCGTAAGTTTCGAGCAGAGTCTATGCGGGGGATCGCGACGCCCCGTGAGCCGACTGCGACCTTCCTGTGACAGGCCGATGGCGGCAGGTGCCCCTCCCCCCCTGTGCTAAGCTTTCGCCCGCGATTGCGGTTGCGTGAACGGCGAGGATTATAGCCCGGGAACCCGCAACCTGGGAACCGATTCCGCGAACCCTCTTTTCCCGAGACCTGAAATGCGCCCTGACGATCCGC
>Ga0247765_1001536_pt1 | contig 10567 bp, 6 predicted proteins | sample UWRJL106311C6_FD_179949 | JGI IMG/M metagenome (GOLD analysis project Ga0247765, IMG submission 179949) | Plant litter microbial communities from Arlington Agricultural Research Station in Wisconsin, United States - UWRJ-L106-311C-6 | ecosystem: Environmental > Terrestrial > Plant litter >... | reverse complement strand
AAAAAAAAAAAAAAAAAAACCAAAAAAATTCCTCGCAGCGCCGAGACGGGGGCCAAGAACTGGGCATGAACGACAAGAACGACAAGAACGACAAGAACAACTTGAACCACTTGAGCTCTTGAGTTGATTTGATTTGCTGCGGGGGATACGGGATACGTGATACTACGAAAGGAAGAAGGACACCAAGACTGCGAAGTTCGAGGTTCGAGGTTCAAGATTCGAAGTTCGTTTGGAAATGGGTGGAAAGTTCCGTCGTAAAGTCAAGACAAGTCTGGTAGAAACTCTACCTACCTTGTTTACATACCCAGGCACCTAGGTACGCGATAATCTAGGAGAAGAGTGCTCATGCAGAAGCTGTTATCGCAATGCCACCCGCCCAGCAAAAGTAAGCCTCCGGTTCATCATCATTCATTAATAATACCAAGGCGGTACTAAATATGATAATTGGACATGTGAACTGAAGGGCCAGTTTGACGCGTTTGGAAAATTGTATCACCACCATCTTGATCAATGCTCAATGTTTTAAATGCGCACTCACTCACATCACATCACATCACATCACATCAGTTATTACCTAGCATTCAAAGACAGAGACTATTCAAGTGTTCTACTGACCATCAATCCAGGTACCAGACGCTCTTCCAACCTAGGCAAAGTCTGGTAGATTAAGTAGGTAGGTACCTAGGTAAATAAATAACGACACTACGGTACCTACCTTACCTTACCTTACCTAAGGTACCCATGGAAGGTGTCAGACAATATAAACTCTCTCGAGATGCTCGTAGGGCTATTAATGATGAAAATCCGAGAATACATGTCAGACCAGACCAGACCAGAACCTGCCCCACATCACCCGAGCCCCCCCAAGACAACCCAAGACCCAAGATCCAAGAAAAGGTGGGATGGTAACACGGAGGTGACCAGGTATTCTTTCCGCGTCTTGGCAAGCAGGATAGATACCTGGGTAATATCCCTCTGTGGGGGTAATGATGCATCGTGGCCGTGACCCACTGGAAGCATCGCACAGCATATCACATCGACCCGTAGGGACAAATCTTGCAAGCAACGACGGTCACTGGGAAAAAAGCAAAAGCTAAGATAATAGTAGATAGATAGATATAGAATAGATGGATAATCCAACGCACGCTATATCGCACAATTTGATCAATCTGATCTGATCTGATTTCTGTCTTGTCTCATCTTGTTTCTTTGTCGCCGCCCACCGGTTTGTGAGCCAGGACACGATGCAGCAAGGAGAGAAAACAAAAGTGTGTAATACAGCCTTGCCCTAGCCACGACCCCAGTGGAACAAACGAGATTGAATCTGCGTCAACATTAATGCCCTGGTGTTATCACCATCTACATGTCCTGACCGGGCATCTTTGCGAGCCCTGTTATATTTGATCAGCATCCTTCTCACAATAATGGGGAGGAGGGATGAAAAACTTACACTCCTTGTCACCAATCTCCTCACGCGCCGTCTGGCCCTTGGTGCACTGGACGGCCTTCTTGTCATCCTGGCGTTGTAGAGCTTTGCAGTTGTCATTGGCGCACTTGGAGTCCATGGCGCGCTGGAGGGCATCGCCCTTCCAGCCAAAGAGGTAGTCACCGTGGATGCCGTAGCCGGTGTTGTCACCGTGGCTCCACCAGAAAGGCTGAGAGCCGTCGGCGGGCCACTCGGCCTTGTTGTTGAACTGGCGCGTGTCGTACATGATCTCGTACATGACCTGGGGGATCTTGACGGGATGCGAGGCAGGGCAGGCGCCACCGCTCTCGAAGCTGCCCGAGGCTGGGTAGGCAATGTGCGACTTGTGGTCGGGGCTGTCAGTGTTCTTGCCATCCCAGCAGGACGGGAAGGTGACCGTGACACGCCAGCCGCCGCCGCACGTCGACTTGGGGAAGTACTTGGTGTCGGAGCCCGTGCAGGGGGCGCCACCAAAGGGGCTCTGCTGCATGTTGGCCTCGCAGCGGAAGCAGAGGCCCTTGGGGACCTTGGCGGCATCGCGGTTGTTGGGGTCACCAACGAGCATGCGGAAGCCCTTGGGGAAGGCCGTGACCTTGGCGCTCGACTGGTAGCCGCGGATGTAGTAGACGGTCATGCCGCCCTCGACCTTGAGGCCAATGTTGGCAAACAAGGGCACCTTCTTGAACGTGTTGTTGCGAGCCTTGAAATAGACGTTGGCGGTCCAGTAGTTGGAAAAGTCCTCCGCGTAGGTGCAGCTGGTGCACGTCGATTGGGTTGGGGGATCCAGCGACTTGGGATCCATGGTTGCGTTGAACGAGTTACCACCAATGATCTGGTGCATGTGGCCCGACGGCAAGCTGCCCGGGTTGACCAAGGGGTCGATGCGGTCAAAGGTCAGCTGCGAGCAGCCAAAGCGCATCAGCTCCTGCGCAGCGGCAAGCTGCGCAACCGCCCATGCGGCGCCCAAAGCCTTGAGATGCATCGTGTTCGCGTTGTCGAGATCTGATCGAAAGGCGTACCAACAAGCAATCGGGAAGAAGCGAGGGTCACCGGACCAGTCGTGACGTGAACTTGGCAGGGCTCGTCCGACAATATATGCTCCGCTACCCTCGTCCCCCTCAAGCTTTCTTGTCCCATGTTTTGGTCGCCTTCGCCGTATCCAGCCGGCGTCTAGCCAGCCGTCAAGCTCATGTCCCGTGCTTAAAACTGCCGAGAGGTAACCACCATAGAGCGTGCCATCTCCGGGTAATTAGCCCTATATTTGGGGCGAATCTGGGGTAGTTTTGAATGGTGGGGCCAACCGCTTCATATCCGGTAGCAAAACTGATAGGCGCGTGTGTGCTCCCATCTTTGGATAAAGCGGGACCCAAAGAGTTTCTCGGCACGTGCTGGAGAGATCCCCAATGCCGCTTGCCCCTTTCATTACACGGAAATCGACCGCCTCTGCCCAAGTCCATCCACATTGGCCCTCGATATGACTCGCCCCCTAGACATCCCTGCAGAATATAGCCCGAATTTGTGAGCCACCTGAAAAAAAATAACGCCCAACCGACTCTTTGATCTCTGTGCCGAACCAACTTGGAAGACTTGCACCCAACCGCCCCGATCAGGGGCTACGCGCCCGTGGCCCCTGGCAATTGGTGACGGCAGTTGGCTCTCTCCCCCCACGAGAGGAACTGATATCGATGTCATTGCTTCGCTCGGAGACTATCTAGCCGCTCGTTAACTTCTGGATCTTGGATTCCATCTATAGTGTTCGGGGGCACGGCAGTCTTGTGAACCTGCGTCGACCAAACTGGCTGAATTGCCTGCATCGAAATCTTGTCTCCTGGTGCTTCTGGAAGCTGAGGAAGGTTTACTTTTAGACCAGGCGGCAAAAGTCCCCGTCGCTAGCATAGCCGGGAGCCGGCCAGCTCGGTACTAGGCAGCTAGATGGGTTGTCGCTGCTGTCTATGCGCTCCACTCAGCTGCTCGTGAGCAAATGCAATCCGAATGAGCGTCTCCTCCGAGAATGCCCTCCCATAAAGCGTGAGACAGAAACTGTGTGAAAAATAAGCAAGACTATTATCAGACAACAGAGGAGCTGAGAACTTACGGTACGTTGGGTCCAACCTGGATTAGTTTGCCACCTTCTCGAGTGAATGTCTTCGTATCCTAGGGATAAAAGCCGAGAGGAACACCGACGATAGGGAGCCCTCCGATGGCAGCAGCGCGTACTGTGATCCATGGTGTGGTAGGCACTACTAGCGCATCCAGGTTCCATCTCTCCAAGGCCCCGAGGATTCCACCGTCACCAGAGAACTCACTGCCGAGAGCTAGTGCTTCTTGGTAAGCAGGGTCAGTCGGGCCTTTGGTGCTCAGGGCTTTCTCAAACACCTCCAAGCCAACTTCGGGGAAGGCTTCACCTGGCGTGGACTTGGTAAAGTCTATCAGACCCTCCAAGTCAACGAGGTTATTTAGGTTGAGTTTTAATCTCCAAGGTACCTTTCGATCTCGATCCGAAAATCAGTCAAAATGGCTATCTCTCTCAACGAGGGATCTGACGCAAGATATTTCTCGATCCCCGAAAAGTTGGCGTTTTCCAAAATCGTAGCGCCCGCCAGCTCGAGACGTCTCAAAGCAGCGTCGAATGCCTCTGTAACAGCTGGCAGGGCGCTTAGCGCGCTGGCCAGCTCGCCCTGTAGCTTAGGAACCTCTTCAAAAGCATTTCGCGGGACCCCGATTCGAAACCCAGAAAGCGATGTTGTTGAGCAGGCGGAAGCGTAGTTTGGAACGTCTTCAAAGGGGATGTTGTCAGTCAGCCGGTCGTGGGGATCTCGGCCTGAGATTGCAGACAATATATGGGCGGCGTCCGTGACGGTCCTCGCGATTGGGCCGGCTGTGTCCTGTCTGTGAGAAATTGGAATAATCCCATCTCTTGATACCAGCCCCACGGTGGGTTTAATCGTGACAACGTTACTTTTCTCGGCCGGAGAAACCAAACTACCGTCTGTCTAAGTCTTGTTAGCACTGTGGTGTTGCTGAAACAGAATCTCAAGCCAATATCTTTCGGGTATCGTATTTACCTCCGACCCAAGGGCTCCAAGGCAAATAGCCAGCTCAGTGGCAACAGCTGAGCCGCTGCTGCTCCCAGAAGGGCTTTGCTGTTCGCAGTAAACGCCAAGAGTTTGGCCACCTCGGGAGCTCCATCCACCACTTGCTTTCCAGGATCGCATGTTAGACCACTCGGATAAGTTCGCCTTGCCGAGAATCACAGCACCTGCGGCTCGGAGTTTCTGAACAACGGCAGACTCTCTGGGAGGTCTCGAGCCCGAAAGAGCCAAAGAGCCAGCAGAACCATCGAGCTTGTCATGTGTTGCAATATTGTCTTTGACATAGATTGGGACTCCGTGCAACGGCCTGAAGTCAAGTCAGCAGAGACTTTCTTGGCGGCAATCGGGAAGCGGCAAACACACCCGCGTCTCCCCTTGGACTCAATTTCTGCATCAAGATCCCTGGCGACGAGAACTGCACCGGGATTGGTTTGAATAATCGGGCGGAACTCGCTATTGATTTCTGCTGTTCGGGCTAGGTAGGCTTCGACCAGGTCGACACATTTGAATCGCCCTTGATCGAGTCCGGCAGCAATATCGCCGAGGGTAATGTTGAGCAAGAACGGCTTGGCTTTGGAGTCGTAGTTATCGGAGATTGACGACATTGCTGATTGTTGTCACCAGCGCCGGAGAAGGATTTGTTGCAGAATGATTGCCGAGAAATATGGGGGAACGACCGTATTACCTGGAAAGTGTAACATGGCGCGGGCCAGGCGCTGAAACAGTTGCACCTGCCTGGGTTACGAAGCACTGTCATCTCTTGCTCAAAGTCTCACGTAACGTTATTGTTAGCGCCAGACCATCTGAGGGCGATTCAAGGTCCACCGATAGAGTCCAACCAAAAACATTGTTTGCGCGGTACTTTCTGGCTTGGCCGTGGTGGGTCAACCGCCGATGCATTTCTCCTCTCCTTACGAAGTACAGGGCGCTTGAAGGAGAAAATTTCTCGCCTTGATAATAAGGAAGCTCAAGGACTTAACGTAGGACATCCGAGGCTACGAACTTTATAACTAGGGTCTGAACATTTTGGCTTATCCTTTTCAAAACATTGCACGGCCGTCTCTAGAATGTCCAAGTTCTACGCTAACAGTTTTTTCAGTGGAAAGCAGAGTCGTGCGCTAACATTCTGAGCTTGCTCCTTGGTAAACAAACTCTGCCCTCTTGAGCATTTGATGACAACATTCCAGTTGTAAAATTTGGCCTTTTTTTTTTCCCTGCATACCGACCCCAGGAAAGCCCTCAAAGTCGAGAACTGGACTCTGCTGTTGTGCAATTGAGACTTCGTCATCGTTGACGGTGAGCACTACCCCGCGACCCCACCGTGCCTGGCGCCCCGATAAGAGCCGTCGATTCCCGCGATAAGAACACCAGCCCATCATACCACGAAACTGCCACTTTTTAGTGGAGATCTCATGCAAACCCCACCATGAAAATCTCAAAAAATTCAGGCGTGGCCATCACCCCGCCTTCCGGCTTCGCTGCTGCTCGAGGTGAACCATCGATCCCAGCGAGCTGCGACTGGCTCACTGCCAACAGCCACACTCCCCCTGCGCCCAGTTCCTTTCTGCTTTTGAGATGGCCAATCTCACTTTGACGGGCGAGTCGTGCTTCACGGCGGCGGAAGCGGAGAAACTCCGCGACCAGATCAATCGCATCGCCCCCATCAAAGTTTCCACTCTCGCGGGCGTTTGGGTCTATTACGCCCGCATCGATGGAGATGAAGCCACCGCCCAGGAGCAGCTCACCCAGCTGCTCCCCTTGCCACACTCTGGCACTTCAACGCCCGCCCTGACACATATCGGCTATGGCCGTCAGTGGTACATTACCCCGCGGTACAACTCTCCCTGGAGCACAAAGGCCACAAGCATCGCCCATGTCTGTGGCTTCGAGAAACAGATCCATCGCATCGAGCGTGGCCGCATCATCACCATCGGGTTTGAGCAACCTTATAATGACAAGACAATCCCCTTTCGCGATGTCTTGTATGACCGTATGACCGAAAATCTGGCTGCTGAGTCGCCCGACCTCGATGTCATGTTTGCCGAGGGACAACCTCAGCCCCTTGAAGTCGTTGATATCTTTGCAGCAGGCCAGGATCCTGTCAGGGTGCTGCAGGACTACAACAAGAAACGAGGCTTGGCGTTGGACCAATCTGAAATCGAATACCTGGTCGACAAGTTCACCCAACTAGGACGTCCACCCCACGACATTGAACTTTTCATGTTCGCTCAGGTCAACTCAGAACATTGTCGACACAAGCAATTCAATGCTAATTGGACTATTGATGGCATTTCAAAGTCGGCAAGCTTGTTTGAGATGATCAGAAACACTCACAAGAGCACACCCGACTTCACCGTGTCAGCTTACAGCGACAATGCTGCCGTCATGCAGGGCGAGAACGTCAATTTCTGGGCCCCAGACTACTCTACCGGTTCTTGGAAGTTGAACAAGGAACTGATCCATGTTCTCGCCAAGGTGGAAACACACAATCATCCCACCGCAATTGCGCCTTTTCCGGGAGCCGCCACAGGATCCGGCGGTGAAATTCGGGATGAAGGTGCTGTCGGAAGGGGCTCGATGCCCAAAGCTGGTCTTTGCGGTTTCTGGGTTTCTGACCTCCTGATTCCCGACCACAAGGCACCATGGGAAATTGACGTTGGCCGCCCAGCACATTACGCTAGCAGTCTTGATATTATGCTGGAGGCCCCCATCGGCAGCGCCCGCTTTAACAATGAATTTGGCCGCCCCTGCCTTACCGGAACTTTCCGGACGCTCCTCACAGCGGATGACTCCAAGGTCGAGGGCGAGTTCCGCGGCTACCACAAGCCCATCATGATTGCCGGCGGCGTTGGTACAGTACGGGAAAAGCACGCGCTTAAGCGTCCTGGTGATGTCCACGAGGGCGCTCATGTCATTGTGCTCGGTGGCCCGGCTATGTTGATCGGCCTCGGTGGTGGTGCTGCCTCCAGCAATGCCTCAGGGGAAGGCAACGCGGATCTCGACTTTGACAGCGTCCAACGAGGCAACCCCGAGATGGAACGCCGTGCACAGATGGTTATTAACACCTGTGTGGCCCTTGGGCCGCAAAACCCGATTGCTATGATCCATGATGTGGGCGCTGGAGGCCTGTCCAATGCGCTTCCAGAGCTCGTTCGGGATGCTGGATTTGGTGGACGGTTTGAGCTTCGTCAGGTTGAAAGTGTGGACCGAAGTATGAGCCCCCTCCAAATCTGGTGCAACGAGGCGCAGGAGCGTTACGTCATTCTCGTCAATCGCGACGGAATGGAGCGTTTTACCAGCATCTGCCGTAAGTTGGGTTGTGGATATGAATATGACTTGCAGCATTGACTGATATTCGCTACAGGGAGAGAGCGTTGCGGATTTTCCGATGTCGGGACCGTCCTATCTCGGGAAACCGATGGCATCTCTCATCTCATCTTAACCGACAAGGAGTCTAAGGAGTACCCCCGCCCCATTGACGTCCCCATGGATGTCCTGTTCCCCAAGGGCCGGAAACTTGAGCGCATTGTCGATTCGAAGAAACCAACCTGGCCCGCGTTCGACACGCTAACCAGCTTGAAGGGAGGCGTTGCCGAATCCACTCCCGATGCTGAATTATTCAAACAGGCTGTGCAGAGGGTCTTTTGGATGCCATCCGTTGGTTCCAAGTCGTTTTTGATTACAATTGGCGACAGAACTGTCGGTGGCCTCTCTGTCCGTGACCAGATGGTCGGCCCCTGGCAGGTCCCTGTCGCCGATGTGGCCGTGACAGCGTCATCGTTCAGCCTGAACAGAATGAAGACCGGAGAGGCGATGGCTATGGGAGAAAAGCCAACGCTGGCACTTATTTCCCCAGCTGCTTCCGCAAGGATGGCCGTTGCCGAGAGTTTGTTGAACCTCGGCGCCGCTGATATCATGGGCGGATCACAGCGTGGAGATCTCAGGCGCGTGAAGCTCTCCGCCAATTGGATGGCGGCTGTCAACCATCCCGGCGAGGGAGCCGCTCTTTACGAAGCTGTTGAGGCTATCGGCATGAAACTTTGCCCTGAGCTTGATATCAGCATCCCTGTTGGCAAGGATTCAACCTCGATGAAGGCGTCGTGGAAGGACGGCGAAGCCAGGAAGAGCGTGACGGCGCCGGTCTCTGTGGTCATTTCCGCTTTCACATTGGTGGAGGATATCAGGCGCACCTGGACGCCACAGCTGCAGCGCGTGGAGGATGTTGGAGAGACTGTCCTTCTCTTTGTTGACCTTGCTCAAGGCCAAAAGGCAATGGGCGGCTCAGCGTTTGCGCAGTCGCTCGGTGTTATTGGCCACGAGGCCCCCGATGTCCGGGATGTGGATTTGTTGAAGGATTACTTCGACGCCCTTGCCCAGCTTCACGAGAGCGGCGTAGTCTTGGCTTATCACGACCGATCAGATGGCGGCCTTCTCACAACCATTGCCGAGATGATGTTTGCCGGCCGGTGCGGTGTTCACATTGCGCTGGATGAGATTGCCAAGTCCGGGAGCCTGGCCGACATCACTGAGGCGCTCTTCAACGAAGAGCTAGGCGCTGTGTTCCAGATCAAGAAGTCCGAAGAGATCAACTTCAAGCGGTGTTTTGCTACCTGTGGGCCGCCGCCTGGCCTGATCAAGAAATTTGGTTTTGTTCAACCCACGTCAAACCAGTCCCTCACCATCAAGTATGGGACCAGCTCTCCCTTTGCCACCCTTGACAGAGCAGAGATGCAGCAGTGGTGGAGCAAGACGTCCTTCCAGATGCAGAGGCTCCGAGACAACCCTGCCTGCGCCGATTCAGAGTACAAGGCAATTCTGGATTCCAAGGATCCCGGCCTTTCGTATAACCTCACATTCTCGCCAGCGGAAAACATTGTCCCGCTCACGGCATCTATCACTGGTTTCTTCGGCAAATCCCCCCGTGTCGCGATTCTGAGAGAGCAAGGTGTAAATGGACACGCAGAGATGGCCTTCGCCTTCCGGGCAGCTGGCTTCGATGCCGTTGATGTCCATATGACGGACATTATCGCCGGCCGGTCCCTGGCAGACTTTGTCGGTCTGGCTGCCTGCGGTGGTTTCTCGTATGGTGACGTGCTCGGCGCCGGCCAAGGATGGGCCAAGTCCATCTTACTCCACGACAAGGCGCGAAAGGAGTTGAGTGAGTTCTTCCAACGCAAAGACACTTTCAGTCTGGGCGTCTGCAACGGCTGTCAAATGCTGTCGCGGTTGAAGGATCTCATTCCTGGCGCCGAGGACTTCCCCACGTTTGTGGACAACGCGTCTTCTCAGTTCGAAGCTCGTTTTAGCATGGTCAAGATTGAGGATAACGGCAGCCGACCTTCTGTCTTCTTCAACAGCATGAACGGCTCGACTCTTCCAATTACCGTCTCACACGGTGAAGGCCGTGCCGAGTTCTCCTCGTCTGAGTCGTTCCAGGCATTGAAAGAAGCCGGTGGTATTGCCTTGCGCTACGTGGATAACCGACTGAACGTGACTGAAGAATATCCCTTCAATCCCAATGGCAGCTTTGCAGGCGTCGCCGGTGTTTCAAGCAAGGATGGGCGCGTCTTGGTGATGATGCCTCATCCGGAAAGGACAATTCTGGCCGATGTGGTCAGCTATGCCCCGTCCCAGCAATTGGAGGAATGGGGCGAATTTGGCCCCTGGCTCAGGATGTTTAGGAGCGCAAGGAGATGGGTGGGATAAACGAGATGGCAAGTTGTCAGATGTACATAGGCGAAATAAGGGCCGAGACAAACCAGATGCTACACTTCCACACTTCTTTTTGGTTTCCTATTTTTCTGTCGGTAGCACTTTGCTGGCTGCTTGGGTGAGCAGAGACCGATCTTTTGCGTTGTCCAACCCCTAAAGATAAGTGACAAGTGCTTCCATGACCTGAGAAAACGTGTCCCTCTTCACTCTTTGTAGGCAAGGGTACATTCGTTCTGGGTCTCCCCTCTAGAGCTTCAGCGACATCTAACAAAGAAGGATACGGGGGAGAAGGGGGGGG
>Ga0247765_1001535_pt1 | contig 10569 bp, 9 predicted proteins | sample UWRJL106311C6_FD_179949 | JGI IMG/M metagenome (GOLD analysis project Ga0247765, IMG submission 179949) | Plant litter microbial communities from Arlington Agricultural Research Station in Wisconsin, United States - UWRJ-L106-311C-6 | ecosystem: Environmental > Terrestrial > Plant litter >... | reverse complement strand
TTTTTTGAGAAGCTGCTTGGTGGCTGGTTGATGATCAGATGCAACCCACCCACTCTCTCTCTCTCTGTGTGAGCTTATCTGGGGGGTGAAGGGGGGAAACCAAGTCGCTATACAACTTTCCCACAAACGCATGTCTTGGCAAAGTCGCCCATTGCCCGCGCACCACACCACTTCTTGGGTTGCGCAACTGCGCTAACTGTTGATGCCCAATTCAAGGTGCCTTTTTCATACCAATCTATCCGCCATGCCATGATTGGGGGCACAGAGCTTTTCCCGCTCCGATCCGCCAGCCAGCATTTTTATCCTGGGGAGGAGGACGAGGAGGAGTCTGATCTGGTCTGGTCTGGGGTCACATCAGGAAAGCAAAAAGAGCCGCATCGAGTTTGCTGTTTCCCTGTCATCCCATGTATGTCACAAGACGGAGCGATTGGCCCAGGGGCCATGTTCAAATGTGGCTGAGTTTCGTCAAAAAGTCGTGTGTTGCAGTGCAGCAGTGCAGCGTATCACGACGGACCTCAAGCTCGCCGTGCTCTGCAGCTAGTGAGGAAGCAAGCTTAGGTTATTGGGCATCCAATTCGTTGCTGTGCCCGTCGCCCCGTCCAAACAATGTTCCGAAAAGCCGAAACGAACAGAGGTGACGTGATGGGCAAGCTACTAAACTCAAGTAGTGTGGCATCTGCCCGCGGGGCAACCCACGCCCTCCTCAACGCTAACAATCTGGGGGGGAAAAAAAGGAAGGAGTGAGGCCAAACCGAGTCAGGATAAGACGGAGAGAGAAAACGGCAAAAAGAGCAGGAATATCGGTGAAGCAACTGCCCTTCATTTGTTCAGCTTTTGTTGCCTTGCGGCGGCGACCCCGATTAGGTCGAATGCCTTGCATGAAAAGAATAATAATACAGACGTACACTCGGGGCCGAAAATGCAACATTGATCAACACATACACTTCTATCCCGCAAAGATTTACGGTTACTATCAGCCAAGCAGACATCTGTCATTCATTTGTCTGCTCGAGCCGCTCTCTAATTCGCCGCAATGGCACTAACAGCCGGCCAGCCTCAAGGCACCAGCTAATGTGTGATATTCTGAGAAAGTTCCCGGGTTATTGTGCTAGCGTTTTGGCCAGTAGTAGGGGCAGATTCAGAGAAACCTGAGGTGCCGAGGGGACAGGCGAGGCCGAGGTCTGTGGCCTCAAGATCCGAGGCCCGGTTGCCTTATTTCTTGGTGTTGTGCTGGTGTGTACGTACCTTGAGTAATCCCATCTCCTGACCGCTTCTTTGCTCGTGCTCGTCTGAGCCCCTGCGTTTCCGCCTTCTATCATTTCCCGGTGCTCTCTCCCCTTGTCTCCCACAAGGGAAGTGCCCTGGAGAGTGCCTCACGAGTCTGAATGAATGGGGCGGCGCCCATATCCGCAGTGGCAACTTCCATTCATCTCCCTCTCGGCACCTGGTTCGTCCATCCGCCGAACAGGTTACCAGGGGCATGGGCGCTGGCCGACTTGTAGGCAGCCTGGATCTCGGTCCCATTGATCGATGGCCTTGTCCCTTCTCCATCTGTTCCCAACGCCCGGCTTCACTTGGCCCCCCCTTCCAAGTCCCCGCCATATCTGCACGCTCGAGGCTGTGTGCCAGTCTGGCAGTTCCTCCGTGCGGGCAGTTGGGCTGTGGTCGGCGGGGATAAAGATGGCACCGTCACCGGCCTGGCCCGTTACAAGCCGGTGGATCTCGGTTTGCTGCCTGCTACAACCCGGCCATCAATGTCGACCACCTGGTGTGACGACTAGAAGACGGGCTCGACGATCCATGCTTGGCGTGGCCGGCCGTGCCTTTGGATCTTGGATATTGCTTCATGTTGCTTATTTGCTGCGCATCTCAGCAGCTGGAGCTGCGTAACCATTGAAGAGGAAACTTGCCTTGACGTGTCGCGATACCGGGCCGCTCGTCTCAGGAGGCCGTTGTTTGTAGTCGTACGGCTCAAGAAACGGGATGGTACTACCGGACGGGTGAGAGTGGTTATGTAAAGAGATGTAAAATTTGGGCAAACATAAATTTGGCGAAGATAAATGACTAGAAGCAAAAGGAAAACAACGCTCCGTGATAATACAGAGCAAATGAGGAAGCCAAAAGAGACAGTTGAGGCTCAAAATGCGAGCATGACAAATGCGCCAAGAATAGGAAGAAAGAGGGGGATCCAAGACGTCTATAAGATGACCAAATCACACGCCGATGGGGAAGTGCAGCTCCACCCACAACTCCGTAAATCCAGACCGCAAGACCAACACCGCACCTCCAGACGCCAAGCCGGCAACCGAGCAAACGCGCCGCAAGCCAAAGCAAAAATAGGTACCAGTGCCTGAGCGACCCTTCTAAGTACTAACTCCGAGCCCCTTCGCCGAAGTATGGTGGCACAAGGTCGAAGACTGCTGATGGAAAGCATCCTCGTCCTAGAATCCATGTTTTCGCAAGCAGGGATTAGGCGGGAGCTGAACTAGCGGCCATGCTTGATGTAGTCCTTCCAGGTGATGCAGTAACTGTCGTTGGGATGGGAGCACCCAATGCAAGAAGGATTGCTGGCGTGGGAGTTGCTCTTGTAGCCACAGCGGCACTTCCAGCGAAGTTAGCAGTCCGCAGAGGATGCGCACTGAGTCTCCTTGATACGTACGCATTGCCACATGCTGACCTCGGTATACTACACGCCAGTTAGTCTCGATCCGCTTCCAGTCAGAATGTATCTGCGACATGACGTACTTTCTCCTCAGGCATGTTGAGGGGAGGAAGTTTTACGGGAGTGGGCGGGTCTTAAAGCAGGGAAGAGTAGTGCCGACGTTTCTTTGTTGATTTCTGGAACCCGATCTGAGAGCGCAAGATGGAGGAGAGGATGATGATGTTCTTGTCATCTCTCTTTTGCAGCCCGGGGGTTACCCGGTTTATATCTCCTCTCTCCGCACGGCGAAAGAGCATACAAACGGTGCGACATCCCTTGTGAGTTCTGGAAGGACAGAAAGGCGCAGCGTCAAGGCAGTTTCCGAAGTTCGCGAGGGTCGCGGTAGACGCAGCAGCACCTTTGCCCCACGTCATGTGTAATTCCAGCTGCTGGAGAGGGCAAGTGGAATGACATCGAGCCGGCGAAGGCGATCTGTGGGGTCCTTTCCCTCGATGGCTGAGAGATGACGAGGCAAATTGAACATTCCTGAAACGTGTGCTGTGCTCGAAGCGCCCAAAGGGTGGGTTGAGGGCACTCCTGAGCCGAGCCGGGAGGTTTAGACGTCAAAAAGACCCATAAACCGCAGTGTTCACCGAGCAGACGCGGGATTGACATGGTATCTCTGTCGTGCGACTGGCCGAGCCGAAATCTGCCCTCCAGAGGGGCTCTTTGCTTCCCCTTTGACATAGCCAGCGACGAGGCCATGTGCTGCCTCGATGCTACGAGTAACGAGGCCGCTGCGCAACAGCCTTGATGGCCCGGGGCGGAGACTAACGGCTGGGCCCAGGCGAGAAGAGGATCGCCCAGTCTGAAAGAGCCGGGGCTGCACTCAGTAGAGTTCAGAGGACAACGCCTGAAGAACCGATGACTCCAAACGTCCTAGACGGGAACTTCTCCACGGCAAGACTCAGCCTCTGAAATGCTGTAACGGCCAATAAAAGGGTGAGGGGGCGGAAGGGCCCCTGAAGAGCCTTCGAAGTTGCCATGGCATCCTGGGCCTGTCATGCGTCAGCAAAATCCCCTTTACCGTGAAAGTGCTAGTCTTACGGTGAAACCCAGTCCAGTACTGGGAAAATTCAAACATTCACTGCCGTGCCATGTGGAATTTTGGAGGCCCATGGTCCGGTTGAAAAAAGGTGGTCCCTCATTCGCGCACCCCCTATGTTTGCTGGTCTTGTATCACGCAACACCCGCATTTGCCGTCGGTCACGAGACCCGGAGAAGACAAGGCAATTCCGCACAACTACAAGGCTCCATCCAGCAGATTTGTTCCAAGAAATTGTTGGTGGAAGCCGAGTCTCCCCAGTTCGATATGCTGTTCTGATCGGTCCTCGTGCCGACATCGGTGAGCCATGCAACTGCACTCAGAACTGCCCCTTTCGACAAGTAATCTGCAACGAGATGTTGGCTGAGCACGGCGGGTTTTTTGTGCACGCCGCTATGCATTGGTCGGACATCTGAGCGATATGCACCGCGAGGCTATCGAGCATGCACTGGAGCGCCGTCAATCCGAGGTATAGCCTTGTTGACTGTTAGCCTTCCTCCCCTCATTCCGCTCTGGACTGTGGACCGTTTTTTTGTACATACCTCTTTCCTCTAGTGAGTGTACAATCTTGTTTAGGCTCATATGGCAACGAGGAACTGATTCTCTGTTCCTATGCCGGGGAGAGACCGTGATATAGCGCTCGTTGTTTGGAGCCTTAACCAAGGCAGCACCAGCACCAGTGTGCCCGAGTTCAGTATACCTTGCCCATATTTCATTGGGCAGCCTCTCCCCACCGGGGGATATGCGTCCAATACTTTGGAGAAGCTTGCACAACTGAGTATAGTATAAGCCGCAGGAATAAAATTTATCCCTTTTTGGCATTGCGGTGAGCTATCTGGTTCGGTGTCTCGTCGGTGGAGGCTGACGAGGCAATGCCGATGAGCAGGCTTCCAATGAGATCGTCTTCAGTTCCCTCGCGTGATTCGATGAATAACACAGTTCTCATTGTCTGGGCTAGAGGCGTGCCCGGAAAAGTCAGGTCGACAACATGTTGCACAGGTAGGAGTCCTCAATAGCCGATGAATTCTGTCCCTGTAGGTCCCGGTCACTTGCCGCAGGCTTTTCGGTCTCGAAGGACACTGTAGGAGGGCAGCATGACTGGCCGTTATTGAAATTGCTGAGTTCACCGGATCCTTTGACGAAGATGGCTGGCGAATCGCCTTGCACAAGTCGCGGGGGACTGTACTGAATTATGTCTCAGTTGCCCCCTTGAGATACTCGGGCTTAATTCGGTCATGTCATGGTGGTCCCGTGCTTGAATAGCCAGACAGACTACAGATCGGTAGTTAGATGCTCAACTCCGAAGAATAGGATGATCTAGGGCCATGGGGCAAATCACCACAGTCCCTGGCGGGCTTGGTACCGTAGATTCAGCACATGTTGCAAGCTTGGGTGTCAATCGGTCGATGGGAACGAATCTCTGTTGGGTTCCGATGTCGACCAGTTCTTGGCATTACCGCAACGGCATTGACAAAACGCGTTGGGGTAGACAACAGAAAAAGTGCATGAACTGTGACGTAAAGACATGGTCTCGGTTGTCGATTTCTCGTCGACATCAGCCTAATATTGCCGTCGGACGCATCAACTGCACCGGCGCCATCGGCAAAGCGCCATCAGACAAATTGCCTCGTCATGAAGGACGTTTGTTGGCAGTTTTTCTGTGCCGTGGAGACCGTGGGGACAGCGGCGCAAGATCACAGCGCACGACCCCACCATCCGCGAAGCTCTACTGTGTATCGAGCGCTTGGGCTGCAGGGTGATCCGTTCACAGCGGCTGGGGGCCAGGGGGCCCCGGCCAGTGACATCGTCAACCCTCAGCTACGTCATTGGGCAAAGATGCAGACGATTGGGTGGATGGATCAGCTGCCCAGCAGCCCAGAGCACATAACAGTGATAAGTTAGTTACCAACCTCATCCGCTGCCTCTTCAGATTCTAGTCCCATGCGTGTTTCAGCCGTTCTTGGCCCATCTTCAGCTTGTGATTCACCACTGGCCTCGATAGCATCCCCGCCGTCGCTCTTGGCTGCTCGACGCTAAGACACTGGTCTTGGCTAATCCAGTGATCCGCAATATTTAATTGACGGCAATTTCCTCACGTCAAAAGCGCCTGACCTGACCTCCAACTCTCTCCCGCCAGATTTCATATCGAGTCCGCGACCGACCAACGTCACCTGCTCCCACGGCTCCGCGATATCGAACCCTCCGAGACAGCGACGACAAGGGAAATAACAAAATTTTGGGCAAGATGGCATTCGGGGGCATATCGGCGAGCTACGTGCTCTTTTGCCTCCTTCATTTCGGACAGTTTGTGTTGGCTGTCACAGTTTGCGGCTTATACGGCGTCGAGCTACACCGAGCTGCACAAGCTGGAAAGTATGCCGACGGCAAATGGGTAGGTGGTTGTTCGCTTCGCCATTTTCCCACCATGTGGGTATGCTTGGTCATTATGCTGATAGCGTCGTCATTAGGTCTTTGCCGAAGTCGTGGGAGGTCTCTCCGCCATAACTTCACTGTTGTATTTCCTGCCCTTCATTCTTCGCTTCGCTCTGGTGTGGGCCTGGAACCTGGTGCTGTTCATCCTGTGGATTGCCCTCTTCGGTCTCTTTGGAAGTGTAAGTGTCCCTGTCACCTGCATGCTGAGCCACAACTGAGACGTACTGGGTACATGTAGATGTACATCAAGGAGAACCCCGAGGGCAACGGCGACATTCAACGAATGAAGAACGCCGTGTGGGTCGTTTTGGCCAACGCCATCCTCTGGCTCATCGCAACCATCGGATATTTCGTCTACTGGTGGGGACACAGAGAGCGCCGCTCGCGTTTCACTTCTCGTGCCAAGGTCTAGGTCTAGGAGATTATGAAGGCTTATTAACGACTGCTTGGGAAGTTTTACGGATTATGACACGGATACCAACGGGAGGCAATTAATTTTTGACGATACCCTTTTCCGCTGTTGCAAACTCGACGGGTTGACTAGGACCTGAAGGCTTGGCTTGTGTTGGTAGCGTCGCTTGGCGTCAATCATGGGGTGAAAATGCTGGATGTTACTTTGTACTCGGTACACGACATTGAATTACGCAACTCGGTCAATAATATCATATCTACCTCCATTACCTCGATACTGCCGCGTTGCAAATACGCATAGAATTTCCAAACGGGAAGCCTCATCGTCAGGTGTCTGCGCCTTTGTATCGATGACGGATTACAGTGGTACCCGAGCTCTCTTGGGATGAGATGCGAATACTCCGTATAGTGACGTCAGATGTGATCATTTAGCTGCATTGTTAAAGCAGGGGCCCGTGTACTCCGTAATCTTTTGTTTCGGTGACAAGTGATGAGACGAGAATGACCCTTCATTCAATACCTTCGAATGGATCCGGATGGGCTTATCTGCCCGCAGTTGGTGATATTGTCTATTTACCAATTTCCTTTTATCCCATATACGCAGTGTCGTGTTTGCGCGCTGGCGCAGAGAAGGGTGGTTGCTGCTTGGATCAGCCAACAACAGGACATGAACCCCACCTTCTCTACCTAGTACGTAGGTACCTACCTACCCAGGTAGGTAGACAAGGCCCAGCAAAGGTGCAGCAGCAAAATCGTGTGACAGAAGGAATGCATGCCAGACTCTTTGCCAGACACACTACGGAAGGTAAGGAGGTAGGTAGTATGCAGTAAGGTAGTGATCATCGGGATCAACGGCAGCACAAGAAACCATAACAACCGGCAGTGCCATCCGCGCACAAAAACAAAGTACCGATGCCCAAATCGCTCAACCCCGTTGGTTTAGAGGAAAGAAAAAGAAGAAAAAAAAAGGCCGGCGGCACCGGCGCACCAGTGTCAACAAACCTATCTACATCTACAGTGCCTAGTCTAGGTACCCAGTGTTAGGTACGAATAGGTTGCAAAGGCAACCTTTCCGAGCTCAATTTTTTTCTCGGGTGAAATAGCTTGGCGACTGCAGTGACCCGCGATGGCGCAAAGCAATGCAATCAATGAGGGGCAACGCAACGAGAGGGATTGATTGATCAATGTGGGCTTTGCCGCGACCGACGGACGGGGGACTGGAGAAGCAAAAGAAAGACTGGATGGACGGTCGGTCCCTCCCTTTGTCTGCCGTTGTGGTACGGAAGAAGCTGCAGAGATCGGCGACACGAGCCGGGGCGGTCCAGAGCCAACATGACCAACCAAGATGGACACCGTGGATACCTAGTGTGAATGGTCCGGCAAACGGCGAGACGGCGAGAATGGCGAGAAGAGAGAGAGAGGGGGGGAAACAGCAAATGGAATGGCCCGCCTCTGCCGAAAAAAAGAGGGTTGCCTTCGGAAGCCATCACGAAGTGTCCTCTGCAACTATCCAGTCACACACACACGCACACCCCCACATACATACACACACTCTACACCCTCTGCAACTCTAGCACCCGCTGCAACTTGGAAAAAGCGGCCACCCGTCAATGTATGTGTGTAGGTATGTATATGTCTGTGTGTGTGTGTGTATGCGCGTGGTGCAGTGGGCGTGTCTGTTCGCCAATTTTACCCCCCACATAGACAACATATGCAGCTCGGGCGCAAACGCTCTCAACAGAGAGAAAGAGAGAGAGGGAGAGAGGCCAAGGACCTAGTGGTCAGGGAACACAGCAGGCATTCCCCCCCTCCTCCTCCTCCTCTCCTCCCCGCCGGTCTGCCGTTCTGGTCCGGCTTTCCTAGATGAGACATGGCACAAGGGCTTGTCAAGCAACCTGCCTGTCCGGTGTGTACGTGGGTGTGTTCTCGTTCGCACACACTCCATCGTCTGCCGACGTTGCCTTCTGGTCTCTTCTCTTGACCCTGTGGTGTCTCTGCTTCGTACCTGCCGTCCCCTCTCTCGTTCTATTGGTTCCCAGTGGTGGTGTGGAAAGCGGGGAGCGTTCGGAGAATGAGGAACAGCAGGGATGTTGTGCAGAGGAAAAGAAAAAAAAAAGTTGTCTTCCTGCTCCAAAAAGAGAGACCACACACGGCACCACTGGACGGCTTTCGTCTTGGCACCAAGGGTTGTGGGCTTTGGTAGGAGTGGAGCCAAAAAGAAAACGGGATCGCTTGACTGGCCGTCCCTTTTTTGCCCACCAGACTTGTTCAAATCCCTAGTGAGATGTGAGATGTGAGATGTTTAAAGGCTGGCCCCGGAACCATCGCCCGATCCTTTCCTGCGGCGGTTCGGCATGCTCACCCCAAAAAAAACCAGAAAATAAAAAAAAAACCATCCCACCAGTCGAATGATAATACCAGATGCCCTCAGTTCTTGGCGCCATACGTACCTACACACTCCCGACCCGTCCCCATCAAAGCAACCCCCCTTGCCGCCATCTTGGCTTGTTTTGGGATTGAGAACTTCGACTTTTTTGCTCTCTATTTTATTTTTCCCCCCTCTTTCTGGTTCGTTTCAAGCTGCCAACGGATGCTGAACATTATTCCCGGAGTCCTGTCTATGACAGTCTCCTCATCCTCCTCGTCCTCCTCGTCCCTTTCACTATAGATCGCCTGCTTAGAAAGCGGCTCGCATCTTTCGTCAAGACACAATTCCCGGCCATCCGGGTCTTTGTGTTGCTTGTTCTGGTCCAGCGCCAAACCATATTTCCCCTTTCCCCTTTTCGGCAATCCGGTGAACAATCCGGAGAGGCTTTGCTACCGTCTGCCTGCCTGTCTGTCTGCCTTTGACCACCCAACAGGGGGGGGGACTCGACAAGCTGGCGGGACAGACAAGAACTCGACATCATCAGGGAGACCTCTTGGCCCCGTCCCTCCTCGTTGACCTTTCCATCATTGCCCTCATTGATAAATCCACCTGGTTACAAGAGGAAGTCATGGTATGTACCAACTCTTCAATATCACAAGTGGCCTAAACTGCATGATGGATGCACATATCTTCCCCAGTGTCTGTTTCGAAAAAGAAAAGAATAAGAAAAAAAGAAAAGAAAAAAGAAATTAGACCCAGAATCATCATTATCATCAACCAGCGCCGGGCTCCGTACCTCGCAGCCACTTGCGTGACTTGCGTGGGAAGGACCCATCCTCTTAGACGTTGTCGGGAGGGACCGTGGGCGGGGTGGTTCTGGGTTCCAGTCTGGAGTTTACAAAAATCTTATCATTCGCCACATGACCGCATCTGCTATCAATTCCCCGGGGGTTGCTGACATTGATTCCGCTTTGCAGTTTGCTCGTCTTGAGCCCATCTTCTTAGCCAACCGATGGACAGCGAAACAAGCAGCAGCTGTCCCAACACGGCCGCCTAGTGTTGACACGGCTACGGCTACCGAACCAGCGTCAATGGCAGATTTGAAGGAAGCAGTCTCGCCCCGGTCCAGACGACGCCGGTCTCATTCTGCGACTTTAGAAATCCCCAATGCCGAACCCTCAGATGCGGAGGCAGACCGGGAGGACGAGGGAGACGACGACGATGACGACGACGGTGAAGACGGAATCAACAACAGCGAGCCCGAGGACCAATTTCACTTCTCCGAGGGAAACACACCCTCGAACGAACGAGCAGCACCTATATTATCTCTGGGGACCTCGTACTTGAGACGGAGAGACAGTGCTTTGTTGGGCAAGAGTGAGTTGAATGACATTTGATTTTTTTTCTTTTTTCTTTTCTGTGTTTCTGGTCTCCCAGGTCTGTCTCATTAGGCCCGGAAACCATGCCCGGTTGGCTCGGCAGATCCCCCCCCCCCCAAATCCAAGAAGCCACAGCGGGTCGTGCTTGGCTCCTGTATGGATCCTGAACGGCACGCCAAGGCTCTAAGCGGTTGCCCTTGATGGGTTCCAAGCTTCGGCGCGCCGCCTTAGC
>Ga0247765_1001534_pt1 | contig 10571 bp, 5 predicted proteins | sample UWRJL106311C6_FD_179949 | JGI IMG/M metagenome (GOLD analysis project Ga0247765, IMG submission 179949) | Plant litter microbial communities from Arlington Agricultural Research Station in Wisconsin, United States - UWRJ-L106-311C-6 | ecosystem: Environmental > Terrestrial > Plant litter >... | reverse complement strand
TGGGCGTAGTATTTTGACGATAACTATTGTACGGTGTACTTAAACAGGAAAGGAACAAGCGACTCCAAAAGGGAAAGCTGAAATGTGGTGAGCAGAAATGATGACATTGATGAGCTGACTTTGCGTTTTTTTTTTTGGCTGCAATCAGTATGCAGTCTGGTAACAGTACGCAGTGTCACTGGTCACTGGTCACAGCATGTCCCTTTCAGGGCGGAACTGGTTCGCAGTCTCGCAGGTTTGGCACGAATTGGGGAGGTGCGTATAGGTAAGGCAGGTGACGATCTAGGCTCCGCCACTTCTCGCTGGACATGACAGCACGCACCGTGTGTCGCGGTTCGCTGTTCGCGGCGGTCAAAACCACCGTTCAGCCCACCAATAAAAGTTCCCGTAACAGGAATGGACCAATAGAAATGGATATTTCCATGAGCAAATTTTGGTACAATGGAATTGAAGTCTAAAGAGAACACGCATAAGCCCCCCCCCCCTCCAGAAAGAGTGAGGACCTTGCTGGGCACAGCAGCCCGTAAAAACGTGGGAATTGGTTTGGTTCCCCAGGTTGGTTACACAACACAATTGCCCCGTACCAGCCATCTCGAATATGCCCCGTAACGGAGAACATAGCCATCAATCCATGGAATCCAAGAGAGACCGCAAGAGTTCAGAGTCCAGCCTTTTACACTAGTATCGTCGTACTTGCGTATCTTCCTGTCTCGCAGCCCCTCATCTCTCCCCTCGTCGCCCAGCATCTTGCGACAAGAATGCCAAGACCCTTGTTGGTAGGCGGAACAAGCTTGGGCATCATGAAATTCCCAAGAGATCTCCAGATCCAAGTTCCCCCGTCCAAGAAAAAGCCTAGCTTTGCCCAGCGCTTGCCCAGAACGACCCAGCCACAGAGTATTACGTTTGGGTCCATCTGACTGACGGTTGCATTTGTCCGGGCCCCCTTGGTCCCATACCCGAGTGCGAGATGAGCGACAGAGTAAAAAGTTCCAGATGAGATGGATAGACGTTTCTTACTTGGAACCTTGTTACCCTGACCCTGACCCTTGAAGACGACCAATCATATTCGTATATCCCCTTTGGCTTTGAACGAGGCACAGCAAATTGAGAACAAAAAAGAACCTACCGACTCGGGCACGAGCGAGTATTACCTGATGTGGGGCTCCACATACCGAAAGCAAAAATCTCCTTTTTTTTCTCTTTCTTTTATAACCCTTTTCGGTGCCAGTCTGTGACTGCGCAATAGTTATTGTCCCTATCCGCGTATTGCACGAATTCGCAATGCCAAAATAGATTGTAGGGAGAGAGAATTGGATTAGTCAAAACGAATCGTCCCTTTCTCCCTTCTCACCGACCTGCAATCATTCGCCGAACGGGGAGATGGAGACAATTAACATTTGACATTATTAGAGAGAGAGAGAGAGAGAGAGAACGGTGGAGTTTGCGCTCACCGTCAATCGCGGTCAAGGCCCGACCCAACGTCTCGGACTCTAACAAATTCCGGACCGCCGGCGACGGGAACATCAACGGCGCCGTTCAGCATTCAGGGGAAAAGAGTGGAGGAGGGAGGGGGAGGGGTTGCTTGAAGTGGATGAATGGCGCGCGCGCGAGCCTCACAGTGCGCGCGTCGCGCGGGGCCTCCGACCCCACACCGCAGAGCTGGGCCCAGGGCGCCGCGCCGCCCCGCTTGTTTGGAAGCAAAAAGCATGCCAGTCTCGCCAAGCCAACCAAGCACTTGGAGCTTCCCTGGATATTGGACCTTGATGAGCCTGCCACGTTTCGTTCTCGGTATGTATGAATGGAGAAGCGCGCGCAAACAGGTGAATGTGTCAGACAGGGTCGGAAACATCAACGGTGACCAATTGGTCATGTCGCAGACTCCTTTTGCCGAACCGCACGCCTGATAAGTAGCCGAGCGTCGGTAAGATCAGATTATTTTCTACAGTAGGCATAGTGAAGCTAACGTCCATGCAAAGTTTTTACGATAAAATGGCAGGGCAAAGTTAGGCAGTCGGGGGACCTTGCAGTTCAGACGGAATCCCAAATCCCAATCCCATGATCACGGACCAATTTGAGCAAGCCACGCTCGAGCCACGGTCGAACGCGTGGTATTCGTATGGTTATGCTGGTTCGGTCGACGGAGCAAAATCCCAGCCCGGATTTACGCGGACAAGCACCCACGGTTGCGCGGTAGTTGTTAGCACGCATTACCTATAGGGCTGGCTAGGATGATGATGGCTGGCTCATCCTCTTTTTTGCGAAACCGAGAATCCTGGAGGATGAATATCCTCCTTTGAGGGAAAGAATTCTCGCCAAGAACGGATGGCGGAGACGGTGGGTTGAGACGGGACATTGCGCCAACGTGCCGACGCGGAGCAAGAGGACCTCTAATTCTGTCTTCCCTTTGGGACAAATTGAATTATCGAGGAGCCCTGGGCAATTGTCCCAATGTAGTTGCTGAAGGGCATTTTGTGCGCGGGCTGTTGCGCAGAGAAAGGAAAGCTCGCCGCAGCAATAAACGGAGTGGCACAAAAAGTGCCCGGAAATGTCTCCGGGAATAGTTTCTCAACCTTTGAAACAGCCAATTATCAACTTCAAAAAGAAAAACGGCGTGGGAAAAAAATCTGGGGCCGCTTCCTCGTGGCGGAGGCTGTGCTGAAGTTCCGTGCCTCTCAGCCAACTTTCTTCTGGAAGCCTGAACGTACCGCAAAGCACATCCAATGTTGGTGGCACCTTCCTTCCTCGCTTCCGTTGAGGTCAAGTGAAAAGAACACCTTTGCCATATGGATCATGAAGGTGAAAAGAAAGAAATCATTTTCATGCTAGAATCGTTGGATTAGAATAATGTTCACTTTGGTTGTCTTGTGTGGATTGGGAGAGGTTCATGTCGAAAGTTGACACAAGTGACCCTGCTCGGCAGCCCACCCCACCCCACACTCGGCCATCGGCTGGTGATTTTCGGGTGCCACATCGGGGTGACGGGACTCGGGACTCGGGGGGGGCATCTTTGCACGGGCCAGAGAATTAACTAGGGCATTTACTACCTAAATGAGACAGGTATGATTCAGCAGCGTACTTGCGTGCAGGCTTGAGGACATTGACTGTCCAAAATCGCATCTGATACCTTATTACAATTTTGTTATTTGCGTGATCTTTTGCAATTTTCAGAAGGGGAAAAAACAGTGCATGACGGTCAGGCTCAAAGTTGCGCTTTGCAAGTCCACGTCGATGATCCGAAGTCGATCGGAAAGCGCCGAATTACGCCAAGACCAGGGGCAGCGGCAGCGGCAGCAGAGCAGCAGCGGGGCCTAACGTTTTTGAAGTGATAGGTCGCCAGCTTGAACCTTGGGACTCGCACTTTTTAGTTCCTCACTCTGAGAAAAAAGGGGACTTGAAAGATACTTGACAACAACCTAGTCGATACTTTGCGGACCGTCTTCTCGGAGTTTGCGGACTTTCCCAATTAAGCTGGTTGGGGGAACGGTTCCCGCTCTCCATTCACCTGCTCAGGGTCGCACTTTGGACGGTTAGGTGATGAATGATACCTAGGCTAGATGACAGTGGTCGAATTGCACCATACATTACTCATTTCTGTCTTTGAGTGGGTTACACGAACCGCGAGATCAGGACCCTGCCATCGACGAGCCTCGAGAGGGGCGGGATAACTCTCAATCCAGGTGGTTAGTCGTCCAAAGCCCGAGCCCGCCCGAGAACTTCGGTCGGGTATCGGGGGGCTTGTCAGGCTCAGTTTCGGCGGTGAAGAAAATAACTACTGGAATGATGCGGATCACGGACGTTGTTTTCTTTTGGTCCCTTTGCAATTTGTAAGCCCCCTCCCGGCAAACCTCAAACCACCAGACACCACCTTCAGATTACCCCATCTAACACCCCCAAGTACGCTTTGTCTAGGTGAAGTCGAGGACCAAACCCGGGTTTAACATTCCTCCGTCAACTATGAGACAGTCGTGAGTCATCCGGCCACAACGACAACCCCCTCCCTCCCTCCAAAAACAAAAGGACTGCACGGCCAAGCGAAAGAAGGTTGGTTACCGATGCACGGCGGACGAAGAGCCAGACTGTCATGTCATGTTTGTCGGGTCGGAAGTCGGTTGCTGCATGTCTGGTGCGGAATCACACCCGCATCAATTGATCTCACAAATCATCCAAGCTCCGAGCCGAGACGGCGGAGGTAAAGTAATCATATGCCCCCCCTTCGCTTCGGCAATACTCCCCGTCTCCCTTGCTGGTTGTTCTTGTTCACGATGGTAAGCTGTATGGCGCTGATTGTTGAACCATATCTCTCTTTAAATCCCGCCATCTCGCTCACACTTCGCTTGTTCGCTTCTCCTTTTTGGGTATCTAATCTTTTTGCTCCTTGTTTTTTTCTCCTCTTACACTAGCTTCGTTTCCCTTGCATAAGGTACCGTAAGTTTTGTTCGCACTCACGCATCCGTTTCGGACCCTAACACCTGGACCATAACGTTGTCACCTGCAGTCAGCAACATTCTCTCTCCGCTATATTACTAGTGTTTTTTTTCCCCCGTTTCTTTGGTTAACCCAAACACCTGCTCCGGCGGAAATGACTCGGGGGGGCTGCCATGCCTGGATGACTGCCCGCTCTGATGAATGACCTCATGCGGGTCGGTAGTGCTCTCCGTGATGTATCCGCAGTAGAGATAAACTTGTGTCCTGCAGCACAGCAGCTGTGTAGGTAGCATCGCGTCCTTTTTTGCAAACATGTAGCACGGAAAGCTTAACCCTTCATCCCTGGCCCACCATCATCCCCTCCCCCTTCTCCTTGCCCAAGATAGGTGGCTGGGTATGTACTTCGTAGGTAGGGAACCAAACTTATACGCCATACGGATTCGAAGCTGCGGGGTTCTAATCCAGGCACCGTATCGAGAACCGTTGAAGCAGGGCAGGGCAGGCCAGGCCAGGCCAAGTACCTACCTAACCTAACCTAACCTATCCAGAGTGCACAAAGCTGCTGCTGACAATATCCTCCACATAAAACATGAAAAACCAAGAGTACCTAGGTAGTGTAGTGTAATGTAGTGTAAATGTAGAAAGGATGTGGAAAACTTGCTGCACGGGCTGATTCCAACCATGGAACCGGGAACAAAACCAGTCTGCTAAATAGCACAGCCAGTTGAGTTGAGCTACGTGGGCAAGTTCAAGCCAAACACAATCAATAACGATGACGATAGGTGGGTAAGGTAGGCAGGTAAGGTAGGCAGGTAAGGTAGGTAGTTTATTGAGACAACGCACAAAATGCGGAAGCAGGTAGGTAGGTAATCCGCATGTCCACCTGCAGTCAGACTTCGGAGTTTCGCTCAGGTAGGTAGTGGGCGAATTGACCCAGCTGCTCCCCCCCGTGCCACCCTGCTTCGATCTCGTGTTGCATTGACACAAGGTGGCTTCCATTTACAACCCCCAGCCTCTTGGTTGCGTCTTTCCGCGGGGAATAGAGCGAGCTATTGTTTGGGTAACTAGGGTCCTGAATCAGGGGGGATTGATGTTGGATCGGGAACGGAGTTTTCGGGATGCCGAGCCCGATGGTACGACCGGAACGGCTTCCGGACAAAACAATGCGGTCCAGCTCCAATCGAGAATATTGAGTTAAAGGGTGCTTCCAAACAACTCCAGCAAAAGGATACCTTGAGAAACGGTGCATTGGCAGACACGGACAATTCACGAGGGTCGAGATGTAATGCCCAAAGGTGGTGGCCTTGCCACATCTATTACCATTACCTCCACTACCTTCAGCCCAGACGCGAAGATACATCCGCCAGGGGTATATGCAAACATGCTACCAATACAAAGAGAAAAAATCCTAAATGCCACTCATAATGTACGCCTCATATTTTACCCGCCTCGTGAGAAATAAAAGAAATGCATGCCGTGGTAGCGCGTATATGCAATGAAATTGTTACATGTTACAGTACGTACCATCCATTTTAGAGACCCATGACGGCGAGCAGAGCCATGGCGAGGGACAGGCCCAGACCAACAGAGACACGGCCACTGCCGGCCGTGACGACAGGCCGGTCAGTCGGAGAGACGAAACCGCCAGTGCCGACGGGAGTGAAGCTGGTGACGGCAGGAGGATTGCCAGCGCCAGGGCCCTCAACAATGGGAATAGCAGTCTTTGTGGGGATGACACCAACAGTGCCGGCATCTGTGGTGAAGCCGACTTGAGGCACCGCCAGAGTCGTGCTGACAATGATAGTGGTGCTGGAGTTGGGGATGACCTCGCCAGCATCATCAGTGCAAGGCACAACCGTCGTGGCATCGACAGTGACAGTGGTGAGAATGGGTACAATCGCCGTCGGAGTAGCAGTGACCGTGATGTACTTGGTGATGTCGCCACCAGTGGCAATAGCCGGGTTCTTGGGCATGTGAGGAGCACAGATGCCCTGGAAGAAGATAACGGCCTCCGAGATAATGGAATCACTCTCACCGTGAGCATAAATGCACTCGAACACGTTCTTGACGAAGATGGCATCGGGGCAATAGCAGTTCGACTCGGAATTATCCTTGCAGCCAATGGTGAACAAGAAGGTGTTGAGGCAAGCGGGCACAACAGACGGGCAAGGGAGAGTCTCGACGGGGCTGTTGCTGGTGGTGGTGCTAGTGCCAGGGCGGACCGAAGTCGTGAGAGTGCTGCCTCCCGGCGTGCCAGGGGTACCGGGAGTGCCAGGGGTGGAAGTACCAGGCGTACCAGAAGTACCAGGAGTACCAGGAGTACCAGGAGTACCAGGAGTGCCAGGAGTACCAGGAGTACCAGGAGTACCAGGAGTGCCAGGAGTGCCAGGAACCGGCGTAGTGGTCGTCAGCACCGTTGTGAGGGTCTCAGTGACAGGGCAGATGGTTGTCGAGACAGCAACCGTCACGACAGTGGTAGTGACGCCACCGTTGCCAGGGCAGTTGGGAACGGTGGGAGCGCAGCTGGTAATGGTCGACACGATAGTGGTGAAGATGGTTGACGTAGTCTGGAAGCTGGTGACAACCGTGGTGGTGATCTCGGTGGTCGACTGGCTGCTTGCAGGCAGAGTGGACGAGGTGCTGCTGGTGACGCTGGACACAGTGGTGGAGCTCGTGTCAACTGGGGGGGTTGCCGTCGTAGTCGTCGAGCTAGCGGGAGGCGTAGCAGGGGGACTGGTCTCAACAGACGAGGCGGAGGTGCTAGCCGTAGTAGTGGTCTTGTCAGATGAGACTGGCGGGGTGAATGGCGGAAGCGTAGGAGCAGTGGGAGTGGTCGTCGTGCTCAACTTGGTTGAAGTAGTCAGAGTGGTGGAGGCAGTAGACCGGGTCGTTTCAGAGGTGGTGCGGGTGGTCGTGGTCTTGGGCGGGTTGCAGTCAAACGAGATGGTGTGAATGTCGATGCTGCACGTCGGCTTCGGCTTGTTGGGCTGGGGCGGGTAAACGATGGTCACTCCCTTGGCACCACCACACTGGTTGTTGACGACGGTGCTACCCGACTTCTTGCAGGGGCTGCGGTGCTTGCAAGACTTGCCATCGGGCATGTCGTAGTGGAACTCAAGATCGCAGTCGAACTCGGGCTGCACAAAGATGGAGCCGAGCGAGAACTTGTCAACCTTGGGACCGCAGGAGAAGGAAGGAGACGAGTTCTTGTCCGGACCACAGATGCCGCCGATCTTCTTGCCACCGGGGTTGCGGCTGCCACCGCCGTTGCCGCAAGTGAATCCCTTCCAGCTGAAGTCATTGTACTGGGTGAATGAACCAAGATTGAGGTCACCGAAGGAGAACCCGCCCTTCTGGAAGTCGGTACACTTGTTGTCGGTGTTGGCCGGGCAGGGGAAAGGGGGGAAGGCGCGGAAACCCTGGAATGTCTAAGTGAGTCATATATCAGCAGCGGGTTGCGAGGAAAAACTTACCGTTGCGGTCGCACCGGCCGCAAGGGCGAGAACGGTAACACCGGTCTTCATTTCAAAGGATGCTTTCCTGGTAAGTTGGGATGAACGGTATGAACGACAGTTTTATGTTGTATAGTGATAGTACAGCGGGCCTGGCGCTGTACGTGGTTTGTTGTAGCTTTCCGGAGCAGATCAACGATAGTGAGAAATGGAAAATGCAAAGGAAACGATGGTGGGATGCAACAAGCGAGTGTTTGCCCCTTGGAAATCAGCAAAGGAAAAGAAAGTACCGACACAGGGAAGTCCTGGAGAATGATGAGAGAACAGGAGTCATAAAGAGAGGGCCAGAAGCATCTCATATAGGAATTCGAGACGAAGGTGTGGCCCGCCACTCAGGTCCATGACTCCATGGAGAGGCCGGGACCAGACGACCAGGGGATGACTGCTTGTTTCTTGCTTGGGTCCCCACAGCAGCTGCACCCAATGCCTCACTCGCCGCCAGCGTTGCAGAGAATGCAACAAGCTTCGTAGCCATCGTCTCCAAGATACGACCAGTCAAGGATCCACAGCTCGGTCGATGTCTTGGTGTGGTGTGGTATGGCGCGCGGCTCTCGAAAGCCAAGCCCACAGCGGCAGAGCAGGGGTGTCTTTGGCGAGCCAGGGGGTTCACCCCATGTCACTGGCCAGACGACCCGTCGATCTTGTCCAGGGGCTCGCGGCTGGTCCTCGCTGGCCAATCGGTTGCCAGACACCGCTTAATCGGCGTTTGCTGCGGGAACTGCAGAAAACCTTGCCTTCTTTTCTTCTCTCATTTTTGCCTGATATTTTCGCGGATTTGATAATGATGCGAGGGCAGAGCGCTCAGGCTGCAATCTGTGGTGTTTCAACGACGAGAGTGAATCTTTTCAACTGTCCGTGAGGTCCTCACTAATGGTCTTGAGAAACGATGGTGCGCATGAGCGCAACTCAAGTGGCCAAGACTCACGATGGCGAACCCACGGCAATGTGGAGCAGTGCATCCTGAAACTCGGGGAAAGCACAGCCACGGCGGCCAGGCTAACGCAGGTACGATGACTGCTACCCAATCGATGCATCGCCGCTACGGAGCATTGAGCTGAACGCTGGGAGGGGGCTTGTGTTCGTTGGATCTCAGTTCTCGCAGATGGGAAGCCACATCCTGCTGAAGGCTCCAGCGAACCCGCTCCGAAATTGATCAGCAGGTCAGCCATCCAGTTCAGACAGATTCGTCGATACTGCGAATAGCTCGGAGGTTTTCCTCCACACCGATCGTTACCGCTCTGCATGGCGGGCTCCGCAGCAATGGCGCTCAGATGGAAGCCCACACGGGCAGTCTCTCCGAACGACCTGGGATGCGGAAACATTACGCTATCAATGAAAAAATGAAACGAAAAGCAACACGAAAAGTTCAGCCAGTCTCTTCGAGCTTGAAGATACAGTCCACGCAGAATTGCAAAGCTGTCTGCACGATTTGACAACCTGTGCTTGGCATGACCATGCTCGCTGTTTCAGATCTGCGGGCTTGGGCGACTAGGTACTCAACACCCTCTCTTCAGCCAATCAAACCGCAGACTCAACATCGAGCCCTGAGGGGCACCTAGCTCTCAGGAATACGATCTGATCTCGCTTTCCCAGCGTGGGTGTAATCACTTCTTGACAAGTCAATCTCGCAAATGCAGACAGACAACCACCATCACCGTCGCAAGCGAGGACTGGACTGGTGCGCGGACGTTTGTTAGAGTGTTCCAGTGACACACCGTACCTAGTGAGGTCGGGCACGGTAGAGGCCTGAGCCAGCTGTAACTCATGGCACTAGCCAGGTACAGCGACTAACGACGGTGAGTGAAGCGACAGCCGTTCGTGTGGTTGCGCTTCTGCGCTTGTTTAGACACCCGGATCAGACACTGCAATTTCCCGGGCGGCGGCGAACCGCGCAGCTTCCACGTTGGCGTGGAATCGGAATATTCTGGCGTGTCTCGGTGGGGCGTCTCATGTGCTAACTTGTCCCGATCCGTCTACCTGATTCAACCTGAAGAGCCGCGCGAGCTCAAGGCCCAAGGGCATGGACCCATTTTTAGCATCCGCACAGAAGGCCGCTGGGCCTGCCACAACCACTGATCGGAGATACCGCACGCCTCAGCGCCAAATGAAGAGAACCGTCTCTTGCTGGGTCCTCGGCATTCACAGCGCCTGCACAGCTGCTCAACAGTAACTAACCGCGGGACTGGGGTTTTCATCCGTGGTGGACTTACGCTGGCAGTTGCTGGGGCTTGGCGATTCGCCAACGGATCCTGGGCGATCGTCAGGCACAGATTCCTGGTTCGGGCTCCAAAACCTGGGAATCCGTCTTCGCCTGCAGCGGGACAGTGCGCCACATCTCCAGCAGCAGATCGCCAAGCACAAGGAGCCTCAAAGTTGTCTCCCAAAGTCTCAGATCCGGCGCTCCAGTTGCGCGCGCACCAGAAATACGAAAAAAATAACTGGCCAGTGTCAACCGTGCAACAGAAACATGGCGCTGCCCAACGCTAGCAAGAATAACAACTGACCATCCCGCCCGGTCCGTGTAGCTCGTCACAAAACAAGCGGATGACCCCGGTCTCTTTTTTGTTCCTGGAGTTGCCAAGTCGGCCGCGACTTGCAAGGGTTACGTCAACGCCCTCAAGCAACCCCCCCCCC
>Ga0247765_1001533_pt1 | contig 10584 bp, 10 predicted proteins | sample UWRJL106311C6_FD_179949 | JGI IMG/M metagenome (GOLD analysis project Ga0247765, IMG submission 179949) | Plant litter microbial communities from Arlington Agricultural Research Station in Wisconsin, United States - UWRJ-L106-311C-6 | ecosystem: Environmental > Terrestrial > Plant litter >... | reverse complement strand
GGCGAGGGAGCCGAAGAGCTCGACGCGGACGCCGGCGGTGCGCTCAAGCAGCCCTTCGTGCTCCAGCCGCTCGGCGAAGCGGCGGGCCGCCCGCATCGGCCCCACCGTGTGCGAGCTCGAAGGCCCGATGCCGATGGTGAAAAGATCGAAAACACTGATGGCCATGCGAGTCGCGCCCTCCGGCCGGGATTCTACATGCCTCGCCACAGCCCCCTTGCGGAATGCCCCCCCGCCGGGGACGTGTTGTAGCTGGAGGACCGTCCCCGCCGGCTCCGGTCCCGGGAGCCTCTCCAGCCGCCTGCAGACGCTGGTATAGACTTGGCCCCCAGTCGCCTCGCGGTCGCGAGGTGATTTTTATCTTGACCCCAGGAGGGGAGAAGCCCCCATGACCGACCCTGAGCAGGGCCACCACAACATCAACAACTACCACCGGGTGATCATCCTCGGCTCCGGCCCGGCCGGCCTGACGGCGGCGCTGTATGCCGCGCGGGCCGATCTGGCGCCGCTCGTCCTCGAGGGCAACCAGCCCGGCGGACAGCTCACCATCACCACCGACGTCGAGAACTTCCCCGGCTTCCCCGAGGGGATCCTCGGCCCGGAGCTGATGGACCGCATGCGCGAGCAGGCCCGGCGCTTCGGCACCAAGGTGAAGTTCGAGCAGGCGATCGAGATCGATCTCGAGAAGCGCCCCTTCACCCTGCGCACCGACGAGGACACCTACCGCTGCGACGCCCTGATCGTCTCGACCGGCGCCACCGCCCAGCTCGGCGGCATCCCGGGGGAGACCGAGCTGATGGGCTACGGCGTCTCCGCCTGCGCCACCTGCGACGGCTTCTTCTTCCGCGACAAGGAGATCATCGTCATCGGCGGCGGCGACTCGGCGATGGAAGAGGCCACCTACCTGACCAAGTTCGCCAGCAAGGTGACCGTCATCCACCGCCGCCGCGAGCTGCGGGCGTCGAAGATCATGCAGGACCGCGCCTTCGCCAATCCCAAGATCGCCTGGATCTGGGACACGGTCGTCACCGGCATCATCGGCACCCGCGAGGGGGGCGTCACCGCGGTCAAGCTGCACAACAAGCGGACCGAGCTCGAGAGCGTGTACCCCACGCAGGGCGTCTTCTACGCCATCGGCCACAAGCCCAACACCGACCTTTTCCGCGGCAAGCTCGAGATGAACGACGTCGGCTACATCAAAGTCCAGGAGCCGACCACCCGGACGAGCGTGCCGGGCGTCTTTGCCGCGGGGGACCTGATGGACCCGATTTACCGCCAGGCGATCACCTCCGCCGGCACCGGCTGCCGCGCGGCGATCGACGCCGAGCGCTGGCTCCAGGAGCTACAAGACTGATGCTTTCCAGGCCCACGTCCCAGATCAAGACCCTCGGCGCTCTCCGCGAGGCCGGCTACCGGCCGCGCTCGATCAAGCAGGAGATCCGCGACAACCTGCGCAAGCGCCTCGCCAACGGCGGCCCGCTGTTCCCCGGCATCCTCGGCTACGACCGCACGGTGATCCCGTCGGTGGTCAACGCCCTGCTCGCCGGCCACGACTTCATCCTCCTCGGCCTGCGCGGCCAGGCGAAGACCCGCATCCTGCGCTCGCTGGTCACCCTGCTCGACGAGGAGGTGCCGGTGCTCGCCGGCGCCGAGCTCAACGACGACCCGCTCGCCCCGATCTCCACCTACGGCCAGCGCCTGGTCCAGGAGGCGGGTGACGACGCCCAGGTCGAGTGGATGACCCGCGAGCAGCGCTACAACGAGAAGCTGGCGACGCCGGACGTCTCGATCGCCGACCTGCTCGGCGACATCGATCCGATCAAGGCGGCGACCCGCAAGCTCACCTTCGCCGATCCGGAGGTGATCCACTTCGGGATCATCCCGCGCACCAACCGCGGCATCTTCGCCATCAACGAGCTGCCCGACCTCGCGCCGCGCATCCAGGTCGGCCTGTTCAACATCCTCGAAGAGCGCGACCTGCAGATCCGCGGCTTTCCCGTGCGCATCCCGCTCGACATCATGATGGTCTTCTCGGCCAACCCCGAGGACTACACGAACCGCGGCAGCATCATCACGCCGCTCAAGGACCGCATCTCGTCGCAGATCCTCACCCACTACCCGCCCGACGTGAACGTGGCGGCGGACATCACCCGCCAGGAGGCGTGGACCGAGCGCGACATCTCGAACGTGGTGATCCCCGACGACATCCGCGTGCTCGTCGAGGAGATCAGCCTCGCGGCCCGCGAGAGCGATCTGGTGGACCAGTCGTCGGGCGTCTCGGCCCGCGTCGCCATCTCGGCGCTGGAACTGCTGGCCTCGAACCTCGAGCGGCGGGCGCTGGCGACCAAGGACAACCCGATCTACCCGCGCCTCTCCGACCTGCAGATGCTGCTGCCGGCGATCACCGGCAAGGTCGAGATGGTCTACGAGGGGGAGCAGCAGGGGGCCGAGGTGGTGGCCCGGCGGCTGATCGGGCAGGCGGTCAAGAAGGTGTTCGACGCCCGCTTCCCGGAGGTCGGCAAGGAGGCCGGCAGCGGCGGCGAGGACGACAAGGGCCCCTACGCCCGGATGATCCGCTGGTTCGCGGACGGCAACGCCGTCACGGTCTCCGACGAGCAGCCGTTCGCCGAGTACGAGGCCGAGATCTACAAGGTGCCGGGCCTCAAGGAGCTCGTCTCGCGTAACGGCAAGACCGCCGAGGAGCGTGCGCTGGCCGCCGAGATGGTGCTCGAGGGGCTCCACCAGCACCTCAAGCTGGCGCGCCAGGACATGGACAGCCAGGTCAGCTACAAGGAGATGGTCAAGTTCCAGCTCTTGAAGCCCCGCCGCGGCGGCTCCAGCGGCCGGGACCGGGGGGATGTGAACTGAGGTCGCCAAGGGGCAGTCAGTAGGCAACAACGATGCGGCATCAATATCTCTATCTAGATCCCGAGCTGATCAAGGCCCTCCTCGCCGGCCTCGACCTCCTGCGCCTGTTCAACCAGCTCGTGCTGGCGACCGGCGGCGACGTCGAGGAGGCGATGGACTGGATGCGCTATCTCCAGGAGCAGGGTCACCTGCCCGAGGAGATCGATCTCGAGCAGTTCTTCGCCAGCCTGGAGAACCAGAACATGGTGGCCCGCGACGGCGAGGGGGGGCTCCAGCTCACCACCGGCGGCGAGCGCAAGATCCGCCGCAGCGCCTTCGAGGAGATCTTCTCGACGCTCGACAAGTCCGGCCCGGGTTACCACCCGATCCGCGCCGCCGGCGAGGGGATCGAGCGCCTCCCGGAGACGCGCCCCTACTCCTTCGGCGACGACATCCATCTCCTCGACTCCTCCCGCTCGCTCCAGAACGCCTTCCGGCGCGAGCAGGGGAGCGAGTTCAGCCTGCTCGAGGAGGATCTGGAGGTCTACGAGACCGAGCACCTGACCTCCTGCGCCACGGTGGTGGCGATCGACATCAGCCACTCGATGATCCTCTACGGCGAGGACCGCATCACGCCGGCGAAGACGGTGGCGCTGGCGCTCACCGAGCTGATCACCACCAAGTACCCGAAGGACCACCTGTCGGTGATCCTCTTCGGCGACCGCGCCGAGCAGGTCTTCCTCTCGGAGATCCCGTACATCCAGGCGGGGCCGTACCACACCAACACCCGCGACGCGCTGCAGCTCTCGCGCAGCGTCCTCGCCCGCCAGAAGCAGCCGAACAAGCAGATCTTCCTGATCACCGACGGCAAGCCCTCGGCCATCACCGAGAACGGGCGGATCTACAAGAACCCCTTCGGCCTCGACATGAGGATCGTCAATCTCACCCTGGAGGAGGCCGATCTCTGCCGCCGCCAGAAAGTGGTGATCACCACCTTCATGCTGGCGACCGACACGATGCTCACCCAGTTCGTGGAGAAGCTGACGCAGATCAACCGCGGCCGCGCCTACTTCGCCTCGCCCTACAACCTCGGGGAGTTCATCCTGGCCGACTACATCCGGAACCGGCGGCGGCGGGTGCGGTAGAAAACTTAAAGGGAGCCAAGACCATGGCGACGGCAAAGGAAGAAATCTGGCACATGCTGGAAAAGCTCCCCGATGATGTGTCACTGGAGCAGATCCAGTATCACATCTATGTGAAACAGAAAGTCCAGCGGTCGCTGGAGGCCGCCGATCGAGGAGAGGTCCTGAGCCAGGAAGAGGTGGAAGCGCGGATGGAAAAATGGCTTGGAAAGTAACGTGGGCACGTCCTGCTTTAGAAGATTTAGAACAGATCGCCGACTACATTGCCGTTGACTCCAAGTATTACGCCGCCGCGTTCGTTCACGATATACGGGATGCAGCTCGCTCGTTACGTCAGGTCTATCAACTCAGGAAATCCGAGGTGCTCGTCCTTGCCCTGATCCATGGAGCTCGGGACCTCTACTCTCTTTGGAATAGCCAACTCTCTGGTCGAACCGAGGAGTAATGCGATCCTTATGAAGAAACTCGCGATTCTGATTCTTCTGCTGGCGCCGCTCGCGATAAGCGCCTGCGCCTCCGCCGGCCCGGCGCCGTCTTCTGAGGCTCAAGCGGCGGCCACCAGCGACATCGCCGAGGCGGTCTTCCGCTACCAGTTCCAGCACAACGCCTCCAGCCTTCAGGAAAGAGCGGATCGGTACTGCCTCTCCCTTCCCGGCGAGCAATCCCCGGACGCGGCCTTCCTCCAGCGCTTCGACAGGAACACGCCGCCGGTCGTGGGCGTGGATGAGTGCCGGCGGAAGTCCGGCAAAAATCTCCTGTTTCGCATTCAGAAGCTCGACTGGCGAAGCGACGACGAGGTCTGGGTGAGCGGCGGCTACTGGGAGGGGAACCTCAGCTCCTCCGGCGAGTCCTACCGGGTCCGCCGCAAGGACGGCAAATGGGTGGTGGACGGCGCGCACATGGAGACGATCTCCTAGCCGGACAGCCCGAACTCCTCGGCGATCAGCTCGTAGGAGCGCCGGCGGGCGGCGTGATCGTAGGTGATGGTCACGATCATCACCTCCTCCGCCCCATACTCGCGCGCCACCGCCTCGATGCCGGCGCGGACGGTCGACGGCGAGCCGACGATCAGCCGCCTGCCGGTCTGCAGAGTGGAGGCCCCCTGCTCGGCGAGGAAGCGGACGGCCTTCTCGACCGGCGGCACGGCTACCAGACGCCCACGGTACAGAAGGGAGATCGCCATGCGGGAGCTGGCCGCCAGCCGCTCCGCTTCGGCGTCGGTCTCGGCGCAGATCGCCGAGGCGGCGACGATCACGCGCGGCTCCTCCAGCCACTCCGACGGCTGGAACTCCTCGCGGTAGCGGGCGGCGATCGCCGCTCCCCCCGGCTGGATGAAATCCGCGAAGGCATAGGGCAGCCCGACCCCCGCCGCCCAGATCCCGCTCTGCGGCGACGAGCCCAGCAGCCACGGCTCGGGATGGTGAGGCCGGCCCGGCAAGGCCGCCGCCAGATGGGCGAAAGGGTGGTCCGGAGGCATGCTGCCGCCGAGATAGGCGAGCAATTCGGCGAGCTGGTTCGGGAAGTCGTCCGGCGGGAGCTGGCGGCGGTCTCTCTGCAGCGCGATCGCGGTCGTCTGGTCGCTCCCCGGCGCCCGGCCGAGGCCGAGGTCGATCCGCCCGGGATAGAGACCGCTCAGCATGCTGAACGACTCCGCGACCTTGAGCGGGCTGTAGTGAGGGAGCATGACCCCACCGCTCCCCACGCGCAGGCGGGAGGTCGCGGCCGCGATCGGGCCGATCAGCACCTCGGGGCTCGCGCAGGCCAGCATGGGTGTCGCGTGGTGCTCGGCCACCCAGTAGCGGTGATATCCGAGCTCGTCGGTCCAGCGCGCGAGATCGATCGAGTTGCGGAGCGCGTCCCCACCGGTCGAGCCCTCCGCGATCGGGGCCTGATCCAGAACGCCCAGCACGAGCCGTTCGTCCGCTCGGTCCTCAGATCCTGTCAGAGTCGGCATGGATTCCTCATCTCTCATGGATTCGTTCTTGCAATCGAGTGTGGTGTGGAGGCTGCCGGCCGAAGGCGCGCCGGAGAGGTCCCTGTCAGCACAACCTTTTACAGATCCGGTAGCTTCCCTCTCGATCGCCTCTCCACCGGCCGCTTTCCGTGAAGGGAGGACGACCATGCCTACGGATACCGCTGAGATGCAGGACACGGCTCAGCAGAGCACCTCGACCGGAACCACGACCCCGGAGCACCACCAGACCCAGGCCGCCGCGGGCTCTCCCCAGGCGGGAGGCGCCGGCACCGCCGGCAGCGCCAGCCCGACGGCCGCCGGAACGGGCGGGACCTCGATGAGCGGGACCTCCGCGAGCGCCACGGCGGGCGGCGGCTCGTCGCCCGGGATGACCCGGCGGAGCGCCTCGTCCATGAATCCCGCCTCCATGCTGGCGGACCCCTTCGGGATGATGCGCTCGATGATGGGCCAGATGGATCGGCTCCTCGGCGACTTCCTGGGGCTCGGCAGCCCGGGAAGCGCGCGGTTGTCGAATCTTCCAGCGGCCCAGAGCTCCGCTCCCCTGGCTGGGAATCTGGCACAGGGCCTCTGGTACCCGCAGGTCGAGGTCTCGGAACAGGGCGGCAACCTCAGGGTCTGCGCGGACCTGCCCGGGATGAAGAAAGAGGACGTCCACCTCGAGATCCATGACGACTATCTCGTGCTGAGAGGCGAGCGGCGCCACGAGCAGGAGCACAACGAGGGGGGCGTGTACCGCAGCGAGCGCAGCTACGGCCAGTTCTACCGCACCATTCCCCTTCCCGACGGGGTCGACGCGGATCAGGCCCGGGCCAGCTTCAAGGACGGCGTTCTCGAGGTCACCCTTCCGCTGCCACAGCGCCAGCAGCCGCAAGGCCGGCGGATCGAGATCCAGTAAGCAGGATAGAATCCCTCCCTGTGAACCCAGGGAGGGATTCTCGTTGACCATTCCTTCATCGCGATCATCGCGCCGGCTCCTCATCGCGCCATTCCTTTTATCGACCCTGCTGATCGTGGGCTGCGGCCGCTCTTCCGAGTCCGACGCCCCCGCCGGCCCGGCCCTGAAGGTCGACGCCTGCCAGCTCTTCACCGACAAGGACGCCCAGGCGATCGCCGGCGAGACGCTCGCCGGGATGAGCAGCACTCTCGACGAGGCCCAGGGGCGCAACCCGTTGGAGTGCATCTACAACGCAGGCACGCTCGACCAGCCCCGCATCCTCAGCCTGCTCATCCGCCCGCACCGCGGCACGGCGAAGGATTTCCTGGAGTCGAGCCGCTCCTCGCTGAGCTCGATGTCCGGCGGCAAGGTCCAGGACGTCCCCGGCCTCGGGGACGGCGCCCTCTGGGTAGGCGGCCGCCTCCAGCAGCTCCACGTGGCCACGGGGAACCTGCAGCTCATCATCACCGTCCACAGCGTGGACGGCACGGATCAGCTCCCCAAGGCCCGGCAGATCGCCACCCTCGCCCTGGAGCGGCTGAAGGCGGCCCCGAAGCCGGCGTAACGAGATAGAATCATTTCGATGTCCGATGTCCAGCGGGAGCCCTGCCGGCACTGCGGCGAGTCCGCGGCCCCTTCGCTGAAGGTCTGCCCCTTCTGCCGGGGGAGCCTGCTGGTCGACGTGGTGATAGCCGCTCCTGTCGACGAGCCGCGGGTGCGCTATCTGCTGGCCCGCGAGATCTCTTCCCTCGGTCCTCCGGTGCCGTCCTTCTCCACCTTGTTGCGGGAGCTGGAGCTCCCCCGGCCCGTGCTGGCGCGGCGCGCCTCGCGGCTGGCGGCTCTCTCGCTGAGCGAGCGGCTGGCCGACTTCGGGATCGCGGCGAGGATCGAGCCGGCCGGGAGCGGCCAGGGCGCCGGCCGCTCCGTGCGGAGATTCGCGGCGGCGGCCTCGAGCGCGGTGGCCGGACTGGTCCTGCTGCTCTGGATGGGTGTGCAGGGAGGGAGCGCCGATTTCGCCTCGATTCCTCCCTCTTCCCGGGCGCTTGCCACAGCGGAGATCCCCTCCTGGCCCCAGCCGCTGCCCCCCCTCTCGGCGCACGAGCTTTCGGCGCTGGCGGCCCCCTCCATCGTGACGTTCCGCTCCGGCGACCGCCGGGCCTCCGGCTTCTTCATCGCCCCCGACCTCGCGCTCACCCGGAGCGCGGCGATCGGAGACGGCACGGCGATCCAAGCCCTCGCCCCCAATGGGGGGGAGATCGCCGGCGAGATCGTGAAGCGGGACGACGCGATCGGACTGGCGCTGGTGCGCGTCCCGGGCTCCAGGGCGGAGCCGCTCGAGCTCGGCGACGCGGCGGCGCTGCGGGGCGGCGAGCGCGTCTTTTTCCCGGCAACAACCCGGGAAGGGGCTCAGGAAGGCACGCTCGGCCCGATCGCCCGGCGGTTTCAAGGGGTCACCCATCTGGCTCTGGATCGCTTGCCGCCCGGCGGCGACGGCGGCCCGGTGCTCGACGGCCAGGGGCGCGTTCTCGGCCTGGTAGCGATCCAGCCGGACGGCGCCTATCTCCTCCCCATCAACTACGCCTACACGGAATCGCATCTGGCCCCGCCCCCCCGGCTCGCTCCGAATCAGCGGAAATGGACGGAGCTCCTCGCCGAGGCCGAGACCGCGGAGCGGCTGCGGATCGGCCCCCCGCGCTGAGCGGGGTCTCCTCCCCGCATGTGGTCCGACCGGCCTTCCGAAAAGCGGCGCGAGCGGCTCGCCGGCCGTCTGCGCGCGATCCTGCCGCCACCGCGTCCAGGATCGCGCGGATCGAAAACGCCGCTGCGGGTCCCCGGTCCGAAGGGCCCGCCCGATCCTGAACAGGTCGCGGAGGAGCTGCGCGGCGAGCCGGGCTTCTCCTGGCTGGACGGCGGCGATGGCGATCACCGGCTCCACGCCCGGCCGCTCGTGACGCTCGCCGTCCGCGACGGCCGGGCCGCGGTGAGCGGCCCCGGCGGGCGCGCCACGTTCGCCGCTTCCGGGTTCGACCTGCTGGACGCCGCGTTCGCCGCCTGGGGGGAGGCGGGAACGGGAGCCACGCTGGTGGGCTATCTCGGCTACGAGATGGGGGGCGAGCTGGAAGCGCTCCCCTCCCCTCCCGAGGACGACCTCGGCCTCCCCGATCTCCATCTTGCCCTCTACGCCGACGCCCTGCGCTGGGACGGCCGGAGCTGGACGCTGGAAGCGGCGGACGCCTGGCGCGAGCCGGGAGCCCCGGACCCGGTGATCGCGAGCGAGCGCCTGCTCGCCGCCGCCCGCCGGCGGAGCGATCCGGAAATCACCCAGGCCCCGCTCTCGCGAGAGCCTGTGATCAGCCGTCCGAATCGCGGCGGCTTCGAGGCGGCGGTGACGCGGATCGTCGAGCGCATCGCCTCCGGGGAGATCTTCCAGATGAACCTCTGCCGCCGGCTGGAAACGGAGCTCCCGGCGGACGGCCTCTGGCCGCTCTACCGGCGGCTGCGCGCCGCCAGCCCGGCCGAGCGCGGCGCCTTCCTCGATCTCGGGAAGGGGCAGGCCGTGCTCTCGATCTCCCCCGAGCGGTTCCTCGCCGTGCGCGGGCGCGAGGTGGAATCGCGCCCGATCAAGGGGACCCGGCCGCGCGGCGCCAACCCGCGGGAGGACCGGGCGCTCGTCCGCGAGCTGCTGGAGAGCGAGAAGGACCGCGCCGAGCTGACGATGATCGTGGACGTCGTCCGCAACGATCTCGGTCGGGTCTGCGAGACCGGCAGCGTCGAGGTCACGAGCCATGCCGAGCTGATGACCTTGCCGACGCTCCATCACACCGTCTCGACCGTGCGCGGGCGCCTGCGGGAGGACGCGGGCCCGTCCGCATTGCTGCGCGCCGCCTTCCCCCCCGCCTCGATCACCGGCGCGCCGAAAATTCAGGCGATGGCCGCCATCGCCGCCGAGGAGGAGCGGCGGCGCGGGCCGGCGATGGGCGCCCTGGGGTGGATCTCGCTGGGCGGGGACCTGGAGCTGGCGGTGGCGATCCGCACCGCCGCCGCAGCGCGCGGGCGGATCGCCTATCACGCCGGCTGCGGCATCGTCGCCGACTCGGACCCCGAGCTCGAATTCGCCGAGAGCGCCGTCAAGGCGCGCGCCTTCCTCTCCGCCCTGGGCGCGCGGGAGCCGGGATGAGCCTGGCCTGGTGGAACGGGCGGTTCGTCCCCGCCTCGGAGGTTCACATCTCCCCGGCCGACGCCGGCTTCCTTTTCGGCGACGGCCTCTTCGAAACCCTGCGGGTGGACGCCGGCCGCGCGCGCGATCTGTCGGCCCACCTCGACCGTCTCTACGCCGGCCTGCGACGGCTCGGGATCGAGCCGCCGGAGGAGCGGTGCGATCTCGGGCGGGCGGTCACCGACGTCGCGCAGGCTGCCCCCCGGCCGGTGGCGCGCCTGCGGATCACCGTCTCGCGGGGGGAGGAAAGGGGTCCAACCCGCCTGATCACCACCGCCGCCTACGAGCCGCCCGGGGAGGATCTCTACCGCCGGGGCGTCGACGCCATCCTCCTCCCGGAATCCCGGATCGACTCGCGCGGTCCGCTCGCCGGCCTGAAGAGCCTCTGTTACCAGGCGAACCGGCTGGCGCTCCGGCAGGCCGAGGCCCGCGGCGCCTGTGACGCGCTGCGGCTCAACGAGCACGGCCACCT
>Ga0247765_1001532_pt1 | contig 10590 bp, 11 predicted proteins | sample UWRJL106311C6_FD_179949 | JGI IMG/M metagenome (GOLD analysis project Ga0247765, IMG submission 179949) | Plant litter microbial communities from Arlington Agricultural Research Station in Wisconsin, United States - UWRJ-L106-311C-6 | ecosystem: Environmental > Terrestrial > Plant litter >... | reverse complement strand
CATCACCATCTCGGCGGGCGGGAAGCCCATTGCCACGGTGACAAAACCGCCGGTGCCAACGCCGACTGTCAAGGGGTAGGTTTTCTCCAAAAAAACAAAAAAAACAAAAAAAAACAAAAAAAAAAAGTGAATTAGGAGTATCAGTTCTAATTTTATTGGATATAGATCAGTCACCCCCGCAGTCACTTCCGTAGCCACTGCGGGCGGAGGATTTCAAGCCGGAGATTTCGCCGCAGTTTTGGACAAGGATTTGGCCTCCCGGTTAAAAGATTTCATGCCTGCCAACAAAGACTGTCGTGTGGGCAGCGATTTCGATAAGGCTAACCCTTCCCCTTCTGGCCGTGGCACTTACGGTCAGGCGCTATGTGCTTCTGAAGCCGTGGTCGTTTCTATGCAGCAGGGTGGTCCGTTTCGAGATTTGGGTCAGTTGAAATCCGATGGCGTACACTTCCAATTCAAGTCAGGACCGGCGCTATCCTTAACCACGGAACTGGCCGAGTTCATCGACACGTACGCGGCCATGATATTTCCCAAGGGAAGAGAAAACGACCGGGGACTGCGCACCGATTTGGCCGCGTTTATCGCGGTACTGGCCATCGATTTGCTCGTGGAAAATCTCGGCCTCAGTGAGAGGAATCTGATCAAGGCTGCGTGGGTTACCGTGGGAGGAGGCTCCAAGCCGGGGTGTCCTGATAAGAAATCGGTACGTCTCTCTCATTCTCCCAACCAATTAAACTCAGATCAGAAACTAAAGTGGTGTATACTAAATTTTTTTTTTTTTTCAGCTTAAATGCGGCTTTCTTCCCAAACGGACTTGTTCTCTGAAATTTGTCGGACAAGGTGACAAAAAGACGCCCGTGTGTAGCGATGTAAGTTTTCTCTCTCTCTCTCTCTCCTTTTTCGCCTTTTTTTTCTTTCTTTTTTTCAAGATTGCTGACCTTGTCTCTTTCGTACAGGGAGAATTCGTCGACTGCGAATGCGTCGCCCCCTTATACCCGCGCCCCACGCGCGTTCACCCTGATAAGATCAAAGCGATTGCCGAATTCCGTGCCTACGTCGCCGGCCAAAAACCCATTGCTGGTGGCCCCGCTCCGAACTGTCCCGTGAAAATCACCGATATCCCCGCAGACGTGTTTAGCAATTCCAAAGACAAGAACATGAATATCCACAATCATTTCTGCCAGGGGTGGCCGGTCTTTAAAGACGAGAAGAAAACAATGACAGTAGATTCAAAGGGCGCAAACGTCAAGCCGGAACCACAGAGGAAAGTGGTTGTCAATGATGGGATCATCGGAAAACGAACCCCGCCCGCGAACCCGGACAGTTTTACCAACTATCAGTTTGAGCTCGAGTTTCTGCCTTCAGGAAAGGGTGGGGCTTGTAGCATGGACTGTAACGCGGCATTTGCCAAGATGGCGGCCGGTTGTGCGGGGAGTACTCGTAGGTTTTTTTTTTTTCTTTCTTTCTTTCTCTCTCTCTCTCTGTGTCTCCCATTCTTGTCTTTTATTTTCTCCGCTCCCTTTTCTTTTCTTTTCTTTTCCTTTCCTTTTCTTTTCTTTTCTTTTCTTTCCTTTCCTTTCCTTTCCTTTTGTTTTCCTTTTTGTTTTCCTTCCTTTTTTTATTTTTTTATATAGACTGAAACTAACAATTTTTAGCCGGAATCAACATGTACGAAAGCGGCTCTCTCGACGTTGGCTGCGGCCGATTCGCCTACCACATTACCAAGGTGGAAACGGCCAAGCTGATCGAGCAGCCGCGGACGTGTTTTGAGATCAAGGAGTACCCGGACGCGCAGGACAAGATCGTCGAACAATACGTCAAAATCACGGCCGATAAAGAATGCAGACGACATCCGGACCACAAGGTGAAAAAAGCCGACAAGAGCACCTACATCCAAGAGGTGTACGTGGAAAAACCCGGGAGCACACAGCCCTACTACCAGTTTAATATCTGGTGGAAAGAAGGCTGCGTGCTGGAGAACAACCGGCTCAACGAACAGTCGATTCACGATCCGCTCGACCAAAAGGGCGGACAGGGCGATATCAAGTGCATGGAAACGCTCTTGTGGATCCACAAGGACTGCGCGGCCAAGTCGAAATTGGGCGGGAACATCCAGCTGGGGTGTCTAATGTATGAGTTTATACCGACGAACAAAAGGCGCGTGTTTCCCGAGAGGTAGTATCTACCTACCATGGTTAGTTAGGTAGCTACCTAAAGTAGTGAGAGATGTATAATCCAAGTCAGTCCGGATTAGTCCCAGTAAAATTTTAGCATAGTTTAACCCATATTCCAGTCTAAAGTATTAAGTTGAGTCACATTGCCATCTAAAGTACTGAGAGACCGCCTCCAGACCGTAGTGGGATCCCAAGTTGTGCCTTGGTATAACCGCACTGTCCAGCTAGAAAGATGCGGCTCTCGTCAAAGTTGACGAGCATGACACGGCCGCCCTCTTTATTCCAGAGGCTGCTGCTGCCGCCGTCGTCTCCATAACCGCGACTGTGTATGCTCCAGTCGTGGTATACACCCTCGCGTAATACCGCCTCCCGCGATCGCCACTTTTCTTTTATTGTCACATGATCCGGGATGTCCATCTCATTGCATACGGGGTTTCCTGCCCACGACATGAGCGTCATGTAGAAAATCCGTGCCCCGCTGGGGAGTACGTAGCTCGGAGACATGTTGGCGATTCCGAGAAATACCGGCACCACTTCGCCCTGGAGTCTCTCGAGCCGCGAATAGACGAGACTTTCATGTTCCAGACGGTTCCGATCAGCCAACTGCACCCCCTTGGCCACAAAGGTATAGCCATACGGCGCCAGGGTGAGTTTGAAGAGTGTCCCCACCGACCCGTTCTTTCCATTGGTGCCGTCTGGGTCTACAGCTATGCAGTGTTGACGCGGATTCTGTTTTAGTAGTTCATTCACCAGGGGGATGAGCTCGCTAGCCTGAATGCGGTGTCGATTGTGGTTGCTGTTGTTGCTGATTCCCATGCAATGAGATGGCACATTTGGACACTTGTCATCGAGATCCCATCCCCTTTTGAGACCCAACAAGCACGCTTGCGTACAGTATTGTCGGTCTTGCAGCAGCAGCGTCTGGGGAAGCACCTCTCCAATTTTATGCCTCGCTTCATACTCTCGCTCGTCTGCCAAAAGTCCTTCGATTTCTGCCTCGGAAATAGCATTGTCCCCGCCAATGTTGTCGTCGTCGTCGTCATCGTCCATGTTGTCGTCGTCGTCGTCATCGTCCATGTTGTCGTCGTCGTCGTCGTCCGAATCGGAATCGGAATCCGAATCCTCGTTAGAGGGGTCGAATTCACCCCTTAACTCAACATGGGGCGAGCTTTCAAGCGCATCATCCTCCACAGCCAATTTGGTGCACCCCGCCAAAGAATATCGGTCCTCCCCGCGGCAAGCTGCCACGACACGTATGCTGGGTCCTTGATTTGCTGCATTCCAGCTTCCGGTTGTTGCGCGTTGGATTTGGTTCTTTATGTAGCATACAACACAGGATTCAAAACACTCTTCTTCTTTGGTTGCTAGAAACCTGATGGTGCCCTTGGTATAGGGATTGACCTGTTCAATGACCAGGTACAGAACTCGGAGGTTGGTAAACAGGCTGGTGATGGACTCAATGGCTGACAAGATAGCACGTCGTCGGTACCTGCCTGAGATGGAAGATACGCCGTGGTTGATGGCTACTTGTTGGATCCCGTGCAACTCCGTGTTCAGCATGGGGCCGACTTGCACCGGGTAGAAATCCAAACTGCTGAGCCAGTCGTCCAAGAGAAGAATGTCTCGCGAATGACAAAACGGTATGCTTGCAGGATGCGACTTGGTGCCGAAACAAAGCTTGTATTCCTTCAGTCCGATTTGCCTCGACTCGCTGCAAACGTGCAAGAGAGTGGGGACGGTCGAGTTGAACGAGAAGTATCGATCTTGGCCTGCATCGTAGATGAGGTTGACAATCCGCTGCTGGCGGGGAATGGTGAGCTCCCAGATGTCAATACGCAGTTCGGCTGGAAGTCGACCAAAACGCGAGAATTCTGCCATGCTCATCCCGTAGTATCGTCGTCCTGCACGGGACGCGTCGTGCGGACAAGGATACAGGGGAGATGCGACGCTGTTGTTGAGGTATGACACGCCGTGTCTCAATCAATTGGCAGTAAACTAAATAGGAAATGCTGGCCGTAAACGACGGAAATGCGCGTTGCTGATTGTACAAGTATATTTTTGGGGGTTTTTGACAAAAGCGTAGGTGCAAGCAAAAAGTTAGTGCGAGGACGTTAAATCCCAAACAGCTCGCTGACTTATCTCAGTGCTCAGACCTCTTTTTCTGCAAAGCGCCCGCGCCACAGCGAAGCCACGAGAAAACTGCTTATTCCTCGGGCTAACAAACTTCAAATCGCCAAAAAAACATGTGGTGGCGCCACGGTGGTGGGTTCGGAATGTTTATTTAGCGTTCATGTTGCGCTGCTGTGTTTGTTTCATGCTGTTGATGCAAGCATGTGTCGATCAAATCCAGGTGTATTCGACTATGCCTTTCCCCGCTGTCAGAGATGACTTGAATGGTTGCGGGTATCAGCTACCTTACCTACCTAGACAATGTTAAGCAAGGCAGGATTGACCGTCCCGACCTCTCCCATTGTGAGTAAGAATGTCTCGACAATAGAGAGGTTGAAGTGACGGGCGTAACCGACAAGCTTTGCGAATCGCCCGTTCGTATCAAGGAGATCGATTGCCGAAAGTTTCCAGGGCTGGTTTGCGTCCCCCGTGACGAAGAGAATTTCAACCTCTGCCCTTAGTCCCTCTACCACATCCACCGAGAGGTAGAAATCCTTAGGTTTTATGATGCCCCGTAAGAAGGCAAGGTCTAATAAGCTGTGACGAGTCAGTTGGCCGCGAAGCGATTCAGTGTCTTCAGCCCCGCCGAATGGCGAGAAACGAAGTATCAGGTCTCGGAGGAGTCTCTTGGCGAGATCCGCTCTGTCTGCAATCAGACAAGAAAAAAGTAAAGAGGTTCTCAATTCGCAACTGGAGGCATCGGAACCTGGTCTAAGGAGCTGGAGGGAGTCTTCTACCAGCATCTCAGCCTCGGAGAGACGAAGGAGGAATTCGGGTGGAGGTCGTCTGCTGCTGCGTAAAGCAGCCACGAGGGGAGTAGTTCCACCTCCGTCTGAGCTCCGTAAGGCTGCTAGCCTTGAGTTATGTGCGTATAGTATCTCGAGCATCTCTAAACTTGTAATTTCTTCCGGGGGCGGCGGCGGAATTGTGATTGCAAGGGAGAATGGTGTTTCACCGCTGCGAGTCATTTTTTCAGAGTCAACGTTGCCAGATGACAATAGGCACCCCACAGCTATTGTGTTCCAAGACCTGATGGAAATATCCAAGGGAAGATCTCCTCTCGGATCTTCGTCCTCAAGATGTGAAGCGCTAAGGCTGACAAAGTGGCGGATGAATCCGCGGAGTGGCTCCCCCATGGTACCCCTGTGCCTTTTACAGAGGCGATGTACCGGACTCTCTCCAGCCTTATTCTTGACTGAGAAGATGGCGGCCCCACCAGCTTCATAGAGAATGTCAAGTAATAACTTGGCAGGCTGAGTTGCGTCTGCTAGGATGTGGAGGGGAGTATTTCCTTCAGGATCCAGCTGCGTTACACAGCCCTTGCCTAGCTGGCAGATCAAAAATGCGGAAACCGGACTGCAGCTACTCGTGCAGGTGAGCGTATGGTCTGTTTTAAGTGCCTTTTGCAGTTCCTGTCGTCTTCGTTCTTGTGATGAGCGGGACTCCGTGCTGGGGAGACCGGGTCAAACATCAAGCTCGGGGTCTTTTCCGACTCCGCGCAAAGGACAGCTAGTGAGGGACTGATAGGCTCCTTCTCCGAGAAGAAGAGTAGTTTGCTGAAGGAGAGCCCTTTGAAGTACGACCGGTACCAGCATATCAAAGTTGGGATTGCGTCTGTAAAGTTACGGACAAAAGCTTCGCGGACAAAAACATCGACGGCTACGTGAATGAAGATAACTAGAGAGGTGTGGGCGAGGAGGCGGCTCTCTTTGTCTCCAGCCAGTTTTAGGAGAGAACTGAGAAAGCTTACGTCAGGCTCTAGTGCGACGATTGTGTGCCCGACGGCGCTACTGAGGTATGCATGACTTGGGAAACCGAAAACACTCGCTCCGTTCTCAACCAGTAATCGACATAGTTGCAGGTTTCTCTTCTTCGCTGCAAGAAGCAATGGGGTAGTTGTGGCAGGCCCTCTTCGGGATTTGTGGATGTCGACTCCGGTACTGATGTGATGTCGCACGGCGTCTAAATCCCCAGTTTCGCAAGCAGACCATATATCCTTGTAAGGGTTTCTGTCTTTCAGGCTACCAAAGAGGTTTGCGTTGACGCGGGAAGAGTGTTGGCTTCTTGTGTTGGCTTCTTGTGTGGGCTTGAAGTGCTGATTCTGAAGCATACCCAAGGTCCCGGGCGTAGCAGCCTTCTACCGAGCACTTGTACTGCCGCTCATGCTCGGCCACGTGTTTTTCTCGGAGTGATCGGTTTAGGAATCCAGCGGCAAAGTAGTGGCAACGTGACTTGCTGCACTTATAGTGACGGCTGCCCTGAAGAGCAGAGAAGATGGCGCGCTGCTTGCCGTCCATTTCTGACTCGTCTATGGTTTCAGTGGCTGCCCTGATCAGTCTTGCCAGCCCCTCAAGCGCCGAGGTATCCAGAGTGTCAGCGTGAGCTCCGAGCAGAATAACTTCCCGGGAATCATCAGATGGGCTGGGTAGTTGTTCAAGCTGCGTTTCTGATGGCGCTTTTCCAAGCTCGACGCAGTGTTAGAGAATATTGAGAAGCATCAATTGGAGGCGAAAAGGTGAGGTACCTAGACGTGATAAATGGCAATGCTTTGCCATGGCAAAAAATTCCTAACGTTGATCAGCATCGTCTTCACATCCTGGAGACGCACACTCGACCGTTTAGAGACCAGGCTTAGCCACAGAAACATCAAATATGTCTTGATCGACGGGAGGGTAAATGGCATGGAGCGACATCAGCTCCTGTCTTGCTTCCAGGACGATCCCTACGTCAGGGTGCTGCTCATGTCACTGGAGATTGGTTCAGTCGGGTAAGCGCCCACACTTTGCCCTCTGTCTTCTCCCCTCGGTTGAGACAGTGCTAACAACTCACCAGCCTCACACTAACAGCAGCAACCCGAGTCCACATTGTCGAGCCCCAATGGAATCCCAGCACTGAGGACCAAGCCGTGGCTAGGGCACACCGCATGGGCCAGACAAAAACCGTTACCGTCGTACGGTACATTACCAAGAACTCAGTGGAGCAGGTGCGGATTTCATTCTTGCAGAAACGAACAATAGATATCATTCTGACTCCGGTGGAAAAACCAACAGCAAATCCTTAAAAAGCAAGACCGCAAGAGAAGACTCGCCAAGCTATCACTCGACAACCACACTTCCGCTAGTGACTTTGATAGCGGGTTTGAGGTAATCACCGGTGGCATCATATGGAAGAGTTTAAACTGAGAATGTATAGGATCTCCGGTTCGTTCTGGATTTTGGGTGGTGGACTCGGAGCTGATGACATGACTTTGAGCATGAACACCGCCAATCTGACTGAAGGCGATGATACGACAATGAACGAATTTGACGAGGGGAGCTATTAATGGTATTATCACTAAGGCCTCGTAGATGCGCGTATCGATTCGGGGATGCTTGGATAGGATTCACCGCCTAGAATAACTCTCAATGGCCCGTTCGGATTCCCCTATATTGCCCCATCACTTCTTCTTGCGGCACCGAAATCGTACACTCGTAACGGCCGGCCGGTAATATGTCGTAACCCGGTACATGTACCCGCTGCCGCCCGTCATCAAATATCCCGTCCGCAGTTAGACCCGGGCTGGCCCGAGTGGGTGTTTGTGTCCGGTAATTTGCCGATAATGAACCAAACACATCCGGGCTTATTGGATGAGGTCCAACAAACCGTTTTGCACAAGGGTAAATCTGCCGGGAGGAGGAGGGGATAAATTCTGCTGGTTTTGATCAAAAACTAGATCACCCCATTACTTTTTCTAATCCATTAGATGTGGCGTTCTCAATCTCCTTGGCTGTTTTGGTGTCCAAACTCACCATGTATTCCCCTGGTAGAACGACGGGCTTTGGTGGAACGTTGAATATTAGTATTTTGTTTGGGGTTTTCGTTTTTGCGTCCCAGGTCGCGAGCGCGGCCGAATGCGGGGAGGTGCTGGTTCGGAAAGAATGGTGATTCCCCCCCCCCCCTTTCCCCTCCCCCCTAGAGCCAAAGAATGAGATACTAATTAGACTGGACCAGGGCTGAGATGTTTGACAATGAACACCTTTCCTACGTCAACGCCATCAAGTGTCTCCAGAACCTGCCGGGAAAGACCGGGCATCTGTATCCGGGAGTCCGGTCTAGATATGATGACTATGTCGCTACACATATAACCACTACGGAGCTTTACCACTATACTGTGAGTTTTTTTTTTCCTTCCTCTCTTTTTTTTCTTTCGACCGCAGTTTCATCCCTAGACTAACGGAAATAGGGAGCCTTCCACCCGTGGCACCGTCTCCTGCTGCGAAGTTTCGAAATTGACCTGCGTGAACTCTGCAACTACACGCACGCCATACCGTACGTTTTTTTTCCCTTTCTCATCCAACTTTCCAATCCCCCCTGTACTGAAATAGAAAAATGGAGTTTAGATACTGGGACTGGACCCTCGACGCGGATCTTGGCGCCCACAGCTTCGTCGACTCGCCCATTTTCCGAGTAAACACGGCGTTTGGCGGAAACGGAGAATACATCGACACCAGCACGCTCAACCACACGAATCTGTATCCTGAAAAGATCCCAGGAAAAACCGGCGGCGGGTGTATCACGGGTGGCCCCTTTGCCGATCTCAAAGTTAACCTCGGCCCAGGCAAATCTCTGGCCTTCAACCCGCGCTGTCTGGCGCGCGATTTCGCGCCCCAGCTCGCGGTGCTGACGCTAAATTCCAGCGTTGTGGAATGGACATTATCGGCCAAGACGTTTTCCGAATTCGATGTCCGCGTCCAAGGTGCCGGACCCGGGGTAGCGGATCTGGGATATCATGGAGGTGGCCATTTTGCGATTGGTGGAGATACCGGCGACATGGGCAATCTGTACAGCTCCCCTGCCGATCCGCTTTTCTGGATGCATCATGCGAATATTGACAGGCTGTGGGATAAATGGCAGAGAATGGAATGGCAGAGCAGGAAAGAGGAGATTACAGGGCCGGATACGCAGTTTGCTTATCCGTGGGATTTTTACGGACCGGTGCCTTATAAGAATGTTACGTTGGATAGCCGTTTGGATTTGGGCGCGTTGGTGGGCGAAGGGGAGAGGTATAGGACCGTGAGGGAGGTGATGGATACGGTGGGCTTATGTTATCGCTATACGGGTTGAGAGAGAGGGGGATATATTAGTGGTGGTAAAGTGAGGTATAGATTGCAAAACGCGTTCGAGTCTAGATAATCTCTCGTGGCTTAAAAATAGGGTTTCAACGACTTTGACGTTGGGTTAGGTGCCCGGAGCCTTGTCGTCTTCGTTGTCATTCGCGATCAATGTGTATTCAAATGGGACTGGAATGACTTTTAATTTGTCCTCGACTGGATTTCATTTCAACTCTATCTTCAAATTACTTGTCCTTGGGCAATATAGATAGTTACAGTGATACACGAACATCTCAGATTTGCGATTGAGCAAAACTGATCGCAATAATTTACAGCCCCCTCGACCAGAGTGAGATCCGTCTCAACACATGGTTTCCAAGAAGGTACAGGCTCCGGTGGGTTGCAATGCTGGACACATGTCGGCAGTCGACCCCCTGCGTGCCTTCCTCAGATGCTGTTTCTGTTGCGCGGGAGGCCTCAGCCAATGCGTGCCCGCGTGATGCGAGGTTCCGGGAAAGTCAGACATCACTGGCATCAGTCACATGATTGGGAGCCCCTCGTTTCTTGTGCCCAAGCTTCTTTCGACGGGAGCCGAATCTCACATTTTACTGCCCACCTTCAATCACTAGTTGGCTATATTGATCGCTCAGTGATCGGTTGAGCTACGCTTATCGCGCCTATTGGGGTTAATCTCCACAATCAAGGCATTTTCAGGCAGCACATCAAATGAACCCGTCGAATGCAAATATGGTTATGTCGCGAACAAAACCATGTCCTCAGACCGAAGTTTCCGAACACCCACCTGGCGAGGCATCTGGTGTCGCACTGAACACGCCAGAACATAGCGACCAGTTCTCTGGTGAAAAAGACATCACCCAGGGCCTACCGAAAGACTGGCCTCTCTGTCAGCCATGCGAGAGGGTGATTGCATGTACCTCGGCCTTGGACTGGGAAACCTATGTAACAAACAATTATGTTCAAGGAACATGTTGGCTTTGCGATTTGGCCCATCGCGCCATGGCATGGGCAAATTGCAGTCCTACTGGATATTCGATATCGAAGGTCCGAGGCAGAGTGGACGTTTACACCCACACGGCTGGAAGGGTTATCGAGATTTATATGGAAAAGCTACGTATGCAACCGTCTCTCCCCCCCCC
>Ga0247765_1001531_pt1 | contig 10617 bp, 3 predicted proteins | sample UWRJL106311C6_FD_179949 | JGI IMG/M metagenome (GOLD analysis project Ga0247765, IMG submission 179949) | Plant litter microbial communities from Arlington Agricultural Research Station in Wisconsin, United States - UWRJ-L106-311C-6 | ecosystem: Environmental > Terrestrial > Plant litter >... | reverse complement strand
GCGGCGACCGCCGGCCCGGAGCTGTTGCGGAGCGAGCTCTGTGCCGAGGCGATCCGTCTCGGGCGGCTTCTGATCGAGCTGCTGCCGGAGGAGACCGAGCCGCGGGCTCTCCTCGCTCTGATGCTTCTTCATCATGCCCGGCACCGCGCCCGGCTCGATGGCGCGGGCGAGATCGTGCTCCTCGAAGAGCAGGACCGTTCACTTTGGGACCGCGGCGAGATCGCCGAAGGCCTCCATCTGGTGGAAGAGTCCCTCCGGCGCGGCGGCGCCCGGCCGTACGCTCTCCAGGCGGCGATTGCCGCCCTCCACGCGCGTGCAGCGACGGCTGCGGAAACCGACTGGCGGCAGATGGCCGAGCTCTATCGGCTGCTCCTCGCTCTCCAGCCGTCGCCGGTCATCGAGCTCAACCGGGCGGTCGCCGTCTCCCAGGCCTATGGCGAGGAGGCGGGCCTGCGGATTCTCGACGACCTGGAGGCGCGCGGCGCTCTGCCCGGCTATCACCTCTTGCCGGCCGCCCGGGCGGACCTGTTGCGGCGCCTCGGCCGCGCCGCCGAGGCCGCCGCGGCGTACCGCCGTGCCCTCGGGCTCGCCGGGAACTCGGCCGAGCAGCGATTTCTCAGCCGCCGGCTGAGGGAAATCCTCACCCCTGACCCATAGGCCCGCTTCGGCCCCGGCGAGTCCCTCAGGTGAGGGGATCTCCAGCTCCCCTCCGTTAGAGGATGGTATAAGCTGAGGGCCGACGACCAGTCCCTCTGAAGGAGCCCATGGAGCCGTATTCGACGTCTCTGCAGCATGTGCTCGCCGAGCTCGAGCGCATTGATCTCCTGATCCGGGCCCAGGTCCAGCGGGCTCGCCAGACGGTTCAGGAGGAAGGCGAGCTCCAGGGCCTCTATATCTCCGAGCAGGAGGTGGATGCGCTGCTCGCCGGACCGGCCGGTCTGCCGCGCTGGGCGGCGGTCCCTCTGCGGCCGGATGTGGAAGAGGCCCTCGCCCATGTCGCGGGAGAGATCGAGGAGAGAAAAGCCGCGAGCGCCGGCGTCCAGCTCCGCCTCGACGAGTTGGCGCGGCGGTTCGACCTGACCTCTTTCGATATCGACGCTTTTCTGGTCACTCTCGCTCCGGAGGTCGATCTCCGCTACGAGCGTCTGTTCGCCTATCTCCAGGATGACGTCACGCGGCGGCGGCCCAGCGTCGATCTGGTGCTCAACCTGCTCTGTCCGACCTTCGGAGACAAGCTCGCGGCCCGCGCGCGGCTGGCCGGCCGGGCTCCGCTCGTGCGCCACCGTCTCGTCGAGCTGTTCGACGACCCGTCGCGGCCTCAGCCGCCTCTGCTCGGCCGCTCTGTGCGGGCGGACGCGCGGGTGGTGAGCTTCCTGCTCGGCAGTGACGATTTCGATGCGCGGCTCGCTCCGTTCGCGCACTGCGTGGAGCCGGCGGCGCGGCTCGATGATCTGGTGCAGGAGCCGGAGCTGAAGAGCCGGCTGCGCGCGCTCGCCGCTCTTCCGGGGGAAGGAGACGGCGGCTCGAGCGGAGGCCGGGCGGTCCTCTACCTCCAGGGGCCCTACGGCGTGGGCAAGGAGACCACCGCCGAGGCGCTCTGCGGCGAGCTGGGCCTGCGGCTCCTCGCCGTCGACCTCGAGCGCCTGCTCGCCGCCGACGAGACCACGTTCGAAACGACTCTCGACCTCGCCGGCCGCGAGGCGGTGCTCCAGGGGGCCGCGCTCTTCTGGCGCGGCTTCGACCTGCTGTTCGCCGACGAGCGCGCGGGGCGCCGCGGACGGTTCCTGGCGGCTCTGGAGGAGCGCCGGGGATTGACCTTCCTGACCGGGGAGACCGACTGGGAGCCGACCGACTCCCTGCACGGCACGGCGTTCAGCCGCGTCGAGCTGCCGCTGCCCGGCTATCAGGAGCGCCTGGAGATGTGGCGCCGCGCGCTGCGAGGCACGCCGGGAGAGGACGGTCTGGATCTGGAGGCTCTGGCGGCCAAGTTCCGCTTCACCGGCGGCCAGATCCGCGATTCGGCGGCCACGGCGCGCAGCCTCGCCCGCGGCCGCGCCGAAACGGAGGGGCTGACGGGAGCCGACCTCTATTCCGCCTGCCGCTTGCAGTCGAACCGCAAGCTCGCCGCGCTCGCCCAGAAGATCACGCCGCGCTACACCTGGACCGACATCGTCCTGCCGGCGGGCCGCATGGAGCAGCTCCGCGAGATCTGCAACACGCTGCGCCACCGCTCGCGCGTCTACGAGGAGTGGGGCTTCGGCCGCCGGCTGGCGCTCGGCAAGGGGCTCAACGTCCTCTTCTCCGGCCCTTCGGGCACCGGCAAGACCATGGCCGCGGAGATCCTCGCCGGCGAGCTCGGGCTCGACCTCTACAAGATCGACCTCTCGTCGGTGGTCAGCAAGTACATCGGCGAGACCGAGAAGAACCTGTCGCGGATCTTCGCCGAGGGGCGGGCGTCCAACGCGGTGCTGTTCTTCGACGAGGCCGACGCCGTCTTCGGCAAGCGCACCGAGGTGCGCGACGCGCACGACCGCTACGCGAACATCGAGGTGAGCTATCTGCTGCAACAGATGGAGGAGTACGAGGGGATGGTCATCCTCGCCTCCAACCTGCGCAAGAACATGGACGACGCCTTCGTGCGCCGCCTCCATTTCGCGATCGAGTTCCCGTTCCCGACGGACGCCGACCGCCGCCGCATCTGGGACGGCTTGTTGCCCCCCGACCTGCCGCGCAGCGCCGATCTCGATCTCGATTTCATGGCCCGCCGCTTCGAGATGCCGGGCGGCAACATCCGCAACATCGGGCTCGCCGCCGCTTTCCTCGCCGCCGCCGACGGCGGCGTGGTGACCATGGCGCACCTGATCCGCGCCACCCAGCGCGAATACCAGAAGATGGGCAAGGTCGTGCTCGCCGGAGAGTTCGGCGAGTACTCCCGGCTGACCGAGGCCATCTGACTCGATGAATTTTTCTCTCGACGTCGACGACGCGCTCTGCACCTACGACGCGGACGACAACCCGGGCGGACTCCTGTGCGACCTGGAGGACGGCTGGGCTCTGCTGCACCAGGCGGCGCGGATCTGGGATCTTCTGGGCTCCGACCGCGGCGAGCGCCTGCGCCGGATGCTCCGCGAGGAGCTGGACCCGGGAGAGGAGCCGGCCGCCTACGCCGCGCCGAGCCAGATCCAGCGGCTCGCCGACCTTCTCGACGGAGTCGTGGCGGCGGCCGAGGGGACGCTGGTGGACGAGAATTGGCGCCTGCGCCCCGAGCTGGTGGAGCGCATCGAGAACGAGACTCCGGGGCTCGGCGACGCCACCACGGACGCCGAGGGCCGGCCGATCTACAGCCTGGCGCGGACCCTGTCCTCCGTGCATCTGGCCGAACGCTTCCTCGCCGACGCCCTGCGCCTCGGCTGCTTTGTCATTGTCGGTTAGGCGGGGTGAGGCGGGGGTGAGGCGCGATGTCCGGACGTGACGCCAAGCTCGAGGGCCAGCCCAGCCCGCCGGAGCAGAAGCCCGAGGAGCCGCGGCGCGAAGAGGCGCGGAGCGAGGGGCACGGCGTCGCCTTGATGGGCCGGCTGGCGCCGCCGGCCGCCGGAGGCGGGCCGGGCGGGCCGGCGGCGGGGCAGGCCGCCGCCTTGAGCCGCGCCAACGCCCTGCGCCCGGGTCTCGCCGGGCCGTGGATGCTCCAGCTCCAGCGCCAGCTCGGCAACCGCCACGTGCAGCGCGTCGTGTCGCTCGCCCGCGAGGAGGCGGGGGAGGTGGGGAAGAGGATCGATCCCGACGTCGAGCAGGCGATCCAGGGGGCGCGCGGCGGCGGCCGGGCGCTCGACGGCGAGGTGCGCGGCCGCATGGAGACCGCGTTCGGCACCGACTTCAGCGGCGTCCGGGTGCACACCGGCGCCACCGCCGACCAGCTCAACCGGCAGCTCGCGGCCCGCGCCTTCACCACCGGCGACGACATCTTCTTCCGCGCCGGCGAGTACAGGCCCGGCAGCTCCGGCGGCCGCGAGCTGCTCGCCCACGAGCTGACCCACGTCGTGCAGCAGCAGGGCGCGGTGCAGACCTCGGGCCTGACCCTGGGGCCGCCGGGCGACCGCTTCGAGCAGGAAGCCGACGCGACGGCTCGCGCGGTGATGCAACAGGAAGTGATGCAACAGGAAGGAGAGACCGAGGTGGCCGTGCGCCGGGCCGCGATCCAGCCCGCGGCCCGGCGGAGCGTGCAGCGCGCCGATGACGATCTCGTCCCGCTCCCCTTGAGAATTCTCGCCGGCACGTTCGATCAGGCGGCCGACACCTTTTCCTTCCAGCTCAAGGAGCGCTTGAAGCAGGAGCCCAACCCGCCGAGCAACGTCGCGATCCTCATCGTCAACGGCGCCAATCTCCGGGTCTACGACATCGAGGGCAAGCCCGCCAGCGCCGAGACGTTCCGCCTCAAGAAAGGGCCGACGGATCTGCCCGTGGGCGTCTTCACGCGGAGAAGCGGCGATCCCCGGCTGCGCGCGGTCTTCCAGAACCCCGACGGGAGCTGGTTCCAGAGTCCCAGGACCGTCGTCGCGAAGGTGAACTTCACCACCGATGTCGAGCAGCAGGAGGAGCTCAACGAGCTGCTCTCGCAATTCCAGACCGGCTACTACGTCAATCCGTCGGTGGACACGGCCCTGATTCCCGAGGAGGAGCTGCCGAAGGCGCCGCCCCCGGAGGACAAGCCGGAGTTCATGAAGTTCGTCGCCGACGAGAAGGCCGAGCTGCCCGCCTGGCCCGCCGCCGTCATCCCCCTGACGCCGCAGGTGACCTCGGTCGGGTCGGTTGGCAAGTTCTACTGCCGGGTCGACAAGTACAACCCCTGGCTCGGCATCGCGGCCAACACCTTCGCCATGCTCGAGCCGGTCAACTTCCGCTGGGAGGTGCTGCGGCTCAACGCCAAGCTCCTCACCACCGGCAGGGAGACCGCCAGCCGCTGGCAAGGGGCCACGGCCGGCTTCGCGGTCCGCGAGCGGCACATCAGCGATGACGAGCAGGTGCTGATGGGGGAGAACCCGAGCAGCCAGAGCGTCCCGGAGAAAGCCGTCCGCCGGATGATGAAGGCGCAGATGGCGATCCAGCGGCGGCTCCTGGCCTACACCGGGGAGGCGGCGCTCACCCTCCTCAACACCCTGGCCGGCGGCACCAACATGCCGACCCTCGAGGACTTCATCGACTTCCCGTTCGACGAGCCCGGCGACTACTTCATCCGCTGCCTCGCCACCCCGGTGCGGGGAGAGAAGTCGACGCGGATGCGCGCCACCTCGGTGGCCGGGGCCATGGTGTCGGTATTCGACATCAAGGAGCTGGCCGCCGAATCGATCGACAGCCCCGAGGCATTGAAGCTGCGGGCCCTGGCCGGCCTCGAGAAGGGCGTCGCCGAGCTCGAGGAGCTGCGCAAGAAGCGGGCGGCGGCCGAGACGGACGCGCAGCCGATGCTCGACATCGACATCAAACGGGTCGAGCTGAAGCAGGCGTACCTGGCGGCGGCCGGCAAGGTCGCCAGCGACGAGTACGCCCTGCACAGGGCGGAGCTGGATTTCGTCCGCTCCCAGCTCGCCTACCTGACCGGCAAGGAGGTCCCCAAGCCCAAGCGCTGGGTCGACCAGGAGAAGATCCGCCTGTGGACCGAGGGGCTGCGCAAGAACGAGAAAGATCTCGCGGCCGAGCTGGAGCGCGCCGACACCAAGCTCGGCGAGGGGTTCAAGCGCACCGGCCTGATAAAGGCGGCGCTGGTGGACGACACCACGGGCAGCCGCCAGCCCCTCACCTTCTCGATCGGCGAGAAATCCTATGTGGCCGCCGACAAGCTCGAGGTGGTGATCGCCGACATCACGGCCGAGAAGGGGCGGGTGTTCAACGGCACGGGGACCGGCTCGCAGGGGGAGGGGCGCTCCGACGCCTGGCATGAAGCCATGCGCGACCTGCGGCGCAACCTGGGACGCGGGCGCGGCTGGCTGGCCTGGCAGGCGCCGGCGCCGTACGCCGCGCTCAACGAGGGGCTCGAAAACCCCATGCAGCTCCAGCTCTCGGAGCTGGACCAGCTCCGGGAGCACCTGGACGATGTGGCGAACGCCCTGACCCTGGGGGCGCTGCTCGCCGCGCCGTTCACCGGCGGCGCCTCGCTGGGCATCCTGGCGGTGCTGGCGCCGATCGGAATCGGCAGCAGCCTTTACAACATCGTCAACCGCGCGCTCTACGGCGACCTCGAGCTCGACGAAGAGGCGGTCCTCAACTTCATCGACGTGGCCACGCTCGGCCTGAGCAAGGTCAGCGCCGCCGGCAAGCTCGGCGGCCGCGGCCTGCGGATCGTGGCCACCGCCAGCAAGATCGCCATCCAGCTCCTGGACGCCGGGACGTACGTGGTCCTCTCGTACATGACCTACCAGGATCTGATGGCGGACAGGCCCGGCGAGACCGAGGGCGAAGCGCGGGTGCGCAAGCTGCGGGCGCTCCTGTCGTTCTTCCAGACCGCCGCGATCCCCGTCGCCACCCACCTCTGGCCGCAGCCGGTCCCGAAGCAGAAGAAGCCGGGGGAAGTCGACGCCGCCGACGCCGAGGGCGGGGGCAAGAAGCCGGAGGTGACGGTCGTCGAGGAGGGGCCGGGGGCCGGCCATCCCAAGGCAGGCGCGGCGCCGCACGTGCCGGCGAGCCTCCTGGCCGAGATTCCCAAGGACGTCCTGAAGAACGCGCCGCCGGTGATCAATCCCCATCTGAAGGAGGGGACCGTCCGCATCGTCTACACGGTGAACGAGCACCGGGTCATCACCGAGATGCGGATGGAGATCGGCGAGGGCACGCGGCCCGATCTGGTGGCGGCGCACGTTCCGACGGCGCGCGACATGGCGCGGTACATGGGGCTGTCCGGCCGCGCGCGGCTGATCTATGAGCAGGTCGTCGCCTGGATCACGAAGAACCCGGCCGCGGAGCCGAACAGCCGCGCCTGGGAGGCCGAGCGCGAGGTGAGCAAGCTCCAGCGCATCATCGAGGAGCGCGCCGCCGAGTACAACAACACCAAGGACCCGGCGCTGCGCGAGGAGCTGAGAAAGGATCTCGACCACCTGGAGGCCCAGCTCCTCGAGCACGCCCGGGACGTCGACCTCTTCGATGTCGAAGGGCGCGGCTTCGTCGCCGCCGAGGGGCGCGGCGCCGGGGGCGAGGCCACCTTCGGGCCGCAGACCACCAAGCGCGAGGCCTTCCGCAAGCTGGGAGGCTTCGAGACCAAGACCGGCAGCGGCGGGACGCTGGAGGCGGCGAGCGACTTTCGCGGCTTTGTCGACGCCGTGGTGCGCGAAGGGCTCCTCGGCGCGTCCGAGGACATGGTCCAGCACCTGCCCGACCCCAAGGGGGCGAGCCAGCGCTCGGTGCTCGACCAGGTCAAGAAGACCTACGTCGACAAGCTGGTGGAGCGGGCCACCGATCCGGTCCGCCTGCGCGATCTCGACAGCTACCGCGACGCCCGCAAGGGGACGACGAAGCCGTCCGAGGCGCTCCATGCCGCGAGCGCCGCCGAGGCGAAGCGGATCGCGGCCCTCCTGCCCGAGGGCGACCGCGCCGCTTTCCTGGCCGCCTGGAAGGAGAAGATGCCTGCCCCGGCCGCGGCGGCTCCTCCCGCCGCCGCTCCAGTCACCCCAGCCGCCGCCGCCCCGCCTCCGGCCGCTCCTCCGGCGGCGCAAGTGCCGGCGGCGCAGAAGCCGGCGCCCGCGGAAGGCGCCGCGGCCGCTCCCACCGTTCCGGACAGCACGCGCGCCGCCCAGAAGTGGCTCGACGATCTGAGCGGAAGCCTGTCGGAAGGAGCGCAGAAGAAGCTCGCGGACATGACCCGCAACAAGACTCCCGAAGAGGCCCGCAAGCTCGTCGAGAGGCTGGGCGGCAAGGAGTTTCTGGAGACCGGGGCCCGGGAGGCGGCGGCGAAGGCGGCGGCGAAGGCGGCCTCTCCGGAGCGCGCCCAGGCCGCCAAGGCCGCGCTGGCGGCCGATCCGTCTTTCCTCGGGCACCCGGACGTCAAGCAGGCCATCGAGGCCGGCGACGCCCACAAGCTGCGCAGCGAGATGGCCGCCGAGATGGCCGCCCGGCAGCTCCTCGAGGGGCCGTACAAGGGGATGGAGCGCGTGAAGGCCTACCGCGGCGTCCGCATCATCCGCGAGCAGCCGCACAAGACCGTGGCCGACGCCCGCGTGGCGCTGGACGCGAAGAGCAAGGCCGACACGGGAGAGCCCTACAAGGGGGTGATCTTCGAGCGCGGCGGGAAGGTCTATACCGTCTCGACGGACATCGATGTCCTGATCGTCCAGGAGCCGGTGCGCGAGCCGGGCCAGCCGCCCCAGCCGGCGAAGATCCTCCACTTCGAGGAGGTCAAATCCGGCGAGAACGACAAGCCGGGCAAGGCCAAGGCGCAGGTGGAGAAAGCCGACCAGCGCCTGAGAGAGCTCGCCCAGGGCGACACCTCGATCCACCTCGAGCTCGCCGACGAAACCGAGATCACCGGCTCGATCGACGCCGCCAGCGGCGCCAAGGCGGAGCAGAAAACCCGGGGTCCGCTGGGCGCCAAGGATTTCAACGCCCACCTGGACGCCAGCTCGGAAGATCTCCTCAAGGCCGCCCAGGAGCTGCTCGCCGAGCAGCGGCAGAAGAAGCTGACGGGCGGCGGCACGCCGCCGGGCACCGGCGGCGCCGCTCCCGCGGCTGCCGCGCCGCCGGCTTCTCCGGCACCCGCCTCCCCGGCGCCGCCGTCGCCGGCTCCCGGCGCGGCACCTCCCGCGGCCGGCTCCGCCCCGAGCCAGGGCGCGCTGGACGCGTTCCACCTGAAGCCCGGAGAGCTGCAGGCCCTGCTCGAGCCTCCCGGAGAGCGGATCGACCGGCCGCAGGCCTCGGAGATGATGTTCATGACCCACTACTCTCCGGATCGCCTCCAGGAGCTGCTCGGGGCCGAAAGCGCGTTCCGCGCTCCGCAGGAGAGCCCGGGGGCCGAAGCCGCCCCGGCCGCGCCGGCGCCGGTGCTGACGCGGGCGGAGCCGGCCTACAAGACGCTGGACGATCTGCTCACGCCGGACAGGGGCGGCTTCGCGGACAAGGACCTGCAGGAGGCCTACGCGCGCTACGTGGACGAGCGCACGAAGGCCGGCGACAAGCCCGCCGGCCCGGAGGAATGGGTGAGCCTGACCCGCGGCCGTGCGCGCGAGCTCCTGCGCACGATGCTGGGGCCGGGCCACTTCTTCGGGTTCGGCACCGGCGTCGAGCGCCTCGTTCCCCTGACCGACTTCCAGCAGCCCGTCTCCTACATGCAGGAGCGGGTGGACGCCGACATCGCGGAGGTCACCAAGGAGCCCGGCAAGCTCTGGGAGCGTCTCGGCCGCCTCCAGACCGAGGGGGTCACCGGCGGCGCGGTCGGCGCCTCGCTGTTCAACATCCTCAAAGGCAACATCGGCGAAATCCTCTCCGCCAAGATCCAGCAGAGCACCCTCGCCAAGGTCCGCAGGCAGCACGCGGACGCCGTGCTCTACAACGACGTGCGGGCGCGCCTGCCCAAGCCGGACGGTACCCTCACCGAGTCTCTCCTCTTCACCGACAACGTCATCGCCAGCAAGCGCGGGAACGATCTCCAGCTCCACGCCGTCTTCGAGGTCAAGGCCGGATCGCACGGCGGCCAGGAGGCCACGACGCAGATCTTCGAATGGATCGAGGGGAACCTCACCGCGGGGCTCGAGATCCAGGTCGGCGGCGAGTGGTTCCGCTACGACCCGGACGCGGCGCCGGGGACGCCCGGCAAGCGGGTCATCGGCCTCGCGCGCGCCGAGCGCCACCTCATCGCGGTGAAGGGAGCCGAGCACCTGGGCGGGGAGTCCGAATTCAAGACCGTTCGCGAGGCGACCCGGCACGCCCTGCCGCAGACGGCCGAGGAGATCAACTTCCTGGCCCGTGCGCTGATCGAGCGGACGATCCCGCAGCATCCGCAGCCTGCCGCGCCGGCTCCGTAGAACATTTTGATCGCGGGGTGAGGGGAACCCACGGCGGGCTTCGTTATCGAGGGAGAGAGCACACTCGGTGACCCAAAAATGACCGGCATGAATGACAGAAATTTCGTATCCAGCGGGCTTGCGCAGTGCCGGTGCCCTGGATATCGTTGTTTCACTGACCCCCGCCCGTGTTCCGGGCCATCCCGCGGAGAGCAGCCGCTATGATCGACGACCTCGACAGGAGTCTCGAGAATCTGCTCAAGCGGGAGCTGCCGCCGGAGCTGATCGCGCAGGTCACGATCAGCTTCGCGACTCCGGACGGGCAGTTCCCTCCTCCCTCGGTGACTCTGCCGGCGATCGACCTGTTCCTGTACGACGTGCGGGAGAACCGCGATCTGCGCGACGGCGAGTGGCGGATCGAGCGCCAGAACGACGGCACCGCGGTGCGCAAGGCGCCGCCGGTGCGGGTCGACTGCTCCTATCTGATCACCGCCTGGCCGAGCGACAGCTCGACGACGCCGGCGCGCGACGAGCACCGCATGCTGGGCGAGGTCATGAAGGCTCTGCTGCGCCACGCGACGCTCCCCGCCGCGGTGCTCGAAGGGAGCCTGGTGGAGCAGCAGCCGCCGCTGCCGGCGAG
>Ga0247765_1001530_pt1 | contig 10621 bp, 12 predicted proteins | sample UWRJL106311C6_FD_179949 | JGI IMG/M metagenome (GOLD analysis project Ga0247765, IMG submission 179949) | Plant litter microbial communities from Arlington Agricultural Research Station in Wisconsin, United States - UWRJ-L106-311C-6 | ecosystem: Environmental > Terrestrial > Plant litter >... | reverse complement strand
GACACTAAGGCGCGGTTGTGGCGTCTTTTCTTCAAGGCGCCCCGAGACATGCAGAGCACTCGTTGTGAATCCGGCAAGCTGGGACTGAGCCTTGATGCAAGTCGAGCACGGTGGGTCTGTGTGCGAGTCCGTGGGAGCTCTTAATTACTCGATGCCTTCCCCCCTCGTCAGTTGCACATCAGCTGATGGGCGAACGGCCCCAACCAACACCCTTCTGGGATTGAGCCAAAAAGCAAATCTAGGATGGTGCCGAGTGCTGATAGCCCGAGGAGCAGTCCTCTGGACAGCGCTGCGGGATATTATTAATATCGATAACGTAGGCCGGCTCTGGCAATGAAACCTGCTGCATTGGGACTCAGCAAGGAAGAGTCACTGCTTGCTCTGTCGATTCGTGGAACGACGAGATTTGGACTCGGCCGACGAAGATGAGAGAAGTGAGCGCCGCTGTCAACTCGTCTCCCCGTTTGTCGCACGCACCAGAGTGGTCTGTCATCGTCCTAGCGTCTCGCGCATCCTTGTCCATTTGCCAAACGGGATCCTGGACCAGCCAACGGGGCTACTCAGTTCATCCGTCTCTTTCCGAGCAAGAAGAAGCACGGTGCGCGATGGGTGCATGGTTGATGTTTGCGTTGAAATCGGGGCTAAGTTCCAGAAGGCACACAAGGCTCGGGTTTGAGTGCTTCGCAGTGCTGAGATCTGATCGGGGAACCACTGGGGTTTTTAGCACCTGTCCACCGCACCTTCCGCTTGGATGACCGAGAGCCCCGACGAGATCGTCAGCCCCAATTTTTATCATGAAGTTCGTCTGAACCGACAATCATCAATTGCCATGGACTTGCATCGCAAAGTCGTAGCCGCATGCAGAAGCGGGGATATGGATGGTTGTGCCTGAACCGCGTATGCGATGCAGCCCTAGATCGACACCAGGCACACTGGAACGACAGCCAACCAAGGCGAATGATTGCTTGCCACGGATGCAGCGACGCTCATGCATATACGATATGCATCGCCTATCCGAGTCCAGTTCGACGTCTTGCAAGATGGAATCGAGGCAACTACACCGAGATGGAGCGGAGCTGCCCCTTCCGAGGTCAAGACCGTGGGCCAAATTCCCGGGTTCGCATCCCGCTCTATCCATCCCGCTCGCCCGTACCTGATCGACTGTGCAGAGCCTCTCATCCTCAGCCTCGGAAAGTGAGCAGGCCACTAACTCGTCTCCCTTTCTTTAGAGGTGTCTATCACCCGAAGAAACAAACGCTATCCCTCGGTTCAAAGCTCCTCCTGCCTTGGGTGAGGACGTCTGAAGTGTAGTCACGGCACCACAACGGCAACCCAGCCCGCGCGGATGCACACCGGGCTTCTCCAACTTGGACGGCAAGAGGCTCTTCAATTAGCCTGGCAATGTCGAGATTCCGTAGGGCTAGAAATGGCAATTTGCCGGTCGTGCGGAGGCCCGTAGGCCTAGCGGCGGAACACGGTTGTCCATCAATGAGCGGACGGACGGTATCATCACGACAAAACGTATAAATTGCATCATCAGGTCGAGATCTCGATGATATCTCACCAGATCCTGAGGCTCTGTACTGCCTGTTTCTGTCAAGCCCGTTCTGAGCAATGGTCTCGCTCTCAGGTGTGGCCGTCGCCGGCTTCACTCTGCTCTGTCAGGTGCCTGCAACAATTCTCCAGAACGGCCAGGTGAGAGTCACCAACTTTCCGAACACCAGGATCGACAAGTCCAGCCACTCGTTTACTTCATATCTTGCAAACGCCAGCGAAATATCGTACCAAGGTAGATGGGACTCAAAATATGTGTCGTGGTGGTCGTATGTTTGTTCTCTTCTTGCACCAAGATTGTCACGGGCAGCTTACTAAATGTCAGGGCCCCTGGTATCAAGTTCGGCTACACCGGTCAAACAGTGGCAATAACATTTGGTAGCCAGACGAACCCGGGTGTCTTGGTGGGATACCGCATCGCTGGCCTTGACTGGCAGTTTACGAATATCACTGCTGGTGCCACTCACCTGCTCGTGAGCCCTGACACACCCGGCTCGAGCTTAACTGGGCCAGTCAACCCGACAACATTTGAGCTGCGCGTCACCAACTGGGCGTACGGTGTGCAGATCGATTCCGTCCATGTGGCTGCGGGCGAAAAGTTGATCAAGCTTCCCAATGCTCCACGCCGCATTGAGATCATTGGTGACTCTTTGGCTGCGGGCATGTATACATCATACGAGGGTTTGTCGAGTTGGGCGTAGTAAGAGCTCCCTTTGTGCTGCATAGTCTAGCTCTTACTTACACTATTGCAGCGGTTTGGGTGCTGGTTTGGGGAACACGGATTATAGCATCACGGCGTATCCAGGGATTTGCGCCGCCGACCAAGACTGCTGGGGGAATCCTCGAGGTCAGGTTCACCAGTGGTTCTATACTTCGGACACCAGCTGGCGTGCCGGCCAGGCTTACGGGGGTAAGTATATCACCCAGGCACTGCAAGCCACTGTGGTCACCTAACCGTCACAGAAAACCCAGAGCCTTGGGATTTTGGCAAGCAACCCGCGGCGGACCTTGTGGTCATCAATATCGGTACAAACGACCAAAATTCGGCGAACAATGTCTCTGCCCCGGTCTACGCTGAAGCTCTGACCAAGATCATTCAAGGTGTCCATGGGAAGTGGCCCAGTGCTCAAGTTGTGGTCATGGTACGACCCGAAACACTTAGTGAATCCGTCTCGAGTATGACTGACAATTCTGGCAGTCTCTCTGGCTTGGTTTCTACCAATCTGGAAACTCATACTTCTCTGGGGCCTCCCAGGGCTTCGTGAGGGAGGTTCAAGAGATGGTCAGGATGTTCAACTCAAAAGAATACCTGTCAGATCCGATTGTGTATGATGGCGTCACCAAGAAGACGGCGCGGGCGGGCAAGACGGCTAAGCCGTTTGTCCATTTGTTCAACACAACTGGCATCATGCAGCACAACGACATCGGACCTCAGTGGCACCCGACAGATGTCGGCGCAATCAAGGTAGCGAGCCATCTCCTTCAGTTCATCAAGATGACATTTGGATGGGAGCTACAGGCGACGGGACCAGAGTGAGTTTTCCACGTGGTGAAGTCTGAGGATATAACTGACACGTATTCTAGGATTTTCCACGAGACATTGTACTGGAACGACGAGTCAGCTTACTGAGTGCCGGGGGGGCCGGGGGGGCCGATGTGCATAGGCATGCAGCCTAACCCTTGACCTGACCAAACATGAGTGATAATAGGTTCCAAGCTGGTCTCACGATTTGAAATGAAATAAAACTTGACATAGCAAGTAAATTGTCTCCCCAGTGTTGATCTCACGACCTCATGGTCAACCAGCCGGAGGAAGGCTAAGGTCAGCCTGGTGGAACCAGTCCCACTTCGTCCAGGAAGTGGCCACCCCAAGACCCAGAAAATGAGGCCAGAGAAGGCAAAAATGAGGTCCTACCCGGGATCGAACCGGGGTTGCCGGAATCAGAATCCGGAGTGATAGCCACTACACTATAGAACCTGGTAGTCAATGAATTATGAGAGGAGGTCCATTTAAGGTCTTCATGAAGGTTACGCCAACGTCACAGCCAACACAGGACACGGGGAAAGAGAGAGGCCACATATCTTCCAGTATTAATGTTGGACGATTCCGGTGCAGCGTCTAACCCAGTCTCGCAGCTGCTGTCGCCACGATCACGGCACATACGGGCGCAGTTTGGTGGGCAGGCACAACAATACGGCACCATGAGGACTAGGCGGGACTGCGTTCACCGTCTCTTTTCGCTTTGACAAAAGGCAGCCGCCACATCCAGCGCGTAATTTCCGTCTCGGGCCGTTAACAGAAGTCCCTTTGCAGGGCGTGGCATTGAGACCGGTCGTTCAAGCCCGTGCATAGTTCCCCTGGTGGAAGACGGCTGGGGGAGATCATATCTTCTGACGAGCGGAGGCCTCGATCATCATGGCTGGCTGGCCAGCAACAAAGTGCAGCGGAATCCAAGAAAGCCGGAACACGCGAGAGACTTACAGGCACCCCCCCTCCTCTCCATTCCCATGACTTCCCAGCTGTGTACCCACAAGTACAACAACTCTGTCGGTGCACATGTAGGTCCAGAAGCCTCAGAACACAACAATGCCCCTATTTACAGTATCCCCCCCAAACTAAGCGAATGCCCATTACGTTTCCCATTTTTCCCAAGCCAAAACACACAACGCCGTCTGGTACAGATATGGGGTAAAAATAGTATCGTGTATCGTGTATCGGGGGGTTGGGCGTTGGTGTTTCAACCGGGCCAGTGCGCTTCATGTAACCAGAACGAGATCAGCCGAAACAAACAAAACATGAAGATCATTCCCTACACTACATTACACTACACTACACTACATAATGAAGGCATGACGACACAGCCGACCGAGTCTCAGATTATCAGATGAATCCGAAACTGGGGAAAATAGAATAAGCGCATTGCTGGGGAGGAAACCCCCCCGCCCGATGGATGGTAAATGTTAAAAAAAAAGTTGATGCATTTTTGTTTTTCTCGTGCTCCTCCCAATGTGTCTAATATTATTTTTAGCAGCGCCCCGTTTCCTCAGAAGTTCAGATGGTGTTCTCCCCGAAGGTAGGTACGGATACCTTACCTTACCCTTTTGTCTACGACAAATGACAACAACAAACAACACGAATAAAACAATAAAACCTGCTGGGATAAATTGCATGTGATGATTGAAAGTCCGAGCTTCTCCGTACTTCGTATCTATTGATATATATGCATTAAAGAGATTCTATTGCCACACCAGGGGATTCCTATACATGAACATTTAAGGGGAAGGAGAGAAAGAGAGAAAGGTTCATTTCTCATTAAAGAAATGTCTCAGCTCGGATACCTAGTTATCCCCTTTTTCCCTAGCTGCCTACACTGACTTACATACCTAGGTAGGTAATGTAGGTAACATTAGGGCCGTTCCTTGCATTGATCTCCAGTCGATCACTACCTTGCGAGGAAAACACACTGTCTAAGCACTCATGTAGCCGCTCGCTCTCCCTTTGGTGTCTGGCTGGAAAAGGACTGGACTCAGTCTTTTCTACCTTGCCTGTGCGCGCGTACAACTTTAACACGGTTTGTTAGGTAGGCAGTTGTCATAATAAGCCTGTTATATCTAGGTAGGTAGTACGGAGCAGAGTCTTTCGTTCCTTGGTGGTTGGTTGCTTAATTGGTTACCTAGGTGAACATCCCCCAACCCAACCCAACCCAACCCAAGAACCAGAAACTACCTAGTTACATAGCAAACACACTTAGGTATTTAATTGGCTTTTCCACTTGAACAATCAATGGTTACGCAATGCGGCTAGACAGACGGATCGCACGGAGACACAGCGTGCGTGCATGGCATGTCATGGTACCCCTACAAGTCCACGTGCGTTTAGTCTGGCCTGGCGGCTCCCCCGAGTCAGCAATATTAAGACAGTCATTATAACATCAATGAGTATGTTCGCTCGCTCGCTCGTAAGGAAATCCCTGAGCGGGTACGGAGAAAGGATTATTGCTCTTATTTTTACCTTAACGGAAGCCTGCTATAAACCGGCTTGTTGCTCCTGGCACCGCCTTTAGCAGACTGCACGCGACGCGACCAGACATCCAGTTTAGTCGACGGCATGGCCGGCCGGTGTGAACCAGGTCAAAACCAGGCCGTGTGGCGAATACAATATTATTGTTGTTGAAAAGCACATACCAAGGATCAGTGCGTGTTGAAGTCAACGCGCCTGCCAGAAACAAAGAGAAAAAAAGGAAAAAAGAAAACAAAGACGAAGATCGAGACCGGGATTTGACTGGCTGGTGCTACTTTTTTTGCTCCTGCTCCGAGGTCGTCCTGGGATCGGGAGACGGGGACTTGCATCCAACAACAACAACAGCGTGCGCAGTCCGTACTGCTGACTACCTGCGTGTTTGTAGTAATCAAGTGGAAATCCCTTGCCATTAGATCCATCCCATACCATCCCACAGCCCGCTTCAAAATTGCGTCAACTACTAACAATGCCATAAACATGAACATGCGCCTGTTCCTAACTGTTATCTGTAAGTGTCGTTCCTAACCTATCACCTTGAGGCTGAACACATTCCGCACCCCTCCCTAGAAGCCTTGTCAGTAAGGCCGACGAATAATATCACAAACCCCTTTTACCTGCCTCGCGTGGCGCCAGGCTTTTGTCTCAGGCTTGGGAGGCGGCACGGAGGGGGGGACACGGGTGAAGGAAGCCAAGTGTGCAAGGGTGAGCAGGTAGTGTGTAGTGTATACAAGGGTGTTGCGGCGATGATCTGATCTTCAAGCAGCCACGCCTGAAATTTTTGAACCCTCGGGAAGGCATCCCCATGTCCATGTCCATGTCCATGTCCATGTAAAGGCTAAGATTCGGGAATGATGTGCTTTTTTTGCTCGGCGGTGCTCTTGATCCAGCCGGGAGCTGCAAAGAGCTGAAGTCGTACTCGGCCGTGTGATGGTAGTTTCCATCACACTTGCATGGCTGCCCACATGTCAATCTCAGCCCCGCTTGCAAGACGATGAAGCATCTTCCCCCGTCCGGTCGTGGTGAAGAAGAATGGGGAGACAACGAAACGAAACAAGTCACGGTTCCCAAGGAAACACCCCAAATCTCTTCTTCCCTTGGAAGTTTCGTCGTCCTAGTTACCTGACAGGTTTTCTCCTACAGAACCTGTCGCGTCACGGAGAAAAGGACACTGAATTTGGACGAGACAAGCCTCCATGCTCCATGCTCCGTGCCCGTGCCCATCCTCCCACAGCTTGCGGACTGATAAATAGTAGACTCAGACTTATGCAACAGACGTGATCAACCGTCGCTGCCATTTGCACTGGTTGGCGCTCTGGCTGATCTGGTCTGGTCTGGCCAACACCCCAGGCCGCGGGTCAGGCCATCGGAAAGCCACTGCAGCGAGCCATCGTTTCAGCTAGCCCGCGAGGCTTGCTTCCGTGGCTTGGTGGCGGGCGCGGCGGCACTTTTTTGGACCACGCTAATGCTGATCATGCTGATCAGGATTTTCCGGGGCACGCAAGCTCTGGCGCCCAACTTCCGCAAGGGGATTAAACCAGGTGCCTGTGTAGTGAAGGGTCGCACTACCCCCGGAACCTTACGGGGTACAGATGACGCTGTCAGTTTGGCGTTCTTGGTGTATTTAGAAGACGCTCAGGTAAGGGGGTTGCCTTTGACAGGTTAGCAGTTTGGGCGAGTTGCCATTGAGTCCGAGCGACCAGGGGGGGTATGTGGACACAACACAGGGCGGGAACATGAGAAAACGGAAAGAGACTGAGAAGAAAACGCAACTGTGGGTTCTGCAACTGTATTGCCTGGGTCCTTCGCTTCAGTGTGTGGTGTTTCCAGTTCGATCCGGCGACTACGGGACCCAGACCATCGGCGGCCAGCGGGAAGGGGTCAAGGAAACAATGGAAGAAAGCGATCCGAGGGCCGTTCGAGACGCGCGGGATTGGGTGGACTCAACTCCGTTTGCTTGGCGGCGCACTCCGAGACACGGGATTTGGACGTTTTGCTTCCCGTTTCGTCCCAACTTGTTGACTGGGTGCTCCGGGGGCGATCAGATGAAACAATAGATCTTGGAGAGGCGTTGCGCCTCTCATTTGTTGTTTTTGCTGCCCTTTCCGGCTTCTGCGCCTGTAGCGCGTGATGAAGGCTGGCAAGACCGAAGCACATGCCCTTTCGGTACAAGGCTAACGGCATTCCGCATAGCGCTGTCTCTGGTCACGGTGGTGGCCGGCGGGAGTTTTGAGGAGCAGGGGCCAGGTTTGTGAGACATGGAGGGGTTTCTGGGAATTGACTGCCCCACTCATCTGACAGGGAGGAAGAGCTTCACCCCCATCGTTCCTCCTGTCGCATTCGCTCTGTTTCGGGCTGGCAGGTGACAAGTTGAAGATGCATCAGATCGAATTTTCGATATTAATCATAAAGTCCATAGAGGCTCTGCACACCCTCTTCATTCAGGCTGGGATGCGGAACATGGAGTGTGAACAATGGAATGACGTTGAACTGGTGCCCCGTTCCCAAAGAGGGGCCACCCCCGTTCCCGCGCGATCCTCGTCATCCCTGTCGCTGCCAGCTGGGCATACGCAAGGATCATCGGCTTGGCATAAGTGATCGACGGTGGCCGGCTGAGGGAGGTGGGAGACACCTTCTAGGAGATGGGCAGCTGGCAGCAGGTTGGCAAGATATTGGAGGAGAAAGATAACATGGCAGAAGTGTACACGCTAATGGGAAGAAGGAGCCAATTGACGCAGCCCAACAAAAGGCCCGCAACAACCTTCTTCATCCCCTTGGCCACTGGGTCTGCTGCTTGCTGGTGGTCATCAGCTTTGCAGTCTCCACCAGCATTCTGCAGCTCGCTATTCGACAGCGAGCGGGCTCACATGAAAGAAGCAATGATTTGCGCGAATGCAGACAGTTATACTCGTGGTTTCCTGTTATTAGGCACCACGTGCATAACGCCTGCGCAAGACAACATCAGCGTCGGGTTCCCCAAACTCAGTCCAGCACAAGTACTTTTGACTGTGAGGTTTGATGCGTGATGCCGCTCCCTCGGATCCGTTTCTCTCTGGTGTAGGCGCACACCCCTTCTCTTCCCTTTTTCGTCATTTCGCCTCTTTTCACATTTCTCCAAGAAGCGCCGCGTTTTTTTTTTCCTCCCACGACGGTTGATCCATCAGATTGTGGTGTCTGTCCCCACATTCGACCCTGGAGGGTTGGGTGATCTGCGATGATCCCTGTCCCAGGGCAAGCCACTGGACCGGGCCTCGGAGCGGCCCCCGTCCAACTCGACGCACTGACCCAAGACCAGCCAGAGACTCGGAAGCATAAAACTGCAATTTTTGAAAAATGAGGCGCGCATCAACGCCAACACGTCGGAATTTCCGGACACCCAATGCTGCATGTTTGCTCTTCTTTTTGAGCCACATTGCGCTATTGATCGCACTAGCTCACCGCTGGGCCAGGGCGATGGCTACTGAGGCTGTTCGCAAGCAGCAAGGGGTACTCGGATTATCATGGGGACTTGTGACCCCGCAATTGGACAACAAATTCCCAGTATTGCTTAGGCGGTGCTCCAGCAAAGGTCCAGATCCAGCCCAGGAGGGTACACTGCTCCTGAAAGAACTGGATACCACAAAGACACCCAAGAGCGACGGACGACGGGAACCACGACGTCATGAATGGAGGGCTCACTCCACTGCGATCCAGCGTTCCCGAAGGTGCACGGGTCTACCCTGTCTTATCTACTCACAAACTCTTGAGATGAGCCCAGCAAGAAAAAAAGACCATGAAATCTTTCCCCACGAATTCCCGAACCTTCGTACCGGGGAAGCACAGGAGGGAAGACCCCAGCGCCATGTGCTGGGAACCTATGCAAGCAGAACCTGGGCTCGTCGCTTTGCTATGGAATTTCCAGAAGATCATGCGCGCAGCCTGACAACTTGACAACTTGGCGGAACAGCGTGCAATGCGAGTCCCTGCCGAACAGATTTCCTAATTCCGCGGGTCATTAGCTCACCTAGATCCGCGGTTATGGCATTTTACGGTCGCCGAATACTGACAAACCTACACGCCCCGGGGCGGGCTGAGCGGCCCCATTCTCCCAAGACTAAACCACTTCACCCCGATTCGGTGTTTCGGTGTTTGGTTCGCTGCTATTGCGCCCCAGCGTTCATCATAGCACTAGTCTTGTCCTTTCGGTATTCTCAATATTCATGCGTACTCGCCTGTCCGGGCAAAGAAATTGTATAATGCACATGGTCGGCGATGGTAGCAACGTCGAGTCTGTCTGGGCACACAGCCGCCTCTGCTCTTGCATTGCATGATGGCCCATGCACGCTGTTCGCCGAGCTGGGTATCCTTCTGTAAGCCAAGAGGCCGGCCGGCTTGAGTTAGCTGCATAGTAGGTAAGGCAGCGGGGTGGGGTAGGACAAAGCAGCTGTCCTCCAGTCACTTTCCGACGACGACACCTCTACGAGCAGAGTACATGGACACATACCTACCTTCAATGGTGCCCTTCGCCCTTCGGATGGCTCCAAACTACCGACCCTCCCCGGTCCAGCTTCCTAGTTCCGTAAGCCGCCAATCTGGCTGCCACGCTACAACTGCCTGCCCGTGCAGTTGTGTCTGCAGCATATCTGCAAGCATGTCTGCACTGTACGGGGCTGAACCAACCCCATCGCATGGCGAGAGACTCAAGGGCAGACACTTGACTGGGTAGGCTGCGTCGGGCTGGGCATCATTGCTGGCGTCGAGTGACTGGTTCGACTCGTTTACACAATGTATTCCCAAAGTAGTTTTTGTACCAGTGTGGTTTACATGTTTGTGTGTAACGGTATCTAGTCGGTAGGCATTCTTGGCCTATCTAGGGACTGGACTGGGTGATCGGCTGGACTTGGCCCTTCCGTTGGCCGGACCGAACCGGGTGACGGAACGGGCATACTATAGGTACCATGACGATTGGGCAGCTATGTGTGTGTGACTATCAAGACTTATACGCCCCGGGGCAGGCTGTTACGTTTTTGCGTAACCTTTCTCAGCCGGCCAATGCTAAGTACAAGACTT
>Ga0247765_1001529_pt1 | contig 10639 bp, 10 predicted proteins | sample UWRJL106311C6_FD_179949 | JGI IMG/M metagenome (GOLD analysis project Ga0247765, IMG submission 179949) | Plant litter microbial communities from Arlington Agricultural Research Station in Wisconsin, United States - UWRJ-L106-311C-6 | ecosystem: Environmental > Terrestrial > Plant litter >... | reverse complement strand
TTTTTTTTCTTCCCGTTCCACCACGCATCACGTAGAAACTCATTGGCTGAGGTTTGAGACATTCGGGGCAAGAAGACCCAATTGCAGCCTCGTCCGTTCATCCGTGCCGTCAGTGGCGGAGGCCGTGAAAATTTTGGGTGGGATACATACCATCAATGGCGGTGTGCGTCGGGACCCCGTCCAATCTCCAAGCAGTCCGTCCGGAACCTTGATACCGGCTGTTGGCAGATGAGATGAGGACGGTGGGGCGCGTGTCTGGAGAACCTCCAGTGTGCTCTGGCCGAGGTCCATTTGTGGGCAATGGCAGTTGTTTACCGCCCCGTGGGTCAGAACTTGCGCCGACAAAGCGACCACAAGGTGGCCAAGTCATGTTTTCTGACGAAAGAACATCTGATGGGTGTACTTGGTAGACAAGGTTGATTGCTGAAGCTCGGCTTGAGACTGGGCGGAAACAGCTCGAGTTTGTTCGAGACCACAGCATGTGTAAACTGTTCAGCAGGCACGGAATGATTTCTGTCGTGCCATTGGTCGGTAGCTGCTCCCCGACGCTCTTGCCAGCGCCTTTTGAAAATCTTACGGGTCTCGTGCGTGCGTGCGGAACGGTCGTTGGATGGCAAGAATGACCAGCAGCACTTGCCCACGATCTCAGACTCTGCCTGGCCTGCGAAACATCCAGCAGTTACCCGCCCCTCGCTCCCACCTGCCCTTCTGGCGACAACCTGGTAACTAATGTATGTACATCTACTGTATCATATGCACCGACGACAGTGGGCTCAGATATGCTGGAAGGAGTAGATTGCCAGGCACAAAGTGGACTGTGGTCTCCTGGTGCGGAGAAAAAAAAGACTGCACCTGCGCGTGGTCGATCGCAGCTGCCAGATGTGAAATGGAGCGGCTCCTGCTTGGCGTTCTCTTGGTTCTGGTGAAAAAGGAATGGCGAAGCGATCTCTATGGCTTCCGTTGCGTCGTCTTGTCGTCTTGTCGTCGCATCGTCGCATCGTCGCATCTTCACATCCACACCCCTACCTATCCCCTCTTTGCATCAGTTGTTGGTTTCGTGCCGCGCCGAATCAAAGCTCAATGTTCGCTTGGGCCCTTTTTGGGGTCGATGCCGCCCACATTCCTTTTGGCGACATCTGGGTCCCGAAGTGGGTTTTCTGCTGGGTGCGACAGGGATGCGCTCGCCAGCCAGAGCAGCGTGAACCGGTCCTTCTGGGAACCACGGCATGCAGCTGCGGATTGACTGGCAGCCGACATTGCCGTCCAGCTGAAAGACCATTGGTAACTCCCCAACAGTGTCACAGCAATAGCTGCCTTTACGAATACGGTCAAATATTGAATCTTGCGCTGCACCGCACCCCAATGTTGCTGCGACGTCCCACACCGAGCGATGAGCAGGTGGGGGCTTGGTTGCCCGAGTCTGTTCCAGCCAGGGAGTGATCGAGTCGGTGAGTTGATGGAACATGGGGATTTAGAGAAATAAATCTTTCCGTTTCTCGGGTCCCTTAGATTCCGGGCCAGGTCCTGGTGTGGTGGCGCTAAGTTAGCAAACGGCAGCGGTGCAACTGCAACCCCAGGAAAACGATGCTGAACGGCCCCCAAATGTCGACAAGGCGGCTCTAGAAGCCTTCTTCGGGGCTTCTCTTCAGGTCCGGACTTGCGTGCCGGGCTGACGGTATATCGACCGACAGCACCGCGCTAATCTTGTTGAAGTGTTCAAGCAGTTGCTGTGGCGCTCGCTAGGCTCTCTCTCAGAGGCTTGGTATGCGCCTGGCTTTCCTTTTCCTTGCCTGATGGCCGAAAACGCACCTCTGCATATCCAATCTGACAGCACACGATGGGACGGTAAAACATGGTGCTGGAGAGGGTCAGGGCTGTTTCTCGGCTTGCCTGTTCTAGGCTGCCGAGATTCCCACCTGCGGATAGGGGGCGGGGACAAGACGGATGTGGTTTTCTGTTCGTCAGCAATGCTGCGGCGCTTGGATGCTTATTGTAAGGGTGCGCGGCGCACAACCCAGAATAAGCCGCCCGTCTTCTTCTTCTTCTTCTTCTTCTTCTCGTTTGCGCACCATGATATTACTTGAAATTCTTGGGTTTTTCTTCTTCAGCAGGTTCTTCTGTCTACTGCGTACGAATAGGGATCTATTAGATCACGGCGGTCAGGCAGCCAGTGATCTCGGTAGGCGCTCTGAGGCAGAGCTTCTAACTAGACCCTGATCCCGCAACCGGTTCTGCGGTTGGCGCGCTAATAATTTTGATCATGCCAACCCCTCCCCCCGGTTTGTTTTATTTCCTGGCTCACCGCAACGCAACGTCTGCGCTGGACTTGGTCGAGCTGGGCTTTTCCTTGAACACCAGACTTGCCGGCTTATCACACCTATCAGCGGTGTGCGTGATGACACACCCCCTGCGCGTCTACCCACGTTGGCGCACGTTGGCAGAGGACCGGCGATGTGCGAGGAGTGGCGGGCTGCTTGGTTGCTGCGTCCCGATTTGCCTTACGATTGGCTTACTATCCCTCTTGAGGCAATACCGGACCAGGGGCTAAACTTGGAGGGGGTCCGTGTGAGCCAGCATCAAGCCCGTCGTCCCGGGGTTCCCAATCCCCCAAGTGAGGCCCCTGTTTCTAAGTGCACCGCGGCCGTGCTCGACTTGGTTTGCGAGCGGAGGTGTGTTTGTTCACTTGCTCTAGGGTGCTGATGTGTGACGGGGATTCTGGCCGCATGGTCCGGCAGACAAGAAATGATCGTCAAGGAGTACTAACTTAGTGCAAATTACTGCGTACAAAAGATACCCACGGAGAACACGTGCAATCCCTAGTGAGCATAACACACTAGAGCGGTAGAGGCAATTGGTCAGGAACAAGCGTTGCAGTGACGGCTTTGAGTAGTGTATGTGATATACCAGCGCAATGCTGACTGAGAGTGGGCGTTGCGATGGGAGGCATCGCGCCACCAGGCCTCAGCAGACATGCAAAGCAACCTGCATTCGAATGCAGAATCGGACGGATCGCAGCACACGTGCAGACAGGGTGGAATGTTTCCTCCGGGAATCGTCACCTAGATTGGGAAGCCACTGGCGGTGGCGCTTGTGCTTGGATGTGAGACCGGGCGGCGCGTCTGTCGAGGTAACTTTATCGGAGGTAGGCGGCGAGAGGCAAGAGTATCTGCAGGCGGGACCGACCGACATTGCATGCCATCAGGCTCAGCCGGAGTTGCTCGGAGACATGTGCCCTCAGCCCGGCCAGTGTGCTGCTGAAAAAAAAGTTGCCGGTGTGAGACATGACCATTTTGGCGGGCTGAAGTGTCCAGGATTCTTTCCCGAGTTGCTGCGTATCGACTTTTGAAGGGTCGCACAAACAAACGACGGGGCGAAATGGCACATCCGCACTCGCCCACGTGAGCCTTCCCAAAAACCGCAGCACGTGGCTCGCCAGTGTGGTGCAACATCCGAGCGGCCAAGGTAGCAAGCAGCCTCGCAGCGAAAACGGCCCTCTTCCTCCTTCCGTTACACAGCGCCGGAAACAGAAACACCTACAGTATGAGAGTTTGACGTGTGGAAAATGACGCACCGGACATAGTCCTGATTGGCTGACACACAATCAATCAACGCCCGAGGCCGAGCCAGTCGGGCCACTTCTGGCCATGCAAAGCCAGCAACTCTGTTCCCGAAGTTGTCCCTGGTGCCCGCCCGTCCCACTAACCCCCCAGGTTTGCCGGGTTATGGACACTGTGCCCCTTCGCGGCATAGGTGAGACGCGATTTTAGTGCATCCAAAGAGCCGGGTCGCCAGAGATCTGTCACGGTCACCAGCTTTTTATCAGATCTCCTAACTCAAGATTTATTAGCGGCATCTCGAAGTTTAGCCACTGATATTGAGGCTGATGGGCTGAATAGTGAGGCAGGCTTGCATCAGCATAACCTGACGATACACTCACAATCAGCGGTATTAGAGGCAGGCAACCAACCCCTTGCTGGACATGCTCAGAGAGGTCAACCCCACACCTCTGCGGATAACAGCGGCACTTTTCCGATGACAATCACCAGTCGCCAAAGTCCATGCGGATGCCCTCAATGCGAATGGTGGGGTGACGAAACGACAACACTTTATAGACCATTGTCCGCTGTTTGGGTTATTGCGTTGTCGATTTAGGGTAGCGGCGTCCTGTTCAGCGTCAATCATTGTTACTGTAGTGTCGGGTCTTGTTGCTGCTTCATCCACGTCTTCTTGTCTCCCCGTCTGATGTTGCTCTGCCAGCTGGGCAGCCTACACTAGGTGACTTAAGCCCGCGCGGCGTCGGTCCAACTCCGAGTCTAAAATCGCTCCATATACTATTCATAAATAGCTCCGAACCCCGGATTTTGACCTCAGCCAGCATTGTCTGAAGCGAAGGCGAACCAGCGCCAATCACCGCTAGTCCCTCGCATCATTGAATACCTAAAACCTTAATTCAACCCATTGCTAATGTGCGATGAAGTCGCGAGCCTCATTAAACAGACTGATATGGGTTCGATAAGAGCCTCTGGTGTTTGGTCTCTTTTTCACACTCCGTTTGTACCGTCACTCTTTGCTCCGTTCCACACGCCCCCAAAGGAGGAACCGCATGACACCGGTTGATTACGTTGACTCTCTATTCGTGGCGATTTCTCCGCCGTGTGTTTGCAACCAATGTCCATCGTTGACAAGGAAAACCTTGGGGGCGAATGCGCAGGTTACGACGATGTCCAATGGCCGAATGAAGCGAGTTATCCGGCGGTTTCAGTACATATAACACAAGGTGATATGATGATGAGTCTTCCGGGGCCGTCGACTCCTCTGTGGAAATCACATCATTGACGCTCGAGGACGCAACATTGAGCAGATGTGGAGTTGGTGAGGGGAGTCGGGAACTGTAAACGGGACACGGAACTGTAAACGGGACACAGAAGCGACTTGGCCGAGGAAGGACGACGTCTTGACCCCACCACTGAGCTTCTCGGCATCCCTCCCCCTCTCTCGGGAATCCTTGGCATCTCTGCACCTCCCAGCCACGGTTCCCAGAAACCCAGAGGTTGCTCACACCTCGCCAGTGTGGGACAGCGCAGATCAGTTTTCTCTGTCCCAAGTCATGGGACCCTTGCCGGACCGCCCAGTGCAATTGTGTTGTTGCGCACGGTGTCAGGGCGCTTGAGAGACACTACCTGGGACAGGAAACAGAGTCCGGCCTTGCAGATAGCAACATCGAATACGAGTCAAAGGGAACGATATCGCCAAACAATGCATCCCGTCAAGAATCAAACCCAAATGCAGGTAGCTGTCTAGTTCGCCCCTCGGCGGCAGCCCCTGCCGTTGATCAGTGGTGGAATCCGCTGCCTTTCAAGCGCCCTCGTTCACCCCCTTGTACTTTTACTTCCACAACATTCTCTCCGCCATCGATCATCGGGGCATGCCACCACCGTCACGGCCTTGTTTCGCAGCTCATCCATCGAGATGGATGCGAGCGACCCCGTTATAGACTCCACCATTATTTCCAATAGATCCCCGAGTGCAACATCCGTTCCCAGCGACAGCCAGTTACAAGCCAGTTGGGCACCTCCGCTGACTTCGCTCGCCACGGTCAATCCACTTTTAGCATCCCCTCGACCCTTTTGCCGCCTCGCTCACCCCTCCCCCCTCACGGCACAAAAAAGGCCACACTTGGTTGAAAGGAGAAATTACGTACCTTTGGTAATGCTGCGAGGCTAGTGAAGTCGTATCGACGGCTCCCAAGGACCCGGGACGCTTGTTGGGCACCTTTCTCGTCTCTTCTCTCCCATGTAGTGTGTGGCGGCGAGGAGGGCCTTTATGCTTTGTTACCTCCTGAGTCGCCTATTGATGCATAAGCATAATCCGCGCATGTGCTGGAATTTTGAGAAAAACACTAGCACGGTGTATCTCTCCTCCTTTTTTGATGTCCTGGCTGCTGGGGTTCGCGACGCGAGTCATAACACAGACAGCACCACCGTGGGGAACTCGGCGGGCCATCTTGGCTTGGCGGTGAAATTCATCTGGTCGCTTGTGCTGTGGGTGACGAGTGGGTCCCAGCTCGAGCAAGGGAAAGGGGGAGAGATGGGGGGGTGAACGCAGTACAAATCACACTGTATCGTCGAAAAGCGTAATGGCTGGGATTTTCTTGAATAACCCCCCAAAACTAAACTCCCGCATTTTGATAAGCCCATGCTCATGCACCAAGAGATCTTGAGGGATCGCGCGCAGTGCCAGGAAAAAGGTGATTCGATAGAGAGCCACACAGGAGATGCGTGGATTGCCTGTCTGTCGCTAGCCCCGCCACACGGTACTCAAAACTAAGTTGATGAGGTGAAAGGAAAGAGCGCCCGAAAAACCAGTACTTGACACTGGCAGCACGCGTCAGGGCCTCAGGCGAATAGTCGTCAAATAAGAAGAAAATCCCACCGGTGCCTACTAACTGGTTGCTTTTTTTCCCTCCCAACCGCAGTCCCAGTTTCCCACTACCCCCAACAGTTGGAGCGCCCCGACCGCCTCGTCTGCAGCTTGCAGCTTGTTTTTCTGGGATCGCTCTCAGCCTTCCTTCCTCTCGTCCCACTCCACTTTTTTCCTGGTCGGGAACAGCAAATCAGGCTGCCTCGACCACCCCTCGATTTGGGTTCTAGTGCACACGCGCCACGGCTCTGGGGCGAGACACCTGAAAAAGATACCGCCTTCTGCACGCGCCGTGCAGCAAAAGACCCCGGACGGCGGAAAAGCACCTGGCACCATAACTAACCCCATTACCACGAACAGGACGTCCAATAACAAATTTAGCCCATTTGATTTTCATTTCCCCCCCCCCTCCTCGGCGCCCCCAGTATAAATCGCGACCCTCCCGCACTAAACCATATTTTCCCTCGCTCAAACCTTCGTGACGGTAGGTCCACCGCACGTCACTTTCTCCCTGAGACGGTCCCGGCTAAGGGGAAGCCAGCAAGGTCACGACCGCGTCTTCGACGGCACAGAGAGTCATTTCTGGTTTGCCTCGCAGAGCCAACGTACAATCGCACTCTCATGCCGCGCCCCCAGCTCAAGATCACCCCCTAGTATCTCCGAATTGTGCGCTAGCTCTTGCGCTTGCCCGAGCAGAACTGCAGCAAGAATAGACTTGCGCACCAGCAGGCCCGCGAGCAAGCAAGGTCTAGGTCTGTTCTGACTTAGCTTGGACAATTTTAGTGTGCTGGATCCCCTCTCCACACTAAAATTTGGGAGGAGACCACACCACTTTCCACGCGTGGATCTGGCTTGGTCGAGGTGGATGATCCTTGCCGCCCCATCGGCACACCTCCCTCCCTCTTCACAGCGAGCACTGGACTTGTGCCCCCGGGTCGTCGATTTAACTCTGATCACGTCCCCTACACCCACACACTAGGTTGCGGCAAGTCCGGGCTCGCGCTACCCATAACTAAAGCCCGTTCTGTCACGATACCACGCCATTCTGCGGTTCTTGGTTCCCTTGGGTACATGACCTACCGCCGCCGTCCTTCCCACCCCCGCCAACGACGCCTCCGCCGCGCGTTTTTCCGTAGGGACGCAGCCGCAAGCCCGTAAGCCGTATCTCGGACGAGCTTCGCGCCATCCTCACGACGGTCCGTTGGGAGTGCTTGACGCGGCTTTGGATCATTGGCATCGTCGCCCTTGGATAACCGAAGTCCTCGGCCCGTCGAACCCGCGCCGCCAACAGCACACAGGTTGGAGCATGTACTTGGAGCCGAATTCCTCCCAAATCCACCCCGCCTACGTCGCCTCGCAACCGGCCTCCTCACACCCGCCGACGAACTCGCAGGCGCCGCAGCAGCCGCAGCAACCTCTGTCGTTGCAGCCGCCGCCGCAGGACCAGCCGGATTCGGGGAAGGGAGGTTCGGTTGCGCCGGGCAGCAGTTCGCTCCTATCGCCTCCGACGAGCTCCTCCTCTATGGAACGCAGTGCGCCCGAGTACTCGCAGTCAGGTTTGCCTTCGCCCTATCCTAGCAACTTCGGCGATTCCCAGTCTGAGGCCTCATCTGCAGATCACGCATCTGCTGCGCCTTACGGGACCCAACAAGAGGTTCGATCTACGACCTACTCGACATCGGCGACTCCCACGTCAGACTATAGCCTCTATCCGCAGTCGACGAGGTCCAGCTCATTCCCGGAGCACGTTCAACGCTCGTATCATCCAGCGAGCAGCCACGCCGGAGGCAGTGGGGGTATGGCGCAAACACCAACAAGTCCGTTACCAGATGGACGCAACCATCAGACCCAGGTTAAATCTGACAGCGGAGTACCTATAGATCCGTCGATTACAGCCCCGAGCCCGACATATCCGCACGCCAACTATCCCCCTTACGCCGCCCCGCCCCAAGACATGTCCCACAGCTATCAACACGCGGGAAGCGCCAGTCTGTACGCTCAGCCCCGCCCCGACTGGGCGGGATACGGCCCAACTGCCGCGCCCATCACGCCGAGTCACCACGTGTTTTCCCAAACTCCGACTTCCGCCGCCCCGCCAAGTCGACCAAGCCAGGTAGGCCGTAAACTCTCTTGTCTCAATTGTATTCAAAACTTGGAAGGCCGTACTATCTCCGCAATCTCGTGGCTCAGGCTCCTCGTAAGAGATAATCGTTCCAAGACGATATTCCGACAGACGAGTAAAGCCAGAGGTGCAGGGCCCTTGAACGGAGGGCTCTCGTCCAATGGATTTCCTATGGATTCACTAACATTTTTGCCACTCTAGGTATATTCATTTGTGCCCATTCCTGGCGCCCAACAGCACAAGCGTCCTCGACGTAGGTATGAGGAAATTGAGCGCATGTACAAATGTGGTTGGAATGGGTGTGAAAAAGCGTATGGTACTCTCAATCACCTAAATGCGCATGTCACTATGCAGGCCCACGGTACAAAGCGTACCCCTGAAGGTAAAGCAAACCCCATCCGTTCCTTTTCTGGGCATATGATGTCCCTTATATACCAGTGTGTAAGCTCCCGGGTAAACTCGAGCTTTTTTTTGGTGGGCGGCTCACTAGTTTAGTGCGTGCGGCACATACATTCCTCATGCATTAATTGTTGGAGTTTGCACCATTGCGTCGTCTAGCGAGCCAGGGTGAACCAAATCTCCGGGACCACCAGCCGTCTTGGTGCCGTGGACAGACGCTAACTTTCAGCCGCATTCTAGAATTCAAGGAAATCCGCAAAGAATGGAAAGCGCGGAAGAAGGAGGAAGAGGCCCAACGCAAGGCCGAAGAGGAACGCCAACGCAATGCCGTCGGTGCTCAGAACGGGGGAGCTGACGGTCAAGCCGGCACCGACGGCGCGCAACCGGTCACCACGTATCCGCCGTCGCGGTCTGTCCAACTACCACCCATAGGGTATCAGGCTGCATCGTATCCTGCACCTCCCTCGGCTGGTCTTCAGCAGTCTCTACCCGAGTACGGCAGCGGCCACGTCTACTCGAGCTACACACCTGCCTCGCCTTACGGTCAGCCTAATCAGCAAATCTATAACCAACGTAGGTCGGAGCACAATCCTCCGTCCTCGCCATCCGACTCTTAACTCTAACCGGGGCGCAGATAATAATGGTCAGAGCAGCCACTAGAGAGGAGAGGGTACAGGTTGGGAGAGGGTCGTGCGGCTCCAGTACCCGGCTATGAGCTTGATGATCGCAATGCTCTTGAGAAACACCACACATACGATCAGCGATACTATCTGGGCATCCGTGATTCAATGGCCAATAATTTCGCGGGGGAAGCTTGGAAACACAACATTTTCCCAGACCAATGTGGAGCACCGATATTATTCTTCTCGTGCGACATGAAAGTCATCGAGCCGAGGGCAGGGAACAACTTTGCGGGGCCAGTATCAGAAACACCCAGGACACGGGTCAAAAGATGGCTGTTGCATTGGGCTTTCCTTTGTTTTGTACTCATGGGGGAAGGCCGGGGAAGCCTCTGCTTGGGGGTGGGACTGAGGCGTTAACGTAGACAGCGGAGGCATGAGTAATCAGTATGAAGTTGATGTAGTTTTTTGTTTTGCGTTTGATGGAAATACCCGTTGAAATTGGCTATTGGTGAGGGGGCTACGTGCAATGAACGAAAATGGAACACTCTTTTTGGTCTTTGTGCCTATCTCCGGGCATGCTTTCTTGAGGTGGTTGGCTCATGAGTGAGTGCTTCAAGGCAGCACAACAATCAACAGCTATGGGAACATTGAGGCAGGTGGCATGAGAGTCGGAGCAAGCTTGGCCGATGCTCGCATGAGCAAGGTTGCCAGTCACGACAGGTCTTTGATCAGCCGCGCAGCATGCGCGAGGTTCCTTCGGGTGTAGCCAGAGAGATGGACACGCGAAGATCCATGCGGGCGGCCGAACAAGCCACGCCCATCAATAATGCCGATGTGCCTTATTTTCATCCACTCCGGGGCGATCGCCGGGTTCTATCTTTTGATTTTTGATCTCATAGATTTCATTCATGTGCGCTGTGTGTTTCTCACCAAACACACACAAGATATCATCATCTGTTATCTCCATTGGGCTAGGTTGCTGCAGCAAAATATTTATTATAATAATTATTATCAGGGAGGAGAAGAGAAACATGCCCGCCCTATCGGTACCTATCTTGAATCCATCCCTCACCCC
>Ga0247765_1001528_pt1 | contig 10645 bp, 8 predicted proteins | sample UWRJL106311C6_FD_179949 | JGI IMG/M metagenome (GOLD analysis project Ga0247765, IMG submission 179949) | Plant litter microbial communities from Arlington Agricultural Research Station in Wisconsin, United States - UWRJ-L106-311C-6 | ecosystem: Environmental > Terrestrial > Plant litter >... | reverse complement strand
TTCTTCTTCTGCCGTTTTCCGTTTTTTTTTTCTTTCCTTCTTTTCTTTTCTCCCCAGGACATATGCAACATGACACACGACGTGCATTATGTCAGACTGGCCAACAACGAGTCTGATAGAGATGTAGAAGGTGTACGTACAGATACCGCGCCGCCGCCGAAAAAGAAGACACGGTTGACACGGCGCACATCACGATATGCACGTCCCTTGGTCTTTGTCGTCGCCATTATTGTCATTCTGGTCGTCCTGCTCGTTGTCTTGATCAAGTTCACTTCTCAGGACAAGCCTACCTCTCAAAACAACAAGCCAGTTTCTCAACAAGATAAATCAGTTTCTCAAGACAACAACAAGCCTACCGTTAGTCCCAGTCCGCCACCGCGGTTAGAGTTCAAGGCCAGCACCTTCAATTGGACCACTGTCCCACTGCATCACCCGTTTCCCTCCCCTCGTCCCCTGCCCAGCCGAAGTGGGACACCACGACGGGCTGCTCTCCCCAAAATACAACACAATTCTTTCGCTGCCAACGCCAACAGTCCGGAAACCCAACGGCGACGAGAAGCCGTGCGCAAAGCGTTTTTAAAATGCTGGAACAACTACAAAGCCCGCGCCTGGTTACGCGACGAACTCACCCCCGTTAGCGGTGGCGCTCGCGACACGTTTGGCGGATGGGCAGCCACACTCGTCGATTCTCTCGATACGCTCTGGATCATGGATCTCAAACCCGAATTCTACACCGCCGCGGCTGCTGCTGCCACTCTCGATTTCGCCAACACTTCTGCCACGGGCCTAAACACTTTTGAGACCACCATTCGGCATCTCGGCGGCTTGCTGTCTGCGTATGATCTCAGCGGTGAAAACGCCTTACTTCTCAAAGCCACGGAGCTAGGCGAGATGATTTACCATGCATTCGATACGCCAAATCACATGCCGCCATACTGGTTCGACTTTGCGTCTGCCAAAAACGGATCTCTCGTCGCAGATACAGGCGTGGGATCCGCGGCCCCAACATCTTTGTCGCTGGAATTCACTCGTCTCGCACAACTTACTGGGAAACCGAAATACTATGAAGCTATCAGCCTTGTTACCGATTTCTTACAGCGCACGCAAAAATCTTCGGGTCTTCCGGGCATGTGGCCGAAATTTATCAACACCGCAGAGGAAAAAGTCAATGAGGACAATTCGTTTAGTCTAGGCGGTCAAGCGGATTCTCTCTATGAGTATCTGATTAAAATGTTTTTGCTCTTGGGCGGGAGGGAAACCCGCTATGCTGAAATGTATCGCGATTCCATGGATGTGGTGCGGAAACATTTGCTTTTTCGCGCCATGATTCCAGAGGTCAATATCTCGAGGGGGATTCTTTTTCCAGGAGATGCGGTAGTTAATAAGGACAGAGGAGGGGCGATAGAACTGGTTGCCGAGGGTCAGCACTTGTCGTGTTTTGTGGGAGGAATGTTGGGCATTGGTGGACAAGTGCTGGGTGTGTCGGACCATGTCGATGTTGGAGGACAGATTGCCAGAGGATGTGCATGGGCATATGACAATACACCAACAGGGATCATGCCAGAAGTATTCGGGTTGATTCCCTGTGCTCCAGCTGGCAGCGAGGGATCTCCATGCCAATGGGATGAAAATCGTTGGGAAAGAGAAGGGAAGGACAAGAGACTCGGCAAAGGATTCGCGGAAATCAAAGACTCGCGATATATTCTCCGACCGGAAGCAGTAGAGAGTCTGTTTATCATGTATCGCATCACGGGAGACGAAACGTGGCGCGATCACGCGTGGAAGATGTTTGAGCGCATCATGGCAGCGACGGAAACCAAGTTTGGAAATAGCGCTATTGCGGACGTCGCCGTGACGGGGAAGACGGAAAAGAAAGATGAGATGGAGGTGGGTTTCCCTTTTCTCTTTCTCTCCAGTTATGAGAGGTTCAAATTGAAAAGTTGAGAAAGTTGCTAATTTTTTTGAACAGAGCTTCTGGATGGCCGAGACGCTCAAATATTTTTACCTGATATTTTCACCGCCTGACTCGATCAGCTTGGATGAATATGTTTTGAACACCGAGGCACATCCATTCAAGAGGCCAAAGCCATAGACCATGGAAAGAAAGATGGAGGACGATACATACAATGTACGATGTACGATGTACGATGTACTGATACACCGATCAATGATAGACAGGATGAAGTGAGATAAACAGGCAGTAATTGACACAGACACCTGTAGACAGTTGGCAAGCCTGACATGGACAGGACAGGACCGGCAGATGCCGCTCTTCTGTAACAGGTAAGGCGGTGAAAACCGGGCGAATAACCCTCCCCCGCCCTCAGGCAGCCATGCATATTGCTGCCTTCCTGAACTGTCGGAGTGCGAACCTGCAACAGCTGAATTCTTCGCTTCATAGCAAGAATGTCCGGTCTCGAGCCTTTGGCGGCCCTCGGGCTCGCCTGCAACATCTTTCAAGTCGTCAGCTTCGCCCGAGACGTGTACCAATGCTCCAAGACCATTTACGAAGGCCATGTGCCGGAGTCGGCGCGCACCCTCCTCGTTCGCAAGTCGGAAAGCCTCGCAAAGGCCTTTGATGATGCCAGACGAACTGCTGAACAGGCGACCGCCACCACCGCACTCTCACCCAACGACAACGAGCTCTTAAAAATTGCCAAAGATTGTCGCGCGGCCATTACAGCCCTCGCAGATGAGGTGAATAAGTTGGAAAAGGCTTCTTCAAAGTCCAAAGGAAAGCTGCTGGGGTCCGTCCTCATGGGTGCGAAATCGGTGGTCAGGATGAAGGGGAGTAAGGTCAAGGAGCTGAAGTGCCAATTGGAAGTGCATCAATCCACGTTGGAAACCCGGCTCTTGGTCAATATCTGGTAGGTTCTCACTCATGAATCGGCAGGAGGACAAAATGCTAAAATACTTTCCCCGTAATAGCACCGCAACCCAGGCTCTTAGTATCAGTCAGCAGAAGGAGTTCGATACTCTGCACACCACCCTTCGTGGATTCATTTTGTCGTTTTCACAGGGGAATACTCGCCTCGCCGATCTCTTGGCCTACGAGGCCACACTGACCAGGGCACACATCACCGACAAGATTGCTCCTGTCGCTCAAGAGGCAACGCTACGGCGAATGGAAGGGGAATCCAGAGCCGCAAATGGCCGTGTCCGCGAGGCCATCAAGGACACAAAAGACAGTCAAGTGGCCATGAACCTCGAAGCCGCCATGAATTCGAGGCTCGACCGGCTACTTGAAAGCCTGAAATATCCCGCCATGAACGGGAGGCGAAACCAAATCAAGAACCCTTGCCCCGAAACGTTCGAGTGGATATTCAATTATTCCATGGGCAATGTTAGGCAGGGTGACTCGGATGGTGACAACAATATCGAGGGCTCCGATAAAACGTCTGACAACGAACCATTGTCCGCTTTCACGGATAATCATGTCAGCGCCGGTTCTGAGCGCCCCATCCAGGACAACGACAAATGGGACCTGCACATTTTCGACATATGGGAGCGCGAACGCCACGAACTCCGTGTGCGGGACGCCTCACAGAAGTTTTGCCAATGGCTTCAAGCCCCAGAGACAAACCCCTTCTGGATATGCGGCAAGCCTGGGTCCGGAAAGAGCACTTTTGTGAAGTTCCTGTCAGAGCATCCAACAACCCTGAAGATGCTCAATGCACTTGACACAGAAGAGGCCCCAGGCTTCAAGGTTCTATCACACTTTATATGGATCTCTGGGCAGCCAATGGAAGCAAAGATCAAAGGCGTTCTCTGTTCTCTAATCTATCAGCTTGTGCAGACGAATCGCGATCGTTCCTACGGTGTATCGCAGGCGATCTTGAACAAGTTCCCGTGCGTTGAGTTCAAGGACTCTCATTCGGATTGGTCCGCGAGAGAGCTCAAAGAAGTGCTGTTTTTTGTTACTTCAAGCAGCTTGGTGGGACCGCACTGTATTTTCATCGACGGCCTAGACGAGATCGATCCTTCGGAGGGACCAGGCGAGCTTCTTCAACTCCTAAGCGAGATGAGATCCATCCCAAAGCTGAAACTGTGCGTCTCAAGTCGTCCAGAACCAAGGTTGCATGACTATCTCAAGGGCTTCCCGATGATTGAGATTCAGCACTTGACGCACGCGGATATCTGGCAGTTTACATCCCGCAGCCTCAGAAAGGAATTTCAACGCGAGTGCAGCACAACGTTCAACATGAAGGCCGAACAGTATCGAAGTCTCGTCGGTAGCATTTGCCACATGGCCGAGGGTGTCTTTTTCTGGGTTACTTTAGCCCTGAAGAGTTTGTGCCGCGGCCTGAGCGGGAATGACAGCTTCGAAGAGCTAGAGCGACGCCTTCGGCTGCTCCCAAATGATATTCGGGGTCTTTATAGAGACATGTGGAGCAGAATTGGAGAGGACGAAGAGATGTATCAAAAAGACGCCGCGGTCTACATCAATCTCATCCTAGCTCGAGGGTCGTTTCACCGCTCCTATTCACACGGTGTAGTCGAAAGGGCCGACTTGGAAGTACTGTTGGCTAAGAATACCACTTTGGCGGAAGAAATTTTGCATTCAGGGGGTGGTTTTACATTGACTCCGGAGTATTTGGAAGAGAAGTGCGATACCATGCTCCACCACATCAGAGTTCGATGCGCCGGGCTGTTGGAAGTGGTTCATCAGAAAGTCCCACCTGCTGCGTACAGGGGTAACCGCAGCTCTAGCACCAGCGCCAGCATCAGGCTCGTTCACCGATCCGTCAAGGACTTTTTAGAACTTGACCCAGAAGGCAAACGACTCCTCTCACATGACACGTCGTCGAGTCAAGACCGCCACATCAGACTAGTGAGGGCTTGGTTGGCCATAGTCTCTATTGATTCCAAACTCGACCACTGGTTTTCGGCTTTGGATCGATATTGGAATCCTTTGGATATTCTAAGCGACGTTAATCGACTCCAACAACAAGGGGCCATTACGCAGAGTCATTTCGATCAAATTGTCAACCTCATCGAGTCTCTCCTCCCAGGGACCATTGCTTCCAGTATCTGGGGGAAGATTCCCAGGTATGGTAATAATGCATATCGCAGGATGCACACCTGCCAGGCGCACGTGGACTGGCTGGGTCTCGCAGCACACTCACGGAGCTTTGACTTTTTCAAAGAAGCCTTCAACCGCAGGAATAAGGGAAAGTTAAAGGCTCAACTATCTCCCGCCTACAGGACCTACTTGTTTATTCAGGCCGGTTTACCGGGTCATAAATGGCTCGAAGGGCACACCATGTCTGCGGAAGACAAGGTTACCAACTCCTGGAGCCTGGGAAGTTGGCTACTCGAAGACGGGGCCCCTATTGACCCGGATCACATAACACTCCCATGCATCTGCGGCCATATATTGCACAGGCCGAAGTGTCTCATCCCGTGGACAGCCATCTCCACAGTGATTGCCAACATGTTCTGGCACCGCGAGTTCCAACTGGCGCATCGAACGCAATCCCTTCAGACTACCAAGGAGCTACTAAACCGAGATGGTATCGGAAGAACGCTTGGCAGGCAAATTCCGATGAAACTCTTTTTGTCAAAAAAACACTGGGATGTGGATGTTTTGGGGATTGAAATTCTCTCCTACTATGCCGGTACCTGGCCAACTCACAGTGCGAGTCGCCCCTGGAGATATATGGTGGTTGACATGCCGGCCAAACAAGTTTTGCAGTTTATTCTGCGCATCATCTATCCGCCACAGCAGCAGCACTACGATACGGCACTGAGAACGGAGGTCGAGACAGCTCTAAGCCGGATCGCCGTGGAGGAGGAGTATCCGGGGTATAAGCGCCTGTCGATCCCAGTCGGCAGTTTCGTTATGAAGCGCAGTCATATCACCACAACAAATCCAGTATACATTTCAAAGTTGGAAGCGTGCCTCGAACGAGCAACAGTCATTGCCAAGGAGGTGGAAGAGAAGGAGATGCGTCAATCATTATTATCATTATCATTACGTGGCCCACCTAGCTCTAACGGCCTGTTGACCTACCACTTGCTAGATGTACCCGGGCTTCGCGATCTAGTGGAGGAGCTCAATTCCAGCAATGAAAGGCGGTGTTCTTATGATGAGATGGTCAAGGATTGGATTGACCTAGATGTCATGTGGTCGATTTATGATCCGAGGCTGCAGATCCCGAAAATGTGGGTGGACTCGACGGAGAATAAAGATGAAGCTGGTGGATTGGTCAACCAGACTAGTCTATAACAAAGGACAGAGGCTAGTCTGAAGAATCAAATTAGAGGGGGGAAATAATGAAGATAACCGGAGAGGAGTTGGTTGGTTGGATAAATGGTTCATACATGGTGGCATCCAGCATCGTCCGATCCTGAGCCCCCTTTAAGGTCGTTCACTACGGTCTGCTCTAAGCTAGACTTTGACTTGGACGGGATATGGAGACAATTTCTTTCGTATTGGCCCGGATTGCTATAAGACACGGTCATTTTTTTTTTTTTTGCGTATGTTGTGTTTTGCATGGATAGCTTCTTCACCTTTACTAACCAGATGTTATTGTATATTTGATTCTGTGCGTCTCAGAACTCAGAACCGACTCATTGTAGCTGGTGAAGTCCTCGCAGTGTCACCATGGCCATTCTTTCCAGGGTCACACTGTTACACCGCCCGGGCTGTTAACTTGAGATCCGCGAGTGCAGTCTGTTTACTATTTTTAGTTAGTCGGCAAGGACTGTGCTCTTTGAACTGGGCACAACTGGTGTACCCACAAGGCTTACGAACATTGAGCTTGTGACCTGTGACAAAACTTCTAGAGTGCTAGTATCTCTAGGTAGGTATGTTAACGTGACAGCAGGCTTTTTGAGCGAGTTGGGGTGTCAAGCAGAGTCTTGTATTTCACAGCCGCTCTTTAGACCTCTCGATTCCTATTCAGCCCATTTGCTATCTACCTTGGTACCCCATAATTCACTACGCCTGTTGGTTGGCTAGGTTTCAGTCGAGTCCATCTCGAGGGCATGATCCTTATGGGAACGGTTCATGAATTAGAATTCAACCAATCATCCTGGAGTGAATTTGATGCGTGTGAGTGAGTGTCTGTCTATAGTATCTAGGTATTGTATCTTATCTACCTGGGTAAGGTAAGTAGGTAGGTAGGTAGGTACCTATCGCAGTGCACCACTCGCCGCCAACGTTATTTAAAAGCTATGCACCTCAGTCGGATGCCAATTGAAAAGTGCCAATGTGCCACGGCGGCGGCGGCGGCGGCGGCGAGCATTGGGAGGTCCAGACAGTTTGTTCCCAGGTGCTCAACTCCAGATTACAAACGCCCTAGAATTCCGAGAAGGGGGGAGGATGAGGATCAATACTCGGGTTTCATGTCTTTTTCTTGGGGAATCAGGGGCTGTGCATGAATATTTATGATGATTCTGATTTTGAATTAAGCATACCGCCGGACGGAGTTGTAGGAGCTGTGTTCTCGCAATAACTCTGAGTGTCGGAGTTTTAGCAGTTTGTTGCTATTAGTGGCGGTGGTGGTGGTGGTGTATAGAAAAAGTATAAGAACGGGGGGGAAGGCTAGAGTTTGTCGTCCATCATCACCATCACCATCGCCGCCAACACACTCACACTCACACTCAGCTCTCCCCAGTGATACAGCCCCTTCAGACACCGTCTATCTTTTAAAAAAATGGTTCTCGTGCAAAGTCACTCATCCTCCTCGCCTCGGCCCCCTTCCCAACTTCTGACGCCCTCGACAAGCGCCAGACCTCTCTATTAGCGTCAAGTATTGCTAGGCTGAGCAGTTTCGGGGACGATGCGCGGTTGCCACGTTTTTCTGTGAACTATTGCTGTGAGTCTTTTTTTTTCCTACACTCTGCAACATCATGTTTGGAAACTCGGCTTTTCTTTTTCTCTTGTTATCAAAAACTAAACACGCCACTCATTACCCCCCCCCTCTTTTTCACCACAAATACTACAGATACCCAGGTTACTTGAAAAAAGTAGGTAGAAATTAAAGATAGCTCTCCACAAACGCACCCTCCGCCGCCAGCGTCGCATAGTAAAGCTGCGTCTCTCCCATAATCAACATGCGTCCGCCCCCTACAAACTGAAAGTTGGCCGCCGTTCTTCCCGTGTAAATCTTGCCAATCAGTTTGCCCGATGGATTAAATACGTGGATCCCATCGCCCACGCCAGCATACACGTTGCCGTTGCTGTCGCAGTGCACGCCGTCGGGGATGTTGGTGTCGACAAAGGCAAAGGTTTTGCGGTTCTCAAACGTGCCGTCTTCGAGGACGTTGAAGCGGTAGCTGTTATTTGTCAGATTTTTTTCTTTCTTTGCTTTCGAATTTTGAACTTACATGGAAGACGGATTACCCAGCTCAAGTCCGTTACGCCAGATACCCGTGTCGGTGACGTAGGCGTACTTGCCGTCAGGGGAGAAGGTGATGCCTTACAGTCTAGTTAGCCTAACTCGACTTATAAACAACGCAAAAAAAAAAAGAATTACCATTAGGCATGACAAAACCGTCAGCTGCAACTTGCACCGCACCCGTCTCGTCATTGTACCGCCACACCTGCGTCTGCATACCGATGGCCGGACGGAAGTTGTTGGACAGACCATAGGTGGGATCGGTAAAGTAGATCTCAAAGTTCCGCGGGTTGATGGCCAAGTCGTTGAGCGAGTTGAACTGACGACCAAAGAAGTTGTTGAGCAGAACTGTTTCTCAAGTGTTAGTGTGGCCCTTTTACTCGGATAAAAAAAAAAAAAGAGACTTACCCGTCGTGTTGTACGGGGGATTGGGGTTCATGACCATGAGAGCGGGGGCAACGTTGGGACCTTGGCCTTCAGCGGCAAAGAGGATCTTGCCCTTGTATTGAGTGGCGCCTATACATCGTCAGCAACCCGCCATTTTCTTATAATCTGCCATTTCACTCCCGAGACCTACCGTTTGGATTCGGAATCTCGGGCGTAGACGGCACAAGCGTCACGTTGACCTTGCCGACAGCATTGCGCGTCGTCTTTACCGACTCGGCTTCCTTGAGTGAGATCTTGTAAATGGCCGCTGATTTGTTAAGACCAGTTCCGGCATCAGGATTTCCCGCGTTCTGCACGAAAAAGACCTCGTCATTGGGCTTGTACCAGACGACAGCCTCGTGGAAGATGGGATCCTTGGGTGTCTGGGCGAGGGTGGTGAAGGTCGGGTTGTTGCCGATAATGGCGAGAAACTCATCGTCATAGACGTGGAAGGGCTTCTCCAAGAGTCCCTGGCTGGTGTAGTTCTGGGGAGTCCATGGGGGCTGATGTATGTCAGTTCGGCTCTGGACGCGTGCAGAAAGAGAGAAAGCTTACGCTGCTGGCATTGTAGTCGACAGCTGGAGGCACCTTGGGCAACACGTTGAGGGCCTTTTGGTTGATGACCTGAGCCAATGCCGGAACAGCACGCTTGACGGGAACTACGCCCGCATAGACATTTCCAAGCAATGCTGCCGTCGTGGCAAGAGAACGAATTGACGCCATGGCGATTTTTTTTTTTTCTTCTCTATGTAGATCAGGATCACTGAAGAAGCAGGGGAAGAAAGCAAGTAGAAATAAAGTTTGAGTCAATTGAGAGGAGCTCCCGCTTTTTGAACGCTTGTTTTTGTCCGGCGCGCGTCCGTTTTACCAATCCTAACGTCGGGTGGTGACGTGAGGGGTTCCAATGCAGGAACACGACCTCCCCGTCCCTTCGCCATCCCAACCATGGATGATTACAATATCCGTGCATCTGGCTGATCACCGCACATCATTACCCGATTTTGGGCTCGGTTTGGTTGACCACTCTCCTTGGGGTCGATCCCCGCATTTCCACCACATTTTTTCCAGGAACAAAAAAATCCCCGGCGGACTGCCCCATTGCCCGGGCCCCGAGCAGGGTATAGAGTTGGGATTTTGATGCCACCCATATGGATTCTCATGATATACATCCGTCAGTTTGTTTCTGGGTTCCCTGAAAATTTGCCGAAATGTGAATATTACCCAGCCGAAATAAAGTCTAGACTGCCTGTCCAGACTGCCTGTTCAGCATGGGGCTTTTTATGTTAAAGTGTTATCATGAGACATTTCTAGCGTGTTTTGGACTGCACATTGATGGTCGACTTTGTTTGCACAAGTGGGTCTCTAACTAACACATGGCCTAACACAAGGCCATTTATCAAATTTTCAATATTCGGTCCTCGCTTCCAATGTCACAATATAGCCACCTCGTCCAGCCCGTCGGACTGGAACGCCCAGGCTGCCCAGACGGTGCGGGGACATTTGGCCACTTTCCTGGGATAGGAGTGGGGAACCATTTATGTCATGTCGGCTAGTCCGATGATAAAAAGTTTGAGCTAGATCCAAGGAAAAAAAAAAGAAAATAAAGCCCAGCATCAAAAGTGATTAAGCTGGAAGATGTGTACCAAGGCCCGCCTACTCTCCGAGTCACTCAACACTCCTTGGACAAATCAGCAATATGCAATCAAAACCTTCCCATCCGTATGCCACCAGGCCCAGATCCAAACATGAAACTACGACCCTCAACACCACCAATTTGCCCTGGTAAACTGTAGCCTCTCACTACCTAGTTAGCGGCTTAGCTGTACCGTACTAGTTTTCGTGATCCATCGCTGCGGAAGGTGTAAATTCACCCC
>Ga0247765_1001525_pt1 | contig 10650 bp, 12 predicted proteins | sample UWRJL106311C6_FD_179949 | JGI IMG/M metagenome (GOLD analysis project Ga0247765, IMG submission 179949) | Plant litter microbial communities from Arlington Agricultural Research Station in Wisconsin, United States - UWRJ-L106-311C-6 | ecosystem: Environmental > Terrestrial > Plant litter >... | reverse complement strand
ATTCTTGATCGAGGGAACGGAGATCGACTGATGGCAGAGCAGCAGGGGAACGAGGTCCGCGAGGTCTCCCGCGAGGAGGCCCGCAAGATGGTCGACGAGGGCGCCCAGCTCGTCGACGTGCGCGCCGACCACGAGTGGGAGGCGGGCCGCATCGCCGGTGCCAAGCACGTGCCGCTGCCGGAGCTGCCCCAAAGCACCGGCGAGCTCGACAAGGACCAGCCGGTGGTTGTCTACTGCCGCGGCGGTAACCGCTCCTCGATGGCCGCCGCCGCCCTCAATGACGCCGGCTACGAGGCAGTGAAGCTGACGGAGGGGATCGTCGGCTGGGCCGAGGACGACCTGCCGCTGGAGCCGGAGGAAGGCTACGTTGCCGAGTCCGGCGAGGCCGCGGCAATTCTGCAGGCGCAGAAAAAACCTTCGCACAGCTGATTTCGGGGATTTCCCTGCTTCTGAAGCGGTTTCAGTCGCCTCAGCGACCGCTCAAGAATTTAAATACCTGAATCCCAATCGGGTTTGCTACCTTTCTGCCATGGAGGTAGCCGTCGCAGAGAACAAGGAGCAGAAGGGCAAGGGCCGGGTCGGGACCCTTGAGAACCCCGAGACTTACAAGAACGTCCCGGGCCACTTCATCCCGATCATCGAGCGCGAGTTCGACGACTTCGACAACGAAGCCGAGCAGTTCCTCTCCGGCCAGCTGGAAGAGAACCAGTTCATCGGCTTCCGCCTGAAACAGGGCGTCTACGGCCAGCGCCAGGCCGACGTCCAGATGATCCGGATCAAGCTTCCGTTCGGCGGGGTCACCCCCGAGCAGATGGACTCCTTCGCCAGCGTCGTCGAGAAATACGCGCCGCTGAACAAAGGCCACATCACCACCCGCCAGAACATCCAGATCCACCACGTGCCGCTGCGCGACACCGAGCTGCTGCTGCGGGAGATCGCCGAAGCCGGCCTCTCCTCCCGTGAGGGCTGCGGCAACACCGTCCGCAACGTCACCGGCGACCCCTGGGCCGGCGTCGCCGCCGACGAGGTCTTCGACCCCACCGCCCACGGCACCGCCTACGTCCGCTACTTCGTCCGCCACCCGACGACGCAGCTGATGCCGCGCAAGATCAAGACCGCCTTCACCGGTTCCGACGAGGACCGGGCGATCACCGGCATCCACGACATCGCCTACATCAGCCGCGAAAAGGACGGCGTCAAGGGCTTCGAGGTCCGGGTCGGCGGCGGCACCTCGATCATGGCCCGCGTCGCCCCGACCCTCTACGAGTTCGTCGAGGCCGACAACGGCGACTACCTCAAGGTCGCCGAGGCCGTCTTCCGCATCTTCGACCGCCAGGACTGGCTGCGCGTCAACCGCGCCCGCGCCCGGATCAAGGTCCTCGTCGACAAGATCGGCATGGACGCCTTCCGCGAGCTTGTCGACGAGGAGCTCCAGGGCGACTGGGTCGAGGAGCGCGAATTCGGCCCCGAGCTGGTTGAGCGTCTCAGCTACGCGCCCGACGAGGAGGCGAACGCCCCCGAGGCGCCGCTCGCCCCGTCCTCGCCGAACGGCGACCGCACCGAGTTCGAGCGCTTCCTCGCCGGCAACGTCCAGGCGCAGCGCCAGGAGGGCTTCTCCAGCGTCGAGGTCAAGGTCACCCGCGGCGACCTCACCCCGGAGCAGTTCCGCGGGCTCGCCCAGATTATGCGCGAGTTCACCGGCGGCTCCGCCCGCAGCACCGTGCAGCAGAACTTCGTCCTGCGCTGGATCCGCGACGAGTCCCTCTACGACGTTTGGGAGCGGCTCACCGCCCTCGGCCTCGGCGAGGCCGGCGCCCGCGAGATCACCGACGTCGTCTCCTGCCCCGGCACCGACAGCTGCAAACTCGGGATCACCTCCTCGATGGGCCTCAACCGGGCGATCAAGGAGCGGGTCGACTCGCTGCAGATCACGGACGAGCTGACCAAGCGCATCCACATCAAAATGAGCGGTTGCCCGAACGGCTGCAGCCAGCACCACATCGCCAACATCGGCTTCTACGGCGCCTCGCTGAAGGTCGGCGGCCGCCAGATGCCGGCCTACATCCCGCACATCGGCGGCAACTTCGAGGGCGGCGAGGTCGTCTTCGGCAAGCGGCTGAAATCACGGCTGCCGGCCAAACGGGTGCCGGAGGCGGTCGAGCGCTGGGTGCGCCTCTACGAGACCGAGCGCAACGAGGGCGAGGAGTTCAACGCCTTCGCCGAGCGGGTCGGCGCCGAGCCGTTCGAAGCGGCGGCCAAGGACCTGACTCTGCCGTCCGAGTTCAGCCTCGAGACGATGCAGGACTTCATCGACTGGAACCGATCGAGCCCGTACGAGGTTGTGCGGGGCGAGGGAGAGTGCGCGATCTAGCTCGCGCCTCTGCGGAGCGATGAAACCACCTCCCGTCACCCTGTCTGGCACCGTCCCCACACCCGCGGACCTCGACCACGAGGCGATCGCCGCCGAGCTCGAGCAGAGCACGGCGCAGGAGGCGATCGAGTGGATGTTCGACACCTTCGGAGAGCAGCACTACATCGCCTGCTCGTTCCAGAAAACCAGCTCGGTGACGGCGCATCTTGCGACCACGGTCAACCCCGAGGCGCGCTTCTTCTACCTCGACACCGAGGTCCTCTTCGAGGAGAGCTACGAGACCCGCGACCGCCTCGCTGAGTCGCTGGGGATCGAGTTCGACCGCTTCCACAACTTGACGCTGGAGGAGCAGGAGGCCGAGCACGGCCCCGAGCTGTGGAACCGCGACCCCGACGCCTGCTGCGGGATCCGCAAGGTCGAGCCGATGCGCCGCGCCCTCTCTTCCGTAGACTGCTGGGTCGCCGGCGTCCGCCGGGCAGACTCCAGTAGCCGTTCCGGCACCCCGAAGTTCGGCTGGGACAAGCGCTTCAACCTCTGGAAGCTGAACCCGCTTGCGGACTGGACCGAGCGCGACGTTTGGAACTACATCCGTGAGCACCACCTCCCGTACAACCCGCTCCACGATCGCGGCTACCCGTCGATCGGCTGCACCCACTGCACGAAGCCGGTCGAACCCGGCGGCGATCTGCGCGACGGCCGCTGGAGCGGCATCGCCAAGACCGAGTGCGGGATCAACTAGCGCCCGCAGCTTTCTAGCGGCGCGACCTCTTCTGTATCCGGACCATCCCTAACCCTCCCCCGATTGGTGAAACGAGTAGATGAGCGAGACCATGGCTGAGTTGTCCCTGACCCTTTCCGAGCGCCACACGGCGGACTTCGAGATGATCGGCAACGGCGGTTTTGCGCCGCTGACCGGCTTCCAAGGTTCCGCCGACTGGGAGCGAGTCTGCAGCGAGATGCGGACCGCCGACGGTGAGTACTGGCCGATCCCGATCACGCTGGCGACCGACCTTGACTGCGCGGTCGGCGACGTCGTCGAGCTGTCCTCAGACGAAGGCAAGAAGCTGGGGCGGATCACCGTCGAGGAGATCTGGGAGCGGGACGTCAAGCGCGAGGCCGAGCAGGTCTATGGCACCACCGACGAGGCCCATCCGGGCGTCGCGGCGATCTACGAGGAGGGCAACCGGATGATCGCCGGCCCGATCGAGGTCGACGCGCTGCCCGACCACGACGAGGCCTTCATGCGCCGTTACAAGACGCCGGCCGAGCACAAAGCCGACTTCGAGGCGCGCGGCTGGAAGAAGATCGTCGCCTTCCAGACCCGCAACCCGATCCACCGCGCCCACGAGTACCTGACCAAGGCCGCGCTGGAGACCTGCGACGGGCTCTTCATCCACCCGCTGATCGGCAAGACCAAGGCCGGCGACATCCCGGCCGAGGTGCGGATGCGCTGCTACGAGGTGCTGATGGAGAACTACTACCCGGAGGACCGCGTGGTCCTCGGCGTGAAGCCGGCGAAGATGCACTACGCCGGTCCCCGCGAGGCGGTCCTGCACGCGATCGTCCGCCGCAACTACGGCGCCACGCACTTCATCGTCGGCCGCGACCACGCCGGCGCCGGCGACTACTACGGCACCTACGACGCCCAGAAGATCTTCGACGAGATCGACATCGAGGAGCTGGGGATCGAGCCGCTGATGTTCGAGCACACCTTCTGGTGCAACGAGTGCGAGGGGCTGGCTTCGAACAAGACCTGTCCCCACGACCAAGAGGCGCGCCTGTTCCTATCCGGGACCAAGGTCCGCGAAATGCTCGGCAACGGCGAAAGGCCGCCGCACGAGTTCTCGCGCGACGAGGTCGCCGACATCCTTATCGACGCTTACAAGGAGGACTGACAAAGCATGGCTGGTGAGAAGGGCTTCACTCTCTGGTTCACCGGGCTCTCCGGGGCCGGCAAGACGACGATTTCCCGAGTGCTGGAGGGACACCTGCGCGAGCGCGGCTCGAAGCTGGAGATCCTCGACGGCGACATCGTCCGCGAAAACCTCTCCAAGGGGCTCGGCTTCTCGAAGGAGGACCGCGACACCAACATCCGCCGGATCGCCTTCGTCGCCGACCTGCTCAGCCGCAACGGCGTGCCGGTGATCACCGCGGCGATCTCCCCCTACGCGGCGATCCGCCAGGAGGCCCATGAACTGATGGGCGACCGTTTCGTCGAGGTCTACGTCAAGGCTTCGGTCGACACCTGCGCCGAGCGCGACGTCAAGGGTCTCTACGAGAAAGCCTTCAAAGGCGAGATCAAAGAATTCACCGGCGTCTCCGACCCCTACGAGGTCCCGGAGAACCCCGACTTCGTCTGCGACACCGAAAGCGAGACTCCGGAGGAGTCTGCCGAGAAGCTGCTGGCATACCTCGAGCAGCGGGGGCTGATTCCCGCCCAAGAGGCCGCTGCCGCCTAGCGACAAGCTGTTGCAAGGGGGGCCGGGACTCCCGGCCCCCCTCTCTTCATCCGGCCTGAAGCTTTATTCCGTGAGCCGTTCGAGGACCTCGCGGTCCTCTTCGAGGCGCCTCTTGAGGCGTTTCTGAAAGTCCTGGTCGGCACGACGCGCGGCGATGTGGTTGTCGATCGCTTCGCGGACCACCTCGGAGACCGGCATGTCGTCGGCCCGGGCAACGGCGGCCAACTCGGCTGCCTTGTCCTCGGGAAGGCGGAGGCTCATGGCTTTCGTGGACACTGAGTTCAGCTCAACTTTTACTGGTTAAAACAGGACTGATCTATGAGAATCGTACCAAAGTGAAAAAAGTTTGATCAGATTTAGCATTTAATTTTGGTAGCGTGATACCAGGATGGAGGAGAGACTCCAGCTGGGAGACCTACTGTTTATAGGAGAGGCGGTGCTAGGCACCCGAGCCGAGCTGCTGTCCCGGATGGTGCTGGTCTCAAGCGCGGAGTCGGCGCTTGCCGCTCCTTTCGCCAGCTTCGGCGGCATCGACTTCTACCCCAATCCTGTTGAGCGGGCGGCGATCTGCTGCTCCCGCTTGATTCGCAACAGCCCCCTCCCCGACGGGAACAAGCGGGTCGCATATGAGTGCATGCGAGAGATGCTGGAACGCGGCGGGTTCCCGTGGCCGCGTCCGCGGGAGGATGCGATCGAAATCGCGGAAACGATTGAGGCTCTTGCCGCTGGCACCCTCGGCGAGGCGGAGTTCGTCTCGTGGGTGCGAGCTCGGGTGGCGTTGGGGGAACGACTGCGAGGGCGCCCCGCGGGGGAGGCAACCGTCTAAGGGTGGGCCGCCTCAACCGCCTCCGCCAGGAGGCGGGTTGCCCGGGGGAAGGCGGGCTCTGGGAGGCAGGCGAAGCCCAGCACCAGGGCCGGGGGACTGGGGCTATGGAAACTGTGGAGGGCGAGACCCTCTACGCCGACGCCGCGCTCGGCGGCTGCGGCTATGACGGCGGCCTCGTCGATTCCTTCGGGGAGGGCCAGCGTCTCGTAGAGGCCGGCGAAGCTTTCGCCGAGGCGGGCTTCTGGGAGCGAGTCGGCGACGGCGTGCGCCAGGGCTTCGCGGCGCCGTTCGTAGAGGAGCCGCGTGCGGCGGATGTGGCGGTCGAGCTCGCCGCGCTCGATGAAGTCGTGGAGGGCCAACTGGCCGATTGCCTCGGTGCCGGAATCCTCGATTGCCTTGACCTGGATCAGCGGCCAGGCGAGCCAGGAGGGCAGCTGCATCCAGCCGAGGCGCATCGCCGGCGCCAGCCGCTTGCTGGCGGAGCCGATGTAGACGACGCGCTCGGGGGCGAGGCCTTGCAGGGCACCGATCGCGGTGCGGTCGTAGCGGTACTCGGAGTCGAAGTCGTCCTCGATGATCAGCCGCTCGCTGCGCTCGGCCCACTCGACCAGCTGCGTGCGGCGCTCGCTGCCGAGGACGCAGCCGGTGGGGAACTGGTGGGCTGGGGTGACGAGGACCACCTCGATGTCCTCCCGCTCTAGCGCGTCGACTCGCAGGCCGTCCGAGTCGACCGGGATCGGGACCACCTCGAGCCCGGCCTGCTCGATCGTCAGCCGGTGGCGATGCCAGCCTGGGTCCTCGATCGCGATCCGCTCGACACCCCGTTCCGCCAGCCAGCGGCAGAGAATCGAGAACGCCTGCGAGAAGCCACCGCAGACCAGCATCTGTTCCGGGTCGGTGGCGACGCCGCGGACGCGGCCGAGGTAATCGGCGAGGCTCTGACGCAAGGCCGGCACGCCGCGCGGGTCGGGATGGCCGACGGCGTCGAGCGGCGCCTGCCGCAACGCCGCCCGCAGCGAGCGCAGCCAGCGGTCGCGGGGGAAGGCGGCGAGGTCCGGCAGGCCGGGGTGGAAGTGGTAGCGGAAGCTGGGGAGGAGCGAGCCGGCGGGCTCGCGCGCCCGCACTGCCCGCACCGCTCGTGCAACCCGCACCGGCGCGCCCTGTCGGGTCTGCAGGTAGCCCTCGGCGGCGAGCTGCCCATAGGCCTCGGTGACGACACCGCGAGAAACCTCGAGCTCGTTCGCAAGCGCTCGGCTGGAAGGGAGCCTCGTGCCACCAGTCAGCCGCCCCTCGCGGATGCCATCCCGGATCGCCCGCTCGATCTGTTCGTGCAGCGGAAGGTCTGCCTTGCGGTCGAGGCGGACAAGCAGCGATGGGCTGACAACTGGCCCTAAAGCATCAGGCATTACTGGAACTGTAAAGGGGTCCAGTAGTCCCCTAACGTGCTAGGCCATGAAGCGGATCACGATCGTCGGCGGAGGCATTGGCGGGCTCGTTGCGGCTATCTCCTGCGCAGAAGCTGGCCTCGAGGTGCGCCTGCTAGAGGCGCACGAGGAGCTTGGAGGGCGCGCCCGCAGCACCGACGGCGCGTACAAGGCGAACTTCGGCCCGCACGTCATCTACAAGGATGGCCCGGTCTGGAATTGGCTGCGGGAGCGAGAGGTCCTGCCGCCCTATCGGGGCTTGCCGCTGGCCGGCGTCCGCTTCCGCTGGCAGGGGGAGGCGCGGCGGACGCCGCCCCTGGGCTCGATTCCGGCGGTGATGCGATTGCGCGGCCGCCAGGCGCCGGCCGACCAGGACTTCCGCAGCTGGGCTGCTGCCCAGACGGACGAGCAGACCGCGGCGATGATGAGCGCCGCCGCCGGCGTCTACACCTTCCACCACGATCCCGGCGAGCTTTCGGCCGCCTTTGTCTGGTCCCATTCCGTCCGCGTCCTGCTCAACCCGTTGCCGACGGCGCGCTACCTGGTTGGTGGCTGGGGCGCGCTGATCGAGGCGCTGGCGGAGAAGGCGCGCCGGCTCGGCGTCGCGATCGAGACCGGTTCGCCGGTCGACTCGCTGCCCGAGCCGCCGGTGATCGTCGCCACCGAGCTGAACCAGGCGAGCGCGCTGCTGGGAGAAGAGCTGAGCTGGCCGAGCGGGCACTGCGTCTGCCTCGACCTCGGCCTCTCCCACCGCCGCGGCGATCCTTACGTCGTCTCCGACCTCGACGAGGCGGGCTGGGTCGAGCGCTTCAGTGCCCCAGACCCCTCGCTCGCTCCGAAGGGTGAGGAGTTGGTGCAGGCGCAGATCCCGGTTCGACCGGGGGAGAGCACTGAGGCCGCCGCCGCGCGGCTGGAGCGCCTGCTCGACCTCTCGCTGCCTGATTGGCGCAGTCGCGAGACCTGGCGCCGCCGCCAGGTAATGAAGGGACGCACCGGCGCCCTTGACATGCCCGGGACCAGCTGGCGCGACCGCCCCGCGATCGAGCGCAGCGACGGCGTCTTTCTCGTCGGCGACATGGTTGCCGCTCCCGGCCTCCTCTCCGAGGTCGCCTGGGCCAGTGCCGTTCGCGCCAGCGAGCTGGCGATCGAGGCGGCCGGCTCGCGCCCGGCTGCCCTGCGCGCGGCCTAGCCAGAAGCAAAACTTAAGCTTCCGACCGCGCAAGGCGGCCGGAAGCGGGATGCAGATGACTGGTTAGTTGATGTAGGGCCTTAGCAAGTCTTCCCTCTACACACGAGCGGGATCGTCTTCTGCATGCTGATCAGCATCTGTTGTCACCTCCTCTCCGTTTATTTACTGGAGAAGTTTCCAGCAATGAACAACATGGTGTTCCGCGCAAGCGGTTGATTGACCGACTACGATCAATCACTCAGGAACTTCGAAAGGGAGAACGTGGCTACCAGGGCTCAACGCCGGCAGGCGACTCAAAACCGCATCAAGGCGATGTCGCACCCGCTTCGTGCGGAAGCGTTCAGGCTGATCCGCGAAAGCGGGACGCTCAGTCCCCGGGAAATCGCGCAGGAGCTGGAAGCCGACCTCAAAGACGTCAGCTACCACGTTCGCAAACTCAGCGAGTTCGACTGCGTCGAGGAAGTCTCGAACCGGCAGGTGCGCGGTGCGGTCGAGCACTTCTACCGCGCCACCGAGCAGGCCATGGTCGACACCGAGGAGTGGGCTGAGCTTGCCGAGGCCGAGCCGCAGATGGCAGAAGCGCTGACCGACGAAATCATGCAGGGGGTCGTCGACGACTACACCGCCTCTCGGCGGGCGGCCGTGGTCGGACTCGACGAGGAGTTCTGGATGGTCCGCACCCTGCCCCTGCTCGATCCCGAGGGGGTTCGCGAAGCGCTCGAGGCCTCCGAGGAGTACGAGGCAGCGATGACGGAGATTGCCGCCCGCAGTGCCAAGCGCCGCCTCGAGGAAGGCACCGAAGAGGTCCCGGTTTCCGCTTCGATCGTCCTCTTCAAGATGCCGAAACGGCGCCAGCGGCACCTTTAGCTCGAAAAGAATCCAGCGGTGGAGGGTTGACGCCGACCTCAAGTGTCAGGTTCACTGCTGTCTACGAGTTCGTATGGCGGCAGCGAAGAAAGACGACGACAACCGGTACCTCCTGCAGGCGCTGCGCCACCCGCTGCGCAGAGACCTGCTGAAGATGGCGATCGAGCGCGGGGAGGTGAGCCCGATTCGCGCCGCGCGCGAGGTGGAGACACCAGTCTCGACGGTCAGCTATCACCTGCGGGAGCTGGCCAAAGTGGGGGCAGTGGCCAGCGACGGCGACGAGCCCGGCACGGGTCCGCTCGAACAGGTCTACACCGCGGACGAGGCGATGCGGCGGATACCTTCGGTGCGGGAAGCCATCGGGCTGCCGCCTGAGGAGGAAAGTCGCGACTCCCTTTGACCTCTGGTGGGGAATCGGCGCGGAGCGCCTACGACCGGCTCGCTTCCGCCTACGACGAGTACACCGCTGCAAATAACTACGAGATGTGGCTCGGGGAGGTGCTCCTGCCCGAGCTGGAGAAGTACGGGCTGCAGGTGGGGTGGGCGCTGGACGTGGCCTGCGGGACCGGCCGCGCTTTCGAGCCGCTGCTGAGTCGCGGCTGGCGGCTGTTCGGTTCCGATGTCTCTTCCGGGATGCTTGCCGAGGCCGCTCGTAAATTCGGCTCCGCCGTCCCGCTGCTCGAGCACGACGCCCGCAACTTGCCGCCGATCTCCCCCGGCGCCGACCAGCCCGAGGAGAGCGCTTTCGACCTGGTCCTAATGCTGAACGACGTGGTCAACTACATGATCGAGGCCAAGGACCTGGAACTGATCTTTGACGGCGTCAGGCGGAACCTCAACCGTGACCACGGCCTCTTTGTCTTCGACGCGAACGCGCTCTCGCTCTTCCGGGAGGAGTTTCTCACCGGCTTCAAAGAGACCGGAACCGGTGACTGGGAGTGGTGCGGAATGACCGACGAGGCCAAGCTTGGGGGAATCTTCGAAGCGACCCTCGCCGGTCGCGGGATCGAGCCGCACGTGCACCGGCAGCGGCACTGGCCGGTGGAGGAGATGACGGCAGCGCTGGAGGCATCGGGTTTGCGCTGTCTCGCCGTACTCGGTCAACGCGAGGCGGGCGACCGCGTCGTGCTTTCCGACCCGCCGGACGAGGAGCGGGACGCGAAGGTCGTCTACATCGCCGCGCCCGCGGACGCCGCTAGGGCTTAGGCGGCACCTGCGGCTCGCCGAGGCCGTAGGTGTCATAGGCGCCGAACTCGGCGAAGGTCTTGTGGGTGGGGCCGTGGTAGTCGGAGGAGGCAGTGGGGACGAGGCCGAGCTCGGAGCAGAGCTCGAGCAGGTGCTCGGTCTGCTCCTTGCTGTGGGTCGGGTAGTAGGTCTCGACGCCGTCGGCTTTGAGCGAGCGGATTAGGTCGTCGACCTCGTTCGGCTCGGAGATGTCCCAATAGGGGTGGGCGATGACGGCGATGCCGCCGGCTTCGCGGATCAGCGTGATCGCCTGCGCGGCGGTGGGCCAG
>Ga0247765_1001524_pt1 | contig 10654 bp, 8 predicted proteins | sample UWRJL106311C6_FD_179949 | JGI IMG/M metagenome (GOLD analysis project Ga0247765, IMG submission 179949) | Plant litter microbial communities from Arlington Agricultural Research Station in Wisconsin, United States - UWRJ-L106-311C-6 | ecosystem: Environmental > Terrestrial > Plant litter >... | reverse complement strand
TTGAGGATAGTTGTGGTAGGGTGATGGAAATTGATCCACTCGCTTAGATGATCCGCTCGCTTATCACGCACGTTACATGGGGTTGTATAAAGTAAAGTTAGGGGGGGGGGTAGGTACCCCGTCCGATAAGCAACCGCCCCTGTCAAAACATGTGCCTCTGGAAAGTGCATCCCCGAGCAGGGGTGGAATCCTCGAGACAAGGATATAAATACCGATACCCACTACCGATGAGGGGGGACTTGTCAATTCGACTGGAAAACATGACTGGAGAAATAGCGGTGCTTTGAGACATATTTTGCAAGCTAACCCAACTATGAGTGTTTACAGTCGACAGTTTTGAACCGTGGATCAACGAATGGTAATAGCAGGGTTCCTCTCTTCTTTTCTTCTCTTTTCTCGGGTAACGCTATGACTGGTTCAGGAAAGGAGGCTCTTGTCAAAATCAGGATACTGATTTGTATTCCCTACCCTCGATTAGGTAGAAATGAGTTATCAATCTGACCAAGGTGCTCGCCCCCTTCTCATCAACTCGGCACACCCCCTCGCTGCCACAGCCAACGAATCATTTACAAGACAGGGCGGCATCTCGCCGAGATGACCTCGCATGGCTTCGTATAACCTCTTGATAAACTCTTGATCCACGGCATCACCCGACAGCATAATAACATCCGGCTTCATGAATCCCCATTCCCTGAGTATGACCAGCAAGAAATCCTTCACATCCAGCCAATACCCTTCCTCCCCTCCTCCTCCTCCCCCTTGGTATTCCCCATTCGCCACCTGCCTGCCTAAAGTATAATTCTCAACATGTCTCCACTCTGGCTCGAAGATATCGGTTGCAGTACGCATTTTACAATGCGAAACCTGCAAGGCATTACGCCCATAATGCACCGCCATAACCGCCGTGTCGGCGAGGAATTCCTCTTCCTCGCGGTTACATTCCTCGATATCCCACCACGTTTTACATAAACCCAATCCCATACCCGCGTAGGTGGCGGCGTTTTCCCATAAAAACTCGCGGAATTGCCATTGTGGCGTCACGTAGTTGATTCCCAGGTGGAAAGCCACGTCTTCGATATCGTCTTTGTAGAGCGCGGCGAGATGGGGAGCGGAGAAGACGGCTTCGCGAATGGAAATGCCATGTGCGGCTTCGAGTTCGCGGCGCGCCGAAGCGAGCAGGGAAGAAAGGATGCCGACTTCATACGACGCCGGAAGGCCCACGGATTTGGCGGTATTACGAGCCAACCACCGTGGTCGATCCGCCCAGTATTCGCCATCGTCGCGGTAAGGGGGCGCGAGATGGCGGGAGGAATCGAGCGAAAGCTTAGCCATGACTTTGCGGTATTCAGCGCCGCCGTGTATGACTGTCGTGTGTGTGTCGAGGCGTCCATCGGGGTAGGAAAAGATGACGGCGGCCGCGGCGTAAGAGCTATGTAGGGAAAAACCAACACTAAAGTTGCGATACGAGGGGAACAAGACAGTAGGTTCGAAGCGTATCGGGTGTTGCTGCGACTGGTCGAGTCCAAAGACTGGACAATAGAGAAGAAGAAGAAGCAGCGACAAGACGACGAAAGCGGGATTAAAATGGCGACACCGACACATGTTTGGGAGGTTGTGATTTCAAATGCAGTACCGCGAAGTAGAGTGTGAAAGGAACTGAAAGAACTACCTTGATGCGGGAAACGAGTTGAAATTAAGCAATACGAGGGGATCTCATCCCCCCTGAGAGAGAGAGAGAGAGAGAGAGAGAGAGAGAGAGAGAAAATGGGTTCTTGAATTGATAGTGAGCACTGAGGAGATTGGCTCTTGGAAATGATTGTTTGGCGGCGGGGGGGACAATATGAAACGCAGAGTTGGCAAGTTGGCGATTTTGTCCCACCACAAACTCGGAAGCAAACTTGTTCCTTGCATGCTTCCTATTGGCCGCTGGATTACCTCAGCCACGGGCTTTTCGAGAAAAACCATTGTGTTTGCTTTTTTTGTCTGCAAGTCATTTTTTCCAAGGCATCCGTTTTGATCTAGGTTCGGAGGTATTTTATGCCTCGCCGTGTGGACTTGGGTCTTTGTCTCGTGTTAGGTGTTTTACATTACTGAAGCTGGCAAACTTATCTGATATAGATTAAATGTGGTGATACATTATTGCACTGCCTCTTCTCTTGCCTCAATGAGAGTCTGGGAACACTGATAGCATGTTTTGTTTCCCGGATCCCATTGTGTCCGCTCCAGGTCAGTTTCATACTACCACTGGGAAGGACTGCGTTAACTAGCAATATATATATATATATACATCTCACGACCAGGTCTCGGTGGAAAAGTTGCGTCCACGTCCTTTTGGACAGAAATCTGCCATCCTCATCTCCAAAACTTTGACTTTTTTCCCTCTCGTGATCTCAACATGGCGCACTTTGTGATTTTCTCCTTCTCCCTTTTATTTCCCCTTGGCCTCGGAAATCCCTTCCCACAGACACCCAACCCAGCCAGCACCTCCAGGCCGTTGACCTGGGCTGTCATTGGTGATTCCTGGGCCTCGGGCGTCGCCTACAATACCAGCAATGTTTATGGCCGTTTCGACTTGGAGTCTTGCTACCGAATCAAGGAAGCTTGGGGCGTGCAAATGGCCGAGGACACGTCCTGGCAAAAAGAAGCTGGTTCCAATTTCAACTTCGCCGCCTGTGGTGGAACCCTCATGAGTGATATCCAACGGCAGTTTACTAAACGGGCAGGACTTCCCGATATTGTTTGGGGCATGTTTGGCGGCAACGATGCCTTTTTCGGAGCCATTGTCCGAGCCTGCATCTACCAGCCAAAACTCCACAGCGATTGGGGTCCTCCCTGGGACAAGGACCCAAATGGGGTAGGGCATTGCAAGAAAAACCTCGCCAACGCTGCTGTGTATATAAATGGTGACAACAACAACAATGGAAAAGGCCTGCGCATGGAGCTGGAGAGAACGCTCGACGAGCTATTTCTGGCTGCTGCGGAAAAACAGATCGCGGAACTGGATGTCTATATCTCCGCCTACGTGCACTTTTTCAACGTCGACACGGATGATTGCGACACCATGACTTTTGCCCATGACCAATTCAGCCAGGGGTTTCCCAGCGTGGTCAAGGGCCTGAGGAAAGAAATGAACGACAAAGTCAGCCAGTTCAACACGGTCCAAGGAGAAGTCATCAAGGCGTATCAAGCCAAACTACCGCAACCAGGCAAACGATACCGTCTCCGCCATGTCGAGCCTTCCCCGCTGTTCAACAAGCACCGGTTTTGCGAAGCCGGCCACACTATTGACGATCAGTTCTACTCGTCCGACGTGTGGATGTGGAACCTACAATACTGGGACACCAAATCCAAAAGCGACCGCAAGTGGAAAACCACCACTACTAAAGACGGCATCAAAATCATGACCAACCCCGACGGTGCCGAAGGAGCGGGTTTTCCTACCGCAAACGATGTCTCCATCCCCCCCATTCTCGCCATCCAGGTTGGTCCCGATGAAGACCAACCGGCGAATAACCCCCTCACGCAACAATACGGATTTGGATTCACAGCGAGGCCATTCCATCCGAAATACCAAGGCCACACCGCCCTTAAAGATTTCTTTATCAAGCGTATGCGCGAGGATAACATCCCGGGAGTTAAGCCTGCTGGTCCACTGTCGCCTAACCCGGGACCGGCTTCTTCTTCTACTCGCACTCCTACTCCGAGTGGGACCCCCGCTCCTCCTCCCCCTCCTTCTCCTCTTGGTTCTATAGGAGGCGACAAGAATGAATGTCGCGGCCTAGGGAAAGAGGGAAACCGCGGGAAATACGTCGAGCGGAACGCCATGAGGGACGCTATCGAAGGCATGAATAAGAATGGTCGGATGCAAATTGGCTTCTGTCAGACGGCAGACGAGAGTAACGCTCAAGGCGGCGTGTTGGAGCAGGTTTATTTCCCGAACACGCCCAATGCAGTGAAATTACGGGTTAGCGTTGGCGGGGGTGGGGGGCTGAGTGTGGTTTCTCAGCAGGATTGTGTGAATAAATTGCTGCGTGTCGTGGTCGATGGTTGTGATGGGGATAATAAGGCCAACGTTGAGAATGCCAAGGGCGGGGGGAAACTTACGACAGTAGCGGGGGCGGCTAAGTTCCCGGTGGTTTATGAGATGGAACCTTTGACGACGAGGCAGCCGTTTAATATGCCCAACAAAGATGGGTCAGGGTGCGAGGCGGCCGCACCTCTTGTTATTCCCATCGGCAAAGTTTCCCCGACGAGCATGTACACCATGTGGGGAAAAGGATGGGCGACTTCGGATCTCGGAGAGGAACTGAAACTTAAACTGGGAGGGTGTGGTTTGAATGCTCAGGCGTGGCAGTTCAAGTATGAGCTGGGTGACAAGGGAAGGGAGGTAAGTTTCAGCCCCTTTAACTCACAAGCCAAGGGGAGCGCTGCTAACAATTCCACCAGTGGACGGCAAAGTTTCCAGCCACGACCTTTAATAGGGACTGTGTTGCGCAAGCGGGGAGGTCGGCAGGGGCTCCGACTGGGTTTGATTGTGTTCAGTTGAAGTAGCAGGCTACCATAACTACCTAACCTACAGAGAAACACAGCGAAATGTCAAGAGACTATGTGGACAAGGTAGCAGAGAAATGGCGATACCCTAAAACGGCAAAGCCGGTAGCTATGGTACATGATGGCGGTTGGTTGGTTCTGAGTCAGACCCCAACCTCCCTCTCGGTTCCAAACTGTCGGGACTTTTTAGGGAGAATCAGGGCAGCCGTTGGCCTAATTGTGTGAGCGGGTCGCAGGCAGCAAGCCTACCCCTCTTTCTTCCTCTTTCGAGCCGTTTGGATTTTGGAGGGAGTGTCTTAGCGACTGTAGCTGATGTCGTGATCATTGTGCCTGCGACATTTGCAATTTTAGTTCCTTGAGCTTCTCTGTGTCGCCATGTCACGCCCTGTGCCATACCAATCTGCGTCCCCAAATGTCACTTGTTTGGGGGCCGCACGTGTTGACATGGAAGCTGAAGAGGCGTCCTTCTTTCTCCGGTTCAAATATCAAGGAGTCGAGTTTCACGTCCTCGCCAGCGCCGAGGATAAAGATCACCCAGTCGGCTACGATTTTGAGCAGTCCATCAAGGGGAAGATACTTCAAGAGCTAGGCGACCTCGAATGGGAGGATGACACGGATGGGAGGGACGAGACGATGAATGCGCTTCAACACTAGCTGCTTAGGCTGGCCGAGGAAGCTGCATTTCCCCTGGTTCGTGAACTGGGACCGGACGTTCCTGTGCCAGAACCCCGAACGCTACAGGAGCAGCTCTACCCCCAAATCCACGTGTTACAAATCCTCACGGAAAACTATACGCTCGCCGCTCACAGGCTGGAAGGGTATCCACTTCGTGACAGACATCGGCCGATTCCTGAGTCGAAGCTGCAGGAACAGGGTGGTCTTGGCCCGGACATTTCCGTCTTCAACGCATCCGATGTAGTTATTGGAGAACGGATCCAGGGTTGGGTATGGTCAGTTGATGTGGCCGGCGAGAAGATAATCTGCAAGGTCTCGGCTGGGTCGTTTTTCAACATTATCGGCGATGAGCTTGCAACCTACCAGAAGCTGGAGAAGGCGAAGGTGTCGTTCCCGGAATTGAGGGTTCCCGAGTTGAAAGGTAAGTATTGAGACCCTGACTTTACCTAGGCTTCATATATGACATAACTGACTCGATTACAGGCGTGGTCAAATCGCACACGGGCATCATCGCCATCATCATTGGTTTCATTCCCCACAAATATCACAATCTGCGCGCACTGCTTGACCTCGTTAAAGACGGCACTATCCCGCAGTCTGAGGCAACTGCAGAAATGAAAGCCAAGTGGGCCACCCAGATCAGACAGTGTGTAGGACGGCTACACGAGCTTGGCATAATCTGGGGCGATATTAAAACAGACAATGTAATTATTGATGAGAACGGCGATGCCGTGATCTTGGACTTTGGGGGTGGTAACACACAGGGCTGGGTTGACGAGGAGATGTACGGAACGGGGGAGGGAGACCTGCAGGGTCTTGACAAGATTATGAAGACTCTTGGGCAGGAGTAGGATGAGAGGTGTTGATTGGATTAGGACATGCAGTCCTCTTCTTGTTCCAATCAAAAAGGGAGAAAAGCCTGAGAGAGTCTGATTTTGCGACACAGTTTAACAAGCACAGAAAAAAAACAGGTAGTTATTGTAACAAGGGGCATGTTTGTCCATGCATGTTAAACAGAGACTGAGAGATTGTTACAACTCTTTGTCCTTAGTTGTCATGTCATAAACCACCGACCAAGCTCCCGACCTAAGTCTGGTGTTAGGCATACTGTGCCGCAAAATCCAGCCGGCTACATCTAGCATAAAGTGACATTCTTGCTCATCAAATAGCCATTGCTAAACTGCGCCGCAACAGAGGCCATGCCTGGTTTCAGCCGGGAGCGATCCGACACGAGAAGCAACGCCGCAATCGAGGCAGTGCAGTTGGCGTTGCACAACTGTACCTGCTGTCACACCGTCTCACAGAGCACGCATTTCGTTTTCAACTTTTCTTCTGTTCAACACACGAGTTGACCACAATCCAGCGCGATGCGAATATTCAGCATGGAAGAGTCTTAACATGTTCCGGGGATTCAACCAGCCCACCATACCTCTCTCAATGGACGATGAACATGAGCCCAAGTCCCTCGGACCGCCCATCAGACTCAGACGACGCCTTGGAGTATACTCAATCGTCATTCTCGTCGGCGGTTACATATTAATCCTGGGCTGCATCGGGTTCATATCCTTCCTCTTCTGGCACGGCAACGAAAGCAACCCAGTGTGGTGCAGCATTGTCCTGTCGGGATGGGTTACGCGGTCCATCACCATTACCGCTTTTGTGCTTCGCGTGGTCATCGCAGCGCAGGCGGCCGTAGCCACTTCCATGGTCGCTTCGCTGCTCCTGCACGCGAACCAGACTAAACTTTCCAGTCTCGCGGCGGTTTCTATCGCCTGCTTCGCCAATACCGGACCGATTGACCTGGTGCGCCATCTTCACCGACGCGTAACCTGGGTGTTTTATCTGGTTGTTGGCAGTCTGGTGGTGACTTCTGTTTCTTTACAATTGACATCAACGCTGCTGCTCTCAGGCGTGGTTAGACGGGATTTCGCTCTGAGCGAACACTTGGCGAATCTCAACTACGGCATTACCGCGCAATCTTTGTTTTCGGTGCCCCGAGAGACGGTGGGATATCTCGTGAATAGGAGAGGGCCAACGGCATTTCCTGCCTACGCTGAATATTCCGAACCTGTTGGAACTTCAGAAGCGCGAGAGGCGATTCGCGACACGGGCCGTTCGATCAGAGCATTTCTCCCCATCCCCACTCAGGCGCAACGCGAGGCTCTTTTTGTTTACGAGGGCATGGCTACGGCGCTAGACACGCGTGTGGTGTGCATGCGACCTTCTGTCCAAGGGCTGCGTATCTTCTCCCTGCTGCCTGGCAACAAAATCAACGGAACTATCTGGACCGACCACAAGGTAAAGGGTCAAAGAGTAACGGAGGCAACTCGACCGCTCAACTTTAGCTGTCCGTATGTCCTTATCGACAAGACCGGCAGATTCACTGTTGGTGATACGCCACTGGCAGGCTTTGCGGACTGGGATGAAGAGTGGCCCATCAGTCTCTGCAGTCTGGATATGTACAATAGCAGTATCCGGTCTGATATGCGCTCGCCACGCCTCCCGGAAGGCTTATTTCCACCCCAGCCCATGAAGTTGTTGGTCCACTCGACGGGGCCGTACTCGGCGTGGAACACCACGGGCGAAGTCGACGTGACCAAACTTTCCGAGTCCAACGAATGGCTCGTTGCGGAGACGAGTCGGGGTTCTTCCCTCAGAATGACCCTTTGGTATGTTATATATGTGTTCAACTTCCCTACCTTTGTCGTATTAATACGAAAGAAAGCACATCGGACGTGGTCGCCCAAGACATACACATGAGAGGCGCGCGCGGCTTTCGCCATTCCGAGCCGCTTCCCCTCTGGCGGCCTGAGAAAGCCGTATATGACGTACAAAGTATCCTCGACCAGCTCGGCATCGGCAAGCAGATCCCTCTCTCTTTGGATCCCTATGGATTACTCGCTCGTTCGTACCGGGGTATTTTCGACATGCGTATTTCTCAACAGCAACCGCCGAATGCTACCTCCTTTGGTACCCATGGGAATTCAACTAGTAGTAGTAGTGCTGTTGGCCGCAACTCCACGCTTCCCCAACAATCATTTGTGATGCAAGCTCTAGCCGACCTCTCCCTACACGCAGGTGGAGCTTCCAATCTCGATCCCGAGCCCGATCCCAACTCCAACAACGTGAGTGAGAACCGAGGAACCCTCTACCTCTGCGTCTACTGCACCGACAATACCTACGGAATGTCGATCGGCACGCAGCTTTCGCCCGTTCCGGCTGCCATCTTCCAGGGCGCCTTACGTTTGTCAAGTGGAAATGCCGCGGTAGCTGTACAAGCATTGCTAACTACGGCGTTGGCTCTAACGTATTATGACCTGGCCGATCGGTTTGATGAACCCGCTCCTGCGGAAATAAAAAGTTGGATCCAGGTGGACCGGCCTGTGGATCAGGGGTTTGCCATAGCCGTGGTGGTGCTCCTGGCGGTGCATATGTTGGCGGTAGCCGCAGCGGTTGCCGGCTTTGCGCTGGCGGGAGGAGATAGTTTGTTGGGAAGTGCGTGGGCGGCAGTAAGGCAGGTTAGAGGGCCGCAAGTGGATTCGTGGTTGGAGAGAAAGGGGGTGGTTGGGAGGTTGAGGGATTCAGAGATAGCAAGAAAAATGAAAGAAAAGGGACAGGCGGAGTTGTTGGCGAGGGTTCGAGAGCCGGATGGCGAGAGAGTGAGACGACGGAGAAAGAGGTGATTGGGGTAAGGTACCTTAGGGAGCGCAACGAAACTCGGGAAAACCCTAGGATATGAGCACAGTTTTCCAAGTTCAGACGACCGAGTGAATTGAATGTCTATTATCAACTTAAACTCCGATGGGCTAAGCTCTTAACTCGTATTTCTATTCATGTTACGTATAGTATTTATGGCAACCCTGTAGAGCAAGCCTAAGTTGGATTGGAAAGGATCTAGATGATCCTATCACAAAGACTTGCTCAACTAACACAGCCAAGACTTGATCCCACAAGGTAACCATCTTTGACAGCCGACCAAGTCCCAACCACCGACAAGCTCTCGGCAATAGCTAGCAAAGACAAAATGCACTAGCTCTAGCCTCTGCTAATGTCCCTGTTAGCCCACCACTAGCGGTAGCGAGTTTCAATAGTATGTCCTTGTGTATCTAGATCAGAGCGTTGCCAAACGCCTTGTGATCTTTACCCCCGAGTACACTCGGAAGACAGAAAAGTTTCGGCATATATATAACGCCTGTTTCAGTCCCCGATTACATCTCCGATGTTCCATCGCATCACCTCACCCATCAACCCGACTTATATCTCCTAAAATGATGCTCATTAAAACCTTTATCCTAGTGGGGGGGCTCTGTGTAGACAGGCCATTGCCCTACCCCAGGCTCAGGCTGGCGCAGAACTGAAAGCCAAGTCAGCACCTCTTGATGCCTACCCAGCGTTGAGACATCTTCCCCTCGTTGAAGAATTTGACGGCAAAGGCAAGCTGCTCAACAAATCCGACGCCGGGACAATCAACCGCCGCCAAATTTCTCCCTCCCTTCTTTTTTCTCTTTTTTCGTCATATCTTCCGCAGATTATGTAAACGTGACTAACCATGATGGTCTGGCTGTCCAGCTGTGTCATTTGCACCTGGAGCGGCGGTGAATGTAGAGTCTCATCGGTTATACATCGATACCGCAACCTGCTGGTCTTTGCCGTTTGCATCAATTTTTTACCAGTGTTTTTGAACCAATCCCCACTCTCCGAGTGGGATTCCATTTCTTTTGTAAAGGATATCCAGTACTTTGTAGGTACTGGAGTGGGGGAGTGGGGGAGTGATGGACTGAAGCAAATCAAGTATTGGCATGCAGCTTAACCGCCAAGGTTCAGAGCCGTAGGAAAGAGACCGAGTATCACACTTCAATCATTGCTGTTCGTTATAGAGATACAGATTCTAACACCAGGACAGCTTCTGCATCTGAGTGACCCGGAACGAGCAGTCCGAGGCAGATCAGTCCAAGCTGCAGTTAAGCTCCCGGGACAAGCAGGCTACGGCACCGCAGCCGGGGGGGGGATATGCTACCCTACCCACTAGTATGTAGGTCTGGACGAGGAAACTTGGGATCGCATCGACGTGACCGAGATCCACGTCTCTTCATCTGGTCCTTGAACATGGACTGCGACATGGACGACACCTAGCATTACTCGTCACGGCTTCAGCAGGTTTTGAGACGTTGCGACCCGAGTCTGGTTGTTGTTTTACCCTAAAGTTGCCCTCACCAACCCCCAGTCACCCGCACCACCCCTCGCCGCACCTTGCTCAGGCACTGCTCAGGCGCTACTGAGGCTATGATCAGGGAAGCCGCCAAATGTGGTTTAGACGAGTAGGCAGTGCTCCATAACTTACTCGAATTTTGGAATTTCAAATAGTAACTTTTTCGCGAGGAAACAGTATTGATCCACCTATGTCCCAAAACTGAGACCACCCAACCCC
>Ga0247765_1001523_pt1 | contig 10664 bp, 6 predicted proteins | sample UWRJL106311C6_FD_179949 | JGI IMG/M metagenome (GOLD analysis project Ga0247765, IMG submission 179949) | Plant litter microbial communities from Arlington Agricultural Research Station in Wisconsin, United States - UWRJ-L106-311C-6 | ecosystem: Environmental > Terrestrial > Plant litter >... | reverse complement strand
AACAAATTCTCATCAGAACTCTTCCCGCATCCAGTTTGAAAATACAAAGGTTATCCACCATTTCCCAACCCAAGATATATTCGGCAGATCGACTCGCATGAAATCACCCATCGACAAATGGCAAATGCAGTATTAACAAACGCGCATGCACTACCTACATCACACAACATGCATGTGACTCTCTCCAGGTATATACTAAGACATGCGCTCGCTGTACAACTCGGCAAGCTGGTCGCAAACTCCCCAGACCCGCCTTCGGTTCGCAAGGGCCAAGAATGGCCCTGACTTGCCCAGTCGAGGCTCCGAAACCTTTTCGGCCCATGCGACAACCTTTTTCAGATCGAGGCGCGCAGCTCGTGATGGGCCCGGACCATCGATCAAGGGGGCAAGCTCGTAGAACCAGGGCAGCAGCTCGCGCTTGATGCGGCGGCGCCAAAATTCCATGTCGTCTCTGAGCAAGGTATTCATCACCCAAGAGGCCTGGCAAAGGCGAAGCACCGCCGAGATGGGCAAGAGTTCCGTAATGTGATAGACAATGTCGTACGGTAGCATCTTGAATACGTCATGTCCAGTCCGACCGTCTATTGCTTGATCCCGGCCTGGATCCTGGGTCAGAAGTTGGAATTTGCGGCCCATTATTGTCGCTCGGACCAGGATTTCAAACTTCTTGTCCCCAGTGGGCTTGGCCGCAAATATCTCCTCTCCTGCAGCTGATTGCCAGAACTGTTCATTCGGTGGGCATGGCTCACCGTAGTCGAGATTAAGGCGATTTGACCCCTCCGGACTTAGCTCCTTCATAATATTCCACAAGACAGTTTTGTTAAGCTTGGAAATGTCTGTGCCGCCCGTGATACGCCGTGAGAGCAGCTCGTAGCAGCATGGATGGAACGGGAAAACGACCGGGGAATCGCCCGTGTAGTCACAGTAGCAGGCGAAAGGAATCGTCTCGATCTCGAAGCCTGGATCCGCGCCGTTCTCATCAATCCCTCCGTAGTCCGCGTAGTAACAATTTTCCAACAGGAATTCTCTGATCAGGTCGCCGTGCTTGTGAGCATGACTAAAAGTCAAATACCTAGGGGACCGAAAGTGGATCGGCACGAGGTATATACTCACTTCTGTTCAATCGGTGCTTCAGGATAATACCATAGCACACTGATGATCTTAGTCCATTTAGCATCCTTAATACTTAATATCTCCCGGTCGTAGCAGCGATCTTCGTCCCCAGAGTCCAATGAGTCCTCCGAGTCTGAATCATATTTCTTGCGTTTACCCGGCGCGCCACGCTTAGGAACTTGATCGAGAACAATTTTGGCGGCTTTACGGGCTTGCCGCCGCTTAAAGCGTGCTGTGCGTGGTTTCCGCGAGATCTCGATTCCGCATCCCGTAGGTCCGCCGCAGATGGCACAATAGACATCCCAGGAGCCCATTTGATAACGATGATGAAGTGATGGCCAAAACTTTCAAGTTTCTGCGGAAGTTGTTTTTGTCAGAGGCAATTCGGAAGTAAGCACAGGATATTTATGGTGTCTCCTCATGCCCGGTTCATCCTTCCTGGTCTCGGCGCTGACATGGAGCAACTTTCCGGCCCCTGGACTCCCTCAACGCCCAGTCTAGGCTGCGACCCACTTGCAGCCAGCGATAGCCAATGATATGGCGCTGTTGCCTAACCCCTGAAAGAGCTTGGTTCCCGAACCCGGCTTGCCATCTCCCCGCCAAATCCCAACCATCATCGGTGCCGCTCCAGTCTCCAGCCCGCAGACGCGAAGGGTACCCGGCCGCACTCACGCCCAGAATCCACTCGCCGGGTCAAGTGGTGACTTGCCAGCGGACCTGACTATTCTTTATCGACAAATACCAGCCTAATGAACAACCCATGCGCGTAGATACAAAGTCCGTGGTTGCCTGGTGGCGCACTTTGACACAGCGAGGAGACAGGCGAGAATGAGAATGGGGAACCACTTTGGAGAAGCAGTGCTACCTGCCGTTCGGATTGGTCGCGCTTGAGGTTGGGCTCTGGTCGGGGTGCACAGCTGTGTAAACCTTGCCTCGGGCTTGGCCTATGAGTGGTGAAGATGAGCAATGCCTCACAGCGCCATGTTCAGCTCGCCCAACCGGCAACCGACACGAAAATCATGGCGCAAAAATGCAGCATTTTTTTTCTCGGGGGAGGGTCGAAAAAGGCTATGTGCGGGGTAAAGAGGCCAATCGCGTGGAAGGTGCAACCATCTCTTCGACTCTTGCGGTGACAGCCGCACCTTCCCAGCCAGCTACATAATGCCACTGCTCTCTCACAATTTTGGACAAGGCAAAGGTAGAGCCTGGACTTCCACCCAAGAGCTCCCCGCGATCTTGTCACAGCTGCCGCCCCGCCCGGCCCAACGATCGATTCACGACCGGCAACATGACCGGTCCCGACATGTCTTTCCTCGATGAACAGGTCAGCGCGGCCAAGCTCGAGCACTTCCACGCTGCACTCTTCGACGACATTGACGCTCAGTTTGGCGAGGGAGGCACCGGAGAGAAACCTGCCCCACCCGAAACGCTGCATGTCGACATTCACTCCTCCTTGACCATCGCGTCGCCCACGGGCCACAACTCCAGCTGTTGCAATGCCCGCGACCGCCGTGGGATGTGGGCCCGCGACGACCCTAATGCGCTCGAGTCCCTCGTGTCTCCGTCGGCCGGCTTCCCGAACCAGCTCGCACAGCTGTGCCTCTCGGCCGAGATTCACGAATGTAGCAATGATAAATGCCTCAACACCAAGAGAAGCATGCAAAAGTTGGCCCCGAAATGCGCTTGGGATGGTTTCCGCAATTGGGCCATTGTGGCCATGTCGTGCCAGGCTTGCTTCAGCGACGAGCAGCGACTCACCCGAGCCCATACGCACATTGCCACCGCCGTCTCCCTCCAGAACACCCTCCTTGCTTGGTACAAAAACAAAGGCTTGGGCCTGGAAAATGAGCTCATCGGTAGCTGGCGGGCCGAGATTGATCTCGCCCAGGTCTGCGATGTTATCTACTGGATGCTAACCATCCAAGCGTCGAGGGCGGTTGGCAACGTTGTTGAGGGAAAATGGGGACCCGAGTTCATTCCCGAGCAGGTCGTTCAAGAAAGCGCAGAGAAGGCCTTGGAACTGTCTAAGCAAAGCGGCCTGTGCTTAAAGCGAATGAACAGCTTGGCACTTGTCAGTGAGCGCAAGGAGGCCGACCTGGCAGCTCTTGTTGAGGCTGCTCAGAAGCATCCCAATCTGAAGCATACTGGCCATCACGTCTGCACTACCGATGCCTGCAAGTGGGCAGAGATTGACAGCACAAAGGTAGAACAGCTCCACAAGTGTAAAGCTCGCTCGACTTGCACCAAGTACAAGTTTCAGGCTGACATTGTTGAACACGCTGTCTGGAGTGACGAGAGCACGGCTTGGTCCTTGGACAGAACCCGCACTTTGAGCCCTGGCGAGCGGTATGCGGCCATCTCACATGTGTGGTCTGACGGTACCGGGGTTGGGGTTGAATGGGGAAACGACAAGGACAAGGTCAACACATGTCTGTACGACTATCTTACTTCGGTTGTGGCAAACGAAGGATGTGACGGCATCTGGTGGGATACAATCTCACTTCCCATGGAACCCGACGCTCGGAAGAAGGCCATCAGCAACATGCATTTGAACTACGCCAGCGCTGTCTGCACTGTGGTTCACGACCGGTACTTACTTGACGTTGAGTGGCGCGAAGACGGTACTCCTTGCCTGGCCCTCGTCCTCTCTCCTTGGTTTACCCGTGGCTGGACGGCCCTCGAGCTGGCCAAGTCTAATACGGTCAAGGTGCTCTTCAAGGGAGATCATCCTAACAGGCCCATCGTCAAGGATCTCGAGAAGGACATCCTCGCTGTCGACCCAGCCCGCTCGTCACGAGCACATTGGATTGCATCATCCCTCATTCGTAGACTGCGCAAGCCTGTCACGGACGTCTCGGACATTCTGACCATCCTCGGGCCACGCGGTACCTCGTGGGAGCGCGATCGCAAACTCATCGCTGCTCTTCTCGCAGAGTGGGATGGTGTGAGTGTTGACAAAACCGAAGGAGACCATACTCGCGGCATTATCAGCCTCATTGGAAAGATGGGGATGGCCTGCCTCTTTCATGGTTATGAGACAATGGCGACTTCTGGCCCCTTTTCCTGGTGTCCCTTGGCCCTGCGCGATATGCCCTCACAGGCCATCGGAGACCTCCGGGAAGGGCCCGCAACCAACACCACACTGTCTGTCGACAGCCAAGGCGTGGTCAAAGGAAGCTTTTACTATCGCCTCGTGACCCGCGCGGACACACGGAGGGGTGTATTGGTGCAACACCACGCGGTGCTCAAGAATCCCAGAACGGAGTATGCTGAGGAACAAGGCATCTCGAAACCGCCCACTGCCAGTCGGCTGCGAGATGCACTGCGGTCGTTTCAGAATTGTATCCTTTTGCGTGATCATTGGCAGTCTACTGGCCCTGCGCTGTTGGTTGCGACAGTGGGAAGGGATCCGGGCATGGGGTCAAACAACGACACCATTGACTGCAGCTATATCGTGAGTGTGTTCGACAACAGTCCGCGTCCGAGTAGGCGGTATGACTCTCGATACAAATCTGGGACTGTAACGCTCGGTAACGATGAGGGGAGAGAGTGGGTGGCGGCAGCGCCACTCCTTGGACTCAGCGCTGGGGATTCCAACGGTCCCGAGTTTGATCCAGAGACAGATGAGGAAGAGGGTGTTGATACGGACGATATCCCCGAGGATGGTGTGGACGGTTGGATCTCCAGCGACAGCAACGGCCCACGCAGGCCAGCGAGCATGTTTGGGCCAAGCAAGCCGAAGCAGAAGAAGTCCGAAAAGAGGAGGGTCGAAGCTGACGATGAAGACGATGAAGACGATGAAGACGATGAAGACGATGACGACGATGACGACGATGAAGACGATGAAGACGATGAAGAAGAGGAAGAAGAGGAAGAAGAGGAAGAAGAGGAAGAAGAGGAAGAAGAGGAAGAAGAGAAAGACGAAGAAGAAGAGGAAGACGAGGAGCTTTCGGAGATACAGAAAAAGCTTGCGGAGCTAATGGCGAAGGAGAAAAAGCTGAAGGATAGAAAAACGGCAAAGTTGGAGAAGGAGAGGTTGGAAAAAGAGAGACTTGACAAAGAAAGGATGGAAAAGGAGAGACTGGAGTATGAGAGGTTAGAGAAGGAAAGGTTGGAGAAAGAGCGGCTGGAAAAAGAAAAACAAGAGAAAGAGAGGTTGGAGAGGGAAAGATTAGAAAGAGAAAGGTTGGAAAGGGAAAGGCTCGAGAGGGAGCGGCTCGAAAGAGAACGGCTGGAGAGAGAACGGCTGGAAAGAGAGAGAGCGGCTGCGCAGTACTACTACACGCCACCTGCCCCGGCACAGGCCATCGTTCGCCGCTACTCGTGCTGCCGCCAAGAGTATATCAGTTGCTATGCGTCTTGCGGCTGCGGAAGGAATGGCATGCCGGTGCCCCATCTCGGCGAAGCCATGTTTGGCGCGGCGAGATGCTACGACCCGAGCTGTTCCGAGCATAGCGGGGGGCGTAACAGGACATACCTGCCGCGCTGGTAGGACTGGAAAGTGGTATGGAGGTATCCTTTTCAAGTGAAAGTAGTTGAGCCCAAGTGGGTGAGGTCAAATGTTTCTGGGACAATAGCGACTTGTAGCTATCAGACTGTCAAGTAGACTCCAACCTCGCACTAAGTTCAAACGGATGCATCGGATTTGTTTGTTAAACTACAACTCAATGAATAAGAACAGGGATAACCGGAAATGACAAGTACAAGGCCCGAAGGCAGTTGTAACCGGCTACAAGCAAGCAAGTATGCAAGAGCTGTGTTGAACAGCACGCAGCCAAACTTTGGTACCTCCTGAACCTTGTCAGTCCCCCTCCTTCCCCGCTTCCCAACTCAATCAGTGCACATTTCACTCGAGGAGCAGCCGCATTCACCCTGGCGACAGCCACTGATGCAAAATGCCTGTCCCAGGGCGCTACCCGGAGTTCCGCCGCCAATGCAGCGGCTGCGGCAGCTGTCAACACAGGAGCACTTGCACGGGCCCCGGGTCAGTAGGACATTGCCCTCGGCGACGCTGTCAGGGGCGGGAAGGGCAAGGCCTTGGGTGGCGGTGAGGAGAAGGGCGATGGCGGTGGTGAAGCGCATTTTGTCTGTACCTTCCGGTCAGTGATGTGTAGGTTTTCAGTATTGACTGGGCCTGCGGTGTGCCTCGGAGGAGTTGAGTTCGCACTTACTAGGAGTTGTTGGTGCTTTGGAGGTGGGTTTTGTGTGTCTTGATGTTTTTAGACTTTGTGTTTGGAGTTCTGGTGCTGTGCTGTATTGTGTGTGTTCTACCTCTCAACCAGGTGTTGTGGTCCCTTTTTATAGACAAGAATGTACGCACAACAACTTCCCTATTCATATGATTCAGACTTTTCGTCAACGGCCATTTTCGATGATCTTAACCTATCCACTCACCGGTGCGCACATACGGCTGAGCCACTTTGAAACCTGGACAGTCGATGGCATGTCAAATCGCTGATTGTGAGACTGAGTGTTGGTCAAACTTTGACAGGATTTGCAGCTGTGCCTCTCTCTCTCTGTGTCCGCCTTCCTTTTTTCAACTTGATTCACTCTGTGTTTGTCGTCTTGGCTCTTGGCTTACTCATGCGTTGCGACGTAGCGACTAGTTATGTAGGCACCAACCGAAGTAGGTAGCTAGTCAGTGTTGCCATGTTGGTTATCGATGATGACATTACGGGGACATAGCATGTATACATGAAACCAACAATGTGGTATTACAGGCTGCCAAGACTAGGAGAATACAAATGCATGCGACGTGCATGATCAAAAAACACTTGAATCATTATTCTACTGGGCGTACTGGGTAGGTAGGTAGGGACCAGACCCCGTTGACGACTGGATATGATGATGGGTTGTAAAATCTGCCGCGTTATTAGCTGGTCAGTTTCTCTTTTTTTCTGATCCTGATTTGATTCACGTATAATCAGACTTGGCATGGCTTGGCTTTTTAATTTGCCTCCCTCCAGTCCACTAGGAAGTCTCGGCGTTTTTACACAAAACCTGGTACTAGTAGAGGGTAGGGTGGCTTGACTCAATGACAAACGAGACAGACAGACGATCATTTGCCTGCTTTCGTTTCTAGAGTACGGCCCAACATGAAAAAAAAAAGACCATCTTACCGTTTTGTCTTGGGTGAGTGTAACCAGACGCGTGGCTCGCTGAGGCGGAGGGCGGAAATAACGGGGCGTCGTGCCATGATGCCCGTTGTTCAGTCGTTTGCATCAATTCTCCACCTGGATCATTTTCAAAGGAACGGCGCTTTGCTTTTCTGCTTTCCTGCTTGCTCCGCGCGCGCCTCTCTAATGTGTCCCCGTTGCAGCTTTCCAGAGCACGCAGCAAAGCACGCAGCAGGGATGCAAGGGCTTGGTTTCTTCGCTCCAATGGTCAGACGGCTGTATTACGACTTCCATTGGTGTCCTGGCGCACCTACCTATCTGCCTAGACCTGGAAGGCGAAAAGTCAAGGGCTGATGTAGAATGTGCAACTCTGGGGATGAACTCCACTGCACCTCCATTTGTAAACCGGCACCAAATCCCACCATTCTGACTGACTGACTTCCAAGTGGGCGTTTTTCCAAAGCCCTAGAACCAGGAGGGTAGGGGGCGTTGACACATGGGAAGGTTCTGCTGGTGTGTTGCCGATTTTACCGAGGGGGCGTTGAGTGAGCGACTCAGAGTACCTAGCTTAGGTAGGCAAGTCCTAGTGCCGCACCTCCCAGCTTAATCACCATCGACGCTGGGGCAAAGCTTTCTGCTTTTTTTTTTTCTTTACTCTGCATAAACTGCACAAACTCTTCCCAGTGGTGGCTTCTTCCCAGACAGACAAGATAATATCGCGAGCCGACGGAAAGAACCAAAGTTTCACGGGTAGCCGAGACTCCCTGTGGAATCGCTAGCACCTTTCAAAAACGGGATAAATAGTCAAGAAGGTACCTGGAGATGTAGGTGCCTGCCTAGCGCAATATAGGAGAGAGGAAGGTACTCACTTCGTGTGCAAAGGATTTAAAATATTCGCCTTTTGGGCTGACCCAGGAAATGCACCAGCTTCTCTCCTCAAGCCAACCCCCACCACCGCAGCAGCAGCAGCACCAGCAACAGCAGAGCAGCAGCAACAGCAGAGCAACAGCAGAACGCCCGTAGTATGTCCCTCAATGTCGATATCCAATCTTTTTTCACACTCGGCTAGATTGATGCTGACGTACGGTTTTTTTGGGCAGTCAGTCTTGATCTTGACGTAAGCTAGTCTGCATTTACCCTACCATCTACCATGTTATGGCTCCAAAGTTGACATTCGGTGTCTTTTTTTTTTCCCGCTCAGGACCAACTTGTTCAGCAAGTAAGCCTGTCTTGGACGCCCGAGTTTGATTGGTTGTACTAATGTCAAGTCCCCAGCGACAATGCCAAACGTAAGGCCACTTCCCCAATTCATTCTATTCGACTGGACGCAATGCTGGGCCGGAACCCGAGCTGACAATGGGGTCTTGATAGACTCGTTCCAACAACGGCGGTGGCTCCCGCGGTGGTCGCGGTGGTCGTGGTGGAGGTGGACGTGGTGGAGGTGGACGTGCTCATATTTATCCTTGTCTTTCTGTGACGGCATCTGACTCTGTGACACAAACAGAAATACGCCAACGAGTCTGTTGTAAGTTCTGCCTCCTTCATGGAGAATTTTCAGGTAAGTTTCAGCATTGTATTCTCGTTGGCTACCTACCTACACTAATATCTGAAAGCGAGAATGGGCGGCCGCGAAGGCGAGGGCGAAGGCGAGGGCGGAGGCGGAGGCGGAGGCGGAGGCGGAGGCGGAGGCGGAGGCGGAGGCGGGGGCGGGAGTGAAGGCGGAGACGAAGGGAAGGCGGGTCCCAGCAACACGTAAGTAACACCCGAACAGCTCCGAAAAACATATATGACGCGTGCCGAATCCCTTGTATTCGCGCCATGTGGTGATGTAGCTGACAGTTTGGTACTTAGGTGATGACGGTACGTGTCCATCGCTGCGCCACTGGCTCTTAAACCCTCCTGTTCTTTGCATTCATCCGTTCAACTAAGTCTGGTGAGCGCAGTACTAATATCTTTGTGTGTTCCGGTACATTTCCAGATGATTAGAACTTGACATTGCGCCGACGATTGTAAGTCAACCCCACCCTCTGATACTACTTTGGTTACGTCTTCTGACCGAGACAGAGCAAACATAAATTGAGTATCCCTGTGGCCGCCGGATGGCGTCCTTCGCCAATCGCTAGTGACTTTTTTCTTGATCACCACACGACATGTTGGCATCACTCCAGGCTCGGATTCAGTCTCATATCATAGGGTGGGCATTTGTGGGATGGATATTTGTGAGTTGCGAGGATCAATGGGCACCATCTGCTACAAGTATTCGCACGCAAGAACCCCAAGCTTTATGCATGTCGTGTAATCCATGCCGATTCCATTCCTATACAGCTCGTCATCATACTGGAGATTCTGGAGATGATTCTCAGCCGCTTCGACAAACTCCCACGGTCCATAGGGTTCGCAGTTGTAGTCCGGGTTCCCTTTGGGATGCGGCCACTCCCCCTGCAGCGTTTGGACATATCCACAGTCGCTTCCTGAGAATACCTTGCGTCCAGGGCTGAGCTGCCATTCTGCCCAGGGGGGCTGGATCCGGTCTGTGGTGGTGAGTTTTGCCTGGATGCGGTAGTCGATGAACCAGAGGCAGTCGATCTGATTACCAAAATACAAGATTTGGGGAAATAGCTCCTCGCAGATCATTTCCCACCCCGGAGAAGCGCAACCCGCGTTGCGCCAGCTTGCGCCGTCCCACGCGGGGTCGTATTCCAAGGCGATTTGGTAGCCCGCAGCACATGGGCTGTAGGGTCGTGGGCGATGGACCGGAATAGAGTCGTGTATTACTGACCCCAATCCAAAATCGGCGACATCGTGTGGCTGGAGGATGAATAGATCCCGCCCCGGTACCACGGTGAGGAACCGCGGCACGTCGCCTTCCCTTAACGCGTACGACGTGACACCGGGGAGCAAGAAGAGGCCCTTTTCATGCTTATCGGCAAGTGACTCGTCGGTTATGATGCCCCATTCAGCGTGTCCGTGATACTCGGGACGTCGAAACGCCCGCTCCATGACGCGCCGTGACTCTTTGCAGGCCGGCCAGAGACCGCTGTCGATCAGATAGGCTGAGGGGTTATGGCGCACCCACTATATGGGCGCTGCTGCTTCTTTGAGTTTATTGGGGGTGAATGACGTGCACAAGCTCCCATCCCTGGGTAGACATTGGGGAGCACCCAAAGACCACAAACCCCTGTTTGGGTGAAAAGCCTGGAAATCCCGCCCTGCACGATCCCCCTTTTCCCCCTTGTGGTCCTTGTAGTTGAAATTCCGAGGATAGACGGCGAACATGTGTGCGGCAGGACCGGCGGGGCGGACAGCGAGTTTCCAGATTTCCTCCCTGAGCTCAAACGGCAGGAGGAAAAGTGATGAAATGTGTCGGGCATCTTTTTTGGGGCAATCAACGCTGTTGGTTGTTTTTGGGCAAACCTGAGATGTACGAGAGAGTAA
>Ga0247765_1001522_pt1 | contig 10664 bp, 10 predicted proteins | sample UWRJL106311C6_FD_179949 | JGI IMG/M metagenome (GOLD analysis project Ga0247765, IMG submission 179949) | Plant litter microbial communities from Arlington Agricultural Research Station in Wisconsin, United States - UWRJ-L106-311C-6 | ecosystem: Environmental > Terrestrial > Plant litter >... | reverse complement strand
CCCCCCCCTCCCCTTCGGGTAAAATGTCTACCTACCTTATACATACTCTTTCATCTCGTCTCGTTGCTGCGCCTTAGAAGCAATATCATTGTCTGAGGCTGAGCCAAGAACCGAAATTTAGGTAGGTTCGACTATTAGATTGTTCGATTCTCAGGCACGTTTTAGTTCAATCGGTTCGTAGCTTTTTGCAAGCAGACATACACCCTCCCTTTTGCAGCTTCTGGAGTTAGGCACTGTATATATAAATGCCCGTAGAGCTCTAAAGAGATAGCTATCCTGATTTTTCATTGATGCTCCCGATAAAAAGCAATTTAATCCCTAAACTTTAGAAGCATCTTAGACAATTGCGGCTATTTAATACGAGTCTTCTTCACCGGGGGGAGGGGCTCGCTGGAGATAAAAGCATATATATATCTTGCTAAAACTTTTTAATAGTGCTACCTGGTACTTATGCCTTTTCGTAAGACTAGCTGGTAATTACTAAAGAAGGCTATGAAAAGATAGCAAGTTCATATCCCTCTAACTAGCATCTCTTCCACATTATTCAACGGCAGTACATCGCTTTGCAAGCCCCTCTGGTAATCACTGACAGAATCCCAAATACTCGCCACTCCTGCGCAGGCACCTACCGCCAAAGCAAAGACCTGGTCTAATTCGCCAAACCCAATCATGTTTGACGGCCCAAACATGCACGGCTCTCCCATGAGCGGTGAGATACCAGAACGGCAGCGCGACCGAGGCGAATACCAAAAGCAGAACCGAGAGTATGATAATCATGATGGGGTAAAAAACAAAATAGACGACCAGAAACAACAAGACAAGCTCCCTTACCACTTTGAGAGGGGGTTTCCGACCGAATTCAGCGGTAGTGAAAATACAAAACATCATGGCCAGAGAAAAGAAAACGGCTATACATGCCAGGATCAAACAGGCGGGCGACGCTCCACTCGAACAAGTAACCACGGGAATGAAACCCAAAAAGATGCCCCCCCCCCATGCTGAGGTATATGTTGCTTATCCAACAGCCGTTGGCCCCAGTGCCGCATTCCGGCAGGGCCTGGCTACAGAACAGCGGTTTAATAGCAGCAATGCACCATATCACTGCCAACAGAACGAGCAGGGCCCTCGCCATGTGTCGAGCCTCACTAGCGCCGCGTGGTGGTTGTTCTTGTCAACCCTACCAGAGGCACCCAGGGGGATCAACACTATAAATGGCGCTGAAGCGATAAAGTGGCTGATAATGACCAACGCCGCGCGGATGGTGAGGATTCCCGGGACCAAATTGTCCCCGTCCGATGCTGGCACGAAGGCCGGATCTTCATATCCGAAAATCTGAAAGTAGTCGGCCTGTCGCCACCGAAGTCGAACATCCCCAGCCGCTACACAAGGTAGCGCCAAAGCAACAATGAGCTCGACATCGCCTCTCAGGTACCAAACGCATCGGTACAGCCACTTTAGATAACGTCCGATGGAAGAAGAAGGTTTTCGTTTACATCTCCTAGAAGGGGAACGGAGTCCGGAAACGGTTGCTGCAATCAGAGCAATGGCTCAGGCGAGAAGAGTGCCTCCGCCGTATAATCCCGAGATGGGTGTAATTTCCGTGGGGGTGACTGTGAGAAAGGGTGTCAGCATCAGCGACACTAAGTTATATAACATGGAAGCCAAGACTGTCAACACACCAAAGTCTTTGTACTGGTACTGGACAGGAAAGTGATCCCCCGCTACGGCCGAGAGAACGCTGACAGTAAAATCCGGCGACAGGGCAAGTCCCTTTGTCGCGCATTTGCGCATAAATATCTCGACAGTTTTCTGTGCTTGGTCAGGGTCACAGCTCTGCCAAACACAGTTCCATATGTGAAAATGCGAAATATCCTCGGGTTTGGAATCCGGACAGCATGACTCGCGAGTCGTGGAGCGGTCGTTGTAATAATACCCTGTTTCGCGATCCAGTACGCAGGCTCTCGCACAGGAAGGGAATGTTGACCCAGTCGAAATAGGCGCGGTACTTGATGGGGCGGGATCCCGGAGCAAACCCGTCCATATTACTTGTTACTTTCGTAAGGGGAGAGAAAAAAAAAAAAGAATACTCTGTATCAGGCTGTGAGGTTTTGTGGTGGTTGCACAACATCGAAACTGCGGCTGAGGAGAGAGGAAACCTTCCCCGCCATCCCCTTTCCTTGGTACTTGACTTGGGCGTGCGTGGGGGTCGTTAGGCAGACCACACACTGATCCGGCCTCTGAAAATTGTTAAGGCAGGACTTTCTGACTGGGACGGACCGTGTGAGATGCAAAAAGTCCAGATCTAACAAAATTCTACACACGCTTCGACTTCAAGTCATAATTCGTTGTGGGGAAACGGGAACTACGTTGAAAGATTAGGCACAGCCTGGGTATGATGCAATTAGCAGAACTAGCCCTTGAGGCCCTTGATCCAGATGCGTTCTCTCGTTAACCCAATATTCCGGAACTTGGACCAAGACGCCCCGCCCCAATAGCAAGACTTATGACTAAAACCTTTCCCTCACAAGTCCACCCCGCACAGGGAAGACTGGTGGCATGCAGTCTACACTAGGTAGGTACAGTAGCTCGCCCCACTCAACATCCCACCTGAGTCCTGAACTGATTCTGCCCAACACGTTGAATGCACGCAGAATCCTCCCAGCCGTCTCGGCCTATAGCCTGCGTTACCAACAGGGCTCGCACTTGCACGTCAGCGATGCAATTGGGCGGCGTCAGGTCACATACTATGCTAGGTACGCTACATGCGCTGGCCATCCATTCTGGGAATTCGCAGCGGCGCTTGTCTTTTTCGCAACATGGTCCCCGACCAATCACGATAATTCAGGGCCAACTGCGTTCTGCATGCAACCCGCCAGACTGCACACCAAACCAATGGCGGCGGCCCGTATCGAATGACAAGACAAAGATTTTGGACCGCACTAGTTCCTGTTCTCTTTTTCTTGCGTTGACACACAAACTACAACGTGAGCAGGAGTAGTACTAGTAAAGTAATAAGAAGTGGAACTGCCCACACACACAAACACACACACACATACACACACACACACACACTCCAGTACTGCGCAACAAATGCCTCTCTCTCTCTCTCGTTTCCTTCTACTGACCCAACATTGATTGACTGTCATCATGTCCACACCCCCTCAAGCCACCGCCGCTGACCCGGCGATTGCGGCCGACCCACCGATTGAGGCCGATACCACGGATACGGATCCGGTACCGGCCATTGAAGCGGACCCCGATGTAAGCCGATACCCGATACGATGCAAACAGCACAGCCCAGCGATTAAAAAGCTGATGATTGATTGTATCAAATAGGAAAGAGACTCGGTCTTGGATGAGCGGCTGTAGGACATTTCCGGTCAGAACTGTCATTCTGATAAACTAACTTGACTTGAATGTAAAAAGCTCGGCATACACAGCCTCATTGTCATCGAGCGTTGTCGATTTCCCGGTTGAGCACGGCAGGAGATACCATGCTTTCCGTCCGGGTAGTAAGTTTTGCTCCAACTCCTAAAAATTGGAGCGTTCATGGGAAAATAGAGAGGGCTACTGCAGAGGGCTAATGTATTGTGATTCGGACAGCCTACCACATGCCCAATGACGAGAGAGAAATGGATCGTCTCGACTTTCACCACCACATGGTTGTTCTCGCCAACGAAGACAAGCTCTATACGGCCCCGATCGACAAGGACAAGACGCATCGGATTCTCGACATTGGCACGGGCACTGGCATTTGTACGTTCTTACCGAGATTTCTGCAGATCTTGTGCTGATGCGATATGCTATGCTAGGGGCCATTGAAGTCGGTGACCAGCTACCCGGTGCAGAGGTACGAATCTGACAGCTTCACAACCAAAGTCACACACTCACAGTATTCTAGATCCTCGGAAATGACCTCAGCCCAATCCAGCCCGAATGGTAGGCCACCCCGCCCCCTCTCGCGAGAATGCGCCCAGTTCTGAATAATAATGGATACAGGGTCCCCCCCAACGTCAAGTTCGAGGTAGACGACGCCGAGTCCCCCTGGACGCACACTGCGCCGTTTGATTTCATCTTTTGTCGCTACCTACTCGGAGGTATCGCCGATTGGCCGGCCTTGATGGGTAATATTTACGAGTATGTCTCCCTCCTTCCCCCTTTACCCTATCCAGTCTAGTTCAATCCAGTCTAGTTCCGTCTCTCACGGCTTTGGGAAGGAAAGAGAACAACACTGATTAATGAAAAGAAACCTCCGGCCCGGCGGCTGGGCGGAATTCCAAGACTACGATATAACCGTGTATTCCGACGACGATCCCAAGCAGCCCGAGTGCGAGACGTACAAGTGGGCCAAGACGCTGATCAAGCTGGTCGAGTCCATGGGCCGAGAACCGGCGCCGGGTCCGAAACTCGAAAAGTGGATGCGCGACGCGGGGTTTGTGAATGTCAAGGCCAAAAAGATCAAGTTGCCGATCGGCCCGTGGGCCAAGGATGCGCGCCTCAAAGAGCTGGGGACGTGTAATTTGATCCAGACGCTGAATGGTCTTGAGGCTTTTAGTCTGAGAATCCTGTGTGATGTGGGGAAAATGTCGGAAGAAGAGGTCCATGTTTTGTTGTCGCAGGTGCGGAAGGAGATGAAGAATCCAAAGATGCATCAGATGTATGATCTGTAAGTTTTTTCTTTTTTTTTTTCTTCTTTTTCGGACCAGTTTTGAGAGGGGAACTAATTTGACGGGGATAGGTATGTTGTTTACGGACAGAAGCCTGAGTGAGGATCACCAAGTAGGTAGGCCAGGTGATGGAAACGGTATCTCCTCTCTCTCATTCTTAATGAAGTTATGAAATTTGACCTGCCATGACAATGAACCAAGTGTACGGCATGGATTTAACAGACTGAATTGTTCTTGACTTGGATTCCAAGTGACGACCTGAGAGAGATCACAACCCAACATAAAGAGACAGATCACAGCCCAAGAATAGATGCGGAAATCATTCGTATGACCCATCAGTCAACAACCTCAACCTCAACACCCGGCTTACGGGGTGGTCCGCTTCCCGCGCCATTCTGGCGGACTTGAAGAGCAATTCCTGGCGTTTTTGTCTCTCGCTGACTCGGTTGGCGAGTCTCCAGCCCTTTACTCTCATACCGTTTCTCAGCATCATCCCGGGCTCCATGTTGGGGGTCTAGAATAAGAATAAAACTCTCAGTCAGCCATCACCGCTCGGGGGAATAAATTCTCCACAGCGACCACCTTCAAGCACATGTATCGAGGCTACCTGGTTGGGTGTATAACTTGAACTTGAACTTACGGAAACCCCATCTCACAGGAGTGGGAGCGGCCACAGAAATGCCGATGATAAAAGCAAGAGACACGAGAAGCCTCATTCCGAATGGTGAATTTCTTGCCCTTTCAGGGAACGGATCAGGGAGAAATGGCTTGTGACAGACAGACAGACATGACAGGTCAGGTCAAAACACGGATATACAGCCTCTTTAAATGATAAAAACCCCGCACAAGTCGCAAAAGAGGAAAGCCGCAGTGAGTTTTGGTGGTGTGTAATGTGGTGTAGTGTGGTTTATCCACCGGCTGAAATTGGCAAAGTGTTCAAACTGTTATAGCTACCTATCAACTCGTTCCTATCTGTAAAAAGAAGGAGGGTGGGGCATAGAGAATACGTCCAGATGGGTTAGGGAATTAATTGTTCTCTTGTTTTATTAGTAGCTGGCGAATATGCCTAGGTAGGTACTTAGTATGTTCTGTGTGACTGCACATAGGTGAACTGGCCAGATTGAGGACTGCAAGGCGCCCTGTTTACGTTCTCAGTATGCGCCTCCAGAACCCACAGCACCATCAAGAGCAGTGACAAACGATGAGGAAAGTTACGAGAAAGAAAGTGGACTAGAGCAAACCACCACATCTCACCTCCATCCCATCTCTTCCAGTTCCAGTCCCAGTTAGCCATCACTCTGAAAAGGGTTAGCCCTCATCTAGGTATTCTATAGATAGTAAACACAAGTCCCAATCCCGAGTCCTCGAGCTTGGATCTTTCTTCTCCTCGTACCAGCAACTTGAAGTGAGCTACGTGCTAGCCAAGAGCAAACCAACCAAACAGTACAGGTACCACGTGAAGGCCTGAGACACAACGTCAACGTTCCCTCCAAAAGATTAGTGTAATTGACTGGATCCAGTCCAGTCCAGTTCGTTCCGTTCCGTTCCAGTCTCGTTCCATTCCGGCAAGTGGAGTTGAGGACCCCCAAATCCGGGATAGGATGGGACTGGATGGGATGGGACATACCTACTGTCGCATCATAGGCCCGTGGGCATGTGCATGTGCATGTGTTTTCCCACCGATAGATAGAATTACCACATCACATTATACTTGGTAACGCTAACGTTCATACACCGGCACCAGCGCCTAGCCTGGCCGTGTCGTGTCGTGTCGTGTCGTGCCACACGCCATGCCATGCGACCTGCCTTTATGAGGTCGCACGTGGGAAGGGACATTGTTTACCTAGATATATGGGGTCCCTTCAATGATTACGTGTACTGCCTAGTCTTACTAGACTGGTGCCAACGCATCCGTGACGTGATGTGATGTTCCAGTCATGTTCATGCTCAAGTTCAAGTTGGTGGCTTTGTGTGTGAGAGTCCTGCGTCGTGTGTGTAAGGTAAAGTGGGTGGACACCTCTTTGAGAGATGCCAATGAGCCCCTCTTTAGACACTGGAGATAATGATTCTGACCAGGTAGGTACTGGGAGGCATTTTACGGCGTTGTTGGTCGAGAGTCGACATGGACATGACCAGTGTCCTCCAGGCTCCGAGCCTCCAGGCTAGCTGAACACTGCATGAGTAGTAGAAAGATAATAAACAGCGTGACTTCGCCTATTACACCATCCCATCTCATGTCCACATCCCGTCCCATGTCAGCCATGTCTGTGGGACGTGAGCTACCTCTCTAGGTTCCATTCCCATCCTGCATCCACCGCGTAGCAATCCTTCCTTCCACCTTCCCGGGGGCTTTTACGTCACGACAGCTGACTGGCGTGCAGGACCTCGTTTTCGTACAACCACCACCACTGCACTACAACCCGCGCAAAAGCTGAGCACAAACCGCTACCATACTTCCCCTCCCATATTGTGTGAACGGGGACTCGAGGGGAACCGTTACGCATGAACTGCTGTACTAATCCCCTCCCAGGACCCCAGGAGGTAGTATCGGAACGTTCCCACCCGCCAAAGCGTTACCCACGAAACCCAGGAAAAAAGAACAGGGTTGGTTGGTGGATTTGGGGGAGGGGGGGAAGATCGTAATGTAAATTAGAGGAATGTTACCGGCGTAAGCCTCGGTATTCAAGAACGGCTCCTAGTTGGGTGTTGGGTGTGTGTGCACGCACGGGGAAGGTAGTGTTGGGACCAAAAACAGAGTGAGAGAATGTTTGGGATGGACCGGACCGGACCCCCAGACTAAGTTGACAGAAACCAACAACCACATGCAAAAACAAAAGCTGAAAGATTGATTAGATGGGCTTGCCTTATGCATATGAACAAATTCATCAAGCGAACACTGCAAACCCCAGCTAGCATTAGTTCTAGCACACAGCTGAAGCCGTGATTTCCCCGGGATTTACTGCGTACTGCGTCCAGGCAAAAAAAGAAAGAAAAAAAAGTCCGTGAGATCGTCATGCTGCCCATGTCGTTTCTATTTCCTCTGTCGGGATAATAAGCCGCTTGATTCATGCCGGGCCAATGCCATTTTTTAGTGAGGTAGCGAAAGAAGCGAGTGGTTGATCATTGTCTTGGGAATGTTTTAGAGTCAAAGTTTGCCGAAGTTTTGCCATTTAGTCGAGGAGGCCGGGCGTTCGGGTCCAGTCAAGGTCAAGGCTCTGATACGAATATGATCTCGTTGATGAAAGGAGTAAAAAACAAAAGAAATGTGGACCAACGTGCCATAACAAGCGGGTGCAAAACAATGTCTCTTGATATTATTATACCATTTGGCTCCGGTTTGCCATGCATGGATGGGGCGGAATTCGGACGACGTGTGTCATGGTGGAGATGAGCCTAGAAGCCATGCTTTAAGATGCAAGCGTTAGGATAGGGCCAACCGGAAGATTAAGCCGCGGGAGGGAGGGTAATTCCCGAAGTTTTCCCATCTGGAAACCACTACGCCCCCCCATGATACTCTCCGGGGGGGTGTTGTCCAGGCTTGCCAGGGTGAGCCAAACTCTTGGGGGTTACACCCTGTGGTCACGGGTTGCGAAACACGGGGAACGAGACCCAACGACAATGTTGGTTCGGCAACTTGCGCGTGCGACTCTATCTGGCCGCCTAAACATAGTAAAAAGCTGGCACTTGCACTAGATCATCTGTTCCGAGGGCTTGGTACGGAGGGAGACGGCGTCCAGGACGCAAGACACCGTGCGGCCGTCTTGTTCTTGTTCCAGGGCTTCCGGGGCTTCCAGGGCAAGACCTGCAAGAACAAGCTATGTCGTCCCGCAGCTTGGGCGGCTTCTGGGACCCTTGTGGCTGCAATCTGGAAGATATGGCCGAAGGCTCCACAGTCGCGTGCTCGCCGCCATGGCATGGCATCTGGAATCTTGGGGCGGACGAAATAGTCGCAAAAATGCCCGAAGGCGGGTTTGCTTAATGGACCGCGGGGAAACGGATGCTACTGCCCACGTTTGGCTTATCTACCTAGCGAAAAATGGTGGGGGGGGGGGATAAAAAGCGGCGCCAGACGATGAACCTGGAAGCGAGACCACGGCAATCTCTTTGATGCGGATCGAGGTCCCGGAGCGGGATGCCAGGTATTTTAAACAGCGGGAGTCTTTTTGGTGGGTGGCCGCATTACGGCGCGACCCTCCAAAAGACGTGACTGAGCATAAATTTTGCGTGTTGGCTGTGGCGGGCAGGCGCGGCATACGGCTTACCATGTTGTTTGCAAACATTGTGAGTCGCGACATTTGTTGCCGAACCTGGAAGCGAGACGAGTGAGAAACGCGTGCTCCCAAGGACCTACCGGACGCAGGACCCTGGGAAGGACCTGAAAAGGTGAGACGAGGCAATTTACAGAGGCTGAAAACGTAAAAGGGGCCGCGATAGAATACCAGGCTTCGATTCGAGGGCGGCTTGATGAGGGCAAATCGGTGGACGGTGGTGACAGGTCGCCGACTGGCCGATTGCCCAAGGAGGGGGAGGGGCAGTTGAATTTTTGTGGGATGGCTTTTCGAAACACAGTGGCAAGAGCCACCAGCAGGCCATCGCGCAGGGTCAAGTGTGGGGCGAATCAGGATGCTGATCGTGGACCCATTCCTCTGGGGACCAGGGGTGTGTGATGGGGGGAGTCAGGGGGGAACGGCGGGCCGTGAGGCGGTTCGCCGGCGCCACTCCTTTCAGGCGATGCGGAGTCATGGTTCCGACAGACAGCCCTCTTGCACGGGTGATGGAGCCAATTGCGGCTGCTGGCGCTGTCTTGCATGCATCGGATGCGGCAAGCCAGACCCAGGTTACCAATGCACTGCTGAACTGGGAGCCGCTAGCCGCCGTCGCCGCTTCTTGTTCACCACTGCACGCCGCCCAAAAGTTCCCGTCAAACTGGGGAGGCCCGTTTTTTTCCCTCCTTCCTTGTGAGGGTATCATGGAACGACGGTTGGCGGCGCCGTAGGAAACGTTTCCCCCAATTTTCTGGAATCTCCACCGGCTGCATCCATGCAGAGACGGTGGAGTCTAGTGGGTAGGGCGAGCGGGCCACGGAGTGCGATGCGCCGCCGTCTCTGGCTCTGTCGGCGTCCAGGCCCTGTCGCCCTGGGAAGGTCCCCGTTGGCGAACATCTCGCAAGAGATATTCTGCCTAAAGATTGGCCGTCTCCAGTCGTTAGTTATATTGGCGCCATTCGCCGTTCCGATGCCTTGGCTAGCGCCATGCACAAAGTCATCAGCAGCACGTTTTTTTGTTGGTTATTATCTATAGGGGCAGGTGCCCAAATCCTCGAACCCGAGGTTGCTCCCTTCTAGGCTGAGTGCGTGAGAAGGGTGATCGAATCGAGCCAGCCCTGGCACGCTTCTGGCTGCTGCTCCTTCCCACCCCGCAACGACCCCTCCAACTTTTTTTTGCCAGCCAATTCGAGCGCCGAACGGACCAAAACCCCGATGCGGTGCGACCACGCTGGTCCCTTATCTCGGCGGATTCGATGGTCAGCGAAAAAGGATGACAGGCTCAGCAAGCGGTGCCGCCGTGTCGGTGTCGACAAGAGCCTCCAGCAAGGCAGCCAAGGGCGACGTGCTCATGGGAGGAACGGCCACGGCAACGACGTCGTCTTCGGCGACGACGAGTGCCGAGAATAATCCCAACGGTACCGACAAGGGTCGTCCGCGATGTGTCCAATGCGGGCGACGGCGCACAGGACAAGGACAGGCGGCGTGCAACCATGACGGACAAATTATTAGCAACGGAAGCCTCAGTGCCGCGCCCGCGCCAGACCCAACAGCACCCGTGCCCGCCCCGTTGCACCACAACCAGCGACCCCGCAGAATCTCCAAGCTCAAGCACCGTGCCTTAACTGCCACTCTTGCCCAGCTCAAAAATGCCGCCGACTTTCCGGAATTTCCGCCCCATTACACCACCGCCCGCAGCAGCGACCGTAACAACGGCAAGAGCAGCTTGAGC
>Ga0247765_1001521_pt1 | contig 10666 bp, 9 predicted proteins | sample UWRJL106311C6_FD_179949 | JGI IMG/M metagenome (GOLD analysis project Ga0247765, IMG submission 179949) | Plant litter microbial communities from Arlington Agricultural Research Station in Wisconsin, United States - UWRJ-L106-311C-6 | ecosystem: Environmental > Terrestrial > Plant litter >... | reverse complement strand
TGTCCTCCTCCCACCTCCCTCCCCCCCCCCCCCACAAAACTCCCTATTATTTTTTTTTTTTTTTTTTCAAAAAATAAAACGTGGAACCGAGTACCCCGCCTCATTACAAAAGCAAACGTGCAAGCTTCGGCTTGATCTCAGAATTGCTTCAAGTACGAAGGAAAATGTCTCGATTCTCACCCTCTTGCTCCATAAGGAAGCCAAGGGCTTTGTTGAACTGCTTCATCACCAGCCCGTCAATGTGCAGTTCACACTGTAAATCTGAATCTCATCTCCTTCGTTTTCAACAACTTCAATGCATATCAGCGCATATATAAACGTAATTTTCTTTTTTTTTCCTCTCCGTTTCCCCTAAACTTTACCATGATCCTACACACACTTTTCTCACGCACGGTTGCTTAGTTTAAATTACCTACCTCTGGAGGCAGGTATCATCATTACCTCCAAGTCAATACTACAACGTACACTACGAACTTTTCCGAGTTGGACGCGAATCACTCGAGAGTCCAATCCAAGGGGTGTAGTAGTGCGCACTGTGACCAGATCGGAAGGTGAAGCGGGTAAGTTAGAAGTTAAAGGACACTAGGTTTCAGGTGGTGGTTTATTAAGCATGAGCAAGAAAACCACCCTGATCTTTTTGTTTGGGCGGTGGATGATAATACAATGAACGCTACACCAACGCCGTGCCCCAAAGACCCAAGGTTTTTATCTACATATCCCCAAGACAGAAATACACCAAAATACGATTACTTACTCATTAAAAATGATACAATTGGGCATCCCCATGACCTTGGCGCTAGAGATAATGTCGCCCAACAAGCCGGACTCCGGGTCCCGCTTGATGATCACAATGCGGCTGTCGCCCTGCAGGGCAACGCCGACCAGGGTCCCGTTTTTGTTGATGCAAAAACAGCGAGGAATCTCACCGCCAGAAGCACGAGTCTGCAGGTGTGAGAGCTTGCCCGTCTCTCGGTTGATGGTGAAAGTGATCAAGGGGTCCGATCGCAACGCTGTGCTATTGTTGGGGTCATAGTTTGGGACTGTGAGGTTGCCATCGAAGCGGGATGACAGCGTCAAAAACCTCTGATCAGGCTGAAATAGGGGTTAGCTAGATATACGCGAGACGTACATGATAAAAGGAGACTTACAGAAATTTGGATCTCGGCAGCCGCGACGGTCGAATTCAGATCAGAAGCCTCGCCGTGTGTGTTGGAGAAATGAACCAAGCTGAAAGAAAAGCTGTCTTTGCCGGTGTAGTTGACATCGTACCCGATGACCGTATTGGACAGCTCGTTAAGAACATAGAGAAACGTCTTCGACATGCCTTTGGCGAAGGCGATGTGGCGGGCACCCATAGGGCGCTTATCATTCTTGTTGCTGGCGGACAATGTCTCTCTAATGACCAACCCGGGTATTTCCTTATACCCAAGCGTGCTGTTGTCGATGGAGAAGATGCGAACCATGTCATTGCCGAGGTCTGGCACGAAGAGGTAGTTTCCTGTGGGATCGACAACGGCCTGATGAGGACGGGCTTGCACCTGAACTTTACGCTTTGGTTCGTTCTTAATTTCGTCTTCCGATGGCTTTAGCAAAGCTGGGAACGGCGTGCCAGGATTAGTCTGCAAGATGTTGCTGGGGTCGGTGACGTTGAAGGCGTCGATGCTCCCATTCCCGCTAGAAGGTGTGTCAGCTTTCTTTCACTTGTACCACCATATTTTGCAAGATGGTAAGTTATTATCCTTACTAATTCGCGGTTACCAGTCCCTTGGCCCCTGGCCCAAACAGCGCAATACTGACAGGGCCGCCTGCAGTCGTTACGCTGTTGAGGAGGGTCAACCGTCCCTCGGGGCCGACTCGGAGGGATGACAAGCCTCCATGAGTCGCATTTTGCCAATTCTCGTCCACGCAGTAGAGAGTATTATTATGAGACATGACAAGCCACGAAGCGTACATTCCGCAGGCATTGCTAACATCGAGCAACTGCAGCGTCGCCTGCGTCGTGTAGTCGCTTACGGTTGTCGTTAGGTTGAAAGTTGTTACATTGCCTGCGTAAGCCGAGACGAGAACCTGCACCGCCGAAGCTGTTTTCGCGAGCAAGAGCGCGGCCGAAATGACACGAGAGCGCATTGTATGTTTTCTGAAGGAAAAAAAACGAGAGTAGAGAAAAAACAGATATCAAAATCGAAACTGCTCCGTTCTATGCATACATCGAATGTATCGACCTGCGAACAGCTGGGGCGGATGTCAGAATAAGTAGTGTAAGACTGGACAGGGAAGAAGAAAGACGAGCAGCTGCCAAAGAAGGCGCAGCGGCCCTTGCAAACTGTACCTGGTAGGCGAGCAACGATCGGCCTCCTTTGTCAGCTGACGGGGCCATCCAGTCTTTTTGCTTCGTTGCTCCCATGCTCGTCTCAGATCTCATCGGTCGACCTCTGACAGGCCGCTCCGGATTGCCATCTGGAACAAGGGCCCAAAAGCCTTTGGCTGCGCGCGGGCGCGGCACGGCGGCTGCCACCCCCCCTGCATGGATGGGTGACGGCATCTGCAGCCCACTGTGTTCTTGCTGTTCATCGGCAGCCGCAGCCCGCTGTCACAGGGAACGCATAGCCACTCATCAACGATGCCCATTTCACCGCTCGCTGGTCATCGGGAGCCCAAGCTTGGCAGGGCCGCTTCCCCAGAAATCGACAGGCCGTCAGCCACCCCAAGCTGAGGGAAGCCCAGACAACCTGCGAGCCAGTTAGTTCCCTCACACGGTTGCAAGCTTTCTCCTTTGTGTCACATACAGACCCAACGAACAGACACCATTCATTTCGATCAATGGACACATAATGACTCTTTTTTTGCCTTCCTCTCCATTCATCCTTTCTCAACCCCTAAATCGGAATCTTCCGTATCCCGTCCCGTCTTTCTTGTTGCAGTTCTAAATCCGTCCCTCACCCCAATCCCTGTCATGGCTGCCGTCTGCGTTTGAGGTGGCGGGGCACGCAACAGAGCAAGCACCTTGTCAGCTGCTGGCTGTGGCTGTGGGTTGTGATTCGTCACAACCCGCTAGGTTTGTCCCAATCCAATCCAACTTCGGGTCTGTCTCGTTGCCGTGCAAACATCTGCTCCCTTCTAAAAATTGTTTGACTCGTCTCCAACGATGCGGAAATTTTGCCCTGCCTTCTAAAACATTCGCCGGTGATGAGATGGCTAGAACTAACTTACTTGTGCAATGCGCGCTTCCTGTCGTGGCATAAGCATGAGCCCAGCCTCGGTTGGCAGCAGATCCTCCAGTCAGAAACCTTGCAATCCGCGTCTCTGCTCGCGGCTGTGATCGCATTCCGTCTATTGTCGTTCAAACATTACCGGACTTGATAATTCCGTTCTCTTTTGAGACGCCTTGGTCCAATCAGAAACTAGAACAACGGGGGTTACCGGTCTAGTCCAGCCCAGATTACTACTACTACTACTACTACTACTACTACTACTACTACTACTACTACTACTACTACGACGACGACGACGACGACGACGACGTATTTCGTGTAGGTATGCTGGCCACACAGTCTATCTTGTACTTTAATGAAGCGCCTCAGCGGAATCCGCTCATATCCGATCCTTGGGGGTTACCGTTACTCACCGATCACCAAGATCGCCTTGCCCAGGAAGCGATACTGTGACAACACTACTCGCTAGGACAGAGTCTGATGGACGAGGACATACGATCCTCAACCAGCATAGCAGCACCGCAGCATCGCAGTACGTTCAGGCTCGAAACCAATAAATTTCAGCAAACAAACCAATAACGCAATGAAACCAACACCGGGAGGCCTCGTGTAGATTAATAAGGGGTATCATGCAACCAGAAGAATACCATTTGTCCCTTCCCTCAGTCTCTCGGGTCAACACTTTCCAACCAGGCCCTGACTGCTTCTCTCAACACGGTTTCCACCCATCGGCCCTTGACCCGGACCTGGGGCGACCGCATGGCTGCCTCGATATCCGTCTCCGCATCCCTCTCATTGTCCCGTTCCTCGACCACCTCCTTAATAACTTCCTCCAACGCCGATAGCATCACGGCCTTGCATTGTGACCTCGGTACCTCCTGCGCCGCCCCCGATCCCAACAATGTCCTCACCTCCTGCTGCGACAGTTGCGTTGACGCGTGACCCGGCACAAGCACTTCTAATTGCGTTGAGGAACTGTCTCTCCGCTCTCGCCTTTTACTGGTCGATCTCGATGACGCGCCCGAGCCCGACTTGCTCATGTCTGCACTGAGTGCAATAATTCTCTCAACTGCGTCCGTAACGAGGTCATCAAGCTCAAATATAGGCTCCTCAATAAACTCCTCCTTTACTTGATCTGTTGAGATAATAGCTGATGGAGTATGCGCTGACGGGGTCGCAGGTGCCCCAACTGCCATGTTGTGATCTACAATGTGCCTCAGCTTGACAAGTCGACGGTGGCGTATCCTCGTCAGTGTGAATGCAGTCGTATCTGCAACAAGCGCAGTTGCCACATCGACCCAGCGCTCCGTGTTTCGTTCCGAAAACTTCACGTTCGGGATCCACGAAGGGACTGGCTCAGCTTGCATGGAGGCCTTGATCTGCTCAATGACGTTGTCTTGGGCGGGCACGGCCTGGAGGATGAAATCGGGGTGGTAGTGTTGAAGCCAGCCTGCCACATTTACCGGAACATCGCCATCCATCGACACTCGGCATGACTGCTCAAACCCATCAAAACCCGTGCCAAGTCCAGGTGTTGAGAGATAGCCGCTGCTAGATGGCGAGCTGACAGCGGTTTCGAACGAAGTAATGTAGTCAGGAAACGGAACGTCCACATCGATCACTCCATCATTGATGTTGATTGAAGTTTTGACAGGAGATTCGTAGGCGCCGCCTGGGTCCGGGGTCCTTTTCGTTTTCGGCGCAATATTAGTTGGCTCCAGATTCTCAGAGTCTGTACCAGGGACCTGCCGCGTTGACACTGCATTCTCTCCGCCATTCGATAATGACTGATCTTGAGGCATCTCCTGCTGTTGCCCGGGGCTTCTATCTTTGTTTTCTTCTGGTGCAGCCTTAAGGGCTAGGGGGTTGGCCCCGAGCTGCTTCGTTGGCGAGTCGGTAACCCCGTGTCCATCGCCCGTGGTATGACTCTTGATGGACGCGGCACCAGAATCCCTCCTACGAGTTCCCCAAAGACCACTTATAACGCTCCCCCATCTAGAACCCCGACCAGAGTCACTGCCTGTGTTACTAGAGTGACCTGCGCTGTCTTCTCTTGTAAGACGCTTCAGGTCATCAGCCGCCATGCTATTGCTGCTGCCAGGACGACCTGCGGAAAAGACATCGACCCGGTGGACAGATGAAAAATGCGGGATACTTGTTTCTGGGGTGATGGTTGCTGTCGTGGCAGCGCTGCTTTTTCGAGTAACTGGGTCGCTTCCACGGATAGGTAGGTGGGTTGTGCGGATGGATGCCGCGTCAGATGGCCGCCTCTCGTGTCTTCCCTCCATACTCAGATGTGCGAGGGACAGTGGGACAGTACTAGCACGGCCATGCTGCGACTGCATACTGAGATTACGGGAGTGAGATGTACGCCGGGGCCCAGGTCGTCGGTTGATCTTCCGCCGCAGGGACTCTTCCTTGAGAATAGGGACTACAAAGGAGGGAGGTGACTGCGAAAGTGCCCCAAGTGATGCTGGCGTGCTTGGGCGGTGGGCGTGGGCGCCAGGCAGCTGTTGAGATGCCGGTAAGAATGCTGACAGAAGGAAAATAAGTCGCCGAGCAGCGACCTTGTCCTGGGAGACTATAATAGTCCGCGCCGGGACCAAAGTATCCTCGGCCGGTTTCCCCTTCTGCTGTATGTAAAACTGGCGACGATATTGTGCAGGGCTAAGAGCCTGGAGCCAGTCGAGATGCGTCGCAAGGAACCCGGTTAACAGGTTGAAGAAGAAGAAGCCTTGTGCTCTCCCCCCAGCCCACTTTGCCACCCACCGGGCCTCTTCCCTCCAAATCGGCCACCGATTTTGACCGGTAGCCACCCGAGTGGCGCGAAGGCCGGCGACGATCCGTGTTCTCGCAATTTCAGCTTCAATGCTAGTCTGCCCATTGTCCTGTAGACAGTTTGGCAAGAGTGTGATATGCTTTGCATTTGATTTTGGAGGTTTGACCGGAACGTTGTCTTCGCTTCGCCAGCCTGATATGGATGCGGCTCTCGCCACATGAGCAGGCATGGTAGCCGGTATGGGATCTGGCGAAGCCATGTCTGCCTGTTTGAGTAGGGCCAACAAGGTGCCCGAAACGACATGTTGCAGCCTGTTCAGCGTCCGCATAATAATGTCCCAATGCTGGGTGATGGCGTCTATCTGGTCGTCTGCATCGCTCCCAAACGACGTTTCAAACGAGTCGTACCCGTGGGTTCCTGGACCGACCATGGTCCAGGGGGATGGTCTGTTGGAGTTTAGAGACGACGGATATGAGTCCTGTTCTGTATATGAACCTGGGCCTCGAAAGCCGGACCTTAGCGTTGCTGCCGGGGTGGCATGTGTCGAAACTGGAGGCAGGTTGATAACCAATGCTACAGCGTACATTGGGGTCCTTTTCTGCTTGGGCTGATGCTTCTTCTTCTTTTTTAACTCCTCCGAAGACTGTGGAAACGGGTAACCGTGACTTTCTTCAAGCGAGGGGCCTGGCGGGGACACGGCATCGTCATCAATCGGTAGGGGGACCGGGAAAAGTCTCGTGACAAGCACCTTCTTCCGGTCTGCTGCCCGGCTCATCACGTTCGGAGTGGGTGGGATATTCTCGGAGGAGAATGATTGTGATAGTCTGCTGGATCTCAGACTGGATCTTCCAATGGAGCCTCGTCCGTCCCCTAGCACCGACGCGTCAATAGCGCGGACTTCGGAAGGTACCACGTGAACCTTCGTCGAGGTACCCTTATAGGCCATGAGCTCAGAGTTGCCGAATATGCAGCTGGAGAAACTGTTGAGCTCTTCGCGGTACTCCCGCCATGTCCGCTGCGAGTCGGTCTCCATGTAGACCTGGTTGCGGGCATGAACTGAAGGTCTCCGGTCAAAAGCGCCCTGTCGAATCTTCGGGCTGTCAGGCTGGATGACAATGGGACGTTGGGACTGGCCAAGGCTGGGTTTTCGTGGAGAGGGTGGAACGCGGCGTGCATCTTGCACCGAGTAGTGTGACGAGCCGCCGGCTGTGGTAGATGGGCGCTCTACGACAGGGGCTGGAGGTGGGGGTGTCTGACTGTCATACAGAGGAGAGGCAGCCACAGAGCTTAGGGCATCCTGCATGACGATGATGCGCACATCGCGGACATCGAGCTCGAGTTCGCCATTATAGTCGAAAGCGTTCGTAGACGAGCTAGCGACAAGCGACGGGGCGCTCGAGAGAGGAAATACCTGGTTCAGACGATGTTCATACAGGTCCTGTGGATCGGGGAACAGCAGATTTCGCGTGTGAATATCTTCCTGTACGGATTCCAGTGAGGAAATAGGCTTGTGAGATGCTGTCTGAGCTGGCTGGGCAGTCCCGACCGCCGAGCCGGCCCCCAGGTTGAACAGCTTCCCCAGCATGTTGGCAGAAAAGTCGGGCGACTATCCTTCACGGCTTGCTGAAGAGGGGATCTGGGTGCGGGACGGTCATCATCTTAAACATCATCACGGGCGTGCCGCCGAATAGCCGAGTCGTTGAAGTGCCAGGTGAGATAGAGACAACAGAGAGGGGGATTGACGGCGAGACGGAGGGGCGGCGGCACGGGTCCTTCGTCGTCTTGTTGGCTCTAGGGGTGTGGTGAGCCAGTCACGGCAAGGCGGCGAGGCAGTGGCCGTTTAAAAAGACACACAGAGTGGACGAAGCTGGGACGATGGGACTAAAACAGCCCATCGAGGAGCCGACGCGCCCGTCGGCGCTGAGCGCTACAGGGCAAATCGAAATGTGCAAGGCGTGCACAGCGTGGCCAACTGGGCACGAGGGCCAAGATCGTTGATCTGGCTTTTTTGCGTTGCCAGACTCGAGAGCCGATGACCGCGAGGGGCCGCTTGCCCTTTCTTTCTTTTTCTCTCAGAATGGACCCTCCATCTTGAGGCGAAGTGTGGAGAGTGGAGAAGTGGGAACGTACCAGAGGCTAGAGCACTCGCTGCACTGCGCTGCAAAAGCTCCAAATCTAGCAATTGACGCGCTTTCCTGAGGGGTAGGTGGACGACAAGACGACACTATCCACCACGATGGGTTCGACTGGTGGAGATGCCTCATCGGCCATGGATTTGGCTCTCGCGCCGGGGGGGGTTGGAATGGCGGTGACGATGGGGAATGTCGTTGATGCCTGCCCGTGCTTGGGCAGTTCCAGCGCTTGGGCTGGATGCGACCCGCCGGGATACGGGACTTATTCAGACCACCGCTACACCTAAATGAGACACGAGACTCATCAAATCGTCGCCCTGTGAAAACCATGGCGTGGCCTCAAGCTTGTGTAGTGCAACACTCGGCTTTTGCTTTTTTCTCCCTCGCTTGTCTTCTTTTTTATCGTGGCCGGGTTTGCACCATAGCCCACCAAGAGCTAAGGTACCAGTTATTGCATTCCTATCTAACACCTTGCGGCACCAGCCACCACCCGTGGAACTTACACGGATACCCTTGACCCTGCAAACAACAAAAAGTGGCCGGATGCGCAGTCGGCAATGAGCTCGCTGCCGTCGGTCCCTTTCCGACCCGTCTCCCAGACTAAGGGAAATCCTATCTTTGGCCTTAGGTTCCCACCTGACCGGCGGCAGGGAGCCGCTTTGTTTCCTTCTCTTGCGCAAACAGCGAACAGGGAGAAGGGGGATCGCCCGGTGAGAGGTGAGAGGCGGGAAATTCTCCTCACCGCCATGAGATATGCATGAAGGAGCGACCAAGTTCCCTTGCTGGTAGTTTCCATTCTACTCTCTAGAACCCAAGACACCTAGCTCGCGCCTGCCACCTACCTCCCACCTGCACAACGTGTAACGAAGCGTGTCTGGTGGCATGACGCAACCCAGCGCTGGCCTCTCCGAGCGGAAAATCCTAGTTCCCATGAAGCATTCCATGGTCTGACAGTTCCGCGTTTGCACTCACTCAAGCGCACCTTTCCCACAAAAGCATGGAACGTTGTAAGAGAAGATACCCAAGATAAGGGTGTGGACTTTCAGGCTGTTGGTTGTCGGCCCGCGACCTGTTGCGCCGCATCGGGTGGAATCTCTTCAGATTTCATCCGGTCGCCGTTACTATCACACCGTTATACACAACCACCTTTCACGTCTTCTCCGTACGAAGCAGGAGCCCTAATGTGAGAGGGGGCCACCGGGCAGGCTGAGGCCGAGCGCTGCTCGTTGCTAGTGAGGTAGTGTAGCTGCGGTCAGGACCCCACGAGAGCCAGCGCAGCATCGATGAAACTAAATCCGCGCTTGCCACAAGCATTCCCCTCTCACTTTGGCACCTGGTGATGGTTGCCAAGCGCGATGCGGCACCTGGAGCTATACCAGATCTCGGTAGCTAATAATGCCAACTCGGAAAAGAAAAAATGATAACCCACCCACAAGCTACAACGGGCTTAATAAATGATTCCCAGAAAAAGACAACCACCTACCACCCAGCCTACATTGGAAACATCACCATCTAACGCCCAAGACCAACGCGGCCCCCTCGTAGGCTCGCTTCCCCCTGTCGTGCTGCACGTCCAATGGCACACTGACCAATGACGCTGCTTGATGCAGGCCGAGCATAACCCAACGAGGAAAACCGCAGCCTGATGAGCGTTTTTTTTTTCCCTGACTGGTCAAGCTTGTCTCTTGGTTATTTTTTTCTTCAAGCCTTTTTTGTTCGCAACCCCTCATGGAAATGCATCTTTCCTTTTCTACCTACCCCTCCCTCGCGCTTTAAAGGGGTCTCTCATTCGAGAAGACGCCTCACTTCACTGACCAGGGACTTTGTTCTCAGCAGTATGCTGGCTGTCGAGGTAGTAAGTATGCCGGCACATGGCACATGAAAAACAGCTGGTACTTTTCTCTCTCCGAAGGACAAAGATACCTCGAAAAACAACACCCAGGGATTCAACTCTCCTGCGGAGATGATGCCTAACGTAATTTATAGATCTAGAACCCTAGGACAGAGTTTTCTAGACTCTTCTGAAGTAGCATTGGGCATGGTGATGTCCTGTGAGCGATCAGATCAGCATTGCATGGTATTGTCGGCATCACTGATGCATGAAAGTTTTTTTTTTCTTGCCGTACGTTGCTTCAAATCTTTGATCTTCCTTCCCTCCTTTACAACCCCTACCCCCCACCCTCTCGAAACTGCCCCCGAACCCTCCATCTTGGCATGAATTGTCCTCCATGTGCGCCGTGTCCACGGGGCCGGGCTTGGCCGAAGATGGCGTCACCAACGCCGAAAGCGGGATGGCGGGATCACCGAGATGGCCAGCGGTTTTCGTGTAGGTCACACAGAGAGGATTGGTTAAATATTGACCGCCGATGGATTATCATTTGTCACGGCAATCGGGATATGCTTCACAGTCTCGTACACCATTCTACGGTTTTTTTTTTAAAAAAAAAAATCTACCTGACAAGGGCCCCGGTTGATACCTCTTTGGTGTGATGTTCTTCAAGGATCAAGAAGGTAAATACAGGGAATATTTCACCTGGAATCGA
>Ga0247765_1001517_pt1 | contig 10685 bp, 11 predicted proteins | sample UWRJL106311C6_FD_179949 | JGI IMG/M metagenome (GOLD analysis project Ga0247765, IMG submission 179949) | Plant litter microbial communities from Arlington Agricultural Research Station in Wisconsin, United States - UWRJ-L106-311C-6 | ecosystem: Environmental > Terrestrial > Plant litter >... | reverse complement strand
CTCGGCGGCGCTGGCCGCTCGCCACGTCAAGGTGGTGCTCACCGGCGACGGCGGCGACGAGATCTTCGCCGGCTACGACCGCTATTTCGGCTTCCGCTGGATCCGCCTCTACGCGGCGCTACCGGAAGCCGTGCGCCGCCACGTCCTCGGGCCGGCCCTCGCCGGTCTGCGCGACACCGCGGGCTACAAGACGCTGACCCAGAAGGCGCGCTGGATCCACGAGCTGTCGTTCCACGAAGGCGGGCGGCGCTACGCCCAGGCGACCGCCTTCTTCCGCTTCGGCCAGGAGGGCAAGGGCGGCCTCTACACGCCGGAGATGGCCGGGCGGCTGGCCGGTCTCGATCCCATGGAGTCGGTGGTCCGCGGCTTCGACGAGGCGATGACCGGCGACCAGCGCGGCGACGATCTCGACCGCATGCTGGCGGCCGACATCGCCACCCGTTTCCCCGAGCACTCGCTCATGCTCACCGACCGCATGACCATGGCGCAGAGCCTGGAAGCCCGGCCGCCGCTGCTCGACCACCGCCTCGCCGAGCTGGTGGCGACGCTGCCGGTCGACCTCAAGCTGCACGGCCGCACGCTCAAGTACCTGCTGCGCAAAGTCTCGGGGAGCTACCTGCCGAAGTCGATCATCGAGCGGCCGAAGCAGGGCTTCATGTTCCCGCTCGGCTACTGGATGAAAGGCCCTCTCCTGCCGGTGGTGCGCCACCTGCTCGCCGAGTCGCGGCTCATCGAGGAGGGGATCTTCCAGCGCGAGACGGTGGACCGGCTGGTCCAGGAGCACCTGGCCGACCGGGCGGACCACCATGTGCGGCTGTGGATGATCCTCAATGTCGAGATCTGGTATCGCCTGTTCGTCCGCGGCGAGGCGATGGAGGACCTGTCGGGGCTCCTGCGGGAGCGCCTGGGATCGGCGGCATGACGATGACGAAACGCGGCCTTCTCCTCGTGCTGCGCGTGGCCGTGTCCGCCGCCCTCATCGGCTGGCTGCTGCGGCGCACCGACTTCGCCGAGGTGGGGCAGGCCTTCCGCGCCGCCGACCTGCGGCTCGTCGGCCTCGCGGTCCTCCTCATCCCCCTGGGCTATCTCACCAGCGTCCGCCGCTGGCGGCTCCTGCTGCGCGCCCAGGGAGGCGATGCACCGCTGCCGTTTCTCCTCCAGTCGCTGATGGTGGGCATCTTCTTCAACAACCTCCTGCCGTCGACGATCGGCGGCGACGCCGTCCGCGCCTGGGACACCGCCCGCGCCGGCGTCGACCGCGCCACCGCGGTGGCCGTCGTGATGGTCGACCGCTTCGTCGGCCTGCTCGCCCTGATGCTCTTCGCGGCGGCCGGGCTGGCGCTCTCGGGGCGGCTGGAATCCTCCGTCGTCCCCGAGATCACCGCCTGGGTCTGCGCCGGAGCGGCGGGAATGGGGCTCGCCGCGGCCCTCCTCTTTCTCCCTTCGCGCCGGCTTCCAGCCCTGCTCAGCCGCCTGGGAGGTCCGTTCGGCAAGGTCGCCTCCGCTCTCTTCGCCTTCCAGGGGAAGGGGAGCGTCCTGGTGCGCGCCTTCGCCTGGTCCCTGGCGCTCCAGGGGTTGGTGGTGCTCAACGCCTGGGTGCTGGCGAGCGCCTTGCGGGTACCGATCCCTCTCGCCGACTTCTTCCTGATCGTGCCGCTCGGTCTCTTCCTGATGATGCTGCCGGTGTCGATCAACGGCATCGGCGTACGCGAAAGCTCCTACGCGTTCTTCTTCCGCGCCTTCGGTGTGGCCGCCTCGCTGGGCGTCGCCGTGGCCTGGCTCGACTACGGCCTCCTGCTCCTCCAGGCACTGGCCGGCGGCGCCGTCTATGTGATCTTCCGCGGGCGGACGCCGCAGCTCGCCGCCGAGGCCCTGCCGTGAGAATCCTCCTCCTCGCGCCGCACCCGTTCTTCCAGCAGCGCGGCACGCCGATCGCCGAGAAGATGCTGCTGGAGGTGCTGACGGCGCACGGCCACGAGGCGGAGGTGCTCACCTTCGCGGAGGGCGACGATCCGGGGCTCCCCGGCTGCCGCATCCACCGCGTGCCGTGCCTGCCCGGGACCCGCGGCATCCGCCCGGGCTTCTCGGTCAAGAAGCTGGTCTGCGACGCCGTCATGCTCTGGAAGAGCCTGTCTCTGGTGCGCAGCCGGCGCTTCGACCTGGTGCACGCGGTGGAGGAGTCGGCCTTCATGGCGTTCGCCGCCCGCCGCCTGTTCGGCACGCCGTACGTCTACGACATGGACTCGGGGCTGGCGCGCCAGATGATGGACAAGTTCCCGGTCCTCGGCCGCGTCCGCCTGCTGCGCCGGCTCCTCGAGGGCTGCGAGGCCGTGGCCGTGCGCGGCAGCGTCGGCACGCTCGCCGTCTGCAAGTCTCTCGAAGAGCAGGCCCGCGCCTGCGATCCCGGCGGGCTCGTCGCCCGCATCGAGGACGTCAGCCTGCTCGCCGCCTGTCCCCCGGATATGGCGGATGACCTGTCCGCGGACTGCCATGGGGACGAAGGCAGGCCGATCGTCCTCTACGTCGGCAATCTCCAGAGCTACCAGGGGATCGACCTGCTCCTCGCCGCCTTCGCCCTGGCGCTGCGCGAAGCGCCGGAAGCCCGGCTGGTGGTGATCGGCGGCGATGCGGAGTCGATCGACCGCTACCGCCGGCTCTGCGCGGAGCAGGGGATCGGCGACTCCGTCCTCTTTGCCGGCCCGCGTCCGGTCGCGCACCTGGCGGCCTATCTCGAACAGGCCACCGTGCTCGTCTCGCCGCGCGTCCACGGCGACAACACGCCGATGAAGGTGTATTCGTACCTCGATTCCGGGCGGGCCGTGCTCGCGACGCGCCTGCCCACGCATACTCAGGTGCTCACCGACGACGTCGCCTGCCTGGTCGCGCCGGAGCCGGAGGCCATGGCCCGCGGTCTCGTCGACCTGCTGCGCAACCAGGTCCTGCGTGAGCGCCTGGCCGCCAACGCCAGGGAGCTGGCCCAGCGCGAGCTCACTCCGCAGGCCTTCGAGCGCAAAGTGTTGCAGTTCTACGATCAGATCGCCCACATCATCCAGATCCCGGGAGGGGAGTGGAGACATGGAAAAACAGAGAGACTCGAAGCCGGACGTCCGGGCGCTCGCTGAGGCGCTCGCCGCGGCGCAGACCCCCGGAGCTCTGCGCGCGGCGCTCGCCCACACGGAGCTCGACAAGCTGACCGCCAATGAGACCAGCGTGCTCTCCCGCGCTCTCCACGCCTGGGGCGCGCCGCCCGACGTGAAGATCGCCTACCTCGGCAACTTCACCCTCGATCTCCTGCCCTGCGCCGTCGACGTGGCCTGCGCCAAGGAAGGGCTGCGCACCGCCTCGTATGTCGGCCCTTTCGGCCAGTATGTCCAGGAGGTGCTCGACGAAGGCTCCACGCTCGTCCGCTGGCAGCCCGATTTCGTCTTTCTGGCCCTCTCGCTGCGCCTCCTGCGCCCGGACCAGGTGGCCGCTTTCTCCCTCCTCTCCACCACCGAGCGCCGCGAGCTCCGCGAGGAGGTGGCGGCGCATCTCGAATCCTGGGCCACGGCGGCTCTCGACCGCCTGCCGGCGACCCTGCTGCTCACCAACTTCGCCGCGCCGACGTTCCCTCTCGCCGGCGTCGCCGACACCAAGGCGGAGTACGGGGAGACGGAGCTCTTCCTCGATCTCAATCTCGATCTCCTGCGCCGCTTCAAGGGGCAGCCTCGGGTCCGTCTCGTCGATGCCGAGCGCCTGACCGCCCGCTTCGGCAAGGAGCGCGTGGTCGACCGCAAGATGTTCTACCTCGCCCGGATGGAGTGGAGCCCGGCGTTCCTGCCGGTGGTCGCCGGCGAGCTGGTGCGCGAGGTCACGGCGGTCAAGGGGCTGACGCGCAAATGCCTGGTCCTCGATCTCGACAACACCTTGTGGGGCGGCGTCGTGGGGGAAGAGGGGGCGGCGGGCGTCAAGGTCGGCCACGGCGATCCGGAGGCCGAGGCTTTTCTCGACTTCCAGCACCGCCTCAAGGCGCTCCAGTCCCAGGGCGTGCTCCTCGCCCTGTGCAGCAAGAACAATCTCGCCGACGTCGTCGAGGTCTTCGAGACGCGCCCCGAGCTGCCGCTGCAGCTCGCCGACTTCGCGGCGCGGGAGATCTGCTGGGACCCCAAGCACGAGGGTCTGCGCAAGATCGCCGCCGCGCTCAACATCGGTACCGACAGCCTGGTCTTCCTCGACGACAACCCGGCCGAGGTGAGCCTGGTGGCGCAGATGCTCCCCGAGGTGAAGGCGATCGTGCTGCCGCCCGATCCCGCGGAGTACGCCGGCGTGCTCGAGAAGCTGACCGATTTCGAGCGCCCCGCCGTGCTCGCCGAGGACAGGGGGAAGACGGAGCAGTACCGGCAGAACCGCGAACGCGAGGATTTCCGTCTCCAGGCGGGGGCTGGAGGAGGCGGCGGCGACCTCGGGGGCTATCTCGCCAGCCTGCGCACCGAGCTGGAGATCCGCCGCGCCCGCCGCGACGACCTCGAACGGATCCACCAGCTCTTCCACAAGACGAACCAGTTCAACGTCACCTCCCACCGCTATTCGCTGGCCGACATCGAGCGCTGTGTCACCGGGCATCAGTGCGAGCTCTGGATGGCGCGGGCGCGCGACCGCTTCGGCGACCTCGGCACCATCGCCGTGGTCCTGCTCAAACAGGACGGCCGCAGCCTGCTGGTCGACAGCCTGCTGATGAGCTGCCGCGCTATGGGCCGCGGCATCGAGACGGCGCTGTTCAATCACATCAAGACGCGGCTGCTGGAGCACCGGGGGCTGCTGGAGGTGCGCGCCCGCTATCTCCCGACGGCCAGGAACAAGCCGGTGGAGAACCTCTTCGAGAGCCACGGCTTCCGGGTCACGGAGACGCGGAGCCAGGGCGAGAAGCTCTACGCCCTGGGGCGCGGCGACGCCCGGCTCGAGAGCTGCGACTGGATTCATGTCCTGGCCGAAGAGATGGCTGTCCCGGGAGGGCGCTGAGGATGGACGGCTCGACGGTCAAGACCGCCGTCCGCCTGCGCGAGATCATGGCCGAGGTCCTCGAGCTCGATCCCTTGCAGATCGACGACTCCTTCGCCCGCGACGGTGTGCCGTCCTGGGATTCTCTCGGCCATCTGCGGCTGATCACCGCCCTCGAAGAGGCGTTCGGGATCCGCTTCACGATGAAAGAGGTGGGGGAGCTCGACCGCTTCAGCAAGCTCCACGAACGGCTCTCGCGCTGATCCCCCGATGCGGCTCAGCGCTCTGGTCCGCCGGTTCCTGACGCCCGGCTTCGTGGTGACGATCCGGGCGTATCTCCGCTACGGCTGTCTGGTGAGCCCGAAGGCGGAGGTGGAGATCACCCCTCACCTGCGGATCGGGCGCCGGGCGGTGGTCGCCTCGTTCACCAAGATCAAGGCGAGCGACGGCCCGTTGCACATCGGTGCGCACGTCGAGATCGCCAACGGCTGCGTGATCACCTCGCACACGGCGGGGACCCGGATCGGCGACGATACGATGATCGGGCCGAACGTTTCGATCATCGGCAACAACTACCGCTATGACCGGCTGGACCTCCCCATCCGCCTGCAAGAGAAGGTCTCGCCGAAGGGGATCCGCATCGGCGCGAATGTCTGGATCGGCGCCAACTGCGTGATCCTCGACGGCGCGGACATCGGCGACGGCAGCATCATCACCCCGGGCTCGGTGGTCTCCGCCCGCCTGCCGGAGAATTCGATTGCGCAGGGCAACCCAGCGAAAGTAATTTTTACGCGGCGCTGAACAGCCCGAACCCCTGCTCCAGGTGCTCCAGCGCGGCGATCGCGCGGTCGCGAATGAGGCGGTCCGCCTGCCGGCGGCGGATGTGGTCGACCGCCCGCGAACGGGCCAGCCGCAGCATCCAGGCCAAGGGAGGTGCTTCGTCGGGAGAAGAGGAGGAGTGGCGCCAGACTTGGAGAAAGACCTCTTGGAGGATCTCTTCCGCCATGCCGCGGTTGCGCACGATCCGGACGAGCATGCCGAGCACCGACGGCGCGCACAGATCGAACAGCTCGCGGAATGCCTCACGGTCTCCCTCGGCGATCCGCTGCATCAGACAAAGATCGCGGGTGTTCCTGTCTTCCATGGAAGACGAAATCTGCAAGGGGCGAACCATCGATGGGGAGCTATCTACGCCGACACGCTCTCGTTCCTCTCGCCGGACATGATGCGCCAGCCGATGACTTTCTCGTCGATCTCGCGCAGGCGGTTTGTGATGAGGCGGCAGAGGAGCTGGAGGAATTCGAGGGCGGCGTGGGGGTCCATCGAAATGACCTCGTGCACGGTCGACTGGTCGAGAGCCAGGACGGTGAGCGGGCCGCTGTAGGCGCGGGCGTCGGCGGAGCGGGGCGCGCCGTCGATGAGCGACATCTCGCCGAAGAAGTCGCCCCTCTCCAGGATGGCGAGGGCCTCCTCGCCGGCGCCGGGGATGTATTTGCTGATGATCGCCCGCCCTTCGAGGATGATGTACATCTCGGAGCCGTCGTCCCCCTCCTGGAAGAGGGAGGCGCCGGAGGCGTACCGTTTCTCCTTCGAGAACGCAGCGAGGGTGATCAGCTCTTTGCGCGAGATCCCCTGCTCCCGGAAGAGCCGGATCTTGTCGCTGTCCTCCACCTTGACCGCCGCCGCCGCGCCGGTCGGGACCCTGGGAAAGCGCAGGATGCCGTCCGGCATCGCGTCCGCGGAGAAGAAGCTCTTGAGCTGCTCGTTGGTCGCCCGCAGCTTGCGCGCCAGGCTGTGCCAGAGGCTCCAGTAGATCTGCACGCCCAGGTCGGGCGTGCTCTCGAAGAGCGGCTCCAGCGCCTGGGAGTCGATGCGGATGACCTGGCTCGGCACTTTCGCCACCGCGTCCGCGGAGCGCTCGTGGTGCCCTCCGAAGCCGCCCTCGCCGAACATCTCCCCCGGGCCGACCGAGCCGAGGACGAAGGTGCCGTACGAGGTCGTCCGCTGCAAGGTGATCTCGCCGCTCTCCAGGATGTAGAGGTCCTTGCCCTGGGAGCGGTGGCCGAAGACGAGCTCTCCCGCGTCGTGGATCTCCTCCTCGACCGCCTGGGTGAGGCGGAAGATCTGCTCGTCGGAGAAGTGGGAGCAGGGCTTGAGCCGCCGCAGCCGGCCGGCCAGCTCCAGGCGTCCGCCGGCCTCGCGGCGGTGCGGCGGTGCGCTGAAAAAATTGCTGGACGGCGGCAGGCCGGACTCCTCCAGGAAGCGCTCGCGCTGCCACTCCAGACGATCGAACGCGGTGTGCAGGATCTCCTGCCGCTCGCGGAAGACCCGGGTCAGCTCGCGGTTCCCCCAGCCGAGGATCTGTTTCAGCGTCTGGATGCGCCGGCGCAGGCGGCGGATCCCCTCGTCGTCGGCGTCGTTCAGGAGCAGGAAGGCGTGCACGGTGGCGCTGAGGGCCGGCTCGTACTGCTTGCGCTCGTATTCGGCGCGGCCCAGGCTCTCGGCGACCTCGCGGTCGAACGGATTGAAACGCAGCGCCTTCTCCATCTCCTCGACGGCGCCGTCGAACTCCTTGCGCCGGAAGAGCAGCCGCCCGTGCAGCTTGTGGATCGAAGGGTTGGCGAGCCCCTTGGCCTTGGCGATCTCCAGGCATTCGACGGCGCGCCCGGTCTCGCCCTTCTCGGAGTAGATGTGCGCAAGCCCCAGGAAGTGAGCGGCGTCGATGGAATTGCGCCGGAACCCCTCGCGCATGACCTCCTTGAGAGTCCGTGCCGGGCTCCCGGAATGCTGGCGCTGGAGCTTGCGGGCCTCCGCGAGGCCGAGCTTCACGCTGAGGTTCTTGGGGTCGAGACGGAGGGCGAGGAGGAACAGCTCGGCCGCCTCCTCGTACTTCCCTTCCTGGCTGAAACGCTGTGCCAGGTCGGTCAGCTCGGCGATTCTCTGCATCAAATCACTCTGCGTCAGATCAGTCATACCCGCCTTCAGGAGAAAGGCAAGTGTAGCATGGGCGCGAAATCCTGGAATGATGTAGGAGCGGCTTGCGCTTTGAAATTCTCTTATGTAGATTGAGCGATGAAATGGCGAACACAGAACCGGTCGATATGTCGTCCGAGGCCTTGGCCAAGGGGCTCGCTCTCTGCCGTCAGGGAGAGTGGGGCAACGGTCTCTTTTTTCTCGGGAAGATCGCCGAGGCCGGCCGGACGTCCGCCATGCCGGGAGTCTTCTTCACCACTCTCGGCTATGGGATCGCCCGTTACCAGCAGCGCGCCGAGGAGGGGCTCAAGCTCTGCCGCCATGGGGTGAAGCTCCAGTTCTACGAGCCGGAGAACTATGTGCTCCTGGCGCGTACCGCGCTGCTCTGTGAGAATCGTGCGGAGGCGGTCAAGGCGGTGCGGGGCGGCCTCAAGGTGGACTCCAACAACGCGGAGCTGCGAGCGCTCTACACGGAGCTTGGTATCCGGCAGCTCCCGGTGCTGCCGTTCCTCTCCCGTTCGAATCCGCTGAATCAGATCCTGGGCAAGCTGCGCACGAGAATTTTCGGCACAAAAAATTAAAGCCCCGGGGTCGCCCCCGGGGCTCTCGGTCGCACGGCTGGAAGTCTTCGGTGTCTCTAGACGCCGGCCGCGACGGGATTGGCCTTCATGTCCTCGAACACGATCCCGAGGTTGTCCGCGCCGTTGTTGCGGACCATGTCCATGAATTCCGCCACCTGGTCGTAGGGCAGCTCGCCGTCCGCGGCAAAGAAGACCACCTTGGACTGGCGTCCCTTGAGGATCTCCTGCAGACGGGCAGGGAACTCGTTCTTCGAGACCGACTGCTTGTTGATCCAGGTGCTGCCGTCCAGGTCCATGCGCACGATCACCTGATCCGAAGAGGGCGGCGGGACAGCAGATTCCACCTTGGGCGGCACCTGTACCTCGTAGCCCATCTGCAGGATCGGGGTGACGACCATGAAAATGATCAGCAGCACCAGCACCACGTCGACCAGCGGCGTGATGTTGATGTCGCTCTTGACACTCCCGCCTCCCCCTACGTTCATCGCCATCGTCGTGTCCTCCGCCTAGGCGGCTGCGCCGCCGGCTGTCTTCTTGTCGATCACCAGACCGACGCGGGTGAAGCCCGCCTCGTTGATGATCCGCATGACTTTGCGGACGTCCTTGTACTTCAGGCGCTTGTCGCCCTTGACCACGATCGTCTTGTCGGGATTCTGATCGTGCATCTCTTTGAGCGTCGCCGGCAGATTCTCGTTGGTGACCCAGTTCTGCTGCACGAACACGCTGCCGTCGGACTTGACGGAAATCGTGATCTGCTTCTGGTTCTCCGGCATCTTGCCCGGTTCGATCGTCTCGGGCAGTGCCACGTCGACGCCCTTCTGGAGCATCGGGGTCACCACCATGAAGATGATGAGGAGCACGAGGCAGACGTCGACGAGCGGCGTCACGTTGATATCGCCCCGTGCCGAGGGTTCGGCGATCGGGCTCTTGTGCTTCTTAGGCAGCATTGGTCTTCTTCTTCTTCATGAAAAAGTCGATCAGCTCGGAGGAGGAGTTGGACATCTCGACCTGGAGCCTCTCGAGCTTGTTCTGGAACACGTTGAACATCCACGCGGCCGGGATGGCCACGAAGAGACCGAGAGCGGTGGTCACGAGGGCTTCCGCGATACCGGCCGACACGGCGCCGATGCCGCCCGAGCCGGTGAGGGCCATGCCGCGGAACGCGTTGATGATGCCGATCACGGTGCCGAACAGCCCGATGAAGGGGGCGGTCGTCGCGATGGTCGCCAGGCTGCCGATGCCGCGCTTGAAGTCAGACGTGGTCAGCAGGGCCGAGCGCTCGACGGCGCGGTTGGCCGCTTCGACGATCTCGAGATCGGAGAGGGGGCTCGTCTGGTTCTCGAACTGGAAGGACTGCAGCCCGGCGGCGACCACGCGGGCGAGATGGCTCTGGGGGTACTTCATCGCCGCGTCGATCACCGCCTGGGGCCGGTCGTGCTTGAGGTTCTCCGTGGCCAGCTTGGCGAAGGCCAGCGACTGCTTCTGCGCCTTGCGGAAGAAGAGGACCCGCTCTACGGAGATGTACAGCGACCAGACCGACAGGATCAGAAGGGTGATGACAACGCCCTGGGCAATGGGGGTCATCGTCTGCCATAGGCCCAAAACACTAAAATCCATTGCTCTTCTCCTTTGGCTACGAGGTGCTCACTGCACCTGGAAATTGACTGTCAGTGTGTAGAAGACCTTGACGGGACGTCCCTGGAACTCAGCCGGCTTGAATCTCCACCTCTGCACCGCGTCCAGAGCAGCCTTGTCGAGACCCATCGGAAGGCCCTTGAGCACCCGCGCGTTCGTGACCATGCCCTTCTCGTCGATGATCGCCTCGACGATCACGACGCCGGTGACACGCGCCTTGCGCGCCACCTCCGTGTAGACCGGGGGGGCGCCCGAGAGCTTCTCGGGACGGCTGACGCCGCCGCCGACGCGCAACGGCGCTTCGTCGACGACACCGCCGGGGACGCCGCCGGGCGTTCCGCCGACGACACCGCCGGGCACGCCGCCGACGACTCCGCCGGCTACACCGCCCGCCACGCCGCCCTCGACACCGCCTTCGACACCGCCTTCGACACCCACGGGCGCCGGAGCGTTGTTCGACGGATCGGGGAGCTTCTCAGGCACTTCGACCGGCTGCACCGGCTCGTTGGTGACCGTCGG
>Ga0247765_1001516_pt1 | contig 10695 bp, 10 predicted proteins | sample UWRJL106311C6_FD_179949 | JGI IMG/M metagenome (GOLD analysis project Ga0247765, IMG submission 179949) | Plant litter microbial communities from Arlington Agricultural Research Station in Wisconsin, United States - UWRJ-L106-311C-6 | ecosystem: Environmental > Terrestrial > Plant litter >... | reverse complement strand
GGGGGGGGCACAGCGCACGGTACGTCGAGGTCGCAGGGCGCCGACGTCGTGGCGTGGTGGGGTGTGTGGCACGTATGAATCCGCCTCGCGGCTTGAGGTAGAAAGAACATTGAAGTTCTCACAGGTCACGGTGTGAAACTCGAAGCCAGAACTCCAGCATGACAAAGATGATGGTACTCGCCAGACAGAGGCGACACGGCGAAGCCGGTATAGGTTGGCTTGATCAGAGCGCTGGCCCACAGCTCACCCCAGTTCATGACTACAAACGAAAAAGGAAATTTCGTGCGCCCAGATTCGTCGCAGACAACTAGGCTGAAATAGCGTCTAGGCCAAGCACCCAAAAACGCTCACCAGCGGAAGACATGAGAGTTTGTTGAGTTGGTGCTGTCATACGATTCGGTAACCGTGTGCAACGCTGTCTCGCCTGTCAACGGTTTTCCGGGGCAGTGGATGCAGGCTAGTCATCAATCTTGTCGCGTGGTGGCAACGTAGGAAAAGTGTCAACAGGGGTAAGAGTTTTCGGAGCTGAGGGTAGGCGAGAGCCAGACTACCTATCTCTTCAATTCCACGGAACTTCCAGTCTACATGTGCGCTACAACTAGCCAAGACTCCTCTTTGCTGTCTGGTCTACACAAGGAGTTCTGTTTCGATCCCCGCGGTAACATGTGACAGCCAATTTGATGATTTTTGGACCTCGAATGAGTCAATGTACCAGAACCGTATCTACCTTATATTTCAGTCAACGGTGGTACAGCCGTCATAATGTTAGACGGGAAATCATGGAATGAAAGCTGGGTCCGTTGGCCATTGTGCATATAGTGGACACATGCAGTGATGGTCTTTAGACGGGCCGAAAGGAATTGCGTGACGATAATGGCAGGTTCAATACCGACTGTTCAACGATGCGCGCTCTACCAAGGATTGTTGTTTGACTTGTGGCCCATTTACCTACAGTTAGGTACACTTGACTGGACGGATGGTTGAGGCAGTGGGTCTCACTTTCTACTGCACAAGATCACTCTGCAACTCTATAAATTTTCTGCAAGACACAAAATACACCAATTGAAGCATGGAAAGAAGAAACAACTTGTACGTGGTCGACCACTGTCCGTTTCTGTAACTACCTAAATAAGGAGCTAAGAACAAAGTAACGACTGACTTCCCCGAGCATTGATACCAAGACATCAAATGTGAAAGGAAAAACCCCCCCCTCCCCCTCCCCCACTCCAACGACCGAAAGGTAAACAGTGAGAAACATCCAGTGCCTTGATCAGAGGCACGGGCACAAAGACTGGATCCGAAACCACCACTCTTCCATCTAGACAGAAATGCCCAGAGCCAAGCAGGCACTGACAAAAGCAGTGAGACAGGCGGTAAGCTGAGCGGCCAAGCCAACCAGCAGAGCCAGATCAATAACGCTGAGTCCACCAGCAGTACCGAGGCAGACGCTGATGCACAAGTTGATGACAACACGAATGCAGGCCGCCAGAGCCACGACAACAGAGACAAAGATGTTGACGCTCACGCCCACGGCGAGATGGGCCGCAATCTTGAGCAGGATCGTCGCACACAGGTTGACAATGGCAATCACAATCGCAATGCAGGCTTTGACGTCCGCGACAACAAGTCCGCCTGCCGTCACCTTGGCGGTGAGATCAACGCCTAGCTGCACGATCAGGTCCACAATGACTTGCAGGTCGACGACAATGTCGGCAGCAAGGTTGACGTCAATGTCGACGGCCGCGTCAATCTTGGCGCCTGTACAGGGGTTAGTTAGCATTCCAACCAAAGAAAAAAGGGGAAAAAGAAAGGAAAGGGGACATATGAAAAGAAGGAAGAGGAGGAAGATACGTACTAATCTCATTGCACTTGGACTCGACCGCGCCATGGCACGCCTGAGCATAATCGGTAAGGTCGCCGCGGCGAACCAGGACCGGGGTGGAGATGGTGTCGACAGTGTTTGGCTCAGCGGCGGGAGCAGAAAGGACTATACACAATCAGATTTTTTAGCAATCCGTGTAGCAACTTAGGCATCCTCATGAGCCCGCAGGTGTGTGGGGAAAGCAGGAACATACCAGGGGTAATGCAAGCCGCAAAGGCCGCAAAGGAGGCAATGGCGTTGAAGAAAAGCATCTTGGCTGGACGGGGAAGACAGTGGTCTAGTGACAGTGTGTGGTAGTGAGCTGGTGATTGTTGTTGTCCGGTGGTCTTGTTGTGCCTGATGGGAAGATGAGATTGAGGTTGAAAGGGGGAGGAGATGGAAGGCTTTATAGTTTTTTTCTCCTCCGTTCTTCTTCTTTTTCTTCCCTTCCAGTCACCATACAGCCCTTCTGTACGTGACGAGTTCATTACCATCGGACAGACCCGTCGCCATCGAGTATCCGGACCAGTTGGTCCGATGTATCAAAGCCAGATACGTCATTCCGCATCAGAATTGGTTTGTTGAGAAGGCCCAAAATGTTACTCTCTTTGGGATTGTAGTGGTCAGGCTGTATGCGTACGGTCAATGCTGTGGTTTCACTGGCGAAAGATGGTTACCACGCTGCTTGTTGCCTTCTACCGTGGTTTATCGACCCCAAAGACTCAAAGGTAACGCCAACATTTTCTGTCTGTTTCCATTCATGACGTAGAATCAAAGCATCTTGCAACCTCAGCTGAGATAGCACCGGATGCATTGATGCATTCCCCGACAATGAGGCGTCTGCAAGTTGCAAATACAGCTGGCTTTGCGTCCGGTTCAATCCGTCCGAGGGTGCCTCGAGGATGCCTCGAAGGTCGGCGTGCCACTATTCTCGGCGTGCTGGCAGAAGAATGTCGGTGTGTTGTTGAAAAAAAAAAACGACGATCATAGCCAGTTTGGTATCTTGACATGGCAGGTTCCTACATTGATATTAGTATTGTGCAACCAAACTTAAATGCACTTTATCGGCCCAATGTAACCGTTACGCTTGCTCACAGAGATACCAGACTTGACCTTGAGTCGTACAACACGGGACTACCGCAATTGCATGCGTGATTGAGGCTGACATATGAGATGAAAAGCATAGTGATGTGATGTGGGGTAAAGCCAGCTGAGCTGCAGGCGTAAAAGTGTCAGGCACATCACGCTCCTTGATGAAAATTGATAGCTTTTGGGAAGGAACAAATGTCAACATGTTGGGTCAGTATTGCAACACTTTGTTACTGATCGAGCACATGCAATACCGGCTTGTTCCGTCTGAGCCGCAGAAATGCTTTTTTCTCCGACCTCCATTCGGAGGCTAGGGGGGGCGCCTTTTTTCCAGCTCCAATGTCGTGTCACCTGGAATTATGGTCACCGGCCCCCGGATATTCTTTCCGCAGGACACTTGCAAAATGAAAGTGCAAATGCAGCACCAACCTTGTTTTGATAACAGGTTGCACCTATTGAAGCCAAGGTGTGTTGCAGTGGTTACCTAACCTAGGTATTATTCACCTTGGGCCGCGGTCAAGCAGGCAGGTACCGGTGAAGGAGACAGTTGCATCGAGAGGGGGGATGACTGGGAAAGAAAAGAAGATGACCAAGAAAATCATAAGTCGTAACTACAACCCCCAAACAATGGTCGGTACGTCAGTGGCGTTGAGTTCCTGACCTCGCCCGGACAGACGCAGCTGCAGTATGCATCATAAACTTGGCCAGACCTTCGCTACCGCTTTGCAAATTGCGCCGGCCGCCGTCCCGCGGCCTCTTGGCGATAAAAAAAGGTGTACCTGTATGTACGGCATTCTCCGCATTTTACCGTGCCCTATTTTAGCATCCCACAGGTCAAATGGTAACGTGATGCAACCAAAGAGTGGTGAGGCGGGACGGTGAGGCCGTGCACTTCCTCTCAATCGTGCAGCCCCCCTACAGCTGAGAAGCTTGATTGATCAGGAAGGAGGTAGAATGAGGCTGTCTTATCCGGGCTCCACAGCTTTTGCATACCTAATGTACAGGTAGGGTTTCATGCATGTGCGACTGGATTGTTGAGAGCACACCAGACCGCACAGGCCAAGATTGACAGGCACATCCGACATTGACCAACCTATGGTAGAAGGTTGTCTGTCGTTATGATTCGTCAAAAGAAAGAAGGTAAGCTAGGGGGGCGAAGGTAGGATTCGGCGCCGAATTTCGTGTCTTACAGAAGTTGACACAAAAGATGTTGACATCAAAGTTATCCTCAACAAATAGCCACGGTTCCTGCCGTAAGCCACTGGAAGCTAAACAAGTTTATCAAATACACAAAACAGGTTTTAATTTATGGCGCAAAATATTTGATGCTACCTTCCGCGGAAGCTGAAAAAAAGCCCCCAGTTGCGACGCCATGCTCACACGACGATGAATCTTGATGAACAACATTGATACACCTAGGTAAAAGCCAACCAATACTTCTCTGCACAATCGACGCCGGTTTAGCATGTCTTGTGCAAAAAAAAAAAAAAAAAAAATCCTTACCCTACAGAAACGTAACCAACTCGGTCTGCCCACCTACCTTCACAAATATGTGCGCCATCCCCGTGATGTCCCGTCCCCGTGCCCGCCCGCATACATGTACATCTTGAATAGGCGACACCTCTCAATGACGGTATTCACCGGACCTACAGCTGCAACCACATGCACTCCGCATGCCCACCGACCGCTTTCTCTATGTGAGGACGGGGCGGGAAATGTGCGCGCGCTGCCCAGTGCCGTCGTAGCTGGCGTCGGTTGCATATGTATGGCATGTGTGTCAAAGCCCTGTGCGCTGGCGGTTCTCAGCGCCGCGGAAATATCGCCACCGGCCCCCTTCGCCTCCTGAAATGGGTGACCGATTTCGGCTGGTTATCGGTGCCAAGCCCTGCGGTTGGTTTGAAGGCTGGAGGAGAGTTTGACTTTGTATCTAGGTAGGTAGGTACCTACTTACAATGCAGTCGGGTACTATGTACGTTGGAGTTGCGTGGGTTCCCCGATCGCGGCCTGGCGGCCAAAAGGAGGATACGCAGACATCGTCTTCACTTTTTTCCCTTCCCGCCTCGGTTTTCTTTCCCCCGCAATGTTCGTAGTGTCGGGCTGGGAGTAAGAAGCTGAGAATGGGCGGAGTTGCTATGGACTAGAACTCTAGCGAATGTATCTGGGGTTCAATGATGGCCTATTTGAGCACATATATGATTGATGTACATATATGATTGATGCACATATATGATTGATATTGGTGGTACTAACCCGGCTCGGCCCGTGGTACATGTATTCATTCTACTCGCTAAATCTGGTATTCGTCCTTTTTGGGTGATGATTTCCGAATTCTCGTCAATCATCAGCAATAAGGTAAGCGTTGAGTCGGCGAAACAGGGAACCGTTAATGTCATTAGGTGCGGACTACAGAGTAAGAGCGCTTTACTTTTGTGGATTAGATGAATGTATTCGTTTAAGGTACCTTGCCTGGATACCTACCTGGGGATTTGTCCGAAAATCAGTCTCTTCAACCCTTCATCTGCAAATTGATGCAATTGCAAAGTTGTAGAAAGAAAAAAAATTTGGGCTGGTGGTGTAGGTTTTAAGAAGGCAAAGGGGTATTGAGTTTGGCGGGGCCGAAAATTCCGACAGAGTTCCCAGCAGTGTTTCACCACCCATGCTTATAGTCACGTGAATATTCGTCACTTTCGATCAGTCCAGATCACCCATTAAGTAGCATAGCTTTTGCGAGAAAGCTGCAGTTTAACCGAAGAGCCCAAAAATGGTCCCCTGTAAGGCTCAGGACCACGAACGAAAAAGGAAATTTTCGTGAGCCCAGATTCGTCTCAGACAAGCAGGCTGTTATTCCACGACTTCAACGGCAGCAAGGCAATGGATCCCTTCATTTTATTTGTCGTATACCAGAACTATCAAATTAACAGGCATGAGGCTGACCAACTTTGTTCGAGTCCTTTTGACGAAATCCACAGCGAAACGTTCTCGACAAGATATATTTGCTCAACAATAACAAAGGGAAACATTGCTACCACCAGATCCCAACTCTACGAGACTACGTCCGACAGCCATCGCTCATCAATTCCCGACCGAATCGCCGGGATAATGAGAACTGGTTTCTCCCGCAGTAGAACCAGACACCCCCCCGGGCAGTTCCGGGATGGAATGCGCCCACCAAGGGGCCATGTCGTCACTGAAATCTGTCAGATGAATTCCCTGTCCCGGCTCCGAAGGCCCATCCATCGATTCTGTCAAGTGCTCACCCCAAGCACCGGGCGTAGTCACGAGCATGTTGGCGTTTTCAAGAGGGTGCAGGAGGGAGCTCATGGCGATCCCCGAGAGGTCAGACTGCTTGGTGCTACTACTACTACTGCTGGCCGTGGTTGACCCAATGTGGACCCAATCTTGCTCTGATGCCAAGTTTTCCTTGCGGCGCTTGTCTGGAGTCACGACGCCCGCCGCGCAGTCCCTCGGTGTCGCCGCAAGCTCCGTGTCGGAATAGCTCCGCTTTTTGCCACCATTCTCCAGCGGAGCGAGCTCAAGATCTTGAGGCAAGTTTTCGTCGTGGAAGTTTAATATTTCGGCCATAGCAACCTGGACGACCGCCTGGAGGCAGGCTTGTGGTACAAAGGGAATAAACCGTTGCTCGAGTCTCCGCTCAAGTTCGGGGAGAGCAGCCTGTAATCGGCTCAGACTCGTGCGCGTCGAGTCGGGGGATTCATAGTCTGCACGTCCCGCGGCAAGCTTTCGTCAGCCAGTGTCCAGCCCTCCACGGGGAATAGGTGTACACTTACATGGTGATGGAATACGAAAATCCTTGGGAAAGAGTAGCCGGAAAAGCTGAATCCAGGTCTCAATCTTGTCCTTTCCCCCTCTGGACCTCAATTGCTTCTCAACCGCGGTGCTCATGCCGTCTTCTGGGTCTTCCTCCTCCTCCGGAACCCCCCGAGCCGAGGGCTGACAAACTTGGATGGCTTTGCAGTGCACCTCGAGAAGCTCGGCGGTGGCGAAGCCTTTGGCGCACCTCACGCACTTGTGCGGCTCCGGATCTAGTTTCCTGTGATGGTCTCTGACGTGCCGTCTTGGCGAGAGATTTGAGGTTAGCCAGAATTTCCTTTCTTTGACTTGCCAAGCGAGGACTTACTTGACATGGTTGAAGGTGCTGAAGCCGGTTGTCGCGCATGATTTGTGATCTCTGATGTTGAATCGTCGAGGGTTTCGCTTCCGGAAGGGACAACCGAATTTCTTCCCGGGGCAGCCACTCTGGTCACCGTCGATGGCTAACCCCTTCGTTGGGCCGGCAGGGTCGTCGTCCCCGGGTCCTTCCCCCTGTGCGCTACTACCGGGACCGGGTCCATACCCACCGGCCCCTGACCTTCCAGCCCCCCCGGCGGAGCCTCCAGACGACGTCCCCCCAGAGAATCCCGGGTTGCAAGCAGAGCCCAATGCGCCATCAGAAGCGCACTGGCGCATCTGCGGCGGGCCAGCCAGTTGGTCGAAAAGCTCGAGGACGAGGTCTGCCATGGCGGACCGGACGGCTTGGCTGACTGAATCCATGTTGGCGCGGTTTAGACGAAGCGGCCCTTCGCAGGACCCCAGAAAGGTGTCGCAGAGCCTGCCAACAACCTCGTCTATCACGTCGTCGTCGTCGTCGTCGTCCTCTCCGCTGCCAGAGACACAGCTCTCAGAGTCTTCCACGCCGCTGTAAGGGGGCGGGTCGGAAACAAGCACCGGCGGCGAGGAGTCTGACGTTCCGTCGGAATCCTCGTCAACCTCCATCATGGCCAGGTCTCGGACCTCTGCGACATGGGTTGCTGCTCTCGCGTCAACGTCGTCGTCTTGGCCGATGCCCAATACAGCGTCTAATTGCTGCTCGGTGCATTCGACCTTGCAAAAGAACTCTTGTTCGCCGTTCCTCACGGCCAGCAACAGCGACGAGGGGGCGCATAGGTCGCGATGGACGAGCTGCGGGTGGTGGCGCATGTTGTAGTGGAAGACTCGCGACCACGCACCAATGCCGAGCAGGTCGTGCGGGACCGCGTCTCCGCTCTGGTTCAGCCCTGCCGGAGGCGCGACCAAGGCTTGGGACCATTGCGGTCGGAGCAGGGAGAAGAAGGCGTTACCCCGGACCCGCTGCTGGCAGTTGGACAGCATCTGCTCCATGAAGAAGACGAAGATGTGAATTAGGCTCGATGATACTTTGCGCTGCATGATTTTGTGCTGCGGGATGAGCCGCTCGGCTTCGTGCTCAACCCGCTCGCATAGCACCTTAATGTTCCGGCGGAATTCGAAGCCGGCCTCCTCGAGCTCGATAGGCGCTTCCCAGTCTAGGTAGATTTCGATCGGTTAGGGTACCTAACACACCAAGCTGGTGGGTGAAGGGCTGGGGGGGGACAATACTGACCTGGTTCGGGCACAGAGATGGAGTCGCCAAATATGATTTGGTAGATGACCACCCAAGAACGGCTAGCCGAGCGAGATCCGCTGTCTATTTCGACGACCTTGCCCATGGCCTCGATGCTCATACGTCCCCCGACTTCGGGCGTCAAGGGGCATTCGCAGTCTTCTGACTCAGAGGGCGGGGCATGGAAGGTTTTGAGGTGCTCTCTGTGTTCGCTCCGAGGTTAGGACTGAACGTGCCCTTCCAAGTGGTGAAGGTAGGGGGTAGGGACAACATACTTCAAGTCCGCCATGCTGAAGCCCACATAGGAGCATTCCCCGTGCTCCCGGATGTTGAATCGCAAGGGGTCCCTTTTCCGGAATGGACACGCAAAAACGCGCCCTTTCTTGACCAGCAGGGTTACATTGCTAATCGGCAGGGCTGGGGGAGCCGGAGCCGCCCCCCCGCCCCCGCCGCCGCTGCTGTCCTTCCCACTACCCCGGCAGCGGCCGGCTTGCCCATTGCCGTCTCCGTGTTTGGACGATCCGGCTCCCTTTAGTTCTTCACCACTGATACGGCGAGGTTCACTTGTGCCTCCAGCCGTGTGCGTCACCCCGCCCTGAGGCTTGGCACTTGCCATGATGGGAAGCCCGTGGGTAAGCTCTGCGTGTGGAGAGAGAGTGGCTATGTTGTCCTCATAGTCTGTTTGAGTGTCGATTGTTGGTGCTGAGCTGAGCACGCTTCCGCAAGGCGAAGAACTGCGACTCCCGTGGTCGTCACTTCCAGGCGTATCAGGACACGTGTAGTGGGAAATAGGATAGATTCCCGGGCCGGAGATCCAAGTTGCAGTGATCGTAGACATGCTGGAAGCTGCCTACCTATGAAGGTTCCGATACAGGGTTAAATAAGTTGGAAGGGTGTTTGCCTTGTCAAAGGGAAAAGCGTGATAATACGAGGGAAAACAAGGCCCGCATGGTTTGGATACGCAAAAATACTGGACATTAATGGTCACCGAGACAAAGTGGGATCATGCCATCACCCCGAATGCGCCTCGGCTGCCTTGGGCTGGTATACGTGCGGCTGAACCAGGAACGGTTGAGCCCATTGCAGTCCATCACGACGGCCATCGTGGTCGGGTCTACGTCTGAACCTTCCCAAACTCAATCGCTGATGTTCCAAACGGGCCTGGTCGAACCAATCACAGACCCTGCGAGGGAACGCAACGGCAAAAACCCCGACGCATAAGGGTGGGTCCGGCCTATTGTCAGGGCCGGAAGAGGACGGCCAGACCCCCAAGTTGTTTCGTGACGCACCCCGCAACGATAACTGTCCAGAATTTATATTATGGACTAAGACCCATGCTTGGTAGGTATATAGAGAATAAGTATCCTCTCAGGGCGGGCCAAGAGTAATTTTCGTTGCATAGCACTAGTCTCCCCCTCTGCGTGCTCCCTTGGATCTGCAATGGCAACTTGCACGACCATCGTAATGTAAACACTGCGGTCGTGACGGTTAGCTGTGCTAGCGAGTACCGATGCTAGGGTTATCTGTTACAGCCCGTTCCAGCTGAGACTAGGTGCCATCCAACCGGATGACGCCCCAGCCACCGCTCCGGGCGCGGGCGCAGGACGTTATCGACACACAGAATTTCCTTGTACTGTATTGTACCTCACCGAGGAAACCTGCGTCCCCTTAGGCACGCCCTCATATCTGACTTGCATTGCGAAGCGGGTTGATGGCAAACCCTTCTAGATCCTTGCCTTTTGGCAAAAGAGATAGGTATAACTCAGGGGGACATGCCCGCGAGGAGTGTCATGTAAGCGCTAAGATTCAGCCAATCTCGGAAAGAACACCACTTGCTTAAGCCACGATCCGCTTGGGCCAGCACTTGTCCAGACGTGACGGGCATAACCTCGCAGATGTTGGGTCATGAATTCTTCAGATACTTCGCATAAAATAAAACGTTTGAACCGCAAAAACCTCAAGCCATCGAGCAGCACCAACCCACTCAAGGAACAATGGTTGAGGAGTCATCGGTCCGTTCGAAAAGTATAAATGAACGCGCTTCGTCTTCAGAATCAATCCTAGCCCACTCTCCTCGTAACATGAACTCATAACACCAACCCGACAAACCCATCCAAGTACCCCTCCTCTCCGCCAAGCAGCCACTTCACAGAAACATCGCACATCCTCCGCAACAATGAACTCTACCCCGCAAGACACCTCGGCTGACTCAATCACCGGAGCAATGCAAGCAAGCGGTTGCAAAAAAAAGCGATACGGTTAACATACGGTACTTTTCTGCACAGCCAAATTACTACTAAACCTAGGTATCTACAGATGTCCTAAAATCCGGTCATCTGACCATTGC
>Ga0247765_1001515_pt1 | contig 10698 bp, 15 predicted proteins | sample UWRJL106311C6_FD_179949 | JGI IMG/M metagenome (GOLD analysis project Ga0247765, IMG submission 179949) | Plant litter microbial communities from Arlington Agricultural Research Station in Wisconsin, United States - UWRJ-L106-311C-6 | ecosystem: Environmental > Terrestrial > Plant litter >... | reverse complement strand
GGGCATTATTCCAATGTCCGGACGGGGCTTGATTTTTTTTTTTTTTTCAAAAAGAAATGCCAAAAAAGTAGCGGTGAAGCTTACATACCTACATACCGTGCTGTGATAATAATGTGATAATAATGTGAGGTGATGTGCTGTGCCATGATGCAATGTGCATTGTGCACATTTTTACGCATCAATTTCACATGTATGTAGGTCAACTTCACTCAATTCGACGTGCATTGTAAATTGTAACATTTACATATTACATACGCACTCTGGTTCTCTGGTCTACGGAACTGCCTGAGCTGACGTATATATATATATATGCATGCAGTATGTATGTATATATCTATCTATGTATGTACGTGTGTATATGTGTATGTGTGCACATTTATATATGTATCTATGTCAGGAAATGCGCACCACAACCTATCGGGAATGGCAATGGGAATGGGAATGAAATGGGAATAGCATACGCAGGAGGGTCTAGAACACGCAGGGGGGGGGGGATCGGCGGAGGACACACAGCGGACAGCACAGCGCAGCTGCAAGCACAGCAGCAGCACGCACAGCGGAAGCAAAATAAAGCCACTTTTTTGTTAGAGACTGAACAGGGCTGGACAGGGCTGGACCGGATTGGACAGGACAAGCGAGCGAGAGAGTGGTGGCGTGGTAGCGGTGAAGGAGAGACCCCAGTGCCACCGATTATGTGGTGACAGAGTGACCTACGGAGCGGGTGCGGAAAGGACTCGACTTCGAAATCAGGGGGTTCGTTAGGGGATAAAGGGAAATCCGGAGGCTGCGGGTGGAGGAGCGGGGGCGGTTGGCGCGGTGCAACACAAAAGTACCTTGCTTTTCTAGGTAGGTACGATTAAACAAATGCTTTGTTTTTTTTTCTTCCACCAGCGAAAACTGGATGTGTCAAATGCAACCGGGAAGCCTCTGGGGACGGGACAGGTTTAGTGGGGCAGGGCAGAGACAGGGCAGAGACCTACATATACTGCTTGTTTATGCTTGGTCCGTTCCGCGTCGTGAAATGCGGTTAGTTCCAGGGCAGGAGGCAGGACGAAAGACGGATACAGCGGGCGGGCGGGCGGGCGGACAGGACTGCGGGGATGGACTAGAGGTAAGTTAGCAAGTTAGGTACATATTCGTAACGCCGCCACCATTTGACGGCTGGTGCTGTGTCACTAATTGTGAGTGCGCAAGATCATGGAATTTTAGAATTGGAATTGATTGGCTCCGCAAGCCTCCGCTTTTGCGTTTCTTGCGCTCCGAGGGAGTGGCGTTGACTTGGCCAGCAATCCAATGAATTACCTAATACCTAACTTGACTTTGTATGCCGTAAGAGTATATGGTCATGAAATTACGGAATATCCATCCCTTGTACCTGCGAGGCGGTGCATCGCTCGCTCTGCTGATGACTTGGCTCGCCTGGGTCGGGAGTGGGTGGGTTTGTTGGGATCAGCGTCAGCCTAGCCCAGTCGTGATTCGATGCGCGCAAGATCGGTGCAGCCCGGCCCCCTGGGATTACTAGGGGGGGAACTGCTGGGAGATTTTCTGGTGGCTTTTGCGGCTGATGAAAAGTTGAGATGAGATGAGAAAAAGACTGGGATAAACATCTGCGGATGCATCTCTGTCACGCTAAAAAAAAAATGAGAACCGCCCTACCTGGGTCACACTGTGACCTGTCGTGTGCATCATCACGCACCGACCCGACCCCAAGGTGGGTTAGGGTTGACCCGAGGACTCGGAAACGCAAGAATTGAGGAGGGGAGAGGGGTAAAGTGACCAAAAAAAAAAAAAAGAATTGGCGGGAGAAGTCCGGGGTGGGGAGAGTGGGATGGTTACATTCAGTCCGTTCACGGGCCTCTCCACCACATCGGCCCATCTCGCCAATCCCAACGACACTCCATCTTTTTCTTCTTCTTATCAAAAGCCCGGAGATACAAAAACGGGCGGGGCGGCATATCGCGAGCGGGAACTTTTTCTGGGCGGGCGGGCTAGTTACGGGGGGTGAACTACCAGGTAGTGCGCTCCTCGCGAGAGGGATGGACAATTTGGGGGGGGGGGTTCGGTCGGTTGCGCTGTTGCAGGACAGGTGCGAAGGAAAAAACGAGACAAAACGAGTGATCCCGACCGCTTTGCGCTTTCCCGGTTTCACTGGCTTCCTAGACCTGGGGGCCGATTTCATGGGTGGCGCCAATACTGATTCGGCAAGTGGGATTCCCAAGGAGCAGCAGCAGTGCCCATTGCAGTAACTGCACGGCAGCGCACCTTGAATGGTGAGAATCCGCACAGAAGCAGCAAGCAGCGCAAGCTACTGCGTACAACACTACCTTCGTCAACCAGTGGGGCAAGCAAACCCGCCGATCCTCCGGGGGGGCTGTCGCAGGATCTGATTTGATGCTCGGGCAAGGGAGGGGGGAAGGGGGGGAACAGATAGATTCCAGGGTTTAGGGTGGGTATTCGAGCTCCTTGGGTACGGTGCCAGGGTAAATCTTAGGTGAATAATCTCCGAGCTACTGTGAGCCAGACCTGCGCCGAGTGCAAAGTGGCACCAAGCAAAAAACGGAAAGACAGAAACCAGGCTTGCCTGCTTGCTAGTGGCCGGTTGCTGGCCTGCATCCCGCACCCACATATTCACTCGGAGCCGAAAGCCACCGCATGCGAGAGACAAACCGAAGCACATCAGGAGCCGAGGGAAGCGGCCCTTTGATTTGCTAGCTGCAACTGCACCTGCTTAGCTGCAATGGTCGACTGCCGCACCAAGCCCACCTTGCGAGGGCCGAGAGGGAAAAGGGTGGGAAGGAGGGGGGGGAGGGGGGTGGAAGAGGAACCAACCCACCGCGCGAACCGAGACGCGCCGAGGCGTTCGATAGGCAAGAAAATAAAAGGTGATGCGGGTTTGAGTGGCCGGTCTACTTGCTCCGGCGGGCCACCCAGTCCCGCAGGAATGCTGTTACTGGTCAGTGACTTTGAACAACTGGAAAATGAACGAGTAGAAGGCAAGCTCTTTCGGACTAAGACGTGCAGTATACCTTAGCCCCATCTCTATCCTGTGCGCCATTGGCGTGCTTGATGCTGCTGGTTTCCTGATGAGCAACCATCTCGAGTAGTACCATATCGTCGTCGACCCTCCCCCCCTCTCCCTTCTCTGTCATCCCATCTGCTGCTTCTCCCCCCACTGTTCCCGGTTACCGCAACCTTGACACACCTGTGAATGAATCCTTGGCATGATCAAACGGATTCACCGTGTCCTTCCTTCCCCATCCTCTACCGTGCTTTTGACGAGTATTTCTAGCAAGATTTCAGAATCCTGGAGAATAAACTCTTCCTCTTCCTCCGCCCACTCAAGGTTGTGTAGAAGACGAAGCCAGTGGAAATCATGGTGCCACTCATAGAATCGATACCCAGAGACAGTCCTGTCTTTGGGTTCTTCGGAGCCGTCGCAGCCGTAACGGGCTTTCTTCTGTATCGTTTTCTGTTCTTGCGCAGATGGAGAGACAAACGGCCACCACTTCCTCCAGGTCCGCCGGGGGAATTCCTGCTAGGGCATTACCGTGTGGTTCCGGTCGATGCACCCTTCAAAAAGTATGCTGAGTGGGGGAAGCAATACCGTATGTGCAGAGTCCCGGACATGCCTTTTTCGTTTGCCTGTCGGGTTAGCTAATGCGCACTTTCGGGTTGACAGAATCCGACGTTCTCTACTTTGAAACTTTCGGCTCCAAGTGGGTTGTTCTCAACAGTCTAAAAGCTGCCGCGGAACTCCTCGAGAAGCGCGGCTCTCGCTATGCCGACCGACCGCGATTCGTCATGTTTGAGGAGTGCGTTTCTGTTACCTCCCCTAATGCTGCTGCGGCTGCTGCTGCATATCAATGTTACACAAGGATATGCTGCTGACTTAGCCTTCAACTCGTGATAGGATGGGATGGTCACCGACACTGACCTGGCTGCGATGGGGCCCCAAATATCACCTGCATCGACGGGTCCTGCAGCCTGCATTTGCCAAGTCCAAAGTCGGACAGTACATCGGGTTGCAGCGAAAGGAGGCCCTCATCTTTTGTCAGGCCATGGTCAATGACCCTGAGAGCTGGGTAAATGCAGCCAGACGGTGTTCGGTGGCAATGGTGCTCAAAATCGCCTATGGACTTGACGTTGAAGGTCCAGAAAGCAAGTGGATCGGACTCGCTGAGGATTCTGCTCATGCAATCGGAAAGGCAGGAGCGCCCGGCAGCTCCATCCTGGATCTGTTCCCCGCAAGTGAGTGAGGGACGCTTTTCAGTCCACAAGTACCTAATGCTAACAAAATCCCCCGCATGCAGCTCGCTACCTACCCGCATGGCTTCCGTTCATGGAGCGCCTTCGGTATGCGCGCACTTGGCGCTCTGCTATTGAGAATATCACCGATCTCCCTTTCCAAGCTTCGTTGAGACAAATGGTGCGTACTTTTCTAGGACAAGCTTTGATCTTGCTAACCCTACCACCGCCAGGCATCGCATCTTGATCGCAGATTCTTCACCCACAACAGGCTCACCATCTACAAGGAAACCAGCGAGCGTGGCCATGCGAATGAGTTTGACCTCGAAGACATCAAAGGCGCCGCTGCCACCGTTCTCATTGCCGGAAACGACACGGTGAGCCCCTCTTCAATCCCCAACTTTTCACCGGGGCGCTAACCTTTATCTTCAGACTTCCGCCACGGTGATGCTCCTCGTCCTATACCTCATGCAGAACCCCCACGTCCAACGCAAGGCCCAATCCGAAATCGACGCTGTTCTTGGTCCCGGCCCCGCTCGTCTCCCCACCTTTGATGACGCCCGCCGCCTCCGCTACGCTCAGCTCATCTTGCAAGAAACTTACCGGATGAACCCGCTCTCTCCGCTAGGCATCCCGCACGCCAGCGTAGCTGACGACGTTTACGAAGGCATGTTCATCCCCAAGGGCACGGTCGTTTACCAAAATGTGTGGGCCATGATGCATGACGAGCGTGTTTACGCTGAACCGGACCGGTTCTGGCCCGAGCGGTATCTGCCCCGGGAAGAGGGCGGCAATGGCGAGCCGTATCCTGTAGGGAACTTTGGATTCGGCAGACGTATCTGTGTGGGACGGAACTTGGCCGAGAACAGCCTGTTGATGGTGTTAGCGACGATGCTGGCAACAGTGGATATTGGCTGGCCGTTGGGCCGTGATGGAAAGCCGGAGGAGTTTGAACCCGAGTGGTCGTTTAGGGGGCAAGCGTAAGTGGACGAGTTAGAACACGAATTGTGGTTTATGGGTCACTAACGAAGAGAGGCAGAACTGTCGTCCCCTTTCGAGCTCATATCGCGAGTCGCTCGGAGAAAACAAAAGGTCTTCTTGACGCCGAGATGGCAGCATTGCGTCACGCCGACTTCTGACGTTTCGACTTTACCACTTTTCATTTCGATCTCTTTTTGGGCGAATCAACATTTGACGCCACTTGGCATCATTTCACGATGATGCGTCTTTTCAAGCTCGGCATACGGAGTACGCATAAGTAGGGAGGGAGGCGGAGGTTTTCTGCTTTCTGATTAGCGGCACACATACATGCATAGAACGGGCGGTTTGTTGTTGCTTGCATGCATGGCGGCTATCTTGTCTTTTTTTTTCGCACAAATTTGGCAGAGTGAGCGAGTCTGGATTTAATTTCTTCTACTTTGCAATGTCTACATCTTGGGGTTGGAGGTTGCCTGTTTTTGTTTCCTTTGCTTGTTCATTGTCTCTTGCTCTTGGGAAGTCCTGTTTTGGAAAGCCTCTCACAGAAGAACCTTGTGTCTTGGAAACTGTCTTGGGAAGTCGATGCTTGCATGTCTCAACGTAATGCCAAAGTTTTTGATACCAACTTTTTTTTTTAGATACATGATCAAATACTAACTGCGACTATTTATTTACATTTTCTCCTTGTCTGACCTCTAATCCTTGAAGATGTCCAACGGAAATCCATCAGCCATGGCCTGAAACCCCGCCACGTTGGGATGCAAATGATCACCCCCATCATACTGTCTCGCCAACTGACTCTTTTGACTCGGATCATCAACAAACTTGGCAAAGTCCACCGTGTAGTCAAACGTCTTGCTCTCGAGGATCCACTTATTCAACGCCTGCCGACCCGCGTCCCTTGCCGGATTCGAATACGACTGTCCGCTTCCCCCAAACGCCGTGACCGTCGCCCCAATCGTCTTGAATCCCGCAGCTTTACTCTCGGTAACAATCTGCTTGAACGCATTTTGTAATCTTGCTACTAGCGAATTCACCCCTCCGGAATCGGTGGGTCCGTTTCCGAGATCATTCACGCTCTCGAAAATCATGACGTACTTCACCCCTTTTACTTCAAGCGCGTCTCGCTTGTATCGCTGCATGAGAGGGGGGCCCAAACCGCCGGTTAGAACGGTATTTCCGCCGGCGGCTTGGTTGTTTACCCCGATGTGGGTGATGCCAGATTTTTGCATTCGCGCGAGGAGCAGATCCGGCCATCTTTGCACTGTCAGTTCACACATATTTATGTCAGGGTTTTGAAGTAAAAGCTCTAAAGGAAAAAGAAAAGGAGAGGGAGAGAGAGAAATACCGGTTGTTAGCATCATCTGTACTCCCTCGACCATCCGTAATGCTGTCTCCCAAAATCACCAAGGCGCTATGGTTGGCCGGCGCCCAGGCTTCCACAGCGCTCACAAAGTACCAATGCTTCGTGCTGCCTCCCCCCAGCGTCGCTTCTTTGACGTGGTTTCCCGCTTGCATCCACGAGGTGGTGCGGCTACCGGGGTGGCCGGTGATGCTGCTCCCGGATTGGCCGGGTTGCGAGTACAAGGAGACGGCAATGTTGGATTGGGGAGCGATTTTAAAGTCAATGGGGTCCGTGTAAATGACTTGTCCTCGGGGAATCTTGACGGATTCTTGCCCGTTGTTGAAAGTAAGGGGTTTGATGGTGGAGACGTCGACTCCGGCTACGCCGGCCTTACCGCCGGTAGGGAGACCAATCGTCGCCGCCGTAATGGGCAAGTCGCTGCCGCCAAAGGTATTGCTGATTTGGATACGGATGCGGTCGGCGCCAATGGACATGTGGAAGGTCTGTCGGAGGGTTGCGTCCTTGAATACACCACCGCTGGACTGGTTTGTTTTGTTGTTAAACTAACCAATTTTTTTTCAAGCTTGATAAGACAACTTACAAAAGGAGACGGAGGCATGTTGTTCTGCTCAACAAGCTGCGGCATCGACGTCCAAGTAGCGACCCATTTCTCACCCTCTCGGGCCTGAAGGACGGAGAGAATATCCCGTTTCTCATCAAAGCTTGTCGGAGAGGCAAAAGCCCAGCTTGAAAACAGCAACGCTGCATGTGCTAGGCCGGCCGCAGGCCGTCCCATGATGGCGTGCCACATTCTCGGAACTACAAAAACCCCTACTTGACAATGATAGAGGTTGGAAATAAGACCGTCAGCCTTCCTTCAATCTCTAAGCCAAGAATCGACCGCAACAACAATTTTTTTTTTTGATCGCAACCCTGGCCCTTATAACGCCACCACAGTGCAGCACAGTCGGACGATGGTATCCCGAAGGGTTAATTTTGCCGTGCTAAGGGACAAGGCGTTGCGTGTTTAGCCAAAGTCGGTGACCGCCGGGCACGCGCGGGGGGAGCGAACCGGCGGAGCGGAATTTACCCACAGTCCCTAGAACAGTCGAGTGCCGCCATTGCGTAGGCTCTTTCTCTTGGGTGCATGGGAGATGGGAATTCCGCTTTTCACATAAGTAAGGGGCAAAAAGAAATGTCCGATCAAGGGGAATGCGTTACGCAAAGCAATCGCCGGGCCTGCCGATGCACCCGGCCTTGCACCTTGGGCCAGGTACCAACGGAATGTGGCGATCCGGGATTATTCTTTTGCAGCTGCCCTTGAATATCCACGAACCAGGATCGTCGATGGAATCGCAGCCAAGAATTCGAAGCATGGAAGAAGTTAAGAATCACAGGGAATTGTTAGGTAAATTTCTGGTTACTAAGGTAGGTAGGTAGGTATCTATCAATTTCCTCCAAAAATCAAACACCAGCAATGCATCGCTCCTTCCCCTTTGTAGTCGATTTGGCCCACCCAGTCCGTCAGTCCTATTGATCAATTTTTGGCGTCGGCAGCTTCAGCAGCGTCTTGCGCCACCATTTCTCTGTCTCGACCAAAAGCTTCAGCCATGAATCTGCTCTCTTAAACATGTGCCCCTCCCCCTCCAAAACAATCAGGTCTACTTCGCCTCCCCGCTCATTAATCTTGCGTTGTATCTCCTTGCTCTGTTCAATCGGCACCACGGTATCCTCATCTCCATGCACAAGTAGGAGCGGCGCCGTAATGTACTGGGCGTGATACAGAGGACTTCGATCCCTAAACAGCTGCGCCTTTTCGTCTGGCGTTTTCCCCTGCAAGCCCAGCAATCGCTCCGTGTAATGGGATTCCATCTTGTGCATCTTCGCATCGAGCGTCTTGATGTCGCTAACGCCGCAATAGGCTGCTCCAGCTGCAAACACGTCCGGGTGCCATGTTAGGTTGCAGAGCGTGTTGAAGCCTCCGGCGCTCCCTCCTTCAATGGCTACCCTCTTCCGATCGATTCGCCCACTCCATGCCAGGTATTCAACTGCTTCGGCGACATCGTCTCGATCAAGAATTCCCCAGTGCCCATTGAGAGCCTCTCGATAGGCCCGACCGTGTCCCGAGCTGCCGGTGTAGTTGAGAGCAAGATATGCGTATCCTCGGCTTGTGAAGTACTGGAAACGCATGTCGAGCCCTGGAGGGGTGTGCCCGGTAGGCCCACCATGAGAGTTGATGATCAGGGGAGGGAGTTCGTCTTCGGGGCCTACAAACCGTGGGTTATGTGGAGGCCAGAAGAATCCATGAACCTGACGGTGAGGCGCCTTGAGCGTCGTGAAGCTGATTGGTTCTGGTATTGAGAATACCGTCTCGGGGAGAGGCGTGTCCACTGATGAACTGATGAGTGTCACTTCAGTCGTTAGATCATCTAGAATATCAACACGGTACACCCCCCGAGGGGTCGTGTATCCGCTACCGATGGCGAGGAACGAAGTTGCGGACAGCGGCGCTAGACAGTCCATGCGATGCTCAACTAGTGGTACATCGAGAGTGGCCCAGTCTTGGGCTCGAAGATCGATATAGACCAACTGGTATTGCCCGTTCTGCACCGGCGCGGCGACAATCGTATCTTCGGTCAGAAAGACATAAGTTTGGCTAGAAAGGGGTTGTCAGCACAGCCTGCAAGGCAGTTTGTTCTTGGGACGGAGCACTCACCATCCCACCATCCAATGAGCATCTCCAAACTCAGCATTCTCAAGCCCCGGTAGGAGGATCCTCCCTCTCTCGCCGTCCCGCATTAGACACAGCTGGCGGTAGCCGGAACCGTCTGATCCGAAGAAAAGATCGCCATCAGGAGACCACCTGGGTTCCGCAATGGAATCATCAGCATCTCCAGCGACAGCCCTTGCATTCAACAGCGATGCATCGTCCTCGTTAAAGTCGGCAACGTATAGTTGAGTACCTGCGAAGGGGAGGTTCGGGTGATCCCACTGCAGCCAACAGATTTCGGAGCCGTTGGGGCTGAACCGGGGATACGAGTAAAAATCGGCACCTTCAGAAATCCGCTGGATCTTTTTGGTTGCCAGGTTGATAGCAACGACACGATTTATCACTCCTTCCGGTCTGGGATCTGAGTGGTCCTCCTCGATAGCAACCACCCAAGCATGGGCTGGAATATCATCCCATATCTCGGGATGGCAATCGAAATCGGCGTAACGGAGCGTCGTCGATTGGGATAGTGTCTCAACGGTTCCATCGTCAACGTTGAGGAGGTTCAACGACTGCCTCTTGGAATCCGAAAAGATGATGCGTGTCAAACCACCAGGCACGGGTGTGTAGGAAAGACCGCCATACTCGTAAACAGTAGTACTGGCGCTGTATCCGGAAGGGAGGACGTGTTTAGGCTCGCCATCCGGTGTGATTTCCACAATGCCGTTCGTCCCATCTGGTCTAGACTCAAGGAAGAATGCCCGACCTGTTTCTGTCTACAGTCAAGGGAGAGAAAGAGTTAGATGTATGCATGTATTGGATCATGAGATGTTGGGGACTGTACGCAAACTCGAGCCGACGAAACAGACCGGGTGCCAGCCGTGGCAGTCTCAGCACTTATCGCGCTTTTCCAGTCGCCGTATGGGGCAGTCTTGATGAGTACCATGGTGTACTGCGTATGTATGTTAGGATGTTGATCATAAATTTGGGGTTTCTGAATGATGATTATGAATTTGGGAGTTTCTGGATGTTAATCATAAATTTGGAAGTTTCCGACACTAAGGATGGTTTGAAGCTGAACCTTTGCAACTAGGGCGAATGTCCCGTTTTATTTACCAAGCTTGTTGCCTTCGGGAGGCGCATGCGAGGGGGCTGTGTTGTGTTTTGTTGTGTCCGCTGCGGCATCGTCCGATTCCAGCAAAGCACAAGTGCATCCATCCCATCTCACGTCATCATCATCACCCAAGCATAAATCGCTTCGCTCTCGCTCATCCCCGAGCCGGACTCGCGGAAAGCGTCTCGTCGAAGAGAGAGAGCCAACCGCAAACAAAATCAGGGGGGAGAAGCGGGAGGCAAGTGTTTTTTTTTTCTTTTTTTCTTTTTTTTTTTTTTTTTTTGGGTTGCGGTTCCGTCCGTCGCA
>Ga0247765_1001514_pt1 | contig 10703 bp, 10 predicted proteins | sample UWRJL106311C6_FD_179949 | JGI IMG/M metagenome (GOLD analysis project Ga0247765, IMG submission 179949) | Plant litter microbial communities from Arlington Agricultural Research Station in Wisconsin, United States - UWRJ-L106-311C-6 | ecosystem: Environmental > Terrestrial > Plant litter >... | reverse complement strand
TTTTTTCTTCGAGATAGCAGTATCTATCGTGATCGTATTTCAGTGTCTTACTGTCTTGTCACGACGGAATGGCCCTGAGGCAATGTGACCAATCTCCTTCGTCCGTCTCGTCCAACGCAGTATCTGGAGCCGAAACAGGTACTCTGTGTTCCCGTTCCCCAAGTACACGCACTGGATTCATTCTCCCATTTCCCTTTTCTCTGTTCAAGAATGCCAGAATGGCCTGTTGTGTTTCGTGTCAGCGTAGTGCCTAGTTCCTAGGTATCAATTCTTGCGATTTTGATGCGAGTTAATAGCAATTGAGGGAAAAGAACGTGCTTGCTTACTTCCCCAAACACCTGGTTTACATCACTCTGGGACTGCAGGTTGCAGCTCATGTACTTCCAAGCCTTTTTATGGTAGGTGAGATTGTTTTCCCTCGATGCAGCTTCCTTAAGATCGGCGTGAGAAACCCTGCGATCAGCATAGTCGTTGTTATTTGTGATTCCGACAATGAGGAAAGGAGCTCCAGGTTTGATCTTTTGAATCTCGGGTACCCATATCGTTTCGATGTTGTCAAATGATTCCCATGACGGAATCTTTGCGCAGATGATGAAGATGTCCGGGTGGGGAGATATAATCTCTTTGATGTCAACAATATTGACAATAAATTGCGTATTGCGGATTCTGTAGGTAGATAGTGGCGCGTTAAAAACAGCGTGTTCTCTAGCCCGGCACTGATGCTAGGTACTGGAATCGGACTACTGACCTAGTGACGATGGTGTAGTTGTTGTTCGGACTCAGGGGCAGGTTCTGGGATGTTTTATGAACGTAGCGGTGTACGAGTCTGGATTTTTCAAATGCAGGGTCTCCCACAAGTCTTATCCTGTGTCAGATGTCAGTAGAGAGAACCTTGAATCCTTGTTTTGGGGGTCACACGTGATGGTCTGTGGGCGCCTAGATTGTGGTGGCAGCCGCTTCTCTCTCGGGGAACGGCCCAGTGTTGATGACGGCGACCCGATCCGCTGTAAGGTCGGGTGCTTGACCTGGCTCTGCGAGGTCGGCCGCCTATCCTGACCCCGGAGGACTGGCCTCGGACCCATAATATCGGCAAATGTCAGGCCTCCTCCGAATGTGTTGATGTCGTTCAATGTAACGGGAAGTCGGTAAACAGCCATGATGGACAGATTGTTCATGCTGAAATCTGACAGTCTAGTGCAGGTTGTCCAAATCGTCGATGCCCGAATGGACATTGCGTCCACTTCGTTCCGTTCCGCCCGCTTGTAAACCCTAGACGCCTCTAGGTCTTCCTCGAATCCACGGAGCTTTGTCGAGGCCTGTTCATCGCTCTCGCCAGATAGATATATATGTAGGAGCCCGTCGTCAGGCGTAGGGTCAATACGGTACTCCAAACCTCCGTGTCCAACGGGTCCTGTGTGGGCTTCCAGCTCGACCCCTGACCGTTCGATTCGCCCAGCTAGATCCCCATCTCCTTGGAGAATTGTGTCAACAACTTCATCTAGCTTAGTACTGTCCTTGAAAGCATCTGCCCAGGATTGACTGCCGACGTGTTAGCGACAGCTGCCCCACTCCGTCGATAGCTAGATGGGTAGGTTACCATTGCAAGACACTTATCATGAGCGAGATGCAATTCTTTTGCGCCTCCAGCCTGGTCAAAAGACAGAGGACCTTTTTTTCATTCCAGGTCCATTTAATCCGAGTGAGCATGCTGCTTGCCGGTCCGTTTTTCACCAGCTCCCCGCAAACAAGGCTCTCGAGCTCAGAGAGGGTGAGGACACATTGCGAGCAGGTGACAGCGATATGGTCAAGTCGGATCAGGGCTTTGCGCTCCGATGGAAGAGTCGAGATTGTGTCGAACAGGTGCTTGATGGAGTTGAGCGAGAGCCTGGTCGTCTCGACGGCAGCGAGCACAGCCCGCGCTGACTCGGGAGCGTCGCTGACGCTTGTGCACACCTCTGAGAGTGTTGCAGAGATCTTGGTCGCAGTGGCCACGAGACCAACCACGCCGGCCGTGATGCTCAAGGGATCCATCGCGGGACGTTCGGCCTTCGTTTGAGTTCAGGTAAGGTGCATGTCGGGTTGATGTTGGACGGGCTGTGTCCGAACCCCACTTGAGCCTTTTCCAGCAGCTGCAGGTCAGCCGTAGCGGTTTCCCACCAGGCGTGATCCAATCGCACTTGTTCAAATCGTAGTTGGTCAAATCGCCGCCCGCCAATCTAATCGCAGGAGGCGGAATGGTGCCCACAACGGGCAGGAACAGCCAGTTGTGACGGCAGGAGCTCTCTCGCGGGGTTTTTCCAGTCAAATGGAAACCCTGCCAGGTGACAGCCGCCTCCGGGTGCCCGACAGCAGCTGCGGTTGGGGGAGAGGAAACGCAAACAAACATCTTCCCCGCACCCCAAACGAATGGGAAATTGTAGGCATCTGCGCCAGCGACCGACCATTCTCAACATCGCCCCTTCTCTCCCAGCAAGATCCGCCTCCTAATTTTTCGCCAGATGGTCACATTTCTCGATCTGCCGCAAGAGGTGCGGAGCTCCATCTACGAGCTTTCGGGGCTGACTCGACAATGCCCGATTGACCTCAGCGAACGGGGCAACGTGCCAGTTCAACTGCTCCCTTACGGCTACGGCCCAGCCAGAGACGAGTGTTGGTACAAGCAACGGCTGCGGGGCTCAACTTCATCCATTACTGCTGATGAGAAATTATGTGTATGTCCCCGGTTACAGCTCGAACTGACGCTGGTGTCGCGACAAGTGCGGTCGGAATCGCTGGATTTCCTGCTGGGGACGAATTTGTTTGTCGTCCGGGCTCGGGATCTGGCGTCGGAGCCCTTTTCGGACTACCACATCTTGAGAAACGTGCCGATTGCGCACCTCGCGCGCATGAGGCGCCTCGTGGTTCGTCTCAACTGTTGGCCCTGCCCGTGGGGCCATGACCCAACGAGTTATTACAACCCGAAATGGCGTCGAACCCCCGCCCCATCTCACTGCAGATTCTGCGATACGGCGTTTGCCCGTGATCATGCCGCTTTGTCCGTATCCTCCCCGACGGACCTGCGCCTGCTTAAGGGATGGGAAGACCTTTGTCGCCGGCTGGGGTCGGGCCGCAAACCCGGACAATCAAGTCTCACTGTCATCTGCGACGTCGAGAGTAGCGATGACGGTCAAACCGCATCACTTGTCACTGGCCCGCTGATCAAATATCTGCCGCTACTTCGTTCATGCACCATCCGCCTCGGACGCAGTGCGAGCTACCGGACAGCAAGAATGGCTCGCGATGCAGCCCTGTCCATGATGGGATGTAAAGCTGAGTTGCCGCCAGCGACGAAAGCTTTCCCCTTTGGAAAGCTACCACGTGAATTGAAACTTGCCGTCCTGAGATACACCCATCTCGGCCCTCCCGAACTTGCTGGCTATGACGATGATTTTGGTCAGGTAGAGATTATCAACGGGAGTCTCCTCCACGGCATGTCCATCGACGCGAACTTTCAATTCGTGAGAGGCTGTTGCTCGACATGTACGGAAACCCAGCTCGACTGGTCAGCATCACCCCTCCCTCACTACTTTTCCTTGACGCCTAGAGTACTAACAGTCGCCAGCTGCTGCAACAACCGCTACGCCTCCTTCTCCCCCACATGCAAGTGCCGCGTCCTTCCTCTCTCGCTCTTTCTGGTCGACCGCGACACCCGTCTTGTCGCCATTGAAGCTTTTTACTCCACCACGCGATTCATCCTCCGACACGACGACCTCGATTCCATCCTCGACTTCCTTCCTTCCGACGCCCTCCCGTACCTGCGGAACGTCACCATCGCCTTCACCCCCGAACATTGCTACGTGTGGACGGGTTCGATTGCGTGCACAGACCTGCCCCTGCCCGACTGGCTTCTCGATCAGATTACGGATGCCCATTTTCCCCATCACCGGAATTTAAAACTGGCACTTGTGGATAGTCACCCAGATCCTCCCAATCACCGAGAAAACTTCAAATCAATCCTGTCCACGTTAGCTTCATGTGGCAGTGCCCCGCTTAAACTGGAACTAGACCTACGCTCCGCCTACGTATTTGCAGAGAGGTGTATGTGGGATGCCAAGGAAGAAGAAGATGAGTGGTTTAGGTAGGTCTATGACATGTATCGGGATGTTGCCGAGGCAATCAAAGCGGCTTTTGAATCGCCGACCTCCAAGAGGACGATCAAGTCTTTGCGATTTCGATTGAAAGTCTTTTCGGATTTGGAGCCATGGTTGGAGAGGGAGGTGTTGGGGGAGAGGTTTAAGGGGAGGGCGAGGCGGATGCCGGGAAGGGGAAGGGGGAGGAGGTTGTTGGAGGAGAAAGTGCCGAGGTGGCACGGGGATAGCTATTCCTAGATTTCCTTTAAGATTCCTCTAAGGTTCCTTTTAAAATCCTCCCTAGGCTATATCTAAGCGAGGGTTACGGTTTGTATGTATTGGTATCAATTTTATCTTCCTATTTTTTATATAGTGGCAGAATATTTCATTTTGATCACACACGGGAATAATAAATAGCTACCGTAGCATGATATCTAGCCATACGAAGTTTTCGAGCCATGAAAAGCCAAAAACAAAAAAAAAAGGTGGGGAGGAGAGGGTTAGTACAAACTATTGGCAAGGGGTCTTTATATACCATCAAAATCCACGGTGGACTTTTATGGAGTTCTAGCCAACCGAGGTCAGCTGACCGATAACACACTTGGCCCTCAAGTTTAATAAGCGTAGGTAGGTAGGTAACCACATTTCTCGTATGTGGCGTTTGTATTTTTTCCGTAGCCTGGTCCCCTCGTTCGCTCAGGTGGGGGGATATGGAAGAGCTCGACAGTCAATCCGCTGATTTTGGGTCTGCGGTATTTTTTAGTTGGTTGGTTGGTTGCCGGGTTTGGTTACCTATTTTTTCAACAATTTTGTAGATCAGAATCCCGTGTCTTTGGAGCGTACAGCGTATTATGTCCATCCCTATCTTGTCTTTTCTTTTTGAGAGCCTAAGTTCGAAGGATGTCCAAAGTGAGATTGAAGAGCAAGACGTACTAATCATCAGAAATAGGATCCTCATGTCCACGTGGATTATAAATGTCCACACCATCATGGTCTGGAGAGAGACAATTGAGGAGGGTTTAGCGATGAGATTTCGGAAATGTATTGGTTGACAAGACAAAGCTTGAACGGATTGAGCGACGAGAAACAGCCTCGGGTCGAGAGTCAGACTCGGGTCGAGAGTCAGACTCGGGTCGAGAGTCGACCGCTGTGGGGGGGGGGCAAGGGTACATGACCTTCGAGGCCACCGAATCAATAAAAGACATGTTTAGCGCGGTCAAATGCTGGGTCACCGCCGCGGGGTTTGGATTAGCCATTCTCGTGGTTATTTTTTGTCGTTTCCGTGTTTCAGTGGCCCAAATTTGATGTTCACATTTATGGAAAGGCGAATGAGGATATGTACCTAGGTAGGGATATTGAGAATGAGTTGGACTCGAAAATTTGACTGGCGGTGGTTGACCTAATAATGTAAGAGACATAACTGCGTGAGCAGAATACTGAGTTGGAGTGGGTTAGGTATGATCTCTCTCCCACTAACTCAAATATATATACTCCTGCCAGACTCAACATGAGCCCCCCGATGACTTTATCACACCATAAATTTCTTCAAAACCGCCGCCGCCTCTTCCTCAGTCCAGTGTGCAATCCCTCCCTCTTCCTTCTCCCGCATCTTTCTCTCCACAAACTCCTCCATGACTTTTCTCTGCGCATCCGTAAGCAAGTCCAGTCTAGCCTTGTGGTCTCTCTCCTCGTTTGGGCCAAAAAAGCGCTCATCTAAAAATGTCCACCAGAGGTAGTCAAACGCCCAGAAATCTCTCAGCGCGTAGCTGAGGATCCAGTCGCCGGAATCCCAGCTTTCTTTCATTCTCTGCGACAGGGGGATTTCTTTTCGACTTCCACTTTCTTCTTCTTCTTTTGTCAGTGCAATCTTGGTCTCCTGCTCTCTCAGAACTCTCAGAAAGGTTTCCAGCCTCGGTTCGTAAACCTTCATCCACGCTTTATAACTACACCACCAATCCCCTTCATGTTGTCCGTCTTCACTTTCGGGCGATACCGGCCAATCGTCAGGCTTCATGATAAGTAGCCACCACGGCGGATCAAAGCTGAATTGTGCTGGGGCCGCATAGACGAATTCCCAATCGATAATACCGACGATGTTTTCGTCTTTATCGAGAAGAATGTTGGCGGGACGGAGGTCTTCGGAAAAGAGACGGAATTCTTCTTCATCCTTACCATTGCCATCTTCAGCTTCATTTCCCGGTACACTGCTGGTACTGGTACTAGTGGTGGTGGGAATGACGAGTTTATTGTCCCTCGCGAGATTCCGTAAAAGCTGACGCGCAACAAATTTGTCCCTCGCATCCTCTTCCGACTTGACACAATCATTTCGTTGAAAAACCACGGCCGCCAAATGCATGTCGGTGAGAGCCACAAACCAATCTCGAGACGAGGTATATGTGTGTTCCGGAACAGGGAGGATGGTCCCGCTTGGCTTGGTGGGGAGGTGATTGTGCACGATGAGTTGGGCCATGCTTTGAATTAGAGGACGGCCAGCGACGGTGATGTTTTTGGCGATGGTGTTGTCGTCTGTCTTGATAGTGGACTCCACATCATCGTCTTCTTCTTTGACAGTGATGTTCAGATCATTGAGTTTATGGGTTGTAGAATCCACATTATCATCTCCATTCATGGTGGCACCGCAGTCACCCACTTGGCTGCCACCCACTCCCCTTTGAGAAAGAGAGCCAATTCGGGGAAATTTCAGCCTCTGAAGCTGCAGGAAAATGTCCGCCACCTGCCGATAAAGCCTTTCGAGTCTGGCCTCGTCAACAGCAGGATCCAAGATCGATCTTTGTTCGACAGGACGGCTGGGATCCCGGTGAGCGTCACAAATGTCGTTTTCATGATCGATCCAGTCCATGATGATAAACGGGCCCAGACCCGTGGGGTTTTCAGCAGCGGTGCCGTGTCGATATACGTGAGGGACAGGGATGGTGGTGTGGGCAGCGATATAGCGCATCGTCTCTGCCTCGTAGCGGATTTTTTCCTCGGCAAAGGGAGTATAGACTTTAGTGGGGGTTAGATTTCCTAGGGTAAAAAAAAAAAGAAGAGAAAAAAGGAAAGAGAGAGAGAGAGAGACAGAGAGAAGGAAAATACCTGGAATCGGAACCTTCATCACAATAGAATGACCATCCGCATACTCCCCCCGATAAGCCAGGTTATAACCGCCCTTCCTGACCGGGTGCATGGTATCACCCTTTCCCCGTCTGTGCCGGAGCATGAATCTGCCGACGGCTCGGAACACGTCGGGTTTGATGGTTGTGGCCAACCATTTCTCCTCTTCTTCCTCCAATTTTTCCCATATCTCGTCGTCTTTGTCCATTGAGACGTAGTGAAATTTGGGAGCCATGTCGGTCGGGCGTGATGTTCTGATGTTGAATTGCGGTCTGACTGATTGTGGTGAGGAGGAGGTGGGACTCGTAATGATTGATTGATTGAGAGCTGGAAATAAAAAAAAAAGACGCTATCTGGGACTCTGAGTATTCTGATTTCGGATGGTCAGAGGCTAGAATGTTTTCAAGTCCTCGGGCTTACCTAGATACATTTTATCAGCCAGACAGGGGGGGGAGGAGGGCTCGGACACGATGAACTACCTACCTTGCTTCCTCCCAAGTTAGATCCAACTTGTCTGCGGGAAATAAGAGTCAACGGCAAACATCAAGATTCATCAACCTGAAACAAGATCACACACTACTTCTGTTGGGCCTGGCCAAATCCAGGTTTTTTTTTTTTTTAGTTTTTTTCACGGAAATAAAGCGGTGAATGGCCATGCGAATAAGCGCCGAAAGCGGTCAAGCTACGGCCACGCTGACCTGGATGAAATACGGGGTGCCAGACTGTCGGGTCCAAGCAACCAATCCGTGAGCGAGATCATGTTTCACCATCCAGATGATCTTGACAGACCACCGGATCCTTAATCAAACATATCTCTGCTACTGAGCGGTGGGCTCAAGATAACCAACGGCCAACAATTCCCGGTTCAAGATGTCAAAACCATTCTTGCACGTGGAAAGCGAAACGTGCAGTTGTCCAATCGGTTCAGCAGCAATTATCTGCCTCGAACTCAGAAGCCCCTCACTTACATGTGCAGCATATCCGTGCCGCGTTGTAGACATGGCAAGAATACGCCATTACCTAATGCGGGAGATCCCAGGTAATACTGTGAGTTTTTCAATGACGAGCTACGAGCTATTGCGATACCTAGAACTACTGAGAGCAAAACTACCACCTAAACCACTGCATCATGTAGAATCTGGATCCGAAGCTAAACTGCAGATCTATCAATCTCAAAACTTGCCCATCCCACGAAAGCCTCCGAGTCCAAGTCCTCCCTGAACCTGAATGCCGACTCCATTTCCACTTCTTCCGTGTCCATGACTTTCATCGGATCCTTGACCTTGACCCTGACCTTGACCAGGGACGGGAATCTGCACTCTCGGGGTGGTTAGTCCTGCTTTTCCACCCAGCTGGACGGCGATGCCCGGGACATTTGTCGCTTTACCGTTAGTTGGAGCCCCTGCACCGTTAGTCGGAACGGTAGCCTGTCCGAGCCCTGCTGGAATTCCAACGCCGTTGGACGGTGCCGTAACTTGGCCGGGTCCATTCGACGGACCATCACCGACGATTCCACCATTGCTAGTAATTCCCACGTTGCTCCATGTCGTCGGAACCGAAGTCCATCCGCGACCTGTACCTGTACCTGTACCCGTACCCTGCCCTGAACCATTCGGTACCACCACCACGACGCCGGAATCATCCTCATCAGCATCACCGGCTGGAGGTACAGCCTTCCAAATTACCATGGGAGTCTCCACTTCAACTTCGACTTCGACTTTGTTTTTCTCTGCCGCCTTTTTCTCTTCCTCTTCCTTCAAAGCCGAAGCTTTTGTCTTTTCTTCTCTATCCAGCTCTTTCCCCACCAATTTAAACCGTTCTCTCCACCTACTCACGACCGTAGAATCTCTCTTCTTTTCTCCCCACGGATCACGATTCAACTTGTCTGTGTCCACCACGATCTCTTCTCCGAGCGTGATTGATCCCGTAGCGATTGGTGGAAAGGAAAATACTTTTCGGATTAGCCCCTGGGCGGTTTCCTCGGGACCGAGCGGATCTTCCCAGATTTTCACCTCAAATTTCTTTCCTGCCTGGAAGAAGAAATCTCTAGGAAGCTCATTGCCGGTGGTGGTGGTGGTGAGGGGAATAGAAAAAGGCTGCATGGCCGCCTCGTGAACCCCTTCTAGCGAAAGGATCGCTCCCCCTTTTTTCGAAGAACATGAAAGGACAGAGTCGATTGAGACCCCCCCGTTGAGATTCAACGAGATATCCCCTGCAGAGAGAATAATATTGGGAGACCGCGTGAGGATATGGTCAATGTGGTATTCCCCAGATCCTGAATCCCCAGAACCTCCGTAAAGGTAAAACGGCATGGCCCCGGACGGGTACTCGGAATCGTGTGTCGACGACGTGAGCGGGCGGGATTTCACTATCCGTTTAATAGTAATAGGGATCCGTGGGAGGATAATCCCACTAGAGGAGAAACAGTTAGTCTCTGACCCTAGCATAAGAGAGAGAGAGAGAGAGAGAGAGAGAGAGAAACTTACTTGGTTGCTGTAGTCAAATTCCCCAAAAACTCCGCACTGCCCCCCCTCCCAACCGTCTCAAGAAGCGCCGCCAGATCCAGCTTATCCGAAGTCTTAATAACAAGCTGCTCATCCGTATTGCGCTTGAGTTGACGATAAACCGTCGCCCCCAAATCACCAAACTCGACTCCCAAAATAATCTGGCGTCTATGCTTGGCAATGTGAAACATGGAGCGATACGACAAAAAAATCTCTTCCCCCGAGGTGCCGTGCGTCCAGAAACTGTGGTAATCAGGAGAACTCTCATTGCGGGCTCGACAAACCTCGACCTCCTCCTCCACTATCTCTTTGAAGGTTTGGCCGAGCATGTTGATAAAATCGCCCCGGCTGGAAAGACTCGCAAACGGGCTCATGACGACGTTTCGCAACACCATCAGGTCTTCTGCCGTGTTGCTCTCCAGTCCCAGTCTGCGCTTGAAGTTAGCGGCACAGTCGCCGTAATCTTTGGGTGAAAACTCCGTCGAGGTCAGATATAGCGGGATCGTGCTGGGTTTGTCATCTGGCGACTCGATTGAAAGTCTACTAATGACGCGACCCATGAGGTAGTTGGCCTCTTCAACATCCGTGTTGATCGTCCCGTCGGGATATCGCCAGTTGAGAGCAAAGGCGTTGATGTTGGTGTCGGATCCTAGAGCGCGGAGTAGCGTCATAGTCTTTTCGGCAACGGGCTTGCCTTGATCTCTGGAGACAATCTCGGCGTTGGTCTGGGAAAGCACTTCGTCTCTGATACGCTGTTTCTCGGCTTCAATCTGTTTCGGGTCTCCGCTGGCTTCGGAGGGGAGGGCGTTGAAGGGGACGCAGATGAACGAGTCGGTGGGCGTGGCGAGGGCGGCCCAGAGAGCGGAGAACTATCCATGTCAGTAACCTTTTTGTTGCTTGTGATTGCAGTGAAAGAAAAGGAAAGAAAAAAAAAAGAAGGGAAAAGAAAGGCAGGGAAAAAAAAAAGAAGAAAAAA
>Ga0247765_1001513_pt1 | contig 10739 bp, 13 predicted proteins | sample UWRJL106311C6_FD_179949 | JGI IMG/M metagenome (GOLD analysis project Ga0247765, IMG submission 179949) | Plant litter microbial communities from Arlington Agricultural Research Station in Wisconsin, United States - UWRJ-L106-311C-6 | ecosystem: Environmental > Terrestrial > Plant litter >... | reverse complement strand
AAAACGACGATTACCGAATCGGGGAAGGGCCCTTCCTCTGCGTCGCGCCAGGGGATGGATCGATGTGGGAACGAACAGTATCTACCCACAACTCGGTAGAGCAAACACCAGTACCCAGATAAATATTTTTTTCTTAGCCGATCCCGTATGTGCCGAATTCTTCTTCGGGCAGTTGCAGGGAGCCGGTGTAGCCGACCGTGGCTTCTTTGCCGTCAACTTTGGCGCTTCCTTCTTGGCTGAAGCGGAAAAGCTGGATCGCGCTCGGTTCTTCGGGCGTCAGCGTCAGTTCCGGGAAATCCGTTTCGATTTCGCCGATGGCGCAGGCTTCGTTGAACGAGTAATCGACCGCAACGCCTTCAGCGGTCAGGTCGACCGAGTTGACACCGACGCCCCAGGGCAGGCCCACCGGCGTCGCTGACGTCACTTCGCAACCCGCCAATTCACCGGCCACGCCGACGCAGCTGGCTTTGTTGATTTCGTAGGCGGTGATCTGCGCGGAGCTGCCGCCTTCGGTTGTCATCGTCGCACTGGATTGGCAGACCATCGCCGAGCCGCCGCCTTCGATCACTTCCCCTCCCGTCAGCGGCAGTTCGACGTGTTTGCTCAGCGGTTCGCCTTCGTGCAGCCAGACCGAGGTCGTTGCCGATGCCGGCAGCGACAAGGCGACCACCGAAACGAGCAGGATCGCCCCGGTGATCAGGGCGTACTTCGACTTCTTCATCGCGCGCCTCCCATGCGGTTGAGAATGGAAGGGAGTACATAACGCATTCAGGAACAGTTGAGTTGCTCAACTGGACGAATGCTCTGCCTGGCGCCACGGCATGACGGTCTGCGGGTCCTTTTGGTTTCCCCATATTGGCGGGTTACACGCGAGTTCGCTCAGCGATGGTTTGGGCACTCGGAAAACCATGTGGTACGACTGCCCCCCGCGGCACCAAGTGAGTCTGGTCAATTGATAGACGACCCTCGAGATAGAAAGGCCTACGGAAGTGGGATCGTGCTTCTCGGTCTCGCCACCGCTGTCGCCTTCGCCGGCATCGCTTGGGTTTGTGCCGAACACTGGTGTGCGAGAAACGTCCCCGTCCAGCTTTGGTTTATGGGCGGCGTGATCGGTGGAGTTTTTGTCGGCGCGTTGATTCCCTTCGCTTTGCGCGTCAATTGGACACGGGACCCAGGGGAGAGGCAAGGCTTTTCGTATGCCTGGGATCCGCTGGCGATCCTCGGCGGGCTGGCGCTGGTGGGGGTGTGCGCGGCGGTCATCCTCCTGGGCAGCCTTCTCAACCATCATCAACTTGCCTGGTATGCCGTCGCCGTCACGATCGGCAGCCTGTTGATCGGCCTGTTCATACCCTCCCCGAGCCGCATGGATCGGTAGTGCCGTCCTTCAACGGCCTGATCCAGCACTCCTTTTCGCTGCGGCTCGCGAAGGGGCATCGGCCTTTCGTCGGCCCAGACGTCAGGTGCCGGCTCGAGGAGCGCTTCGCTCTTTCGGCTCGAGGCGGTTCCGCCTTTGAGGTGAAGGCAGTGTGCGAGGCGGGGGCCGGGATCGGTCCGAACGGGGAAGGTCGCACGGCGCGTATGGCCGACCACAGCCCGCTGGTCCGATCCGGGCGGACCTCGGTGCATCCCCTCCCGATCGGCTTCTCGCTGGCGGACGGAAGCGCTTGCGACCCTGACCTGCCGTCCGCGTTCGAATGGGCGAAAAGCGAGATGACCGAAGAGGACCGGAGGCAAGAGGCCCCGACGTTCGTCTTCGGGGCGACCAACCCAAAGACCGGGAAGGTGGAATGCAACGACTATCTGGTCGAACGGTCGGGGTGCGAGGGCGGGGTGCAGCCGATCTCGTTGTCCCTGCTCGAAATTCTTGCCCACAAGCGTTCGCGCCTGCTTGGCCTCGCGCTCGCCAACCGCATCGTCAGCGTCCTGCTTCCGCACGCAGTCTTGTCCCCGGTGAAAGACGCTTGTCCGAACGAGTCAGTCGCCGAGAAGGCCTGGTTTGCGCAGCCGCTCGTCTCCTTTGTCCGTGACAGCCAGGCGGAGACCGAGTTCCGGAGCGGCTACTCGTTGACGCTGCTGCTCGTCCCCATCGTGGCCACCGGGTGCCAACAGCGCAAAATGAGTTCCGCCGAAATCGATGGGATCGTCAACGCGGGCTGGGGTCTCGCAACCGTCCCCACCCGCGAAAAGCCGACCCGGTTCCAGGTGAGCGGGCCGCTGCTCGAATACCTGCCGCGCCTCGTTGCGCCCTTCGACCCCGCGACCCTGCTTCGGCCTTCGGGGAAACCTCGAGAAGGCGGCTGCGGGGAGCGACCGACCTTGAGGCAAGGCACCGAGGTGCTCGCCTTCTGCTTGGGACTCAGGCTGGCTCAGGGCTCGGGCGGCCGCGCAACCGCGCGGACGATTCGTCGCCTCGGCGACGACGTCGTGACCTCGCTCGGAAGCGCGCGCGTGTCCTCGGTGCTGGTGGTGGATGGCCTCACCCGCGAGGAAATTCGGGCAGAAAGCAAGGGCCGCGCCCTGGGGCGGCATCGCGCCTTGCTCGCGAGGATCTCCCGAGAAACCCGGCCGCCCGTTCGAGGCAAGCACCATCGCAAGTACCGGCTCGACCGAGCCTTCGTCGACGACGACACTTACGTGGCAGGGGTGGTGCCCACGAACCGCTGCCTTGTCGTGTCCTGCGCCGGCCGGGCCCAGGACGGCTGGTACCAGTCCGGGTTGATGCAGGCCGGCAGCCTTGCTCATATGACCATCGGGGCCGCGACCGCAATCGGGACTTTGCGCGCAATCGACAGGGATCTCGAAAAATGGAGAACGCGGATCCCGGCAAGATCGCGGAGATCGACTGCGAGATCGCTACCAACCTACGCGAGATCTACGACCTGGACATCACCAGCGAGGAGTACCGGAGGCTGTACCGCCGTCTCCGTAAGCGTCTGGGTATTACCCAGGATTACAAGGCGCTCCAGGACAAGATGGCGACGCTGTACCGCTCGACGTCGACGAGGCACGCGATCAGGTCGCAATGGCAGTTGAACATGCTTACGGCAGCAATAGTCGGCTTGAGCGTGCTGATCCTCATCGCCGGAATCGCGGCAGCCCTCAAATAGGGCTTTCCCACACCCGGGGCCGGCTGCCCTCCGCCGCGGGCGGCCCTATTGTGGCCCGCCCTTGTACGACGACTCTCAGCACCTGATCGGCAGCAGGGCGCATGCCGGATCGCTGCCGGATTGGCCCGATGGCCGGCCCCTGCGCTCGTGGCAGAAGGAGGCGACCGAGGCCGTGCGGGCGCACTCGGGTGCCAGCTTCCTGGCCTCCGCCACGCCGGCGGCTGGCAAGACCACCTTCGGACTGCACATCGCCCACCGGATGCTGCGCGCTGGGTTCGTTTCGCGCGTCGTCGTTGCCGGTCCGACCACCCACATCTGCCGCCAGTGGGCCGCCGACGCGGGTCGCTACGGCATCGACCTCGAGCCGAACAGGCCGAACTCGGACGGGCCGGAGTCATCCGACTTCCACGGCGTCGCCGTCACGTACCAGACGATTGCGGCCGGGCCGGAGACGCACCGGTCGGCCGCCGGCCGCCGGCCGACCCTGCTGATCGCCGACGAGCCGCACCACATGGGCGATCTGGCCGCCTGGGGCCTGCAGACCCGCAGGGCCTTCGACGGCGCCCGCTTCCGGCTGCTCCTCTCGGGCACGCCCTTCCGCTCCGACAACTCGGCGATTCCCTGGGTCACTTACGACGAGGACGGCCTCAGCCAGGCCGACTACGTCTACGGCTATCCGCAGGCGCTGGTCGATCGGGTCTGCCGCCCGATTACCTTCCTGCCGTACGACGGCGAGATGGAGTGGCTCTCGGACGGTCGGCTGCGCAGTGCCGACTTCGACCTTGCTTTGCCGGCGGTGGAGGCGGCTCGGCGCTTGCGGACGGCGCTTAACCCGGAGGGCGAGTGGATGGGCGAGGTGCTGCGCGACGGCGATGCGAGGCTGAGCGAGGTGCGTGCCGACGGGCACCCCGATGCGGGCGGTCTGGTCATCGCCTCCGATCAGGATCACGCGCGGGCGATCGCGGCGCGGCTCGCGTCGATCTCGGGAGAGAGGCCCGAGCTGGTGATGAGCGATGAGCCCGATGCCAGCCGGCGGATCGCCGATTTCGCCTCCTCCAGTCGACGCTGGTTGGTTTCGGTCTTGATGGTCTCCGAGGGCGTTGACATCCCTCGCCTGCGAGTCGGCGTCTATGCGACGGCGGCCCGGACCGAGCTCTTCTTCCGCCAGGTGGTCGGCCGCTTCATCCGGACCACTCCAGGCGGGCCGCGCCGCCAGATGAGCTATCTGTTGATGCCGGCCGACCCGCGGCTGAAGGCGCTCGCTCACGAGATCGAGCTGGAGCGCCGCCACGCCCTCGACCTCTCGCCGACCGGCGAGGAGGAAGAGGCTCAAGAGATGGAGGACGACCCGGAGCGGGGTGAGCCGGGCGGCGGCTTTGCCGTCCTGAGCTCGGGCGGCGCCGAGCTGGACGAGGCGATCATGAGCGAAACCGCCCTTCAGCTCTTCCCGACTGACGATTCCGAGCCGCGAGCGAAGAAGGCGACCGCCCTCGCCGGTCCCAAGGCCACCTCGGAGGACCTCGAACCCGCGCGGGAGTCGGCCTATGAGACTAGAGAGCGGCTGCGCGGCGAGCGCAGCCGTCTGGTCGCCAAAGTCGCCCGTCGCACCAAGCAGTCACATCGAGAGATCCAGGCCCGCATCAATCGGGCAACCAAGGCATCCTCGGTCGCCAGCGCCACCATCGGCCAGCTCGAGCGCGGCAACGAGATGCTGCGCCGCGAGCTGTGGCGGTAAGAGGACCGCGCTCCGCCAGCCCTGGCTGGCGGAGCGCGGAGAATGTCAATTCCTACTTGAACGTCCTCAGGGAGCCAGGTAAGCGACCCCAACCACCGCGGCCATCGCGGCATAGCCGGCCTTGGTGGGGTGGATGTCGGCATTCGGGCTTGCCGGGTTGAAGACGCCGCCCGGGCACATCGCCGTGAAGGCGCAGACCGTGGGGATGTCACCCGCTTCCGGGCCGCCGTGGGTGCCCGAGAAGTTGATCACCCGCGTCGTGTTCGCGAAGCTGACCCCGTAGTTCGCGGCCACGCTCTTCAGCGCGCCGTTGAGCGCTTCGACCGTCGCGTCTCCCGTGCCTTCCGGTTTCAGCACCGTCGGGTAGGGGTTGTACTGCGAGACGAAGATGATCTTCGCTGCCGGTGCAGCCGCCCGCAGCTGAGCCAGGATGAACCCGACGTTCGCGGTGACGTGCCCGATCTCGGCTTCGATCTGCGCCTGGCTGCAGGTGAACGTCGCCGGGAAGCCGCAGGTGTGGCTGAGGAATTGGAGGATGTCGTTGGCGCCGATGTCGAGCGTGATCGTGCCGACCCCAGGTTCTTTCGCGATCGCCAGCGCGTCTTCGAGCTGCGTGCCGGGATAGGGGTGGTGCAGGAACGCCTTCGGGAAGGGGCTTCCGGTCGGGCCGCCGGCGCAGAATTCGGGGCCGTAGGGGCCGGAGCCTTTGATCATCGTTTCGGTGGTCTCGCCCGGGCAGCCGTCGTTAACGATCTGCAGTTTGGGATTGAACAGCTTCAGCGTCGCGCCGAAGTCATCGACGTAGCCGTCGTTGAAATTTTTCGCTTCGACGAAGCCTTTGGTTTTGAGTTCTTCCTGGAACTGGGCTTGGTGGTAGCCGTAGGCAAGCGAATCGCCGAGCGCGAGATAGGTGCTTCCGACGCCGGTGGCGCCGGCGGCCGGAGCGAGCGCGAGCGCTCCGAATGCGGCAAGAACAACAATGCATACGAACAAACGCGTACAAACGCGATGCAGGGCTGACATGGCCCCTCCCTAGGTTCGACTGATTTCCAGAGCCAAAGGCTTATTACTCAGCTCTAGCTTTTCCATTCGAACCTAGCGAACACCAGCCCATTCAACAACCGGGAGACCCGCCCCCGGCCTCCTCGCAGCATCCGCGTGGCGCCCATAGGGTTCTGATCAGTCCCGTGGAGGTCTGGCTGCCCGACAACCCTGCCCGAACCAGCCTCGGGGAGCTGCCCGCAGCCGTCGAGATCAATCTCATTCCCCGCCATGGTGCGCTGCCCCAAGAGATGGAGGCGGTTGAGTTCCTGGTTCCGCCTTACGGATCCCGCAGGGTGATCGAGGCGCTACCTCGACTCAGCGCCCTCCGGGTCGTCCAGGTGAATTCGGCAGGAGTCGACTGGATCGCGTCGTCGGTCCCGGAGGGCGTGGCGCTCTGCAGCGCGCGCGGAAGCCGGGACGCCTCGGTAGCCGAGTGGGTGGTCGGCGCGATTCTCGACAGCTACAAGGGCCTCGCCCGGTTCCGGCGGCAGCAGGAGCAGGCGCAGTGGAAACCTCGGATGCCGCGTGAGTTGGCGGGGTCGAAGGCCCTGATCGTCGGCCACGGCTCGATCGGCCGAGCGGTGGAGGATCGGCTGCGCCCATTTGGTGTCGAGGTGACGGGCGTGGCAAGTCGCCAGCGCGGAAATACCCACGGGGTGGATGCGCTCGACGAGCTGCTGCCCCATGCCGACATCGTGATCGTCCTGCTCCCCGCTACGCCCGAGACGGTGGGGCTGATCGATAAGCAGAAGCTCGCCAGGCTTAAGACGGGAGCGCTCCTCGTCAACGCGGGCCGCGGCTCCGTAGTCGACATGGATGCCCTCTGCGACGAGCTGGAGGCGGGGCGACTGGAAGCCGCCCTTGACGTCACCGACCCCGAGCCCCTACCGCCAGAGAGCCCCCTATGGAGACTGCCGAACGTACTCCTGACCCCACACATCGCCGGCGACAGCCCAGCCGCGGACCAGCGGGTCTACGAGCTCATCGGCGATCAGATCCGACGACACCTCAAAGGACACCCGCTGCTGAACGTCGTGTGGTGAGGCAGAGAAAGCTCCGCGGAGCGAGGCCAGAAGTGCCCTAAGACGGTTCGAATCGGCCTGCGGGTCGGGGGAAACCGACTATGGTCGATAGGCAAGACAAACCGAGGAGGATGCCGTCATGTATGTACGCGTTGTCAGGTTCACCGACGTTTCTGCCGAGCGGATGCAGGAGCTCCTTGCCCGCATCGAGGAGTCCGACGGGCCACCCCCCGGCGTGCCTGCCAAGGGTCTCAAGGTCTTGTTCGACGACTCGCAGAACACGGCAGTGGTCCTTCAGTACTTCGAGAGCGCAGAAGACATGGAGGCGGGGGCTCAGGTCTTCAGTGCGATGGATCCTTCGGAGACGCCCGGCACCCGAGCGTCGGTGGACATGTGCGAGGTGACGGTCGAGCGAACGCTCTCCTGAAGCCGGGTCTGAGGGGTGGCTGATTGGTAGCACCGGTCAGCGAGGGCGAGAGGTCGTACGTAAGGCGAAGTCTCCTGTCCGATCACAGAAACGCCCCGCCGGAGCGGGGCTTTTCCTTAGAGCGGCTGAAGGGATTCGAACCCTCGACCTTCTGCATGGCAAGCCCCTTGGCGAGTTGAGAGGGGGTGGCGGAAAGTGCTGAGTTGCAGCGCTTTTGTGTTAACGGATCAGCGCGCGCTGAAGCCAAATAGGCACGGATATGAACCGATATGCGGCGTTTCGGGAACTAATGGCCACGAGTTTCCCAAATCGGCGAGGGTGGTTTCAATCCGCGGTGGTCGCTCCATCGGAAGGTTATTTGGCAAGTTCTATGACAAAAAAACTTGCCAAATAAGCTAGGGTTGCGCTATGCCGAAGCAGAAAAGACGAGGGCGAGGGGCAAGTCCCCACAGCACGGCTACGCGCGTGTCCGAGCGAGTGCGCGAGGGCGGCGAGCGCTATTGGTCGCTCTCTGACTTTCGCGATCTGCCGGCAAACGCCGTTGCACATGCGCTTTCACGCCTGGCGAGCCGAGGAGAGCTGCAGCGAGTGCGCAAGGGCCTCTACTACCGAGCCAAGCAAACCGCCCTCGGCCCGAGCGTCCCAAGCGCCAGTGGTGCGGTCGCTTACAGCCTGGATGCGCCGCTTCATCCTGCCAAGCTGAGCGCCGGGAACGCATTGGGGTTATCGACGCAGAATCCAGCTCGCCCTCAGTTTGCGACGCCGGCCAGCGCTGCGCCCGGTGCGCTCCAAGGCGCCACCGTGCATACCCGCCGCCCGGTCTCCCGCTTCGATCTCGATGCATCCGATGGCGCCCTGCTCGAGCTTCTGCGCGACCGCGCCCGCTACAGCGACCTGTCTCCGCAGGAGACGTCGCAGCGCCTCGTTTCGATGCTCTCCGAGCGGGAGCGTTTCGAGAGACTCGCTAACGCGGCTCTCTCAGAGCCTCCTCGTGTCCGAGCCATGCTGGGTGCGCTCGGTGAGCAGGCCGGCGCCCCCGCTGCCGCGCTGGCTCGGCTGCGAGAGAGCCTCAACCCGATCAGCAGGTTCGACTTCGGCATCTTGGCCGCGCTGCCAAACGCACGCGAGTGGCAGGCGCGGTGAGGCTCTCGGAGCACCCGGATTTCGCCGCCTTCCTAACCGCAGCCGCGGCGGACTCGGGGCTGCCCGAGACCTTCGTCGAGAAGGACTACTGGATCACCGAGATCCTGCGAACGATCGCCACGACGCTCGGCGAGCGGGCCATCTTCAAGGGCGGTACCAGCCTCTCGAAGGGATGGAATCTGCTCGACCGCTTTTCCGAGGACATCGACCTCTTCGTCGATCCCGATGCCGAGCCGCCGTTAGCAAGTACGCGAGCGATCGATCGGACGATGAAGAAGTTGAACGGCGAAGTCTCCGCTATTGACGGCCTGGAGTTCGTTCCTGCCGAATCCCAGACGACTGGCGGGCGCGGGCGCACCGACACCTTCCGCTACCACTCGCACTTCCCTCTGCTCGAGGGCTTTCCGCCGACCGTCCGTCTTGAGCCGGGTATCCAGAGCGGCAAGCAGCCGACCGCGAGGGTCAAGATCTCCTCGATCGTCGGCGAGCTCCTGATCGCACGGGGAGCCGCAGGGGAACTCGATCTCGAAGGGATCGAGCCCTTCGAGATGGACCTGCTGCACTTTCGCCGCACCTTCGTTGAGAAGCTCTTCGCCATTCACGGGAAGGTCGAGCGGCTCAAGCAGGAGGGCGTTTCCCTGGGTCGCGACGTACGCCACTACGCAGACCTCTATGTCCTCGCTGGCCGTCCCGAGGTCATCGAGATGCTGGAATCAGATGAGTACGAGGCGATCAGGCTCGACTATGACGAGAAGAGCCGCACCTACTTTCCCAATAGCTACCGGCCGCCGCCCGGCCTCCGCTTTACGAGCAGCGATGCGCTCTTTCCGCCCGACGAGCTCCGGGCGAGAATCGAGCCCGGTTACGAGGAGGAGTGTCAACGCCTCTTCTTCCGCCCCCACCCGAGCTTCGGAAAGGTGCTGGAGCGGCTCACCGAAATTCGAAGTTTGCTCTGACCTTCGGCTCCGGTGCTGGGCGGAGGCCTCCCTCGAGACCAAGGTCAAGCCGATCGATAGGGGGAGAATGGCGAGCGAAACCACCACCGGGTCCTCGACCCTCACGTGATGAATTCAATACCTACCGGGCGCTGCTTGCCGTCGGTCATGTGGTTTTCCGCTTCTTGGGTTTCTTCGATCCTGAAAGGGAGGAGGGTTTGCGTCCCGGGGGCCTGCCGGTGGTGAGGTGCCGCTGGTTGCGGTTGCATAGTCACGGAGCGTTTGGGCATCAAAGGGCGGCGAGAACAGAAGTCAAGAGGTCGCAGCGGGACGTAGCTGCCGAGCGGGCACAGAAAAGCCCCGCCGGAGCGGGGCTTTCCTTCGAAGCGGCTGATGGGATTCGAACCCACGACCTTCTGCATGGCAAGCAGACGCTCTAGCCAGCTGAGCTACAGCCGCATCAAGAGGGGATTCTAGCTAGGGGCAATGTCCCCTGCCTTGGCGCGGCCAAGACTGCGGCGACAAGATCGCCTACCCCAGAAGCCGATCTTTGGCTCGGTTGAACTCCTCTCGGTCAAGGAATCCCCTTTCAACGAGGTCGGCGAGCCTGCTGAGTTCCTCTGCAACTCCGGCCTCTTGCTTATGAGGGTTATCCGGTTGCTTCCGCAAGAGGGATCGAACTCGTGACAGCTCGAGTTCGAGGGAAGGGGGCTCCACCGTGGTGCAAAGGAAAACCATCTCTCCTCGATCCGTCTGAAGACCTACCAGCGTCTCAACTCGATGTTTGGTCGTCATTGCGTTAAGAAGTCCAGCGACGCTGGCGCCTATCGCGAATCCTTCTAGCCCGAAGCCGCCGCCGACGAAGCCTCCCCCTTCTCGGATCTTGCCTGCGCCGCTGATTGAAAGGCTCGTCAGCTCTGAATAAAGGATCGACAGCGTTTCGGTGCTCGAGGCGCCCTGTCCGGTGACGAGAACCTCACGCTCGTGAAACTCCAGCCGGCAGAGACTGTTCTGGACTAGCGGATATCCGAACCCGCCGAGGAGCGTCAGTTCGTCGAGGTGGATCTCCGAAACCGACTCCAGGGTCTTGGCCCCCACCGGCGGTGGAGGATCCGGCCACTCGAAGTCTTCCTGCTCTTTCCTGCTGGCGAGCCGGGCAGGGATCGAGGTCCACCCATCGCCGTCCCAGTAACTCATCCAATGACCGGAATAGTCGGTTGGGCTTGGGTACCACCCCGCCGGTTGGGCCTCTTCCATCCAGGGCATTCTTGTCCCTCTTGGAGCAGTGAGCAACCCGATTCATTAAGTGAAGGCGATGTCTTCCAG
>Ga0247765_1001512_pt1 | contig 10741 bp, 7 predicted proteins | sample UWRJL106311C6_FD_179949 | JGI IMG/M metagenome (GOLD analysis project Ga0247765, IMG submission 179949) | Plant litter microbial communities from Arlington Agricultural Research Station in Wisconsin, United States - UWRJ-L106-311C-6 | ecosystem: Environmental > Terrestrial > Plant litter >... | reverse complement strand
GATGGTGCGGCGGAGGCGCTCGCGCACGCCGCGTCGGGCATCGCTCAAGGGTCCACCACCGTTCCCTTCGCCACCGAGGGTGGCCAGTTCCAGCGCGCCGGCTGGTCGACGGTCGTGTGCGGCCCCGGCAGCATCGAACAGGCTCACAAGCCGGACGAGTTCATCGAACGTGCACAACTCCAGGCGTGCGAAGCGTTTCTCGATCGGGCGATCGCCCGCCAGTGTCGCTGAGCCGGTAACGACGACCGGCTAACGTTGCGATAACAACCCGGTCACATGACACTCCGGGTCCTCGCCATACTGACTCGGTATTTGTCGGCTTCCTGCTGCCCCGATAACGTTTCGCCATCCAGATGACGAAATGTATTGGGAGGACCGCGCCATGCGGTTTGTCGGTTTTGCTCGCCTCGCGTTTGCCGGTGGCGGTCTTTTGCTCGGTACCGTGGCCACTCAGGCACAGGAAGCCCCCTCCCCGGAGCCCGGCCAGGCCGGGATCGCGGAAGTCGTCGTGACTGCGCGCAATCGCTCCGAACGTGCGCAGGACGTGCCGATTCCCATCTCCGTGCTCGGTGCCGATCAGCTCGACCGCGATCGGGTGCTGACGATCGCCGATCTCACCCAGCGCGCGCCCGGCCTGACGGCCACCTCGCCCAACGCCCGCCGCACCGGCGTCTCGGTCCGCGGCATCGGCAAGACGAGCGGCAACGACAACATGGAGGCCGCGGTCGGCGTCATCGTCGACGACGTGTTCCTCGGCCACGTGGGCATGACCTACCAGGATTTCACCGACCTCGAACGGGTCGAAATCCTGCGCGGCCCGCAGGGAACGCTGCTCGGCAAGAACACGTCGATGGGCGCTATCAAGTACACCAGCCGCGCGCCCAGTTTCCGCTCCGAAAGCAACGTGGAGCTCGAGGGCGGACTGACCCCGCATTCCGCGAAGGGCCGCGTTTCGCACTCGGATGCGCTGATCGACGATGTGCTCGCCTACCGCGCCTCTGCATTCGTGGACAAGCAGCAGGGCGATCTCGAGAACGTCGCCGCCGGCGGCGGCCACTGGCACGAGCGCAATCGCTGGGGCGGACGCGTGCAACTGCTCGTGAAGTCATCCGACGTCCTGTCTCTCAAGCTCAACTTCGACGGCGCGTTCGTTGACGAGAACAGCAACACCAAGCCGTTCATCGTCGATCCGACCACGCTGAACGACGGCTCGGTGCGAACCACGACTTACACGACCCGCCTCGCGCGCAGCTATTTCGGCGGCTACACGCCGATCATCGGCTCATGGGACAAGATCGAGCTGGATATGGCGAAGCCGCTCGTCACCAATAACTACGGCGCGTCGGCGGTAATCGACTGGAAGGTCGGCAGCGTTGACCTCACGTCGATCAGCGCGGCGCGCTGGTTCCACTTCGATGCATCCAATGACCAGGAGCAGACGCGCTTCCCCATCTCTCGCAGCGGCACGCTCGTGGATACCCGGCAGGTGTCGCAGGAGTTTCGGTTAGCGGGGACTGCGACGAGCACTGTCGACTATCAGACCGGGCTCTACTTCTTCCACATCGACACCGACACGACGAGCCGCAACACGTACGGCCAGGATGCGGGCGCCTTCTTCGCAACCGATGGGCAATATCGCACGTTGAACACCGCGGCGGGCACGCCGTTCCTGCAGGCTTCTCTGCGTGATGTGTTCTCGATCACCAATCAGAAGCCCGACTCGGACAGCGCGGCGGCCTTCGGCCAGCTTTACTGGCAGGCAACGGATCGCACCAAGGTGACGTTCGGCCTGCGCGAAACGTGGGAGTGGAAGACCAACGAGGTCAGTCGCACCACCACGCTGACCAACGGCGCCCCGATCGTTTCGACGGGCAATGCAACGGCCGATGCGATTCGCCTCGCACAGACCGGCGTGGACTACGCGACGGTGCAGGGTGTGAAGATCAACGATCATGCGCTCGCGTGGCTCGTGAACCCGAGCTACCGCGTCAACGACGACGTGCTGATCTACACCTCCGCCAGCGCGGGGGAGAAATCCGGCGCGGTGGCATTCGACGCCAACGGACGTCCGGCGAACGTGGAACCGGAGCGCACCAGGAATTTCGAGGTCGGCATCAAGAGCTACCTGTGGAATCGCCGTGCGACGATCAACGCCAACGTGTACTACACGAAGGTTCACGACTATCAGAACGTGACGAGCGAGCCCGATCCGACTTCGGCGACGGGCTTCAGCTCCCGACTCGGGAATGTCCCCGGCATTCGGGCTCGGGGCGTGGAGCTGGATTCTCAGTTCACCGTGACGGAACGCCTGCAGGTGACGCTGGGCGGAGCGTTCAATGATGCGATTTACACGGACTGGTCTACGGCGACGTGCCCGCGCTCCTATCCGACGTCGGTTGTCGTTTGCGACAACACCGGGAAGCAGATTGTCGGGGCGCCGCGCTGGACGGGGATCCTGGGGCTCGATTATCAGGTGCCGCTCGCGTCGGGCTATTCGGCGCATTTCTTTGGCAATCACACGTATCGGTCGAAACACAACCTGGAGCAGTTGCTGTCGCCTTATGGCGAGCAGAAGGGGTATTCGCTTACGGATATCGGCGCGGGGGTGAGTTATGGGACGGCCAACGCCACCTATGACCTCAATCTGGTGTCCAAGAATCTGTTCGATACGCGGTATACGACCAGTGTGAATGACTTCAGTAACAGCGCGCCTGTGGGGTATGACGGGATTGGGGCGCGGAGGTATGTCGGCGTGGTGCTGCACGCACAATTTTGAAGGGGGGCGGCCAGGCGGGCCGGGTCGGCATGCTCCGTGCTATCTTTCGCAGCTAAATAGCAACGCTGACTGCGATTGATGCCCACACTACCCCGCTTCCTGAACGCCCCGAACCGCCAAGCTTTCTCCGTCGCCACGCTCGCAGCCGTGCTGCTGTCGCTTCTGCACAGCGCGCCCGCCGCGGCATTCGGCTTCGAGGACGTCGCCAAACAGGCGCAAAAGCAATCCCAGCGACCGTACAAGAGCTCCGAGCGCGCGCCGCCCGCGGAGCTGAAGGCGCTCAGCTACGACCAGTATCGCGACATCCGCTTCCGCCCGGACCATGCCCTGTGGCGCCCGGAAGGCCTGCCGTTCGAGCTGATGTTTTTTCATCTGGGCAAGTTCCAGACGCAGCCGGTGCGCATCAACGAGGTCACCGACAAGGGCGTGCGGCACATCGCCTACGACAGCTCGGATTTCAACTACGGCAAGAACAAGCTGTCCCCGGAAAACTGGGGCGACCTGGGTTTCGCGGGCTTCCGCGCCCACTACCCGCTGAACGGCGCCGAATACAAGGACGAAGTGGCGGTCTTCCTCGGCGCGAGCTACTTCCGCGCGCTCGGCAAGGGCCTGCGCTACGGCCTCTCCGCGCGCGGCCTCGCAATCGATACGGTGGGCGGCAGCGGCGAGGAGTTCCCGCGCTTCTCCGAGTTCTGGATCGTGCGGCCGACCGCCGATTCGAAAGTGCTCACCATCTACGCCCTGCTCGAGTCGCCGCGCGCCAACGGCGCATACCAGTTCGACGTGCATCCCGGCGACGAGACCGTCATGGACGTGCGGGCGCAGCTCTTTCTCCGCGACGGCATCACCACGCTCGGCATCGCGCCGCTCACGAGCATGTTTGCGTTCGGCGAGAACCAGCCCCACCGCACCGACTTCCGTCCCGAAGTGCACGACTCGGATGGGCTGCTGGTCGCCACGGGCAGCGGCGAGTGGTTGTGGCGTCCGCTGCTCAACCCGAAGCAGACGCTGACCACGTCGTTCTCCATGCCCTCGGTGAAGGGCTTCGGCCTGATGCAGCGGGATCGCAACTTCGCCAGCTACGAAGACAGCGAGGCGCGCTACGAGCTGCGGCCGAGCGCGTGGGTCGAGCCAGTGAGCGACTGGGGCGCCGGCCGTGTCGAGCTCTTCCAGCTCCCCACGCCCGACGAGACGAATGACAACATCGTGGCGTACTGGGTGCCCGCTCAACTGCCGGCGAAAGGCCAGCCGCTGGATCTCACCTACCGGGTGCACTGGCAGGGCGCACAGCAGATCGCGCACCCGCCCGGTGCATGGGTCACGCAGACCCGCGTCGGGCGCGGCTTCCAGGAACTTGCGGATGATGAGCAGCAGTTCGTCGTGGACTTCACCGGGCCTTCGCTCGACACCCTGCCCGCCGATGCAATGGTGAAGGCCGTCGTCAGCGCGCCCGCAAACGGCGAGATCGTCGAAAGCAACGCGTATCGCGTCGATGCCACGGGCCAGTGGCGCATGACGGTGCGCGTGCGCCAGCTCAAGACCAACGAGCCGACGGAGCTGCGCGGCTTCCTCCAGACCGGCACGAACGTGCTCACCGAAACCTGGAGCAACATCCTTCCGCCGCTGAGCCTGCGCTAGGGCGTTTTTCGGAAACGCCAGGTAAACCCGACATTGATCATTCTCGGCAGCCAGCTATTGGCTTCTGCGCCGGGAGTAGTCGAGTCGGGCGCGGGTGCCAGCAGGTGTGTGCAGCAGGCATTACGTCGGTCGGTCGCATTCGTCACTTCGACCCAGGTGGACAGCTCGCCACCCGCGAACGACGCGGTCCGCGACGCGCTCAAATCCGCGGAAAAATAGTCGCCCCACCGATCCGCATTGCGCCGGCCGAGGATCAGCATCCCCGGCTGGAGCAGGCTGGTGCGAATATCCGTGCGCGGCCAGCCTCGGTGCCAGCCGAACACCGCTGAAGTCGTCCAGCCCTGCATGCTCCAGCCCATGCCGAGCGTCGCGGCACGCGGCTGATCCCAGCTTCGGCGCACATCGGACATCGACGCGAAGTCGTCGGAGACGAGCGACGCCGAGAACCCGCCCCACACTTCGAACGAATGCGGCAGCGAGCGGCGCACGGTGAGCTCGGCGCCCGACGCTTCCGACGCCATCGGCGCGACACGAATGCGATCGGGTGCGAGATCCGGCACGAGCGAGAGGCTGTCCAGAATGTTCTCGTAGTACGGGCGAACCTCGGTCCAGCGTTTTCGATACAGCTCGAGGCTGACGTGGAAATCGTCGCCCGGCTGGTACTGCAGCCCGATGATGGAGTGGATCGCGATGGCAGACGGGTCCGGCATTACTTGCGGATCTTCGAGTCGCCACTCATCCACGCGTTGTGCCTGCGTGAAGCGCCCCCAGGAGCCATATAGCCGCCACGCCGGTGCGAAGTCGTATCGCAGGTTCAATCGCGGGCTGAACTGCTGGCGCAGCCCTGTATCGCCGTAGTGCTGCCCATCGAGCCGCACGCCGAGCTCCATCTCGACTGGCGCCCACCGGCGGCGCGCCGAGACGAACGCCGCGTAGGTGGACACTTCAGGCTGTGCCCTCGCCGCCAGCGAGTTGTCGACAGGACGATCGAAACTTTCCGCGATCGCCGGAGCAAAGCTTCCTGTCCGGTCGTAACGCAGATCGGCCTGCGCGTGCGACGCCTCGATGCCGTAGTTCCAGGTGGTGCGGTCGTCCATGTGCCAGGTCCACAGGCTGCGCAGGTCGATGCTCGACATGTGGCGTCCTTCGTCGAGCGACTCGATGCCGATGCCGGGCTCGTCGAGATTACCGGCGCGGACGCGCTCGCCCCAGAAGCCGGAGATCACGGTGCGCGCCTTGAGGTTGTCGCTGAACACTTCGTCACGCGCAATCCACAGATACTCGTCCCGGTAATGCGCTTGCGTGACCTCGTCCATCGACGTGGTCGACAGATCGATGTGATCTTCGAGCAGCAGCCAGCCGAGCGTCCAGGCCGAGCCATCGTCGTTGCGCCAGCGCACGCGCCCGAGCGTGTCCATGAACACGGGCTCGCCTTCGTGGCCGTTCACCGGCTTCAGCACGACGTCCGGCACGCTGTGCCGAAGGGTTGCCAGCCAGTCGACCGGCAGCGACTCCGCGCGGCCGGTCGTGGCGGCGTCATAGGCGAGCAGGCTCGCACCGAATGCATGTTCATAGCCGGCACTGAGCGAGCGCGGTTCGACGTCGATCACGCCACCCGAGCGCGTGCCGTAAGACACAGGAAAGCCGCCGCTGTACACCTCGATGCGCTTCACCGCCGCCGGATCGAACGCACTCACGAGGCTCTGGAAGTTCTTCAGGTGAAACGGATCGGCCAGCGGTACGCCGTCGAACTGCACCAGCACGTCATCGACGAACGAACCGCGGATGTACGGTCTCGTAGACAAATTCGACACGACGCCCGGAATGATGCGCGCCGCGCGCATCGCATCGTCCTGGCTGCCGGGCACCGCCTCGATCTGTGTTTGGGTGAGGAGCTGCGGCTCGGCGATGTCATCCGTGCGCAAGTCGTATCGGCTCGCGTATACCGAAACCTCCTGCGTGGGGACCAGCGCGGGCGGCGGCACAGTAACCTGTTGCGTGGGCGGTGATGGTGGCGGCGGCGGTGCTGAACGCTCCGGCCCTTGCGTCACCGCGTAGCGCCCGGGCCCGATCGGTCGCAGCACGAGCCCGTGTGCCGCGAGCGCCCGCTCTGCGCGATCGAACGCCGGCAGGTTGTCGGGCAGCGCCGGCGCGCGCAAGTCCGACGGCACGAGATCCGAGCTATAGATGACGTTGATGCCCTGCGCGCGCAAGGCCTCGAGCAGGCCCACGATCGACTCTGCCTCCGTCGCGCCGGCCTGGAAAGAAAGCAGAAAGGTGAGCAGCGCGAGGCCGACTCTAACGGCCGCGCGCGGTCGATGAGTCACGAGTCACGATGAGGTTGGGCTCCAGCGCCGGTTTCACCGGCGAGAGCTTACCCGGATTACCTCCTCGTGAACCTCGTAAGCGAGCGACGTCGTGCTCAGAACCTGCTCCAGTGCCGCGAGCGGCGCGAGCCCGTGTACCGACCCATGCAGCCGCGTGTGACTGGCCACGTCACGCGCATGGTCGTCCGCGAACTCGACGTGCCGGCCGGTTTCGTGCGCCACCCAGCCGAGGAACTCCGCGAGCTCGCGGTTCTCGATCTCGAACTCCGGCGCGACGGCCTCCACCCAGGCCCAATCGGGGCCGTAGGTCGGCAGGCTCCGGCGGGCTACGGCTCCGGCCGGTGAAACGACGACCTCGGTGCCCGCATTGACTAGCTGCACCGCTGCCACCGTGTTCATGCGCACCGAGCCTTCGCGCACGCGGATACGTGTGTTGCCGCCGTCGACCGCCGCTTCGAACTGCGTGCCGATGTGCTCGAAGCTGCCGGCCGACGTGCGCAGCACGAACTGCCCTGCCCCGTCCGGGAAATCCAGGAACACATGGCCCGAATGCAGGAGCACCTCGTTCGGCCCCACGCCTTCCAACGACGCCCCCGGCGCCACGCGCAGCAGCCCACCGTGCGCGAGCGCGATCAGCGATGTGCCGGCGGAAGTGATGTTCTCCTGCGAGGGCACGTCTGCGCCCGGGACAAGATCGTGCGTGCGGAAGAGATTTGTCGCGGTTCGCAGCGATCCGTGCTCGACTCGCACGACGCTGCCCAAGGGCGCGCCCTCCTCGGCCTGGAAGAGGTATACCGCTGCAAGCACGGTGAAAGCAGCGAGCACCGCGGCCAGCGCAGCAAGCCGCCGCGGCCAACGCCGGACGCCAGCGCGCCAGCCGTGCAACGAATCGAACTCCGCGCGGACGCGTGCGTGCATCCGTGCCAGTGCCACCGCATCGAGCGGCTGACGGCGCAGGCCGAGTTCGAGCGCCGATCGCACGGGATCCTCGTCGTCACGCAAGTCAGGCCTCCACTCGTTCATGGCGGCTGCTCCTCCGGCCACGACTGCTTGAACGCCACGCGCGCCCGCGCAAGCAGTGACTGCGCGGCGATGGTCGTGAGCCCCAGCATTCGTGCGATCTCATCGACGGAAAAACCGTCGCCGTACTTCCACTCGAGCGCACGCGCATAACGCTCCGGCAACCCGTTGAGCGTTTCGGCGATGACACTTCGATGTGACGACATCTCCAGCGCGCAAAGCGGGTCGGTATCGTCCGAGGCACGCAACTCGAGCAGCGTCTCGTCGGACTCGACCAGCGCGTCGATGTCTTCATGCTCCGGTCGCCGGGCCGCCGCGCGCTGCATGTTGATCAGCTCGTTCCGGCAGATCTCGCACAACCACGTGAACAGTGCAGCCTCGCCGCGGAAACGGTCGAGACTACGAATCGCTTTGATGAGCGTGGTCTGCACCAGATCCTCGATCGACGCGGCGGGAAACGCCGTGCGGCGCGCTGCGAACGCCGCGAGGCGCCGCGCGTACGAGGCAAAGAACGCATCGAACGCCCGTGCATCGCCCGCCAGCATGCGCGCGACGAGTTGCCGGTCCTCTTGATACACCTGCGAGCCGAGCTCCTATGGAAGTACTCGCAGAATCAGACGCCGAGTGCTTGTAAAATCAATCGTTTGAAAGCGCCGTGAAAGACTTCATGAACGCATCGGAAGCGTGGCATCGATCGGCGCACCCTGAACGGCCAGCAGGCCGGAACGGCCTGTCACGCTGGCTTGAGCGATGGCGTGCACCGGCAACTTGTCGAGTACAAACGCAGCCCTGTACGTCGGCATGTCGCTCACCGTGTAGCCCTGGGTGCGCCATCCAGCAAGAAGGTTGCTGAAGAGCTGCAGGTACGCGCCACCCTCGAGCTCCGCGTGTAAGGTGAACACGTGCCCCGCGTTCGAGCTTTTTTCCGTCATCGAGAGCAGCACATCGTCGGCGCCGCGACCCACCACATCGGGCCGGCCGACGAGCTCATCGAGTGTCGGCAACGTCGTGGGGTATTGTGGAACGTTGCTCACGAACCCACCGGACCATGGAAAGAACGGATGCGTGCCGCGCGTATCGGACGCGTACTCAAAGCCGAGAACTTCCTGTAGCGCCGGCACGTGCTCGTTGAGCTGCCAGCCCGCCGCGCCGTGCACGCGAGGCGCGCGGCCGAAGACTTCGCCGAATGCGTTGATGGCAAGCTCGAGCTGCCAGCGCGTCCAGAGATAGTTGGCCTTGCTCACGCCGTCCTGCCACTTCACGTGGTCATAGCAGTGCACGCCGACTTCGAAACCCGCATCCGCGATACTGCGCATGAGCGCCGCACGGCGCCGCCCGATGTTCGGAGCCGGGAGCAACGTGCCGTACAACAACGTCTTGATGCCGTAGTGCTGGACGACGGACGTGCGCTGGACTTTCTTCAGGAAGCCGCTGCGAAAAACGCGCTTCATCGCCCGGCCGGTGTTGTCGGGCCCGAGGCTGAACAGGAACGTCGCCCGAATCCCCAGTCGCTCGAGCTCACGCGCCAGGCGCGGCACACCCTCGGCGGTGCCGCGATCCGTATCGACGTCGATCTTGAGTCCGATGCAGGGCATGGCGGCGCTACAGGTAGCGCGGTTTCCGCTCAGCCGCGAGATCCTTCGCAAGACGCCCCAGGTCGATCGGCGCGCCGGCCGCGCTCGCTCCAAGCAGCTTGACCACAGCGCCGTCACCGCACGCGATGTAGCAGACGCCGCTCTCTTCGAACAGATGAGGCCGTCGATCTTCTTCGGTACGGCCGGATACGAGATGCGTACGCTCGATCACCCAGCGCTGTCCCACCACGTCGCCGAACGCTCCGGGATACGGCGGAGCGACGGCGCGCACGAGGTTGTGAATGCGTGCGGCGGGCCAGCTCCAGTCGATCCGGCCGTCTTCAGGCACACGCCGGCCGAAGTATTGCCCGTCGGAAAGTCGCTGCGGCGTGCGAGCGGCTGTGCCGGCCGCCAGCAGCGGCAGCGAGCGGACCAGCACGATCTCCGCCGCGGTTGTGACTTTGTCCATCACGTCCTGCGCAGTGTCGTCACACAAGATCGGCACGGCCTGCTGATCGACGATGTCGCCCGCATCCGCTTTCGCGACCATGTGATGCAACGTAGCTCCCGTTTCCTGCTCGCCGTGCAGGATGGCCCAGTTCACCGGCGCGCGGCCCCGATACTTCGGCAACAGCGAACCGTGCATGTTGAGCGCCGCACGGCGCGCGCAGTTCAGGACGCTGTCGCCGATCAACGCGCGGTAATAGAACGAGAAAACGAAATCGGGCCGAAGCTGCGCCAGCGTGCGCTCGATGCCCGCCTGGGCCACGTTCGCCGGCCGTAGCACCGGAATCGAATACTCCGCCGCGGTGGCACCGACATCGGCAAACCAGGTCTTTTCGGTGGGATCCGCCTCATGAGTGACGACGAGCGGCACGTCCCACCCCGCGGAAACGAGCGCGCGCAGGCACCGGTTGCCGACGTCGTGATACCCGAAGACGACGGCGCGCGGATTCATGTACCACCCGCGCCACGTTTCGCAGTCACGGGCACGTTGTCGATATCCTGAAACACCGTTGCGATCACGAAGCGCGGCCGCTGCCGCACCTGGGCATAGATGCGCCCGACGTATTCACCCACCATGCCGAGCCCGAACAGCAGCACGCCCACGAGAAAGAACATGATGCCGAACAGCGTGAACAAGCCTTCCGCTTCCGGACCTATCACCAGGCGCCGGATGGCCAGGACCAGCACGAAGATCAGCGACAGGCTGGCGATGAGCATGCCGGTGAGCGTGAACATCTGCAGCGGCACGAGCGAGAAGCCCGTCATGAGATCGAAGTTCAGGCGGATGAGCTTGCTCAGCGGATACTTCGACTCGCCGCTCTTGCGCTCCGCATGCGCCACCTCGATCTCCACCGGATTGCGCGCATACAGATAGGCCAGCGCCGGCACGAAGGTGTTCA
>Ga0247765_1001511_pt1 | contig 10741 bp, 11 predicted proteins | sample UWRJL106311C6_FD_179949 | JGI IMG/M metagenome (GOLD analysis project Ga0247765, IMG submission 179949) | Plant litter microbial communities from Arlington Agricultural Research Station in Wisconsin, United States - UWRJ-L106-311C-6 | ecosystem: Environmental > Terrestrial > Plant litter >... | reverse complement strand
ACCCCGTCTCGGGCAGTCATCGTACCCTCAAAGCCTTCCGCTGCGCCCGTTACAGGGGACTCACCCCCTGTAACCTCCTGTACTGGACCTCACTGAGACCAGTCAGGCCACACAAATTAACAGATATTAATTATTTAAGCTGTTAAAAAAGGCGTATAACCGCCAAATTAAGCAATTAATGCGGATAAACATTACATATATCAGCAAGTTGGAATTTCTCTATACGTTTAGAAAAGCGTTTTTTGCTTTAATTATAGAAAAAAATATCTAGGGGGGTTTTACCGGAGCCGGTTTTATATTATACAACTTAGAAAAGGTAATATTTAAATTAAATATCCGTATTCGAACCCTAATACCCTTAACCTCAAGCCTACGTACAATACTACCTTAGGTCTCCCAAACGCTATATAACCCTTAAAAGGCTACCTCGTAGTTAGTATTTATTAAAACTTGAATTTCTAACTATTAAAGCAACGTTCTAACCTTAATACTAATTATTATAAATTAACTAGCTAAAGGTACAATAGCTATTATGCATAAGGTAGCTCTTCTACGTACGGAGGTCTTAGTACTACGAAAGGCTAATAAGGGGCTTAGTAAGTAATAAAAAGCCAAAAAAACATATATACGGCTTGGAAGGTCACTTACTATACAAAAGGCACAAGATCTACTGGATTAAAAGGCTGTAGGTAAGTAGTTGGTCCAGGAAATATAACAAAATGGTGGTGGTGCAGGGGGGTCTCGTACGAAAATTCGGTACTGTAAAGTGTACAATAAGCCTGGCCATAATGCACGCACGTGCAAGGAGGCTGCAGAATTGTCTGATTCATCTGTTTCCGATTCAGTTATAGTTATTTCCTAATATTATGGTTGTGTAATTGAGGATAGTTGTAGTAGGGAAGTGGAAAGTGTTGCGCTCGCTTATCTGTTGCGCTCGCTTATCACGCACGTTATTAAAAAAGTCAAATAGAGGTAAAGGGTTAATAGCTAGGAAAGTAGGTTCCTATTTAAGATGAAGCCTAAGTTGAGGAATTGGAATATATATAGACTAGTGTTAATTTGTGTGACCTGACTGGTCTCAGTGAGGTCCAGTACAGGGGGTTACAGGGGGTGAGTTCCCTGTAACGAGTGCAGCGGAAGGTTTTGGGGGTACGATGACTGCCCGGGACGGGGTTAAAGGAAGCTAAGATCAGCAGACCAACCTGCTGTGACAAGCAGAAATACAGGGGTCTATGCCCTGTAATAGGGTGACTACGGTAGGCTTTGCACGGAAGTCACGGTGGTCAAAAGGTTACCCGAAGGCTATATATAAACTATCTTGCTTAAGGTAGAAGAAAGGAAAAGAATCAAGTGACAAAGGCACAAGAGAGGAGATGGTTCTTTATAGGGCCCTTAGTAGGTGTGGGTCAATTTTACAGGGGGTGAGGGCTTTAAGACGCAGAAGGAAAGACTATACTATAGAAGGAATGGTGTCACAGTACGGTGATGCTGCCTCCTGTGGCTACGCAGCTAGATGTAGAAGGACTATGGTGCAGTGCCCTGACTGCACAACGTTCCACTTTTTGTGGTGTTTACGCATTGCGTCCTTTGGTGCCGTGACATGTAGCCTAGTTGATCTACTGCCCTGGGAGTGCTGTCGACCGTACTATGGCAAAGTGCAGTCGTTACAACCACGGGGAGTTGTTGTTGTGGTTCAGGGGGGCTACCAAGCCCCCTGGGCCCACTAAAACCCACTAGAACCTACTAGAACCCACTAACCGAGGGGGGGTTCCGGGGGGCTCTACCACCCAAGGCTTACGCATGCTGATGCAACATTCGGAAAACCGGTTCGGCGACCAAAACCTCTACAGCGGCAGTAACGAAAAGAAAAAGGAAAAAGGGTTTCCTCGACCAGGGTTCACTTCCTGGCGGCTTGTGATAAAACATCTTGTGACGAGGAAACTGACGTATGATACGGATAAACTGCCGTGTATTGCGGGGATTGCGTCGAGATATCGGGAGATAGGCTTTGTAACGGGACAATATTGTGCTGGTTTTTGGGCGGGTGATGCGAATAGGAGTGAGGGAAGTTGTGGTCTCCTGTCGAGTTCGGATCTCTTATTATTTTGGACTACTACAGCTACCGACACTGACACCAACGCAAGCAGGAGAACAACGTAAATCCCTCTCCTCTTCTTCAGCTTATCTCGCGCCGTCATGGTCCTGGGCGGCCATGGATAACCCGTGCAAATGGGTGGACGAGGACAGAGATCTCAAGTGGGAAGAACCTGGGAGTGAGATTACCTATGTGTCAGGGAAAGGCCGTTTGGAACCGCTGGAGACGATGAAGGTTGTGGACATTAACGTCACGCCCAGAGACCCAGAAAATCCCCATGGGCGGATCAATCCGGGTTCGAGCATTACCATCTCGTCCTACCTACTCGAGTTTGATTCTTACCGAAAAGAGTCCCAGGAGGAGAATAACGCACTGGCAAAGCGGAAATGGCTGTTACCGTTTGCCGACGAGAGCCGCACCTCACACGGGTTGTACGTTACGGTGCCTACTACTACTACAAGTACCAGTCCGGATGAAGAACCCTCCTCTTCGACTAGAACCTATGCCGTCGAATGTGGCTTCGACATGCCGGAGCTAAAACTAGATAACTCAAAGGTCACGGGTCTCGTTCTCACCGCAAGCATCAAGGAACAATACACCGGCATGGACATACCAACCACGTATAATGGGCAAGTCGGGCTACTGGTCGTGCCGGCTGAGAAGGACGAAAACAATAGACTGGCTCCAGGATATTGAAGGGTTGGACTGTTTGAGATTGTCATGGAGCATTCGGAGTTGGAGGTCTTTGAGGGGATTATGGAGAATTTCCCGCGGAGAGGTGATTTTGTATTGATTTTATTTTATTTCCTTAATAAAGTGGGAATAGATGTGGGTGATAGAGAGACTAAAGGTTTTAAAGACACCAGAGTCAACACTTTGGAGCGTACCCCAGAATATAAACTGGATGATCCAACCTCGAACTAGAATAAATGAAGCTACCTAACGGACTGCCAAGCTGCCGAGGTGCCGAAACTACCTACCTACCTAAGTACCTAGTACACACGGCCCGAATCTGTCACAATCCGAATCTTTCAAGTCCCGAAGGTGGAGACCGACTAGACCTACATCATGAGATGTCTCCACGGTCACGTTCCGAATGCCGAATTGGCTGTGCCTCCAGAGTAAGAAAGAAAGATAGCTCAGCAAAGACTTCCTAAACTAATATTTAAGGTCATAGTAGAAGATTCCCATGGTGATCAAATTATTGAGTGGGTAGAAATCCTGCCGGCCTGCCTTGTAATAGTCAAGTTATGACCTTGCGTACCTAGACAATGCACGCAACAGGCCAGAGGACGACAAAAGATTATATATTTTTCCAGACGAAGGCTATCACTCGGTCTGCGCGCTTCCAATTTAAGTCTTGAGAATGTTTCTTATGTTTATAACGTATTCAAAAGAGCTGTGCTGGCCTCGGAGTTTCATGTGGTCATGGACCACCGAGTTTTAAGTTCTCTACTTACCCAAATTAGAATTCCAAAGTGACTATAACTCCGGTCTTGTCAGAGACACATTGATGCTTGGGCAAGAGACATATATACTTGTCCCTGTTTCTATTCTATCCAATGTTGCAACTTTCACTGACTTTAGCGGTTTAACCTGGGTCTACTTAAGCGCTTCCCGCCAACTCCTTTTTTCCTCTCAAGCAAAAAAGTAAATATTCTGTCATATAAGTGATAAAACAGTGGGGGCTTTGGCACCGACAACCAACACTAAAGATAGCCCAGCCCAACCCAGCCCGCGCCAACTGGTACGCCACCGGACCCCATCAAACGGGGATCTGGCGCACATCCTTCTGCTTCTGGAGTATGATAAACGATGATAAAACGTATTGGTTTCCAGCTTGGGATGAGTATTTCCCGAGAGGTGGCGTGCTTTGAAACGCACTACACTACACACCTACCTAACACGATCAGGCGGCGGTGGTGTTATCAGGACTGGACAGACAAAACCACATCGTGCTTGAGGTATTTTAGGTATAGGGCAATACTAGAAAGGGGAGCAGGCAAGTAAGTGCCCATGCTGTAAGTGGTGACAAAGTACAGTCGAGATTCTTCATAACAGTGACTTATGGAGGGAGAAAGACTTGTATCCTCTTTCTTAAAGGGTCTTGAACCTCCGAGACTGGAAATAATGCGAGACGCGAGCCGATGGAAATCATCTGATAAAAACTTGATTGACCTCAAGCCAGGGGACATTTCGTGGCTGGTTTAATGTGAAGTTAGTGTAGACACCTAGGTATTTCGGGGTGGGTACCTAGGTAACCATAATGTAAAACCTAGCGGCGGTTACAGCGCAAGCCAGAGTCCCCACGTTACCTACCTACCCACCTACCAACAACCCGCCACCTACCTAGGCAAGTAAACGCCACCCGTTTCTGCTTGTAGTTCGGGGCCCCCCGTCCGTTTCCCCTGTAACCCTGTCTGGGTCGATCACTTAGGTGCCAGGTAGGCAGTTATGCCGCGTTGGGCCGCGAGTCAGTCAGTCAGTCGCTAGCAAGAGAACCACAGCCCCAATGTTAGCGAATCACCGCCTTCGTCTTTGTAATTCGCTTGATTGTGTCTGGTCTGGCGGCACAGTTGATCGCCTCCACATTGATAACTCGGTACATGAAACCCTGTCGGTCCCCCTAGGCCAAAGCGTGCGGGGATAGCAGTGGATCATCCGTGTCCAACTGGAGAAGGCGGGATTGTTAGGTTACTTCACATATGCTCTTAGGTACCTACCTTGCATTAGGTAGGTAGAACCCGTCGGGAAGCCACAGGTTGCATATCTGTCGAGGGCGAGGAGATGGTAAAAGTAGGAAGATTATGCATGGGACTTGCATGCTACATATCAAGCGCTTTCACGTGCCAGCCAGCAGTCTACCTTGGGTAGGTAGGTTATGGTCAATTTGATTTTGAGGCACAGAGAGTAAGGAAAAACCTGGTCACAGGTCGTCGTGTCGTGATCCTTCTCGATCCTGAGGATGGGATGGGAAAGCTTGGCATGGGTGGGATATTCCTATCCACAGCGCTGGGAATCCACATCAAACAACAGGGTCAAAAGAAGCGTCATGCTATCCCTGAGACTCTTGATTGGAAGTTGCGACTTGGGAACTTGGGAATTTGCGTAATTGAGCAAGTTTATCAACTTTACGCCCGCAAGCCCAAGGTGCCGATCTCCAAAAACCAAACGCCACAAGGGAACTTTGAGGATACCTGGTATCCAAACTGCCTACCTGCCTGCCAGTTTTTGCATCTCCAGCTTTTTCGCTTCTCTCACCTGCCCGATTGAAGCAATCCGGCCGTCCTCCTCCTCCTCCTCAGAAGAGAGTACTCGTACGGGGGGTTCGGCCAATTGTCACTGCTGCTGCTGCTGCTGCTGCTGTAGCAATCCAATCCAACCAATCGCAGGGCGGGACCAGCTTTCCCCCAAAGATATCCATATCACGTCAGTTTTGCGACGGGGTGGGACTGTGGCAATACGACAAGACCCGCCAAGGGAGCGGGTTTTTGCGTTTTTGCTTCACGTGTGGACATTTGCTCGTCTTGGCTCGTCTTGGTTCAACATCCTCCCGTCTTGGAACCTTTGATTTTACCGTCTTGTCAGCTACGGGTTTGAGGAGGAGGAAGGAATTTTCGCGTGATTGCCCAGGAATATGCCCAGAAAAAAAAAGATGCCCAGGAAAATATACATGCTTATCCGGTGGGATTTTATTCGTTTGGCTAGCACGCATCACACATCTCAGTTCTGTATGTGATGACCTGGGGGCGGGGCGGGCAGCGCGCTCTGTTGATTGCGTCCTTCCCCAACAGGCAGGTCGGGTCCCCGTTTAAACCGTCGGTTAAGCTATCCGCCGTCACCCTTGCGCCCCCCGTGTAACCCCTGCACGCCATCGTCGATCTGAGGGACAAGGCCCAGACCTTGATAGAATTGTTTGGCGGCGTAGCAATTCCGGAACCCCTCTCTCCTCTCAACTCCCCTGCTCCAGGGTAGGTAAGGTCTCATCTTAGTACGAAGTAATGGCCCGTCAATTGGACGCCATTCTCCTCACCACTGCCGGAGCCAATGATCAAGCGGGAGATAGCTCTAAATCGCTCCAAGGCCGGCCGGAGAGGCAACCCTAGCGTGGTAGCAACAAGGGTATAAGCCATGCTACTATTCTATCTTGCCGTTACCGCGTTTCAATTTTATACCTTACCGGAATATTTGTTTTGCTTGTGATAGATCCCGTTTCTCTTTCTCGAGGAATTCCTTATCGCAAACTTTCATTATGATTGAAGCATTAATATGACAAGACCATCGCTACCCCCCGAACACCTGTCGGCGCGGCACAATATCTACCTGCCTTCCTTAGGTACCTTACCTAGCACTGAACGTTCATAAAGTGTCAGACCAAGACCGTGCATATTTCGCCAAGTCCCTTGCCCAGCCGTGAAATAATTGCAAGTCACATTTCTTCCGGTACCTACCTGCCTTAGCTTACCTAGGTCCCTAGCCTACCTGTAGCCCAACGGCGCGCCGAGATTGATCTTTCTAGCTCGCGGCAGATGGAAGATAAAGTTCTAAACCTGGTCGGTCTAGGCACGCACGCACCTAGGTACCTCAGGTAGGCAAGCCAAGACGCCATCTAAATCTACACACTAAAAAAGCTGGCCCAATTGCAATTCGGAGACGGCCCCGTTCAAATGTCTGGTCTGGTCGCATCGCTTGGTAATTGCGCGCGCAAGCATGCATTTACGCACGCATGGCATGCCGGAGAGAAAGAGAGAGAACCTTTGTTGGGAAGGTCGTTGTAATATCCACCAATCCACCTTCCCGGCTCCAAGCCCAGAATCCCATTCCCCCCTCCCCCCCCAGTCTCCCAAGATACCAAGATACCAAGCCCAGGAAACAAACTCTGGCGCCACTCCGACAGGCTGGGCTGGGGAAAGAGGACAAGGTATGGCAAGTAGGTAGGTAGTTAGGTAGATCCAAGTGGGAGGAGGGAAAGAGGAGGACTGATGCTGATGTTCATAACCGCCCTCCGTCCTCCCCCCTCCTCTCCATTCCTTCTTCCCCGCTCCCCGCATGGTCGATTCCTTCCAATATCTGTTTTGATCGTGTCCTACTACTACTAGACAGTAGGTAGGCCCCCCCCCCTCCTCCCTCTCTGTTGGAATTGATTGAAACCTTCCTGGCTTTCTGTTCTTCCTTCCCCGCTCTGTCGAGCACTTTTCTTGCTGTTTCGACTTGGGACGGATCATATCCTCCAAAATGTCGGAAGAAAAGGAAAAGCAACAGACCATCACGTCGGTCGCCTCGGCTGGTGAAGGTCTGTTTCTGAGTGAGAATGCCGGAAAGGGTGAATTTGTAAGTCATTTCCCCCCGGTCCCATCCCATTTTTTTGGCGGTTACGCTTTATATTGACTGTGGCGCTTGTTTGTCTCTTCTTAGGTACCTCGAGAGGTGGATTCCGACGGTGCCCATGATAGGGTTGTCGAAAAGTAAGTTTTATTCCGAGTTCCGTCTTTTGTTTTGAGAATGTCGGCGGCTAACAATCATGTCATCTAGTGACCTCGTCGTCACCGAGGAGGACCTCATTGAGGCCAAGGCCATTGCCGCTACCTTGACCCTCGAAGCGGTGAGGGAGGTGAGTTCTCACTTTATGAAAAGTATGATAACTGGCATTGACTGACTAACGACAACCAGATGATGGAGTCGGTGCTCAGAATTCATGAGCGTGATCCCAACTTTCCTCACAAGGTCCTTCTCAAGGTCCAAGAATTCCTCAGTATGTTGATCCCATCTCTTAGTTGAAGTAGGTAAAAGTGACTAACACCTGCCAGGCAATGAGGCCATCTTTGAGAACCCCGAGAAATACGAAGACCTAATCCAGGAGATGAAGATTGAGGCCGCGCTCATCACCAACAACAGCCCCTACGCCGAAGTCCGCGCCGTGGTCGACAACAAGGACATCCCGTCGACTCCCTGCTCCACGGTCCGCGCCTGGACCATTGGTGTTTTCTTCTCGGTTCTGCTCGCCTTTATCAACCAGCTCTTTAGCGTGCGTCAGCCCATGATCTCGATCGAATCCAATGTCGTCCAGCTGCTTGCCTACCCCCTCGGTAAAGGCTGGGAACGTTGGATGCCCAACTACGAGTTTACCCTCTTTGGCAAACGACATGGAATCAACCCAGGCCCTTTCAACAAGAAGGAGCACATGTTGATTGCCATTATGGCCAACACAGCAAAGAGTCTGCCTTATACGCAGTACATTGTGTGGACTCAGGTGTTGCCACAGTATTTTGACCAGCAATATGGTGAGTTCTCCCTTTTTATTCTTGGAGTGGTGAAGATCGCTAACAGAGAGTAAAAAAAAAAAAAAAGCCCGCAGCTTTGCCTACCAAATCCTCATTGCCCTTTCGACCAACTTTATCGGCTACGGTCTCGCTGGCCTCACTCGCCGATTCATCGTATACCCCACCTACTGCGTATGGCCGGCTTCACTCGTGACGATTGCACTGAACTCGGCGCTGCATCACGACAAGAACATTCCCGTTCCTGGCCCGTTTAAAAAAGTCTTCACCATGTCGCGGTACAAGTTTTTCCTCTGGGCCTTCGGCGCCATGTTTGTGTATTTCTGGTTTCCGAACTACCTGTTTGAAGCTCTCACCTATTTCAGCTGGATGACGTGGATTTCGCCCGAGAATCTGAATCTGAATATTCTGACGGGGTTCCAGAATGGGTTGGGCGTAAGTTTGATCTCCCTGGAAAAAAAAAAAGAGAGAAAGAGAGAGAGAGAGAGAGAGAGAGAGAGAGAGGGTGATGCTGATGATGATGATAGATGTTCAACCCGTGGCCGACGTTTGATTGGAATGTTATGCTTTACGATGCGCTTGATCCTTTGGTGAGTTTTCTTCCCTTCTACTTACTTTCCTGCCAGAAATAAATCCAAATCTAACTCTTGTTGTAGATGGTCCCCGCCTTCTCCACCCTCAACCGCGCGCTCGGCATGTTCCTCTTCGGCTTCGTCATTCTCGGCGTCTGGTACACCAACACGTGGAACACCGGATATCTTCCCATCAACACGAATCGAGTCTACGACCATTTCGGAAAACGCTACAAGGTCCTGCAGGCGATCAACGAAAAGGGCATGTACGACCATGAGAAATACATGAACTACAGCGCCGCCTACCTCGGTGCCGCTAACGCCATTGTCTATGGATGTTTCTTTGCCATCTATTCGGCCGCCGTGACGCACGTGTTTTTGTTCCATCGCTATGAAATTACCCTCGGGTTCAGAAATCTGTGGAATACAATTCGCCGGAAAAAGAAGAAGGAGGGCGAAGGAGAGAAAAATGATTACCAGGATGTGCATAATCGGTTGATGTCGGTGTATCCGGAAGGTGTGTACCGTCCCTTTTCACAGGGGTAGTGTTGGTTGCTAACAAGCGATTAGTGTCTGAATGGTGGTACCTTGCTACCCTTCTTGTCGCTGCCGCCTTGGGTTTCGCCGGTGTTTGCGCCTGGCCGACTTATACCACGGCAGGTGTGGTGCCGTATGGTGTGTTGCTTGCCATCATCTTTGTGATTCCCGTTGGTGTCATCAAAGCCATGACGGGCGTGGAGGTTACGCTCAATGTGCTGGCCGAGTTTATCGGTGGCATGTGGGTTGAAGGTATGTTTCTTGTCTTGACTGTGTTTTTTTTCCTCTCCTAAATATGTCACTGGGACTGGAGAAAGCTAACAGGAAAATAGGCAACGCTCTGGCCATGAACTACTTTAAATCTTTTGGGTAAGTTTACTGAACCGGGGGATTGATTCCGAGACAAAAACTAACAAGAACAGTTATGTCACTTGCGCTCACGCCGTGCAATTTGCCAACGATCTCAAACTCGCCCACTACCTCAAGGTATTTTGTCTCCTCCCACCTTTCTCTCTCTCTCTCTCTATCTCAGCTTCTCTAACATGGGTCTTAGATCCCCCCCTGGCATACCTTTTCCGCCCAAATGATCGCCACCCTCATCTCCACCTTTGTCTGCACGGCCGTCATCAACTTCCAAGTCAACATCCCCAACATCTGCCAAGAGAACGCACCGATGCGCTTCTACTGTCCCGGGCCCAATACATTTTTCACAGCATCCGTACTCTGGGGCACGATTGGCCCTCTCAAGGTCTTTGGACACAAGGGTCAATACAAGGAACTCCTCCTGGGTTTCCCCGCCGGAATCGTCCTCACCGGTGCCGCATTCCTGCTCGTTAAGAAATTCCCCAAGAACCGCTACTTGCGCCAGTTCCACCCCGTGGCCTTTTGGTATGGCCCGCTCGCGTGGGCGCCGTACTCCTTCAGCTACGCGATGCCTTCGATCCCGATTGCGTTGTTGTCGTGGGTGTATATCCGGTCGCGCTATCTGGCATTTTGGTCCAAGTACAACTTTGTCTTGTCGGCGGCGTTTTCCGCGGGGATTGCGATTTCGGGGACAATCATGCTCTTTAGCATTCAGTGGGCCCAGATTGAGCTGAAATGGTGGGGCAACGAACAGCCCTATGTCGGCTGCGAAGGGAGCGCTTGTACCCTGAAACAGCTCGAGCCCGGCGAGAGGTTCTATCCCTGGTGGGATGGCAGCCAGATTCCTGCCCCGTAAAGAGAGGAGACATGCACATATATACGAGGAGGGGTGGCTT